>LNFM01003620.1_pt1 | contig 30056 bp, 27 predicted proteins | sample 596031 | NCBI WGS metagenome assembly LNFM01 (sample SAMN04254537, study PRJNA301005) | activated carbon metagenome | isolation source: dual media filters at the Ann Arbor, Michigan drinking water treatment plant | place: USA: Ann Arbor
CCCGCCCCGCCTCCAGCGCCAGGCGGGCGGTGATCAGGCTGCCGGAACGGGGCGCCGCCTCCACCACCACCAGCCCCAGCACCAGCCCGGCGACGATGCGATTGCGGCGCGGGAAGTGCCGCGCCATGGGCGCGGTGCCGAGTGGCGCCTCGCTGACCACCACCCCGCCTTCCGCGGCGATGCGCGCCTGCAAGGCGGTGTTTTCCGGCGGATAGGGCTGGTCCAGCCCGCCGGCGACCACCGCGACCGTCCGCCCATGCGCGCCGAGCGCGCCGAGATGCGCCGCCGAATCGATGCCACGCGCCAGGCCGGAGGTGACGGCGATGCCCGCCATGCACAGCCCCGCCGCCAATTCCTCCGCAATCCGGCGCCCGGCGGCGGAGGCCGATCGCGCGCCGACCACGCCCACCTGGCGGCGCTTCAGCACGCCGGCATCGCCCAGCACCGCCAGCACCGGCGGCGGATCCTCCAGCAATGCCAGCAGCGGCGGGTAGAGGGGGTCGTCCAGGAACAGGAAGGACCCGCCCATCCGTGCCACCGCGATCATCTCCCGCTCGATCTCGGCCACCGGCGGCGGGGTGAAGGCGCGGCCGCTGCGGGCGGCATGCGCCGGCAGGGCGGCCAGCGCGGCCGCGGCATGGCCGTGGCGTTCGATCAGGCGGCGGAAGGTGGCCGGGCCGATGCCATCGGTGCGCGACAGGCGCAGCCGCGCCAGGGAGTCGGCCGGCGTCACCTCAGGCCTTCTTGCCGATACGCGGCTCGGTGCCCGCCAGCAGGCGGCGGATATTGGCGTGGTGGCGGATGGCGATCAGCAGCGCCACGCCCAGGCAGAACCCGGCCAGGCGCCAATCGCCGGACAGCGCCGCGACAATCGGTGCCAGGGCGCAGACCGTCAGCGCGCTCAGCGAGGAAATCCGGGTCAGCGCCGCCATGGCGAGCCAGACGGCCAGCAGCAGCAACCCAAGCCCCGGCTGCGCCGCCAGGATCACCCCCGCCCCCGTCGCCACGCCCTTGCCGCCCTTGAAGCCGAGCCACACCGGGAAGGTGTGCCCCAGCAGCGCGCAAAATCCGGCGAGCAACGCCGCATCCTCGCCCCAGATCCAGCGGGCCAGCAGCAGTGCCACCGCGCCCTTCGCCGCATCCAGCACGAGCGTGGCGGCGGCCAGCTTCTTGTTGCCGGTGCGCAGCACATTGGTGGCACCGATGCTGCCGGAGCCGATGGCGCGCACATCGCCCAGCCCCGCGGCCTTGGTCAGCAGCAGCCCATAGGGCACGGAGCCCAGCAGATAGCCGAGCAGCCCGGCGAGGATCAGGCCGGTCGTCATCCGAACACCCTTTGGCCGGCCTTCCAGGTGCCGAGCACCCGCCCCTCCAGCGCCCGCCCATCGAAGGGCGTGTTCTGCGCCTTGCCCGGCAGCCTGCCCGAATTCACCTGCCAGCCGCGCTCCAGGCTGAACAGCACCAGATCCGCCGGCGCGCCCTTGCGCAGCGTGCCGGTCTCCAGCCCCAGCAGCGCCGCGGGCTTCGCCGTCATCAGGCCCAGCGCCTCCGCCAACGGCAGCTTGCCGCCATGCACCTGCGCCAGGGTCACCGCCAGCAGCGTGGCAAGGCCGGCCCCGCCCGGTTCCGCCTGGGCGAAGGGCAGGCGCTTGTCATCGGCATCATGCGGCTGGTGGTCGGAGGCGATGGCATCGATGGTGCCATCGGCGAGTGCGGCCACCACCGCCAGCCGGTCGGACTCATCCCGCAGCGGCGGGGACAGCTTGGCGTAGGTGCGGTACTCGCCGATCGCCGTCTCGTTCAGGTCGAAATAGGGTGGCGCGGTGTCGCAGGTGATGCGCAGGCCCTCCGCCCTGGCGCGGCGGATCGCCTCCAGCGCCGCGCCAGTGCTGACATGGGCGAAGTGGACATGGCCGCCGGTCAGCCGGGCCAGCGCGATGTCGCGCACCACCATCATCACCTCCGCCGCCGCCGGAATGCCGGGCAGGCCCATGCGGGTGGCGCGCTCGCTTTCCGTCGCGGCGCCGCCGGTGGCCAGGCTCGGCTCCTCCGGATGCTGCACGATGAAGCTGCCGAAGGCCCGCGCATAGGACAGTGCGAGGCGCATCAGCCGCGCCGGGCCGATGGCGCGCCGCCCATCGGTGAAGGCCACCGCGCCGGCTTCCCGCAACAGGCCGAATTCGGCCAGGTCGCGACCGGCGCAGCCGCGCGTCGCGGCGCCATAGGGCAGGATGGTCAGGCTGCCGCTCGCCTGGCGGGCCAGGAAGGACACCAGCGCCGGGTCGTCGATGGCAGGCGTCGTATCCGGCAGGGCGCAGAGCGTGGTGATGCCACCCGCCGCCGCGGCCAGGGCGGCGGAGGCAATCGTCTCCCGGTGCTCGGCGCCCGGCTCGCCCAGGGCGGCGCGCAGATCGACCAGGCCGGGGGCCAGGCAGGCGCCGCCCGCATCCACCACCGTCGCGCCATCCGGCACGCCGAGGTTGCTGCCATGATCCAGGATGCGGCCATCCCGCACCAGCAGCGCGCCCGGCGCATCGAGGCCGGAGGCAGGGTCGATCAGGCGGGCGTGGGTAATCAGGATCTCGGCCATGTCCCGCTTATAACCCGCCGGCGGAGTCCCGCCAGCGCGCCGGACCATTCCTGCCTCCGCATCCCGCAACCTCTGCCCGCCTTGTTCAATCGCGCGGCAGGCGCGCAGGGCCGGCATGGTGCGGTTGGCCCTGGCGGCGCCGATGCCAGGACCTGCGGGCTGGCCTATGCTCGCCACGCCTGGAATGAGGTTTCCGCATGCATCGCCGCACCCTGCTCACCTTGCCCGCCGCCCTGCTGGCCGCCCCCTTCGCCACACCCGCCCTGGCGCAGGCCGACTGGCCGACGCGGCCGGTACGCATCGTGGTGCCCTTCGCCCCCGGCGGCAGCACGGATGTCTCCACCCGGCTGCTGGCGCCGCGCATCCAGCAGATCCTGGGCCAGCCGGTGGTGATCGAGAATCGGGGCGGGGCGGGCGGCACCATCGGCTCCGATGCGGTGGCCAAGGGGCCGCGGGATGGCAGCGTGTTCCTGATGGGCACCATCTCCACCCATGTGCTGGCCGTGGGCCTGTATGGCGACCGGCTGCCCTATGATCCGGAGCGTGATTTCATCGCGGTGGCGCCGACGGTGATGGTGCCGATCTGCATCACGGTGCATCCCGGCCTGGGCGTCACCGACCTGGCCGGGCTGATCGCGCTGCTGAAGGCCAATCCGGGCCGCATCGCCTATGGCACTGGCGGCGCCGGCGGGTCCGCGCATATCGGCGCGGTGGCCTTCCTGAACGCCATCGGGGCGGAGGCAACCCATGTGCCCTATCGCGGCAGCGCGCCGATGCTGGCGGATATGCTCGCCGGCCAGGTGAGCCTGTGCTTCGACACGCCGGCGCTGATCGCCCCGCACCATGCCGCCGGCAAGCTGCGCTGCCTGGCGGTGGCCACCGAGTCCCGTTCGCCGCTGATGCCGGAGGTACCGACCGCGGCCGAGGCCGGGCTGCCGGGTTACAAGGCCTATTCCTGGTTCGGCCTGTTCGCGCCCTCCGGCACGCCGGAGGCGATCGTCACCCGGATGAACGCCGCGGTTCGCCAGGCCGTGCTGGAGCCCGCCACGGCGGCCCGGCTGCGGGAGCAGGACCTGCCGCCGATCGCGGAAGGCAGCCCGGCCGAATTCGCCGCCTTCCTGAAGCGGGAGCTGGCCGAATGGGTGCCGCTGGTGCGCGCCAGCGGCGCAACGGCGAACTGAAGGCTTGACCTGACGGCCGGGCGGGCTAGAACGCCCCCCTGTGCCGGGTGGGCCGCAAGGCCCGCCCGCAAACCGTTTGAACCGCTTCCCGTTCTGGAATCTGTACGATGGCCAAGGCCAATACCATCCTGATCAAGCTGGTGAGCACGGCGGAGCCGTCCACGGGTTACTTCTACGTCACCAAGAAGAACACCCGGAACGCCACCGGCAAGCTCGAGATGAAGAAGTACGACCCGGTTGCCCGGAAGCACGTGCTGTTCCGCGAGTCCAAGATCAAGTAATCCGCCGGGGGGTCCGCCCCCCTGCCGATCTGACAGGCTGATACCGCGCCAGACCCCAAGGTCTGGCGCGTTTTTTCGCGTTGAGGTGGGCGGAGATCCCGTTAACGGGCGTTGCGGTCGGCCGGCTTGCCCTGGTCGGCCGAGGGCGGCCAATCCGTGCGGATGGCGGCTTCCACCCGGTCCCGGCCGCTGTTCTTGCCGCGGTACAGCGCCGCATCCGCCGCGCTCACCACATCATCCGCCTGCGCGCCCACGCCGCCGGCCGCGACGCCGATGCTCATGGTGATGCTGAGCGCGATGCCCTCCGCCATGACCGGCACATTGGCGATGGCCGCCCGCAGGCGTTCCGCCACCAGCATGCCGTCTTCCGTCGCGGCGCCGGACATCACCACCAGGAATTCCTCCCCGCCATAGCGGGCCACCACATCCGCCGCGCGCAGATGGCCGCGCACCCGCTCCGCCACCTCCCGCAGCACCACGTCGCCGGCGGCATGGCCGTGGGTGTCGTTCACCAGCTTGAAGCGGTCCACATCCATCAGCAGCACGGCCGCGCCGGAATTGCGCAGCACGCCTTCCAGATGGCGGCGGACATAGCGGCGGTTGCGCAGCCCGGTCAGCGGGTCCGTCACCGCCATTTCCAGGCTGCGGTCGAGATCGGCGCGCAGCCTTTCCTGGTAGCGCTTGCGGCGGATCTGGTTGCGCACCCGGGCGCGCAGTTCATTCGGATCCACCGGGCGGATCACGTGGTCGTTCGCGCCCAGGTCGAAGCCGCGCAGCACCAGGTTCTTCTGGCCCGGATCGGCCACCAGCAGCACAGGCAGGTCCCGCGTGCTGGCATGCGCCCGCAGGCGGGACGCCAGGCGCAGCGCATCGCCACCATCCAGCGACAGGCTCAGCAGCACCACGTCATGCAGGCCATCCTGCAGGATGTCCCAGGATTCGGCCGGGTCGGCGCAATGCGACACCTCGATCCCATCCGCGCCGAGCACCAGGCCCAGCGCCTCCGCCTCCGTCGCATCCTCATTCACGATCAGGGCGCGGGCGCCGGCCACGCTGGGGGATGGGCCGGGCGGCGGCTCGAAGCCCAGGTCGCGCGCGGTCTCGGCGCGCAGCCGCCAGGCATCCAGCACCTGCTTCATCCGCAGCAGGGCGCGCAGCCGGGCGAACAGGGTCGCGTCATCCACGGGCTTGGAGAGGAAGTCATCCGCCCCCGCCTCCAGCCCCCGCACGCGTTCCGCCGGGTCGGTCAGCGCGGTGATCATCACCACCGGGATATGGGCGGTACCGGGCTGGGCCTTCAGGCGGCGACAGACCTCGTAGCCATCCATGCCGGGCATCATCACGTCGAGCAGCACGACATCGGGCATCCAGCGCTGGACCGTGGTCAGCGCCTCCGGCCCCGAGGCGGCGATCGCCACCTCGTAATACTCGTTCAGCAGCTTGATCTCGAGCAGCCGTAGGTTCGCGGCGATGTCATCGACGACGAGGATGCGCGCGGTCATGGGGCGCGCCCCCGGTCACGGAGTCGCAGGGCGAGGTTTCGCCGAGGGGCAAGGCCCATCTGGCGATCTGGCGGCAATCCGGCTACACGCTGCCTCGCGGCCCCGATGCACATCGTCACAAATCTGTCAAGGAGAAATCAGTGTCAGACATCACGCAGAGCGAATCCCCGGCAGCCCAGGCCGGCCATCGCCAGGTTGCCAATGCCAGCCTGTTCTTCAAGCGCTGGCTGGCGAACCCCTTGCAGATGGGCTCCATCATCCCGTCCTCGGACACGCTGTGCCGCCGAATCGCGGGGCTGGTGCGGCGCGCGGAGGATGAGGTGGTGGTGGAGCTGGGCGCCGGCACGGGCGTGATTTCCCGCGCCCTGCTTGCCGCCGGCGTGCCGCCGGAGAAGCTGGTGGTGGTCGAGATCGTGCGCGACATGGCCGACCACCTCCGGGCAGCCCTGCCCGGCGTGAACGTCATCTGCGGCGATGCCTTCGAGCTGGCCAAGGCGCTGCCCGAAGCGATGCATGGAAAAGTCGGCACGGCGATCTGCGGTATTCCCCTGGTGCTGTTGCCGCGGGCGGACCAGCAGCGCTTCGTCGATGCGGTTGAGGCGGTGGCCCCCGGCAAAGGATTCCTGCTGTACACCTACTGCATCACCTCGCCACTACCCTATCGCGCCCTTGGCCTGACGGCGAAGCGCGAGGTGTGGACCCCGATGAACTTCCCGCCGGCCAGCGTCTGGCACTACCAGCCTGCCCGGTCGTGACACGCGCCGCAATGTCTGACCGTGAAAGCTGTGCCTGGCGGTTGCAGAACCCGCCAGGCGCGCACGCCCTCAGCCGCTGCTGAGGGCCATTTCGGTGCCGTCCGGCCGCGCAATCCGCGCCACCAGGCGCGGATGCGGGCTGCGGCGCACCTTCAGCGCCTCATCCAGCCCGCGCTGGCGCAGCGCCTCGCGCAATTGTTCGGCATCGGGGTGCTCGGCTTCCAGCGCCAACAGCTTGCAGCCGGATTTCTTCAGCCGCGGGGCCGCGCCCTTGCCGTCATCCCACTGGATCAGCGCGGGAATCAGGTTGCGCATGTCCTGGCGCTGTGGCGGGAAAGCCATGCGCCAGGACAGGTCGCCGCGCGACCAGGCCTTCACCTCCCCGGCCTGGCTGGCGCCCAGGCGGGTCACCACGGCATCCAGCACCGGGGTACGGGCGACCCAGGCCAGCAGGTGCGGCCCGGCCTCCAGCATCAGCTTCACCGCCGGATCATCCAGGTCGAAGGGTCGCGCCTGGGTGGGCTGCGGCTGGTCGGGGTCCGCCGCGATCACCTCCAGGTAGCAGTGCGGCCCCAGGCCCAGCAGCATGTTGTGCGTGCCGATGCCCGGATGCGCGCCGCCCTTGGTCGGGCGCACGCCAAGCTGCGCCTCGATATAGTCGGCGCCTTCCTCAAGGGTGCGGGCGCCGATGACGATGTGGTCGATCTCGGCCATCTCAGCGGGCCTGGAACTGGGTATTGCCGGGCGGCACTTCGCGCTCCTTTTCGGACATTTCTCGCGTCTCGCCGGGCCGGCGGACAGCTCGCTGGCGTACCGGATCGTCGGGACCAAGGTGGGCCGCCCGGGCCGGGCTGACAAGCGAGCAAGCGGTGCATGAAGGGGGCAGACGGATCACGACCCGGCTGGATGTATCGGCGGCAGGGCGTTAAGCAGGATTCCCTGAGCCACAAGCCTATCCCGCTCGCCCACCTAGGAATCCCCGATCCATGCGCAGCCTGATTCGAGATCTGATGCACCGGGCCACCGGCGCCAGGGCTGTGCGGGCCGAGCTGGAGGCGGCGCGCGGGAGCATTGCGACGCTCGAGGCAACGTTGCGCAATTTCATGGAGGAGGCGCGGCAGGAAGCGGCCGCCCGCCGGGCCACCGACACGCAGGGCCAGGCGCAGGGCCTGCCGGTGATGCCCGGGACGGCCTATTCAACCCTGGCGATCCCGCTGGAGTATCCCCCCTCCCGCCGGATGATGCCGCGCTGGGGCGCGACCGACCCCCTGCTCAAGTCGATCGTCGATTGGGTGGAGCCGGGGGCGGCCGGGTATTGGGACATCCTGCGGGCCATGACGGCGCGCGCGCCGCAGCTGCAGAAGATCGCGATGACCTTCGACCCCGCGCTGCTGCCCGAGCCGGCCTGGTGCGGCGTGCCCTTTGCGGCCTTCGACAGCGCCGCCCTCTACACCATCATCGGCCAGGCCAAGCCTAAGACCTATCTGGAGATCGGCTCGGGCACGACCACGGCCTTCGCCTGGCGATCGATCCGTGACCACGGCCTGGACACGAAGATCATCTCCATCGACCCGGAACCCCGCGCGGCGATCGACGGCATTTGCGACGAGGTCATCCGCTCCGGCCTCGAGACCTGCGACCTCGGCATCTTCGACCGCCTGGAAGCCGGTGACATCCTGTTCTTCGACGGCTCGCACCGCGTCTTCATGAACAGCGACGTCACGGTGTTCATGCTGGACGTGCTGCCTCGGATCAAGCCGGGCGTTCTGATCCATGTTCATGACATCCACCTGCCCTGGGATTACCCGGACATGTTCGTGAATTGGTACTGGAGCGAGCAGTACATCCTGGCCGCCTACATCAGCGGCGCGGCAGCGCGGCTCAAGCCGATTCTGCCCACCGCCTGGGTCTGCCGGTCCCCCGCCTTCGAATCATGGTTCGAAAAGCCCCCCGTCGACCTCGGCTCCGACAATGGATCCTGGCGCGGCGGCGGATCCATGTGGTTCACCCCTATCTGAGCGGCTGGGGAGAGGTGCCGCTCTCCCCAGCCCCGCCTGCTGCCGCAATTCAGCAGAAATGTGCGCCGCGCGTCTCCACCGGCACCATGTACAGCGACTGGCTGGCGCACATGAAAAGCCGGTTCCGCCGGGTGCCGCCGAAGCAGAGATTGGCGCAGATCTCGGGCAGGCGGATCTGGCCGATGCGGGCGCCGTCGGGGGCGAAGACATGCACCCCGTCATAGCCCTCCCCCACCCAGCCCATGGCGGCCCAGACATTGCCGGCCTCGTCGCAGCGCAGGCCGTCCACCATGCCGGTGCGGCCATCCAGCGTCATCTCCGCGAAGCGGCGCGGATTGCGCAGGCGGGGGCCGTCCACGTCATAGGCCCAGATCTGGCTGGCGGCATCCGGGTAGTGGCTGCGGCCGGTATCGGCGACATACAGCGTGCGATAGTCGGGCGAGAAGCAAAGGCCGTTCGGCTTGAACACCTCATCCGCCACCTTCGCCACCTAGCCGGATTGCGCGTCGATCCGGTAGATCGCCTCCTTGATGAAGGGGCGCGGGGAGCGTGCGGATTCGGGCACGCGATTGCCCTCGTAATCCATCAGCCCGCCATAGCCCGGATCGGTGAACCACAGCGCGCCGTCCTGCGGATGCACCACGCCATCATTCGGCGCGTTGAAGGCGCCGTCCGGGCCGCGATCGGCCAGCACCGTCACCCGGCCATCGGGCTCGTAGCGCACCACGTCGCGGTGGAAATGCCGGAAGGCGATCTGCCTTCCCTCGCGGTCGAAGGTATTGCCGTTGGAATAGCCGGAGGGGCTGCGGAAGCGGCGATGGGTGGAGAGGTCTTCCTCCACCAGGCGCAGGCATTCGTCGTTCGGGATGTCCGACCAGATCAGGAATTTGCCGGTGGCGTGCCAGGCCGGACCCTCTGCCCAGCCCATGCCGGTGTGCAGCCGGGTGATGGCGGAATTGCCCAGCTTCGCGGTGAAGCGGCGCGGGTCGATGGCGACGATGTCAGGGTCCGGGTAGCGCTGCGGCGGGGCGTTCGGGCCAAAGCTGCGCTGGGCGGCGGCGGGCGTGGCGGCCAGTGCGGCGGCCGCGCCGAGCAGGGCGCGGCGCGACGGATCGGGAAGCCGGTTCATGCTGTTTCCTCCATTGGCCCTTGCGGGCGGCTGGAGGATGGCATGCGGATGAGGCGGGCCTCATCCCGAAGGCGTGATGATCGGCGCCGTCAGGCGTTGCCGCCCAGATAATCCATCGCCACCTGCACGCCGCCGGATTGGTGCGGGATGCCGGCCGCGCGCAGCCCCATCTCCACCCCGCCCAGCGCGCCGACCAGTTGCAGCGGCGAGATGTCGCCCAGATGGCCGATGCGGAAGACGCGGTCGTTCAACTGACCCAGGCCATTGCCCAGCGACATGTTGAACTTTTCCAGGATGGTGGCGCGCAGGGCATTGGCGCTGTGCCCTTCCGGCAGCCGCACCGCCGTCAGCACGCTGGAGAAATGCCGCGGGTCCTGGCACTGCACCTCCAGCCCCCAATGCCGCACGGCACGGCGGGTGGCTTCCGCCATGCGGTCGTGGCGGGCGAAGACGTTGTCGAGGCCTTCCTCCAGCAGCATGTCGCAGGCGGTGTCGAAGGCGTAGAGCATGTTGGTCGCCGGCGTATAGGGGAAGTAGCCGGTGGCGTTCGACGCCAGCATCGGCTTCCAGTCCCAGAAGCTGCGCGTGAGCTTCGCGGTCTCGCTCGCCTTGATCGCCTTGGCGCTGATGGCGTTGAAGGACAGGCCCGGCGGCAGCATCAGCCCCTTCTGGCTGCCGGAGACGGTGACATCCACGCCCCATTCGTCGTGCCGGTAATCCATCGAGCCGAGGCCCGAGATCGTGTCCACCAGCAGCAGCGCCGGGTGGCCGGCGGCATCCATCGCCGCACGGACTTCCGCGATGCGGGAGGTGGCGCCGGTGCTCGTCTCATTGTGCACGACACAGACCGCCTTGATGGCGTGCGCCTTGTCGTCGCGCAGCTTCTGGCCGATGGCGTCCACATCGGCGCCGCGGCGCCAATCGGTCCTGACGAAATCGGCGACGATGCCGAGGCGCTCCGCCATCTCGTTCCACAGATGGGCGAACCAGCCGGTCTCGCACATCACCACGCGGTCGCCGGGCGAGAGGGTATTCACCAGCGCCGCCTCCCACGCCCCGGTTCCCGAAGCGGGGTAGATCACCACATGGGACTCGGTCTTGAAGATGGCCTTCGCCTTCTCCAGCACCTGGGCGCCGAGCTTGCCGAAATCTGGCCCGCGATGGTCCATCGTCGGGTGGTCCATGGCGCGCAGGATGCGGTCCGGCACGTTGGAGGGGCCGGGAATCTGCAGGAAATGGCGGCCGGAATTGGGCTTGGACTGGAAATAGGCCATCGGTCTTGGCTCCCTCGCTATGCCGATAGCTAGCCGCAGACCATGCCAACTGCCAATGAGTAAGCCTTGTAGAATTGATGAGATTTATAGATGACCCGCCAGGCGGGCACCGCGGTAGAGAGTGGCCGGAGGAGAGCCCAAGCATGAATGCCACCACCGGAATCGCGGATAGCCGCCTCGCCCAGCGCCTGAAGCGGGAAACGTCGGGCGAGGTGCTGTTCTCCGCAGGCGACCGCGGCCGCTATGCGACGGATGCCTCGATCTACCAGCAGATGCCGATCGGCGTGCTGGTGCCGCGCAGCGTGGCGGATGTGGCCGCCGCCATGGCGATCTGCCGGGAGGAAGGCGTGCCCGTGCTGCCGCGCGGTGGTGGCACCAGCCAATGCGGCCAGACGGTGAACCGCGCTTTGGTGCTGGACTGCACGCCGCATCTGCGCCGTGTGCTGTCCGTGGAGGGCGACACCGCGACGGTGGAGCCCGGCATCACCCTGGGCGCGCTGAATGCCGCGCTGAAGGATTCGGGACAATTTTATCCGGTGGATCCCTCCACCTGGCAGCGCTGCACCATCGGCGGCATGGCAGGGAACAACTCCTGCGGGTCGAAATCCATCCGCTACGGGCTGATGGCCGATAATGTCCGCGCCATCGATGCGATCCTGGCCGATGGCACCCGCTTCCGCTTCGGCGACATCCCCGAGAATCTCGGCCCGGACGTGCCCGGCAGCGTCGCCGACCTGGTGGCCAAGCTGCGCGCGATCGGGGCGCGGGAGGCGGATGAGATCGCGGCCCGCTTCCCCGACCAGCTGCGCCGCGTCGGCGGCTACAATCTGGATGCGCTGACCCCCGCAGGCCGCGCCGCCGGCCGCGGCAGCCTGGCGCGGCTGCTGGTGGGCAGCGAGGGCACGCTGGCCTTCTCCGCCGCCCTCGACCTGAAGCTGTGGCCGATCAAGCCGCGCAAGGTGCTGGGGATCTGCCAGTTCCCCAGTTTCCGCCAGGCGATGGCGGCCTCCCAGCACCTGGTGACGCTGAACCCGGAGGCGGTGGAGCTGGTGGACCGCACCATGATCGACCTCGGCCGCTCCATCCCGATCTATCGCGACACCATCGACCAGATCGTGATCGGCGAGCCGGACAGCCTGTTGATCGTCGAATTCCACGGCCATGACGATGCGACCCTGCTGCAAGGCCTGGACCGGCTGGAGGACATGATGGGCGACCTCGGCCTGCCCGGCCAGGTGGTGCGCATCACCGATGCCGGCTTCCAGGCGCGCGTCGCCGAAGTGCGCGAGGCCGGGCTCAACATCATGATGAGCATGAAGGGCGACGGGAAGCCTGTCTCCTTCATCGAGGATTGCGCCGTCCCGCTGGAAGACCTCGCCGACTACACCGAGCGCCTGAACGACGTCTTTGCCAGATACGGCACCAAGGGCACCTGGTACGCCCATGCCAGCGTCGGCTGCCTGCATGTCCGCCCCGTGCTGAACATGAAGTCCGGCGAGGACGTGACGAAGATGCGCGCGATCGCGGAGGAATGCTTCGCCCTGGTGCGCGAATACAAGGGCAGCCATTCCGGCGAGCATGGCGACGGCATCGTCCGTTCCGAATTCCACGCGCCGATGTTCGGCGCGCGCATCGTGAAGGCCTTCGAGGCGGTGAAGGACGCCTTCGATCCGAACGGCCTGCTGAACCCCAACCGCGTGGTGCATCCGCCGCGCATGGATGACCGCAGCCTGTTCCGCTACGGCCCGGACTACGCGGCCGATCCCACGGTGACGCCGGCGCTCGACTGGTCCGCCTGGCCGGGTCCGCAAGGCGGCCTGCTATCCGCGGTGGAGATGTGCAACAACAACGGCACCTGCCGGAAATTCGATGCCGGCTCCATGTGCCCCTCCTACCGCGCCACGCGGCAGGAACAGCACCTCACCCGCGGGCGGGCCAACACGCTGCGCCTCGCGCTGACCGGGCAGCTCGGCCCCGAGGGCCTGGCCTCCGATGACGTCGCGGAAGCGATGTCGCTGTGCGTCGGCTGCAAGGCCTGCAAGCGCGAATGCCCCACGGGCGTCGACATGGCCAAGATGAAGATCGAGGCCGCCCATGCCCGCGGCCGCGCGCGTGGCGTGGCGCTGCGGGACCGGCTGATCGCCGAAATGCCCCGCTGGGCGCCCTTCGCCGCCATCGCGCCCATCCTGTTCAATGCGCGGGACCTGATCCCCGGCCTGGCGAAGCTGACGGAGCGCCTGACGGGCCTCGCCGCCGGCCGCACCCTGCCCCGCTTCCGCGCCGACGCTTTCCACGACGCCGAACTGCGCGCGCCCGATGGCCGCGCCAACGAAGTCATCCTGCTGCCCGACCTGTTCAATCGCTATTTCGAGCCGGAGAATCTGCGCGCCGCCATCCGCGTGTTGCGCGCCGCCGGCGCCGATCCGGCCGTGGCGCGCCCGCCGCGCGGCGCGCGCCCACTGGATGATGGCCGCACCTACCTCGCCGCGGGCATGGTGGAGCAGGCCCGCGCCGAGGCGCGCCGGACGCTGACGGCGCTTTCGGAATGGGACAGCCCCGTGCTCGGCCTGGAACCCTCCTGCCTGCTGACGCTCCGCGACGAATTCCTGGTGATGCTCCCCGGGGCCGAATCGGAAAAGCTGGCGGCGCGCGCCATGCTCGTCTCGGAATGGCTGGCGAAGACCAAGGCGCCGCTCAAGCTGAAATCCATCGGGGCGGAGGCGCATATCCATGGCCATTGCCACCAGAAGGCGGTCGGCGATTTCCCCGCCGCGGTCGCCACCCTCACCCGCATTCCCGGGCTGAAGGTGACGCCCATCACCTCCTCCTGCTGCGGCATGGCCGGTGCCTTCGGCTATGATGCGGAGAAGCTGCCCACCTCCATCGCCATGGCCGAACTCTCCCTGCTGCCGCATATCCGCCGCACCGCGCCGACGGCGCTGATCGTGGCCGATGGCACCTCCTGCCGCCACCAGATCGCGGATCTGGCAAGGCGCCCTGCCTTGCACTCCATCCGGCTTCTCGACATGTCCCTGGCATGACCCAGCCGCATGACATCCTGGCCTTCTGGTTCGCCGAAGGCCCCGACAGCTTTCGCAAGGCCTGGTTCCAGAAGGACGAAGCCTTCGATGCCAGCATCCGTGCCCGGTTCGGCGCGCTGCTGGTGCCGGCCCGCGACGGCGCCCTCGATCCTTGGGCGGAAACCCCGCAGGGCGCGCTGGCCCTGCTGCTGGTGCTGGACCAGTTCCCGCGCAACCTGCATCGCGGCAGCGCGGAGGCCTTCGCCAGCGACGACCACGGCCGTGCCATCGCCCGGCAGGCGGTGCTGGCGCGCCGATTCGACCTGGCGGTGACGCCGACCCAGCGCAGCTTCTTCTACCTTCCCTTCGAGCATGGGGAGCAGTTGGCCGACCAGGACCTGGCGGTGGCGCTGTTCGAAGGGCTGCGGGATATCCCCGCCATGGCCGCGCCCGATGGCGTCATCGACTATGCCTGGCGCCACCGCGCAGTGATCCAGCGCTTCGGCCGCTTCCCGCATCGCAACGCGGCGCTCGGCCGGACCAGCACGCCGGCGGAGCAAGCCTGGCTCGCGGCGGGCGGAGGGTTCTGAAACTCTATTCCGCTTGTCGCATGAATGAGCCATGTTGCGGCGCATGAGCGGGTGGGGATGGTAATGATGCGGCATGGTCGGGCGATCCTGGTTGGCCTCACGGCGCTCGGCGCGCCCGGTGCCGCCACCGCGCAGCCCCGCCCTGCCCTGGCCCAGACGCCCCCCGGTTTCTACGCCGCCGCCGGCATCGGCGTGAACCAGCCCCAATCCACCCGGGCCGAGACCAGCGGCGCCATGCAGCCCACGCTGGGCGGCAATGGCACCGTGCGGTTCGAGCCGATGGCGATGGGCGTGGTGGCGCTGGGCTATGGCTTCGGCAACGGCATCCGGGTGGAGCTGGAAGGCAGCCTGCGCGCCAATACGGTGGACAGCGCCAGCGCCGGGCCAGGCATCGCCCCCGTCACCCGCAGCCAGGGGCAGCTCTGGAATTGGGGGCTTATGGCGAATGCGCTGGTCGATATCGATCTCGGCGCGAATTGGATCCAGCCCTATTTCGGCGTCGGCCTCGGCTATGTCTGGTCCGAGGTGAAGGATTACCGCGTCTCCAGCAGCCGGCAGCGCCTGGCGGTGGATGGCACGGAAGGCAGCCTGGCCTACCAGGCGATTGCCGGCGCCGCCTTCCCGATCGGCGCCATACCCGGCCTGTCCGCCACGGCGGAATACCGCTTCCTCGGCACCATGGAGCAGGATTTCGCCGCGAACCTGTTCACGACCGGCCGCCGCACCCCGGCCGCGGGCCGCGCCGAGATCAGCCCCTATCACCATGCGGTGCTGTTCGGCCTGCGCTATTCCCTGGGTGGGGCGGCGGAGCCGGCGCCGGTCGCGCCCATCGCCTTCACCCCGCCGCCCATCACCCTGCCGCCGCCCCTTGCCGCCGCGCCGGCGCCGGTGACGCGCAGCTTCATCGTCTATTTCGGCCTGAACAGCACCAGCCTGACCGCGCGCGCGCGGGAGATCGTCATCGAAGCCGCCCAGGCCGCGCGCAGCGGCCGCGCCGTGATCGAGGTGGGCGGGCATACCGACACCATCGGCGATGCCGCGGTGAATGAGCGCCTGTCCCGCCGCCGGGCGGATGCGGTGGCGAGCGAATTGCGCCGCCAGGGCATCGCCGGCGACAGCATCGCCATCACCGCCTATGGCGAGACGCGCCTGGCCGTGGCCACACGCGATGGGGTGCGGGAGCCGCGCAACCGCCGGGTGGAGATCATCCTGCGCTGAACGCCGCCGCGACGGTCGGCGCCAGCCCCGCGAATTCGGCGGCGCGCGGGCTGCGTGGCCGCCAGGCCAGCGCCAGCATCCGCCCCGGCGCCGCCGCGCCATCCAGCCGGCGCACCTCCACCGGGCTGTCGCCCAGCACGCCGCCATCGATCGCCAATTGCGGCAGCAGCGTAACGCCCAAATTGCCCGCCACCATCTGCACCAGCGTGTGCAGGCTGGTGGCGGCAAACCCCTCATCGCCCGAATTCGCCAGGCCACGCGGCAGGCCGCAGGCGGCTTCCGCATGGGCGCGCAGGCAATGGCCATCTTCCAGCAGCAGCAGGCGTTCCCCGGCCAGCGCCGCCACCGGCACCGAATCGCGGCTGGCCAGGTGGTGGCCGCATGGCAGGGCGACGCGGAACGGATCCTCCGCCAGCGGCAGCGTCTCCATCGTGCCGGCCGCCGGCAGGGCCAGCAGCAGCAGGTCCAGCCGCCCGGCCTCCAGCCCCGCCACCAGGCGATCCGTCAGATCCTCCCGCAGCCACAGCCGCAGGCGCGGATAGGCGGCGCGCAGCGCCGGCATCAGCCGGGGCAGCAGGAAGGGGCCGATGGTCGGGATCACGCCCAGCCGCAGCGGGCCGGTATGCGGGTCCCGCGCCATCGCCGCGGTTTCCGCCACCGCCTCCAGCGCCGCCAGCGCGGTGCGGGCGCGGGCCACCAGCTCCAGCCCCAGCGGCGTGAAGACCGGGCGCTTCACCGCGGTGCCGCGTTCCAGCAGCGCCGCCGCCAATTGCCGCTCCAGCGCGATCAGCCCGGCCGAAAGCGTGGATTGCGTGACCGCGCAGGCCGCCGCCGCCCGGCCGAAATGGCCGTGGTCGGCGAGTGCGACCAGGTAGCGGAGCTGTTGCGGGCTGGGCAGGAGCATGATCGATAGAACCGATTGAAATGTAGAAAACTATTCATTGGCACGCTTTGCTGCACTGCGCCATAGAGCGCGTGTGGCGGCGAGAGCCGCGACGATACACCGCGAAAATCCTCCCCAGGAGACCACCGCATGCTGACCGTCGGCGACAAGTTCCCCGCCTTCAAGCTCACCGCCGTCAAGGGTGGCAAGGAAGGCCTGCTCGGCCCGGGCAAGTCCTTCACCGAGATCACGGAGACGACGGATTCCGGCAAGTGGAAGGTCGTGTTCTTCTGGCCGAAGGACTTCACCTTCATCTGCCCGACCGAAATCGCCGCCTTCGGCAAGCTGAACGGCGAATTCTCCGATCGCGATACCGTGCTGTACGGCGCCTCGACGGATAGCGAGTTCGTGCACCTGAACTGGCGCGTCTACAACGAGGATATCCGCAACCTCGAAATCCCGATGCTGGCCGATACCAAGCGCGAGCTGTCCGCCGCACTCGGCATCCTCGACAAGGCCGAGGGCGTGCCGCTGCGCGCGACCTTCATCGTGGACCCGGAGGGCACGATCCAGTGGGCCGCCGTGAACGGCCTGAATGTCGGCCGCAACCCGCAGGAAGTGCTGCGCGTGCTGGATGCGTTGCAGACCGATGAGCTGTGCCCCTGCAACTGGGAGAAGGGCAAGGATGTCCTGAAGCCGCAGGAGCTGTTCGAGAAGGCTGCCTGAGGCCTTTCGACCACACCTCGATCTCCCGCGCCGGTGGCGCGGGAGAGTCTCTCTCGCGCCGTCGGCGCGAGCGTTTCCCGTTGCGCCAGATGCAAGGCAGCCCCCCATGTCCCTCGAAGCCATCCGCGCCCGCCTGCCCGAATATGCCAAGGACCTGAAGCTGAACCTCGGCTCGCTGGCCTCCGAGCCGGTGCTGAACCAGCAGCAGCGCGCCGGCACCTTCGTCGCCTCCGCCATCGCCAGCCGCAATGCGGAGCTGACCGCAGCCCTGGTCGCCGAATTCGGCGCGCAGCTTTCGCCGGAGGCGCTGACCGCCGCCAAGGCCGCCGCCGCCATCATGGGCATGAACAACGTCTACTACCGCTTCACCCATCTGGTGGGCGGCGACTATGCCAACATGCCGGCCAAGCTGCGCATGAACGTCATGGCCAAGCCGGGCGTGGACAAGGCGGATTTCGAGCTGTGGTCGCTTGCCGTCTCCGCCATCAATGGCTGCGGCATGTGCATGGAAAGCCATGAGAAGATCGTGCTGCATGGCGGGTTGAGCAAGGAACAGGTGCAGGCCGCGGTCCGCATCGCCGCCGTGGTGCACGCCACCGCCGCCACGCTGGACGCCGAGGATGCGGTGGCTGGCGAGATTCGCGCCGCCGCCTGAGCCGGAATGCTGCACCGCGAAAGCGGTGCAGCGATTTCGCACACTCTTTCGCAACACCCGACGCGATAGAGTGTGGCAATGGCTCATCCCCGCTCCCTCGGCGACCGCGAGAGATTCGTAGCTTTCGCTTTCGCCGCGGCAGACCTGCTGGTGGAAGTCGGCAGCGATGGGCGCGTGGGCTTTGCGGCGGGCGCCTTCCGTGCGCGGCTGGGCCAATCCCCCGAAAGCGTGATCGGCACGGACCCGATCCGGCTGATCGCCCCGGGGGACCGCGCCGCCTTCGCGACCGCGCTGGCCCTGCTGCCCGGCCGTGGCCGGCTGGCGCCCACTGCCTTTCGCCTGGCCGATGCCCAGCACACGCCCTTCTCCGTCTCCGGCCTGTACATGCTGTCCGCCGACACGCAGGCGCGGCTTTGCCTTTGCTTCTCCCCGCTACCCGCCCCGCCCGACCTGCGCCCCGCCGATGGATCGGCCCTGCTGCGGGAAGCCGAGCAGCGCCTGCGCGCCGGCCATGCGGATCGGCTGGCGCTGATCGACCTCGGTTCCAGCTCCGCCACCACCACCGCGACGCTGGAACAGGCGCTGCGGGAGGAAGCAGGGCCGGAGGTGCTGGCCGCGGAACTGGCCCCTGGCCGCTACGGCCTGCTGCCCGGGGAAGGCCAGGCGCTGCCGGACCTCGGCCCGCTGGCGCGGCGGCTGGAAGATCTCCTGGGCAGCGAAGCCGGCAGCGTGGCCATCACCACCATCTCCCTCGCCAGTGAGGGGCTGACACCGGCCCAGGCCGCCCGGGCGCTGCGGCACGGGCTGGGCACCTTTGTCCGCCTCGGCAAGGCGGGCATGCGCGATGCCGGCTTTGCCGATGGGCTGTCCGGCGTGGTGGCGAAGGTGACCGAACGCGCCGGCGTGCTGCGGCGGATCATCGCCGCGCGGCGCTTCCGGCTGGAATTCCAGCCGATCGTCCACCTCGCCACCCGCCGGCTGCACCACCATGAGGCGCTGATGCGGCTGGAGCCGGGCGCCTTGCCGCCGGGCGAAGGCGCGCAGGAATTCGTCACCCTCGCGGAGACCATCGGGCTGACGGAGGATCTGGACCTGGCCGTGGCCGCCATGGCGATGGCCGCCGCCGTGGCGATCCCGGATGGGCAGCACCTGGCCTTCAACATCTCCGGCCTCTCGGCGCAGTCGACCAGCTTCCGCCGGCGGCTGCATGCGCTGCTGAACCGCGATGCGCGCGGCGCCCGGCGCGTGATGGTGGAACTGACCGAATCGGCGGAGATCGAGGATGAGGAGGCCGCCGCCGTCACCCTGCGCGGCCTGCGCGCCCGCGGCGTGCCGGTCTGCATCGATGATTTCGGCGCCGGTGCCGCGGCCTTCCGCTACCTGAAATCCTTCCCCGCGGATTATGTGAAGGTCGATGGCAGCTATGTGCAGGCGGCGCTGACCAGCGAACGGGACCGCAGCTTCGTCGCCGCCATGGTGGATCTGTCGCTGGCCGTCGGCGCGCAGGTGGTGGCGGAACGGATCGAGACGGAGGAAGCGGCGCAGGCGATGCAGGATCTCGGCGTGCATTTCGGCCAGGGCTGGCTGTTCGGCAAGCCCGGGCCGCTGTGACGGCGGGGGCCTACCCGCCGTAGCCCGCGACCCGCGGCAGCCACAGCGCGATCTCCGGGAAGGCGATCAGCATGGCCGTGCCGAAGGCCAGCATCAGCATGTAGGGCAGGATGCTGCGGTTCACCTCCGACAGCGGCGCGCCGGTGATGGCCTTGATCACCACCAGGTTGAGCGCGACGGGTGGTGAGATCAGCGCCATCTCCAGGCTCAGCGTCAGCAGGATGCCGTACCAGACCTTGTCGATATCCAGCGAGGCCAGCAGCGGCAGGATGGCCGGCATGGTCAGCAGGATGATGGAAAAACTCTCCAGCACCAGGCCGAGCACGAACAGCAGCACCATCATCGCGATCAGGAACTGGGTCTGGGTCAGGCCGAGATCGGCCACCAACTGCGTCAGTTCCTGCGGCACGCGCAGCTTGGTCAGCATGAAGCCGTAGATGGCCGCGCCCGCGATGATCAGCAGCAGCATGGCGGAGGTGCGGGTCGCTTCCTGCACGCCATGCACCATGTCCCGCCAGGTCAGCGTGCGGTAGATCAGCGCCGCGATCAGCAGGGCATAGAGCGTGCCGGTGCCGGCCGCCTCCGTCGCCGTGAAGATGCCGAGATAGATGCCGCCGAGGACGAAGATCGGCAGCGACAGCGACCAGCCGGCGCGGGCGAGTGCCAGATGCGCGGCCTCCGGCGGCGGTTCATCCGCCGGCACCACGGCACGGCCCTCGGTGATGAAGCAATAGACGGCGAACATCAGCGCCATCAGCAGGCCAGGGATCAGCCCGGCCAGGAACAGCGCGGCGACGGAGGTTTCCGTCACATAGGCATACAGCACCATGGGTGCCGAAGGCGGGATGAGAATGCCGAGCGTGCCGCCGCCCGCCACCACGCCGAAGGCGCCGCGGCGGGACATGCCGTAGCGCAGCATCTGCGGGATTGCGATCTTGCCGATGGTCAGCGCGGTGGCGACGGAGCTGCCGCTGATGGCGGCAAAGATGGTGCAGGCCACCACGGTGGCGATGCCCACGCCGCCGCGCACGCCGCGCAGCAGCGCGAAGGCCGCGTTGTACAGGTCATCCACCACGCGCCCGCGCACCATGATGTGCGCCATCAGCATGAACAACGGGATGGCCACCAGCAGGTAGCCGTCCAGCTTGCCGATCACCATCTCCCCCAGCGCCGGCACCGCGCCTTCGACATAGAACAACACGCCGAGCGGCAGCAGGAACAGCGCCGCGAACATCGGCATGCCGAGCCAGAGAAGGGCGATCAGCGCGCCCAGCAGCAGGAAGAAAGTCACGCGCGCTCTACTCCGCCCGTGCGAGTGGATCGCGCGGCAATGTCTCGCTGTTTCCGTCGGGCAGGTATGCGGGCTCGACGCCGAGCAGCAGCAGCAGGGATTGGCAGGCCGCCACCAGCAGCAGCAGCCCGGCGCCCACCGGCATCAGCGCCTGGATCCACCAGGCAGGCACGCCTTCCAGATCGGTCATGATGCCGACCATCCGGCTGAACTCCACCATCTCGATCCCCGCATGCAGCAGCAGCGCGGCCACCAGCGCGACGGACAGCGTGCCAACCAGATGCACCACGCGGACCAGGCGCGGGCCCAGCTTGTCGCGGGCGATATCGACGCCGATGTGCTCGAAGCGCCGCTGTGCCTCGGGGGAGGCCAGCATCACCACCCCCACCACCAGCCAGCCGGCCACCTTGTCCGTCCAGGGCACCGGCTGGCCCAGCAGGTAGCGCATGCCGACGGCGTAGCCGACGAGCGCCACGCAGCACAGCGTCAGCACGCCGCCCAACCCGCCGGCGAAGCGCGCCACCAGCGCGACGGCGCGCTCCAGCCCGCGCATCAGGCGGTCGGGATGTTGCGCAGCAGCTCGACGGCGCGCGGGCCGCCTTCCGGCGCCAGGCGGTTGAAGGCGGTGATGACCGGCGGCTGCATTGCCGCCTGCCAGGTCGCCGTCTCGGCCGCCGTCTGCTCATGCACCGTCATGCCGCGTTCGCGCAGTGTGGACACGGCGGCGGCGGCGGTCGCTTCCGTCACCTGCATCTGGTCCTGTTCCGCCTTGCGCGCCGCGGCCTCGATCGCGGTACGATGCGCCGGCGCCAGGGCGTTGAACCAGCGCGGGTTCACATAGACATGGCTCATCACGCAGAAATACGGCGCGACGGTGCCGAATTTCTGGATCTCGTAGTAGCGGCGCGACACGGCGGCGGAGATATCGGTCAGCCCCGCATCCAGCACGCCGGATTGCAGCGCCTGGGACACCTCCGGCCCCGGCATGGCGGAGGGGGCGGCGCCGACGGCGGTCAGCGCGTGGTCGGTCAGCGCATTCAGGCCGCGGATCTTCAGGCCCTGGAAGTCGGCCAGCTGGATGATCGGCTTGCGGTTGGAGGTGAAGATGCCCTGCCGCGTGGTGTAGAGCCACATCAGGTTCACCACGGCACGGCGCGCCAGCAGCCCTTCCAGGAAGGTCGCTGCCTCACTGCCCGGGAAGCGGCGGATGCGGGCGATATCGGTGAACAGATAGGGGATGGTCGGCGCGTTCATCTCCGGGATGGTCGTGCCCCACTGGAAATTCACCGCCGCCGCCGCTTCGAAGGCGCCGCGCGCCACGCCGGGGAAGTTCTCGCCGGCCCTGGCGAGCTGTTCCGCCGGGAAGACCTGCACCTCCACCTGGCCGTTGCTGCGCGCCTTCACATCCTCGGCGAAGGCCGCGATCACGCGGGAATTGTGGTGCGAGGGCGGAAACTGGTGCGACAGCCGCATGGTGACCGCGGCCTGCGCGGAAGCAAGGCGCGGCAGGGCCGGCGTGGCGAGTGCGGCGGCAAGCAGGTGGCGGCGGCGCATGGCAGTGGACTCCCCCGGTGATTTGGCCAGATGGCGATTGGGGGCGGACCATGGCCGCAGAGCCGCGCGCGGGTCAACCATCCGCGGTCGCGGAAAAGCAATGCGGCGCGCATCGAATCGAGTTCGATGGCGCCGTTCATGCCTAAGCGAATGGGAGGAGGCTGGATGGTGGGCGCGACAGGGATTGAACCTGTGACCCCCGCCGTGTCAAGGCGATGCTCTACCGCTGAGCTACGCGCCCATCCAGCGAGGGCGTGAGATAGCCAAGCACGGCGCCGCGCGCAAGCCCGGGTGGCGATGGGGCGACGAAGATGTGGGGCGGGGATGATGCGGGGATGACAATGCGCCCCCCGCTGTGGCTTGATCGGGCCACCGATGGACCTGCCATTCCCCACCACCACCCTGATGCCGGACCCGCCCCCCTTCGAGGTGGCGCGGCCTGAGCGGCAGAGCGTGCCGCTGGTCTTCGCCTCCGCCCATAGTGGCGCGCAGTACAGCGCGGCCTTCCTGGCCGCGGCGCGGCTGGACGCCACGGCGCTGCGCCGCAGCGAGGACAGCTTCGTGGATGAGCTGTTCGCCGCCGCCCCGGCGCATGGCGCACCATTGCTGCGCGCCACCTTCCCGCGCGTGTACTGCGACGCCAACCGCGAGCCCTGGGAACTGGACCCCGGCATGTTCGACGGCCCCCTGCCCGCCTGGGTGAACAGCGCCAGCCCCCGCGTCGGCGCCGGGCTGGGCACCATCGCCCGTGTGGTGGCGAGCGGCGAGCCGGTGTACCGCCACAAGCTGCCCTTCGCCGAGGCGGAGGCGCGGGTCCAGCGCTGCTGGCAGCCCTTCCACACGGCACTGGCCGGGCTGATTGCGGAGACCAGGGACCGCTTCGGCTATTGCCTGCTGATCGATTGCCATTCGATGCCGGCGCATCCGGCGCATGGCGCCAACCCGGCGGATTTCGTGCTGGGCGACGCGCATGGCACCGCCTGCGCCCCGCGCGCGACGCGGCTGGTGGAGGAAACGCTGGGCGGGATGGGCTACCGCACCCGGCGCAACGATCCCTATGCCGGCGGCTACATCACCCGCCATTACGGCCGGCCGCGGGAGGCTGTGCATGCCCTGCAGATCGAGATTGCGCGCGGCCTGTACATGAACGAGGCCAGGGTGGAGCGGGCACCGGGGATGCAGGCGCTGACCCGCGACATAAGTCGCCTGATCGCGGTGCTGGCGCGGGCGGATTGGAGCAGCCTGGCCTGATTTCGGCCGCATCGCCTGTACGACCATGGCGCGCGGACGAAAAAAAAGGCGGTCCCTTGCGGGACCGCCGAGTTTAGGGAGGAAACGTCCAAGAAAGACAGACAACCCGGCAATGCCGTGTTGCTGCGATGCACAATCTAGATCGAGACGACGGCTCCCGCAAGGGGTTTTTTGCAGTGCAGCATGACCGGAATGTTGCAGTGCAGCTATTCGCCATGCGCATGGCTCAGGACAGGGTCAGGCAGCCCGCACAGTCGACAGGAACTGCGCCACCTCCCCCCGCAACCGCACGGCCTGGCCGGACAGGCCGCTGGCCTCATCCAGCAGCCCATGCGCCGAGCGCCCGGCCTCGTCCGCCGCCTCGGCCACGCCGCCGATATGCCCCACCACCTCCGTCGTGCCCTGGGCGGCCCGCTGCACGTTGCGGGCGATGTCGCGGGTGGCGTTGCCCTGCTGCTCCACCGCTGCGGCGATGCCGGCGGCAATCTCCGCCATCTCCCCGATCACCTGGCCAATGCCGCGGATCGCGGAGACGGATTCGGCCGTGGCCGACTGGATCTCATTCACCTTGGCGCCGATCTCCCCGGTGGCGCGCGCCGTCTGCGCCGCCAGGTTCTTCACCTCCGCCGCCACCACGGCAAAGCCCTTGCCGGCCTCCCCGGCGCGCGCGGCCTCGATCGTCGCGTTCAGCGCCAGCAGATTGGTGCGGGCCGCGATGTCGGAGATCAGCCGCACCACGTCGCCGATCTGGTTGGCCGCCGCCGACAGCCCCTGCACCCGTCCATCGGTCGCCTGCGCTTCGGCCACCGCCCGGCTGGCGATGGCGGAGGAATTGACCACCTGGCGGGAGATCTCGCTCACGCTCGCGGCCAGTTCTTCCGTTGCCGCCGCGACGGTCTGCACATTCGCGCTGGCATCCTGGGTGGCATGGCTGGCGGCGCCGGCCTTGGCGCTGGAGCGTTCGGCAAAGCCGGACAGGCCCTCGGCCGATTCCTCCATTCGTGCTGCCGCGGCGGCGACTTCCTCGATGATGCCGCCGATCTCGGCCTGGAAATCATTGGCCAGTTTGTGCCGCGCGGCCTGGCGGGAGGCCTCGGCCTCCACCTCCGCCTGGCGCTGCGCGGCCTCCAGCCGCTGCACAGCGATGGCGTTGTCCTTGAACACCTGCACCGCGAGCGCCATCGCGCCGATCTCGCCGCCCTTGTCACGGCCGGGAATGTCCGTCTCCAGCGCGCCATCGGCCAGATGGGACATGGCACGGGTCATGCGGTCGATCGGGCCGGCAATGGCGCGGCCCAGCAGGGCGGCCAGCCCCAGCACCAGCGCCAGGACGCCCAGGGTCAAGCCGGCGAGCCAGGCTGCCTCCCGCGTCGCCTCGGCCTCCGCGGTACTGCGATCGACCAGGATCTCCGCCACAGCGATGGTCGCGCCGAGCGAGTTCCGCAGCGGCTTCAGGATCACCACCAAGGCCCGCCCATCCTGCCTGGCCTGCAGCGGGGTCGGCGCTGCCGTCAGCGCGGCGCGCAGCGCGGCATCATTCGCCACGCGCTGGAATCCGTCCGTTGCGCCGACGGTGGCGATGGCATCCGGCCGCACGGCATGGACGGCGATGCCAAGTCCCGTCGCTTCCCTGATGCGATTGAGCTGCGTGGCATTGAAGACCGTGGCGACGTTCAGCACGCCCACCACCCGCCCCGCCTGGACCACCGGCACGATGGCCGCGACGCCGGTGCCGGCCGGCAGCTGCTCAATTCCGCCGCCCTCCCGGTTTCCGGTCATCGCGGCGATGATGTCGCCACGACGCGCGGAGACATCATCGCCGAAGCTGTTCGGGGCATGGGCGCGCGCCAGCGCGAGGCCCGGCGGCACGATGACGGAGAGGTTGGTGGCGTCGCCGTTGCGACGCAGCGCCTCGAAGGTTGAGTCGAAGGCGGCGAGCATCGCCAACCGGTCCTGGGCAGCGGCGGCCGCCTGGACCTGGGGCAGTGCTGCCAGCGCGCGGGCCAGGATCAGCTGGCGCTGCTGCTCATCGGCCAGCGCACGGTCCAGCGCAGCCTCGCCTTGCGCCACGGCCTGCGCCGCGGACGCGGCGTGCCGGTCCTGCATGCTCCACCAGCTCCACCCGGAAAGGGTCAGGCAGGCCAACAGGGCCGCCGCCACGAAGCCTGCGACGAGCCGCAGCTTGATATTGTCAAAGCGTTTCATCAAACCAGCCTTCGAAGCCAAGCGCAACGATGGCGGCGAATCGCTGACAGGCCGTGAATTGCAAATATTATGAAATGCAATTCACTTTGACGCGAACTCCGCCCTTATCTCGGCGCTGTGTTCGCCCAGCGCCGGCACGCGCCCGTAGCTGCGCGCGACGCCCGCCAGCCGCGCCGCCGGCGCCGCGACGGGCACCGGGCCGCCCGGCGTCTCCACCACCAGGCGGCGCAGCGCCGGATGCGTGGCGAGCTCCGCGACGCCATTGACGAAGCCGTAGGCGATGCCCGCCGCGTTCAGCCGCGCCGCCGCCGCATCCCGCGTCAGCGTCGCGAAGGTCTTGGCCACATGCGCATCGACCACGGGGCGGTTGGCCACGCGGTCATTGTTGCTGGACCAGCCGGGCTGGGTGGCGAGGCCTGGCTCGTTCAGGAAACCACCGCAAAGGGCGGCCCATTCGCGCTCATTCTGGATCGAGATCAGCACCAGCGCGCCATCCGCCGTGGCGAAGGCGCCATAGGGGCAGATGGAGGGATGCGCGAGGCCGACACGGGCGGGCGCCTTCCCGGTGCCCTCGAAATACAACAGGGGAACATTCATCCAGTCGGCCATGCCGTCGAACAACGACACGGCGATGCCGGTGCCCTGGCCGGTGATGCCGCGCGCGATCAACGCCTCCAGCACCGCCGCATGGGCGTTCATGCCGCAGGCGATATCCACCACGGAAACGCCGACCCGGCCCGGCCCGGCGGGGTGCCCGGTGATGGCGGCCAGCCCTGATTCCGCCTGCACCAGCAAATCGTAGGCCTTCATCGCGGCGTAGTCGCCCTCCTCGCCATAGCCGGAGATATCGACGGTGATGAGCCGCTTGTGCTTCGCGCGCAGTTCCGCGCTGCCGAAGCCCGCGCGGGCCATGGCGCCGGGGGCGAGGTTCTGGATGAAGACATCGGCCTTCGCCAGCAGTCGCGCGAGAAGCGCCTTATCCTCCGCCTTCTTGATGTCGAGGGTGAGGGATTCCTTGCCGCGGTTCAGCCAGACGAAATAGCTGGACTGGCCGGCCGCGGCGGTATCGTAACCCCGGGCAAAGTCGCCCTCCGCGCGCTCGATCTTGATGACCCGCGCGCCGGCATCGGCAAGTTTCACGGAACAGGTCGGCGCGGCGACGGCCTGTTCCATGGCGACGACGAGAAGGCCTTCGAGCGGGCGCATCAGTAGCTCCGCGGCATGCCCAGCACATGCTCGCCAATATACGACAAAATCAAATTCGTGCTGATCGGCGCCACCTGGTACAGCCGTGTCTCGCGGAACTTGCGCTCGATGTCGTATTCCTCCGCGAAGCCGAAGCCGCCATGGGTGTTGATGCAGGCCTCGCCGGCGGCCCAGCTCGCCTCGGCAGCGAGCATCTTGCCCATATTGGCCTCCTCGCCGCAGTTCTCGCCACGCTCGAACTTGGCGAGGCCCTTCTGCACGATGGCTTCCGCGGCGCGCATCTGGGCGTAGGCCTTGGCGATGGGAAACTGCACGCCCTGGTTCTGGCCGATCGGGCGGCCGAACAGCACGCGATCCTTGGCATAGGCGGCCGAACGTGCGGTGAACCACTTGGCGTCACCGATGCATTCGGCGGCGATCAGCAGGCGCTCGGCGTTCATGCCGTCCAGGATGTAGCGGAAACCGCGGCCCTCGGTGCCCAGCAGGTTCTCCGCCGGCACTTCCATATTGTCGAAGAAGACCTCGCAGGAATTGTGGTTCATCATCGTGCGGATCGGGCGGATGGTGAGGCCATTCGCGGTGCGCATGTCGACGATGAAGGTGGACAGGCCCTCGGTCTTCTTCGCCACCTGGTCGCGCGGCGTGGTGCGGGCCAGCAGCAGCATCAGGTCGGAATGCTCCGCCCGGCTGGTCCAGATCTTCTGGCCGTTGACGATGTACTTGTCGCCCTCTCGGCGCGCGGTCGTGCGGAGCGCGGTGGTGTCGGTGCCACTCGTCGGCTCCGTCACGCCGAAGGCCTGGAGGCGCAGCTTGCCCGCCGCGATCTCCGGCAGGTACTGCGCCTTCTGCGCCGCGCTGCCATGCCGCAGGATGGTGCCCATGATGTACATCTGCGCGTGGCAGGCCGCGCCATTGCAGCCACTGGCCTGGATTTCCTCCAGGATCGCGGCAGCCCCCGAAAGCGGCAGGCCGGCGCCGCCGAATTCCTCGGGGATCAGCGCGGCCAGGTAGCCGCTTTCGGTCAGCGCATTGACGAATTCGGTGGGGTAGCCGCGGCGGCTGTCCAGCTCCCGCCAATACTCGCCCGGGAAGCGCGCGCAGAGCTTGCGCACCTCCTCGCGGATCTCGGCATGCGGATCGGCGGCGGATTGGTGCATGTCCATTGGATGGCGTCTCCCGGCGTTGCCCTCGGGATTAAGGCGCGAAAGCCCGCGCGTCTACCGCAGCCCCCCTATCGGAGCATCGGCACCAGGCTGGCCACCAGCAGCAGCGCCATGGCGATGTTGAAGGCGCGCAGATGCGCGGGCTTGCGCAGCAGGCGCCCGGTGCCGACACCGATGCCGGCCCAGATCAGCAGGCAGGGCAGCGTGATCGAGAGGAAGACCAGCGAAATCGCCACCACCTGCGGCAGCATCGGCTCACCCGGGCGGGTGAAAGCGGGCACCACGGCGGCGGCGATCATCCAGGCCTTGGGGTTCACCCATTGGAACAGCGCGCCGCCCAGGAAGCCCAGCGGCGGCTTCGCCTCCCCCTGCCCGACAGCCTGGGGCGGCGGCGCCGTGGCGATCTTCCAGGCCAGCCACAGCAGCCACAGCGCGCCGGCCCAGCGCAGCACCTCATGCAGCACCCGGCTGGCCAGCAGCGGCCCGGCGAGGCCCAGCCCCACCACCAGGATCATCCCGCCAAAGCCGAAGGTGATGCCCAGCATATGCGGCCACACCCGCCGGAAGCCGTGCGCCGCGGCGGAGGCAGCGACCATCAGCACATTCGGCCCAGGCGTGACCGAGGAGGCGATGGCGAAACCGAAAAGGGGCAACCAATCCATGTGAGGATCGTGGCAGCGTTGCTGACGTTTTGAAAGCTCAGTTCGGGGCCAGCGCCATGCGCACCGCGATGGCCTGCACCACCAGCCCATCATGCCCGAGATCGACCTCCGCCGTCAGCACCTGGTCGTCGCTGCGGCGCAGGCGGAAGCGGCAGGTTTCCGCCACCCCATCCTGCCGGACCGGGCGGCACTCAAAACCATAGCGTTGCAGCTGCACCAGCAGCGGGCCGAGATTGGCGCCGGGCGGATGCGCCGCCAGCAGGTCCCGCTGCAGCCTTTCCGCCCCCACACGGGGGCCGGCCTTCACATAGGCCTCCATCTCCGGCTTCGCCGTCCAGCCACCGCTGAAAATCTGGGCGCCGAGAAACAGCGCGACCAGCAGCAGCACCGCCATGATCAGCGCGTTGCGCGCCGTGCGCGGTTTCGGGTCCGGCCTGGCGCCACCTGGCGGCACCAGATCGTTGGCCGGGGCCGGCGCCGGCTGGTACCAGGCGCGCGGCCGCGGCGGGGCGGGTTCAGGCGCGATGGCGCGTCACCAGCCGGCCCGGCTTTTCCCCGGTGGCCCCGCCCTGTTCGCCATAGCCGGCGCGGAAGGTGGGCACGCCATTGGCCCAGACTTCCTCGATGCCGATGGAGGGCAGGGTCGGCGTCTCGAAGGTCGCGGCATCGATCACCGTGGCCGGGTCGAACAGCACCAGGTCCGCATAGGCGCCCTCCGTCAGCACGCCGCGATCGACCATGCCATAGGCCTCCGCGCAGCGGCCCGTCATCTTGTGCACGGCCGTCTCCAGCGAGAACAGGCCGACATCGCGCACATAATGCCCGAGCACGCGCGGAAAGGTACCCCAGAGGCGGGGATGCGGATGGGCATCGTGCGGAATGCCGTCGCTGCCGATCATGGACAGCGGATGCGCCATGATGCGGCGCACATCCTCCTCATCCATCTGGAAGCTGATCTGGCCGGCGGGCGTCAGGCGTTCGGCGGCCGCCTTGATGTCGCTGTTCCAGCCGCGGGCGATGTCGTGCAGGTATTTGCCCGCCATTTCCGGATGCGGCACGGACCAGGTGATCATCACCTTCACATCGTCGCGCAGCCGATCCGGCATCAGCACCGTGGAGCCGGCCGGATAGGGGTAGACGTCATACGCCACGTCCTGCGTCCGGGCGTATTCGGCGATCAGCGGCAAGGTCTGGGTGGAGCGGCCGAAATTCTCCGGCAGCGAGCATTTGTGGTGGCTGATCTGCACCGCGACGCCGGCATTCTTGCCGATCTTCATCGTCTCCTCGATCG
>LNFM01003621.1_pt1 | contig 30055 bp, 34 predicted proteins | sample 596031 | NCBI WGS metagenome assembly LNFM01 (sample SAMN04254537, study PRJNA301005) | activated carbon metagenome | isolation source: dual media filters at the Ann Arbor, Michigan drinking water treatment plant | place: USA: Ann Arbor
AACTCCCGTGTAAACTTCCGACGTTCCATGACGCACCTCCGGTTCCATTAAAACACCTAACTTGGTGTCTTCGAAACCGGGTGCAGGCCAAACCGTGAAAGCGACTGGCGTAGAGTTGTTCCGGTACGACATCGGACCAACTCTTTCGCGATAGCTACGGCTAACCCATTACTCGCAACCACCACGCCAGGAACCCACCCCATGCCCACCACCGCCAAGTCCCTCGTCGATGCCGCCAATGCCGTCGTGCCGAAAATCTCCGGCAAGGAGGCTATCGACATGGTCGCCAAGGGCGACGCCGTGCTGATCGACATTCGCGACAGCGCCGAACTCAGCGCGACCGGCAAGGCTGCGGGCTCGGTGCACATCCCGCGCGGCTCGCTCGAGTTCAAGGCCGACCTCTCCTCGCCGACCGCCGAGAAGTCGCTGGCTTTCGACAAGCCGGTCATCCTGCACTGCGCCTCGGGCGGCCGCGCCGCGCTCGCCGGCAAGCTGCTCAAGGAAATGGGCTACCAGAAGGTCTACAACCTCGGCGGCTTCAAGGATTGGGTCGAGGCCGGCGGCAAGGTCGAGAAGTAAGACACCGTCATGCCCGGGCTTGACCCGGGCATCCACGACTTTCTTAGGAGTGCCTCCACAAGCAAATCGTGGATGGCCGGAACAAGTCCGGCCATGACGGGAGAGATTCCCCCTGGCCGACGGATTATACGAATTGCCGCCCCGCATTCCGCTTCGCAGCATGCGGGCAACAAGATATGTGGGCTGCGCGGGCCTCACACCCGCATCGGTCTTGACCGAAACCTGGCTTCTTCCACGATCATATAGCGCCCGAACAAATCCTCACCGAACCGCGCGATGGCCGCCTCAAGCCGCTCCTGCTTGAGCGCGTGCATGGCCGGATCGAGGCGCAGCAGAACAATTCCGGGCGCCTGCCCGCCGTGCCGATATACCAGATCGCCGAAGTCCTTGTCCTCGGTCAGCAGCAGCCGGCCTTCGCTCTGCGCGCGCGCCATCACCTCGGTATCGGTCGCAGCCGGCGCAATCTCCGCCATGTAAACGACGTCATGCCCACTGGAACGCAACCGCGCAACCAGCGCGGCGTCGATGCATTCATCGGCCAGCCAGCGCACGGCCTAGCCGTACACGAGGTCTTCGTCGGCAAGATAATCGGCGGCAAAGGCTTGTGCGGCGAGAACGTCCTCGCGCATCAGGCGCGGATGATCGGCGAGGATGGCTTCCGGTGTCATCCCGGCGCCGAGTTTGCGCAGCAATGTTTCGACCGGAACGCGCGTGCCGCGGATCACCGGCTTGCCGCCCATGACCTCGGGATTGATTTCGATCCGTTCGTGCGCCATCGGCCGCCTCATCGGTTCAAGTGAGAATATGTAGCACAAATCCGCCGTTGCGGCGAGCCCGCTCGGGTTGTTCGCCTGCGCAAACCTATGCTAGGTGTCCGGCATGGCCAGGAACGTCGAAGCGGACAGTCGCGACCTCAGGCGCCGGGGCGGCGCGACGTGAGTGCGCCCCTGTCCGCCGACGCCGAACGGACCGGCGAACCGTTCGAGCTTTATTCGACGGCGATCGACGCCGATCCGTTCCCGTTCTACCGCACCTTGCGCGACCGGCACCCCTGCTACTGGAGCCCGTCCGGCCGCCTCTGGATCCTGTCGCGCTACGACGACGTCGCCCGCGCGGCGCAGGACTGGGAGACCTTTTCCTCCGCGCGCGGCAACCTGATCGACGAGATCCCCGGCCGCTCCGGCGGCACGCTCGGCACCACCGATCCGCCGCGCCACGACCGGCTGCGCGTGCTGGCGCAGGTCGCCTTTACGCGGCGCAACCTCGAGCACCTGGTCGCGCCGACCGTCGCCATGGCGGACGAGGCCGCCGCGCGCGTCCGCGCGCAAGGCGCGTTCGACTTCGTCGCCGACGTCTCCAGCCCGCTCACCGTCGGCATGATCTTCCGCATGCTCGGCCTGCCGCCGACCGACGCGGTGGCGATGCGCCGCCAGGTCGTGCTGTCGATCTCGACCGACAAGGCGCGGCGCGGGCGCAACGCCGCGCTCGACGCCGCCTTCCGCGACCTCGGCCAGTTCGTCGCCGACGAGGTCGCCAAGCGCCGCAAGACGCCGACCGACGACGTCATCACCCAGCTCGCCGAGGCCGAGATCGACGGCGACCGCCTGTCCGACCGCGAAGTCGTGCTGACCACGGCGATGTTCGTCGTCGCCGGCGTCGAGTCGCTGTCGAGCTTCATGAGCATCTTCGCGCTCAACCTCGCCGATTTTCCCGACGCGCGCCGGCGCATCGTCAACGAGCCGTCGCTGCTGCCGCAGGCGATCGAGGAGTCGCTGCGCTTCAACACCTCGGCGCAGCGCTTCAAGCGCGTGCTGACGCGCGACGTGGCGCTGCACGGCGAGACCATGCGCGAAGGCGACGCCGTCGCGCTCGCCTACGGCGCCGCCAACCGCGACGAGCGCAAATTCCCCGACGCCGACCGCTACGACATCGACCGCCGGCCGATCGGCCATCTCGGCTTCGGCGCCGGCAAGCATTTCTGCATCGGCAGCCAGCTCGCGCGCCTCGTCACCGGTACGGCGATGCGCCGCTTCCTCGCCGAGGTGCCGGAGTTCACGTTGCGCAACCGCGACTTTGACTGGGTGCCGTCGTCGAACTTCCGCAGCCCGATCTCGCTGCCATTCGTGGTGGGATAAGGCGGCGCGGAGATCGTCGCAGCCGGCACGCCCGTGGCCTAGTCCCGCATCTTCTCCACTTCCTCCACCGTCCGCCCTTCCCGCGCGCGGTACACCGGCAGCGACCAGTGGTAATGCAGCGCCAGCGCGCGGATGGAAAAGCACAGTGCGAAGCCGGCGCCCGTCGCCACCGCGCTTGATGCATCGAGCGCCACCAGCACGACATAGGCGCTCGCGCCGGCCAGAGCCGCGGTGACATAGATCTCCTTGCGCAATATCAGCGGGCTCTCGCCGCCGAGAATGTCGCGGATCAGGCCGCCGAAGGTCGACGTCATCACGCCCATCGCCACCGCGATAAAGGAGCTTGCGCCCGCTTCCAGCGCCTTGTCGGCGCCGACGACGCAGAACAGCGACAGGCCGGCGGCATCGAGCCAGAGCAGCGCACGATAACGCGACTCCGGAATATGCGCGAGGAAGAAGGTCGCCGCCGACACGACGATGCAGATGATCAGCGACACCGGCTCGAGCACCCAGAACACCGGCAGTTGCCCGAGCATCAGGTCGCGCAGGCTGCCGCCGCCGATGCCGGTCGCGGCGCCGAGTAATATGAAGCCGAAGATGTCCATGCGCTTGCGCGACGCCACCAGCGCGCCGGTCACCGCGAAGATCGCGATGCCGAACCAATCGAGCGCCATCAGCCAAGTTGCCGGCAAGAGGGTGTCGGGCATGGAGTCCGTTGTAGCCGTGTCGCGCGCGGCGGCAAAGCGTCCCGGCACCAGCATACCGGGTTGTGTCTTGCCGCGAGCCGGAACGCATCCTTCCCGCCGCGCGTTGTTCCGGTGACCCTAGCAAACCCAGAGGCCGCCATGACCCAGGACACCGCCGTCCGTACCCAGATTTCCGCGCTCATCTTCACGATGACCAATGCCGTGCTGTTCGGCGCCGGCCTCATCGCCGTGCTGATGCTGGACCTGAGCGCCCAGGCGACCGGCATCGGCATCGCCGCCGTCACTGCATTCAGCTTGATCGTTGCCGCACCATTCTCCTGGCTGATCGCGCCGCGCCTGCGCGCCCGCTACTGGCGGAAGCCTCAGGCCGCGCCTGAACCGACCCGCGCTTTCTAGAGGCCGCGATCGAAGCCACGGGAGCGGCGGGAACCGGGATAGGGTATGGTCGATTGTCGATCGTCCCCGCCCCCGGCGCCCCCTGTGGAATTTTCGTCCGCGTGACCAAAGCCAAAGCCAGAACAGAGCCAAAGTCCCCGGCCAGCCCCGGCCGCATCGCCGCGTTGCGCGAGCGGCTGACCCAGCTCTACGAAGGCAGCGGGCCTGCCGGCTATCACTTCCGTTATGGCCTGCTGGCCTTCGATCTTATCACCATCGTCTTCATCGTTGCGACCTCGTTCATCCCGCGCGACCCGATGGTCGAGACGTTCGATGTCCTGTTCGGCATCGTCATCCTGGCGGATTTTTCCGCCCGCCTGTTCATCTCGAACCGGCGCTGGCGCGACCTGATGCATCCGGCGACGCTGGCCGACATCGCCGCCATTATTTCATTCCTGGCGCCGATCGTCGGCGAAGGGGCCGGCTTCCTGCGCATCCTGCGCACCTTGCGGCTGTTGCGCAGCTATCGCCTGCTGGCGCAGCTGCGCGCCGACAGCCGCTTCTTCCGCCGCTATGAGGAAGTCATTTTCGCCGTCGCCAATATCACGGTCTTCATCTTCGTCATGACCGCGGTCGTCTATGAGACGCAGCACGCCGGCAACAACCAGGTCGCCAATTATGCCGACGCGCTGTATTTCACCGTCACGGCGCTGACCACGACCGGCTTCGGCGACATCACCTTGCCGGGAACTACCGGGCGCCTGATTTCGGTGGTCATCATGATTTTCGGCGTCACGTTGTTTTTCAATCTGGCGCGGGCGCTGATCAGTCCAAACAAGGTGCGCTTCGCCTGCCCGGATTGCGGCCTGCAGCGCCACGATGCCGATGCCGTGCACTGCAAGGCCTGTGGCAAGACGTTGAACATTCCGGATGAGGGCTTGGCGTGATCGACCGCCGCGGTTTTCTCGCAATTGCCCTCGCCGCGCCCTTTGCAGCGCCAGCCGCCGCGGCGGACGCGCCGGAGGCTGTTGTCGCCGCGATCTACCAGCGCATCGTCGCCAGCTACGATCCGCGCAGCGGAAACACCATCAACGGCCATTTCACCTGGAAGCCGAAAAAGGCGCGGCATCATTATTATTCGGCGAGCCTGGCCAAAGCCTGGGATCGCGCCGACGCGCTCACCGCCAAGGGCGACCAGAATCCGCCGGCGTCCGATCCGATCACCAATTCGCAGGACTCACTGGTGCAGGCCTTCAGCATCGCCGTCGAGCGCCGCGACGCTGCATCGGCGACGATCGTCGCGCACATTTCGCAGGAACCAGGCCCGGTGACGCCGAGCGACTGGGGCACCATCCGCTACGACATGGTGCTGGAGCGCGGCCGCTGGCGCATCGACGACATTCGTCCCGGCACAGGCAAGGATGCGTGGTCGCTGCGCCGGGAAATCGTCGCCTTCAAAGGCTGACCGGAGCCCCGCCCGGCTTTTTCAGTTTTTCGATTCGCATCGCCGGCAGGCTGCCGTTCGGATTCGTTCTGCTCTCTGACCTATGTCGCACAGCGATGCTTACCTTTTTACCATTTCTGTTTTGGCGCTACAAATTTTGTAGATCGGCGATGGCTTTTTCGAGAGAGATATCAATGCATCGGTCAATTTCGACGCAGACAGCGAAATTTGTTTGCGGTCACCGGCGCAATTTGCCAGCTTCGTTGAAGGTCACGGTAGGAGACCGAAATCGATGCTGCTTCTGTTTCCGGGCGAGAACGCGGCGTGCGACACTTTGCGTTTTGCCGAAGAGATTGCCGGCTACGGGCTTTGGCAGGTTGATTTCGCCAGCGGCAAGATGAACTGCTCGCCCAACACGTACAAACTGTTGGGCCTGCTCCCGGAAACGGCGTCGCCAGGCGATGCCGGCGAACCGTTGAATTTCACGACCTTCGAACAGGTCGCACATCCCGACGACATGCCGATCGTCGTCGAGATCAAGCACATCCTGGCGCAGGGCATGCCGGTCCATCGGCAATTTCGCGTCGTTCATCCCAACGGCCGCGTCCGCGCGATGGCGATTCACGGCGAGGTTCTCGTCGGCCGCACCGGCCAGCCGGAACGCTCGGTCGGCGTCCTGATGGACATCACCAGCCACGTCGAAAGCGTGATGACGTCGCAGATGAATTCCGAACTTGTCCGTGAGTTGATGCGGGCGATCGGCGGCACGATCTGGACCGCCCGTACCGACGGGTTTTACAGCGACTTCCTGGCGCGCGATCAGAAGAGCCATGTCCCCACGACATTTCAGGGCAATAACTGGCACAACGCCGTCCATCCGGACGACCTCGACAAGGTGCTGCGCACCTGGAACAAGGCGGCGGCCGATAAATCGATTTTCGTCAGCGAACACCGCAGTCGCGGCATCGACGGCCAGTATCGCTGGCGGCGGGCCTACGCGACGCCGCTTTTGGCTGAAGACGGCAGCGTCCGCGAATGGGTCGGGATTTCCGTGGCTATTCATGAACACACCATCGAAGCGCGCGATAAAACCCCCTTGACCGGGGCGCAGATTCGGGCGGCGCGGGGCATTCTGAACTGGTCGGTGCGCGACCTGTCCAGCCGCGCCGGCCTTTCGGTCGGCGTGGTGCGGCGGCTGGAGGAAAACGATGAGGCCAGCAAGAATGCCGGCGTCCAGCTCAATCTGATCAAGGATGCCTTGTCTGCCGGCGGCGTCGATTTTTTCGTGCTGCCGGGCGGCGAGGCCGGCGTCTATCCAAGGCGCAAGGAAAACCGGCTCAAAATTGTCGGCTCGGCGGCGCGAAAAATAAATTCGGCCTGATCGTCGGCATTACGCGCAGAAAATAGTACCGACCGAAAGTATCGCGATCATCCTGCTTGCTTTGACGCCTTCAAACTCGCCTGCATCCGCAAAAATTGCCGCCGAAAATCCATTTTTGATCTAGGTCAGCTGCGAAGCTGCAATTCCTGTCCACCACGTGCAATTCTATCGTCTTTCGCGCTATGCGATTTTCGCTCAGGGTGACGGCAATTCGAAACGCCTCAGCCCCCTGGAGACCCCATGAATTCCGCGATCGTCAAACGCTCGGTTGTCGTTGCCGGCAAGAAGACCAGCGTCAGCCTGGAAGACATGTTCTGGCTGGCCCTCAAGGAAATTGCCGCGCAGAAGCGCATGGCGCTCGGCGAAATGCTCGACACCATTGCCGGCGGCCGCGACAACGCCAATATGTCGTCGGCGGTTCGGCAATATGTGATGCAGCACTACTACAGCGCCGCGCAGCCGACCCGTCCCATGGTTCGCCCCGACTTCTTCCTGCAAAACGTCACAGGAACCTGAGCGCAGGCGGCGCGCCTCATTCTCTCGGCGCTCGGCCTGTTCTGAAACGCGCTTATTCGCCTAACGCAATGTTTACGCCTTGGTAGGACATTGACTCCGGGAACCAGACCCCGGAGCCAGCCTTGGACTTTACCGCCGGCCTGTCATTCTTTTTCGGCCAGATCGGAACATTGCTGTTCTCGCTCGGCTCGCATTTTTCGCTGACATCGCTCGGCGCCGCGCTGCTGTTGGCGACGCTGTTCTTCGTCTGGCAACGGCTCAAACGCGGCCGGCGGCTGCGCTGGCGCACGATTTGGCGCGCCCTCTTCCCGAAACGCATCGTCGAAGCCAAATCGAACCAGGCCGATATCGGCTATCTGTTCTTCAACGTGTTCGTGTTCGGCGTGGTGTTCGGCTGGGCCGTTTTGTCTTATCAGTCGATCACCAACGGCATCATCGCCGGGCTGATCGAATTGTTTGGGCCCGTGCAGCCGACGACGCTTCCGGCCTATGTGCCGAACATCGTCGTCACCATCATGCTGTTTCTATCTTATGAACTCGGCTACTGGTTCAACCACTGGCTCAGCCACAAGGTGCCGGTGCTGTGGGAATTCCATAAAGTGCACCACAGCGCCAAAGTGCTGACGCCGCTGACCAACTTCCGCGTCCATCCAGTCTATACCTGGATCTTCGCCAATATCATCGCCTTCAGCGCGGCTGTGGCGAACGGGCTCGGCAACTACATGTTCGGCGAAACGGCCTATCAATACGCGCTGTCCGACACCAACATCATATTGGTCGTGTTCATCCACACCTACGTCCACTTGCAGCATTCGCACATGTGGATCGCGTTCCGCGGCGCGCTCGGCCGCATCTTTGTCTCGCCGGCACACCATCAGGTGCACCATTCGGACAACCCGAAGCACTTCGACAAGAATTTCGGCAGTTGCCTGGCGCTGTGGGACTGGATGTTCGGCACGTTGTACGTCCCGCAAAAGGAGCGCGAGCCGCTGACCTTCGGCTTCGCCGACCATCCGGACGCCCATACGGTCAAGGGCGAGCTGGTCAACCCGCTGATCAATGCCGCCGGCCACTTCAAGCCGCTGTGGCAGCGCGGGCCGGAAACTCTGACGCCGGCGGCGAAATCCGACTGACTATCGCGCGTCGTGGCCGAGCGCCTCGACCTCGCGCAGCCATTGCTTGCGTTTGTCGTCGCTCACCGCTTCGATCATGCCATAGATAGTCGATCGCACCGGCTTGATGCCGACGAATTGCAGGATATTGCGCCGGAGCAGTTTCAGCGCGTGGGCGCCGAAGTACCAGCGATAGAACAAGCCCGGCATGCCCATGGTCATGATGATGCGGGCCGACTTGCCCTTGAACACTTTCCAGTCGGCCTTGCCGCCGCTCTTCTGGACGTTCAGCAAATCCGGTTGCAACACGCGCTCGAAGAAGCCTTTCAGCAGCGCCGGCATGTCGCCGCACCACAGCGGAAAAACGAACACGAGATGATCGCAGCCAATGAAAGCCTCGCGCGCTGCGACAAGATCGGGTTCGAGCGGCTGCTCGCGCCGGTAGCCTTCATGCAGGATAGCGTCGAATTTCAGCCGGCCGAGCAGGAACAACTGCGCTTGATGGCCACCGCTCTCAGCGCCGCGTTGATAGGCCTTACCGAGCGCCTCGCAGTAGCTGTCAGGCAACGGATTGCCGACAATGATCGCAATCCTGGCCATGGCTGTCTCTCGTCACTGAAAGTTTATTGAAAAATACCGCGGCGCGCGCGTTCGCGCTTTGACTTGCCGCAAATTGCCCGGCATGGCTGAGGCCATGAAAAGCGCCAAAAAAAGCACCAAGAAAAAGCATATCGTCACCGTCAACGACACGATGCAGAAGGGCTACCGCTACGAGTTGACAGCCGGCGTCGGGCGCTCCTTCGATCCCGAGTTCAAGCCGCAACTGACCCCGGCCGAAATGCTCAAGCTCGGCATTTTCGGCGGCAAATACATGACCGACTGCGCCAGGGAATTTCCCAAAAGCTGGTTCGCCCATGCCAAGCTTGCCGCCGGCAAGCGCGACAATTCACTCAACTTCTTCAACGTCGACGCCAGCCAGCCTCTGTCGGAATGGCGGCGCAAGGGCTGGATTCACCCCGACGACCCGCGCGGCTGGTTCCAATGGTATTGCCGCTACTATATGGGCCGCCGCATGCCGGTCGAGGACCAGCGCCAGATCGGCCGCTGGAAGGCGATCCGCCGCCATATTCGCCAGATCGAGATCAATTGCGAGCCCGGCAACCTGTTGTGCCGGCCGCGCCAGCGCCAGGCGCTGCTGCATTGGGCCTATGACAGCCGCAAATTCTGATACGCTCTCCGCAATTCAACGTGGAGGGGCGGCTGATGAGCATGCGGAAAGAATGGGCGAATATGCGGCTTCAGTTCGAGCCGTTGTCCTTCTACCAGAAGTTCGAGCAGATTTGCGTCCTTGTGATCACGGCCTTGATCGCGGTCACCATCGTTTTTGCCATATGGCATCTGGCGATCAATGTATTGGCCGCGGTGATCACCAACACCTTCGACCCGACCGACTATGCCGTGTTCCAGACGTTGTTCGGCATGATCTTCACAGTCATTATCGCGCTCGAGTTCAAGCGGTCGCTGCTGGTTCTCGCCGAACGGCGGGAAAGCATTGTTCAGGTCCGCGCCGTCATCCTGATTGCGCTGCTGGCGGTCGTCCGCAAGCTGATCATCCTCGACCTGAAACAAACCGAAGCGTTGCAATTGCTCGCTTTGGCGGCGTCCATTCTCGCGCTCGGCTGCGTCTATTGGCTGGTTCGAGACCGCGACCACCGTGACTCCAGGCTGGCCGCCGCTAAGCTGCGATCGCCGTAAGCAGATCGGCCAGCACGGCCGGGCAGGTCAGATGCGGATTGTGGCTTGAATCGATCTCATGGACGCCCCAGCCGTCGGCTTTGGCGCGGTCGTAAAACACGCGGAAGCGGTCGTCCGCCGACTTGCGCTGGCAGTAAACATACTGGCGCCGCAGCGTCAGCGCGCCATTCTTGAACGCGAGTTTCTGCTCGAAAGTTTTGACCGGCTGCGGCACCCGCAACGGCTCGCACCAGGCACGGATATCCGGCGGCGTATCGGGCGGCATCGGCCCCGGCGGAATGCGCCAGCCATCGGCGCTGCTGCTGGCGCCGGACCGGCGCTGCGCCCGCACCGATTCCGGCAGCACATCGAAAGCGCTCTCGCCATCGCGCGGCACGAAGGCGTCGATGTAAATGAGCTGCTTGATGCGCTCGCGGGCGCGGTCAGCAACGCCGGTCGCTACCATGCCGCTGTAGGAATGGCCGATCAGATTGATGTCGCGCAGATCTTCGTATTTCAGCACGCCGAGAATATCGGCAATGTGCGTCTCGAGGTCGATGTCGGGCCGCGCCAGATGGCTGCGTTCGCCAAGCCCGGTCAATGTCGGCGTGACCAGCCGGTGGCCGCGCGCCGCCATCAAAGGATGCATCAACTTCCAGGCCCAGCCGGCACTCCAGGCGCCATGGCAAACGAGGAAAGTGGCCATGCGCGTCCCCTATTCCGCCGCTGCCGCGCGCGTCCGCGCTGTCCGGTCGCTCCAGCGCGCGCGTATAACGTCGAGCACGACGACCGCTAATCCTGCCGCCAAGACCTGCCAGCCCGGCCGGATGCCGGCTTCGAAGTCGAAGATCGCGTCGAGCACGCGCAGCGGCGACACGCCGAATGTCAGGCCGATGCCGATCGCTTCGCCGGCAAATGTCAGCGCCGCCACCACGACGGCAAGCGCCAGCAAAGCCAGAGACGACAACTCGCCTTTGTCCTGCCACCAGGCGAGCAGACGATAACCGATCAGCCAGGTGAACAGACCGGCGGCAAAAACCGGTATGCTCAGATCGGCTTTGGTTTGTTGAAAATAATGGATGAGCGCCAAAAGCGCGATGGCGTAAATCGCCTGATGCAGCCGCCGCCAGCCTTTGCCGCCGAGCCGCCGCACCATGCCGTCGGTCGATGTCACCGCAAGCGCTGCAAGGCCGAGCCAGGCGACGCTGCCGATGATCAGATAGACGCGGTTTGTGAGTTCATGGACGATCTTGGCGATGTCGTAGCGCTGATCGGCAAAATATAAAACGAGATGCGCGGCGACGTAGAAGAACGTGCCGACGCCGAGCATGCGCCGCACATCGATGAGATTGCCGAAACGGGCGATGCGGCGGAACGGCGTGATCGCCAACGTGACGCCGAGAAAGATCAGCGCCCAGAAACCGGAGCGGTGAATGAGGTCGTTCAAGGGACGTGCGCCATTGGCGATGGCGCCGGCGTCAAGCATCGCCTTGGCCAAGGGAAGCAGCAGCAGTGCCAGCGCCGCGATGCGCAGCACGGAGACGCGGCCGCGCCGGTCGCGCCAGAGTTGCCACGAAATAGCGTTCATCGATCGGCCCTAGCAGACACCATGACGACGCGGGTAACACGATGATGGCTGCCTGCGCCACCAGCCCGCCGCCGCGGCATGCCACCTATGTAGCAGCCCTTTTTTTGGGCTTATCCCGTTGATTTAACGATATTATCTAGACTGTCGCCAACCGCACCCTAAAACTCTTCGTGATAACATTTGCATGACAGCACGATTCGTCGCGGCCACAGCAAGGCCGGACGCGGGAAAGCGGCTTATCGCCGCCGCGATCTTAAGGCTGTCGTCTCGCCCGAACAGTTGACGTCTAGCTGCGGTCGCCGGGCGCGTCGGTGATAAACAGCGCTAATTATGCCGGCCGTACCGGCAAGCACTGCCGCCGCGCCGTGCGCATTTGCTTTTGACTAAGCAATATCCATACCCTCCCCGTTACGTAACTTGCCGTTACGCCTGCCAGTTTCCTCCGCTTTTAGCATTGGTAGAGAAATACTTTAGACGCGCGGCAGCGGCCGCCCGCCTTTGTTCTTCGACGGCACCTTCACCCAGGCTTCGCCATCGAGAACGATTTCATCGCCGACCGCACAGGTGCAGGCCAGACGGGCGCGCGATTTTTCCGGCAACAGTTCGACAACCGACACAGTGACATCGACGGTATCGCCGATCTTGACCGGCGCGCGGAAATTCAAGGTCTGCGAAATATAGACCGCGCCCGGGCCCGGCAATCGCGTGCCGAGCACCGCCGAAATCAGGCTCGCGGTGTAAAGGCCGTGCGCGATGCGCGTGCCGAACGGCGTCTTGGCGGCGAAGTGTTCGGACAGATGAATCGGATTGCGGTCGCCGGTGACTTCGGCAAAGCCGACCACGTCGGACGAGGCCACGGTCTTGGCCAGCCGCTCGGTCAGGCCGAGCGAAAGGTCCTCGAAATACAACGTGCGCAAAGTCAGCATTGTTATCGTTCCGGCTTGATCTGGGTTCGGCACAGCAGCCACAGTAAACCGATCAGCACAACATTGACCAATGCGAGGGCGGTCAATAGGCCGATGGTCGTATGCGGCCCCTGCGTCTCGATCAGCCAGGCCCCGGCCGATGGCGCCAGCGCCTGCACGATCAGGCTCGGAAACGCGATCTTCCCCATCAGCCGCGGAAACCGCAGCGGCCCGAACAAGGCCAGCGGCAAGGTGCCGCGGCCGACCCAGAAGATGCCGTAGCCCGCGGCGTAAATCAGAATGACGACGATGAGGAACGGAAACTGGCCGAAAAACAGACCGAGGCCGATGGCCATCAGCACGCAAGATGCGACCATCGTCCAGATCGGATGATAGCGCAATCCGAACAGGCTTTCGATCAATCGCGCGCCGACCTGCGCCGGCCCGAACAAGGTGCCGAGCGCGACCGCCGCCGCGTAGTCGATGCCGGTCGCTTGCAGGAAGATCATGAAATTGACGAGAAAGATGACGCCGATGCCGGCGGTCATCGACATCACCAGCGCGACCAGCGCGAAAACGAGGCCTTCGTTTGCAATTGTAACCGACGTTCCCGCCGCGCCGCCCTGCTCCGCTTCCGCCACGTGTGAATTGAGCCGCGGCGGCGCCGGTTTGACGACCGTCATTTGCAGCGGCAGCACAAGACACAGGTGCAAGGCTGCATACACCAGACAGGCGATCCGCCAGCCCCAGTGATCGATCATGAAAGCGCTCAACGGCCAGCAGATGGTGCTGGCAAAGCCGCCGAACAAAGTCAGGTTGGTGATCGGGCCACGCGCTGCGCTGCCATAGATGCGGCCAAGCGTGGCGAACACCGCGTCGTACAGCCCGGTGCCCATGCCGATGCCGATAAACAGCCATGACGCCAGATAGACCGGGAGATTGGGCGCCAGCCCCACGCCGGCGAGCCCGGCGGCGTAAAACAACGAACTCGCCAGTAGCACCGGGCGGCCGCCATAGCGAGCGATCAGCGAGCCCACTTTTGGCGAGATCAGGCCGGCGGTCAGAAGGCCGATCGACGTGCCGCTGACGACGGCGCCAAGCGACCAGCCGGTTTCGGCGACGATCGCGGTGGCGAAGACGGCCGGAAAATAAAACGACGTGCCCCAGCCAAGAATCTGCCCGACGCCAAGCGCCGAGACGACAAGCCGCCTGTCAATCGACGGAGGCGCTGGCAATTCCGACATCATCGCTAGCCCGAAATCCTAGCTTGCCGGCTTTATGCCTCGTGCAGCCGGGAGCGGTCGCGGGAGCCCAAAAGTCGCAGCGGCACGGGCAACGACACAGATATGCAAATTCATCGGGCTGCTCCTTCACTTGGCCGGGGCAGCCTACACGATCTGCGCTGATTCAGGTCTCCAAGGAGGGCTTTTTGTGCGACGCGGCAAAGGTACTTCGGGAAACGGGCTTACAAAACGACAAACTCCTATTTAATTCTTAAAAATCAGCATCTTAAGATATGCGTTTTTCGCGTAGCTGCAGCGCAGCAAAGTTCCTTTAAATCGCGCCGGATAGGTCTATTTTCAAGTCAACGATTCACCGGCACGACGCCGGTCCGACAGAAAGAGAACGACGATGTTGACCACTTTGATCCGCCTGCTTCATCAGTGGAAGCAGTATAACCGCAGCCGGAACGAACTCTCCCGCCTTGGCGACCGTGAGCTTGCCGATATCGGCATCAATCGCTCCGACATTACGTCCGTTGCCTGGCAGGCCGCCCAGCGCCGCTAAGCCGCGCTCACGCGCCGTGCGCGCCGGATGCTTTCAAACGCCCGCGCCATCGCGGGCGTTTTATTTTGACGGACGCCGAGGCCGGGTTAATCGAGCGTCTTCCACAGCGACAGGCTCATAATCTCGGGCGCCTGGCCATAGGCCCTAGTCCAGGAGTCCACCGCCCATTCGACGCCGGAGGCCTTTTCAACCAGAACGGCGGTGACATGCGGCGGGCGGCCGTCAATGAGGTAGCCGCGGGCGACCGGCTCCGCCACCTCGTGATGGCGCAGAAGTTTGAGTTCGTCGAGCACCAGCAGCAGGCTCGTGGTGTTGCGGCTGGAATCGATGCAGTCCATCTGGCCCTTGTCGAACATGTATGCGCGGTTCGCCCGGGCAACGTGGCCGGTGGTGCCGGCCACCGGGCCGATGCGGCGGTCAAACCATGCGCCGGCATTGCCGATCGCCTTGCGCTCGGCGGCGGCCGATGTCCTTCCGGCCGCCAGGATTCTCTTCAGGGCCGCGTGATCCGCCGCGGTGAGGCCCAACTCAGCGCGATATTTGCAGCCAAAGCCATGGCACACGAAGATGCTGGACAAGGTCGGCGGCGACAGGGAGAGGTCGCCATAGGTGGCGGAGGCGACCGACGCATTGTCGGCGCGCGCCGGCAGCGCAGCCGCCGTGGCTAGCAGCATCGCGCCAGCACAAAACGCCTGTCGGACCGGCCTACGCATCGTCAAAACACCGCCATTGCCGCGCCATTCATGACAGCCTAATGATCTGGCCATGACCAAAGCAAGTAACGAACCCGTACATATAATCGGTGGCGGACTGGCCGGTTCCGAAGCCGCGTGGCAACTGGCCCAGGCGGGCATTCCGGTGACGCTGCATGAGATGCGGCCGCTGCGCGAGACCGCCGCGCACAAGACCGACGGCTATGCGGAACTCGTTTGTTCCAATTCGTTCCGATCCGACGACAAGGACCACAACGCCGTCGGCCTGATGCACGAGGAAATGCGGCGGCTCGGCTCTCTGGTGATGCGTTCGGCCGACGCCAATCAGGTTCCCGCCGGCGGGGCGCTGGCGGTCGACCGCGACGGTTTTTCCGATGCGGTGACCGCGGCACTGAAGTCTCAGCCACTCATCACGCTGGAGCGCGGCGAAATCGCCGTGCCGCCCGATGAATGGGACAGCGTCATCATCGCCACCGGGCCGCTGACCTCGCCCGATCTGGCTGCGGCCATCGCGCAGCGTACCGGCGAACAGGCGCTGGCGTTCTTCGATGCGATTGCGCCGATCGTGCACCGCGACAGTATCGACATGGAGCAGGCCTGGTTCCAGTCGCGCTACGACAAGGTCGGTCCCGGCGGCACCGGCGCCGATTACATCAACTGCCCGATGTCGCGCGAGCAATACGACGCCTTCGTCGATGCGCTGATTGCCGGCGACAAGACCTCGTTCCATGAGTGGGAAGCCTCGACGCCCTATTTCGATGGCTGCCTGCCGATCGAAGTGATGGCCGAGCGCGGCCGCGAGACGTTGCGGCACGGGCCGATGAAGCCGTTCGGCCTGACCAATCCGCGCGCGCCGGACGTCAAGCCCTATGCCGTCGTGCAACTGCGCCAGGACAACAAACTCGGCACGCTGTACAACATGGTCGGCTTCCAGACCAAATTGAAGTACGGCGCGCAGGCCGACATCTTCCGCACCATTCCCGGCTTGCAGAATGCCGAATTCGCAAGGCTCGGCGGCCTGCACCGCAATACGTTTTTGAATTCGCCGAAGCTGCTCGATTCCGTGCTGCGTCTGAAGGCCAATCCGAAATGGCGCTTCGCCGGCCAGATCACCGGCTGCGAAGGCTATGTCGAGAGTGCTGCCATCGGCCTTCTGGCGGCGCGCTTTGCCGCCGCCGAACGCAAAGGAGAGACCATCGTGCCGCCGCCGCCGACCACCGCGCATGGCGCGCTGCTCGCGCATATTACCGGCGGCCATATCGACGCCATCGATCCGGGACCGTCGTCGTTTCAGCCGATGAATGTCAATTTCGGGCTGTTTCCGCCGCTGACTGAACCTGCTTCCTACGACAAGGAAGACGCCCGCAAATACGGCCGCGGCTCGGCCAAGAACCTCGCCAAGAAAACGGCGATGAGCCAACGCGCGCTGGCCGATCTCGCCGCCTGGAGCGGCATCGCGCAGGCGGACGCAGCGGAATAATTACGCGGCGAAGATGCGGCTCGGATTGCGCGCGGCGCGCCACAGCAGCCATTGCCGCTTGACGAGCGACAATGGCTGGACGTCGAACGGCTCGTAGCCGCGCCGCTCCATCGGCCGCAAGGCAGGACCAACCAGCGCCAGCGGCAGCAGCGCCGGCAGGATGGCTGGCGGTGCATCGGCCATGTCGGCCTGCGCCGCCGCCAGTTGACGCCGTGCATGACGGCGCAATTCGGCAAGTGCTGCTTTCAAAGCATCGCTACCCTCGCGCGCCAGCACCTGCTCGCGCGTAATGCCATGGCGGTCGAGCACTTCCTGCGGAATGTACACCTGCCCGCGCGCGGCATGCCGCGCCAGGCCGCTCACTATGCCGGCAACGGTATAAGCAATGCCGGCGCTGCGGATCAGCATCATCGTCCCAGAGCGGTCGGCCCCCAAAATGTCGGCGGCGACATCGATCAAGGCCGACTGCGTCATCACCGCGTAATTGTCGAGATCGTCGAGCGTCGGCAGCGGCTCGTCGTAAAGATCGAACGTATGCGCATCGACAATGGCCGAGAGACGGTCCGGCGCGATGGCGTATGGCGCGAGGCTCGCCATCAAAGCGGCGGCCACCGGATGGGCGGCGCCCTCGCCTTCGCGTTCGCCGCTGAGAACTTCGCGCCACCATTGCAGACGGATCTCGCCCGGCATCGGCTCGCGCGCAACCTCGCGCACGCGGGCGATTTCGATGTTGAAGGCGTAAAGCGCCAGCAGCGCATTGCGACGCTCGGCCGGGGCAAACAACGCCGCCAGATAGCGGTCGCGGTCGGCCTCGCGCACCAGCGACGCGCAATGATCGAAATTCGTCTGCATAAGGCTATGCGCTACCACAAGGCTCAATCGACCGCGATCAGCCCGACGCCGGCGCGGCGGTTTTCCGCCAGCAGGATATTGTAGGTGCGCACCGCAGGCCCCGTCGCCATCGTATCGACCGAGATCGAATGCTCGCGGAGCAAGGCCCGCAAATGCGCCGGCAAGACGAAAGGATCGCGGCCGCCGCCGATGAGAAAGACGTCGATTGAACCCGCATGGGCAAAAACCGGCGCCAATGACGCTTCATTCAGCTCCGCAACCGAAGCCACCGGCCAGGCCCAGATGCCGTCGGGAAAGCACAGCAGCGAACCGCGGTGCGACAGACCGCCAGACATGCCGCCGAAGCGGAAGCCGCCATTGCCATAGGCATCGATCGGCGCAGGGATCGGCAGATGCGGCGCATCGAGGCCCGCCGCCATGCCGCTACTTGCCCTTGTCGCTTTCCGGCCGCGTCAGCGCATCGCCGCCGCGGCCGACGCCGAGATAGATCAAAATCGGCGCGGCGATGAAGATCGACGTGTAGGTGCCGACCAGCACGACACCGAAGGTCATGGTCGCGGCAAACGAATGAATCGCCTGACCACCGAAAATCAGCAGCGCCAGCAAGGCGAGCGTCACAGTGACGTGGGTGATGACCGACCGCGATAGAGTCTGATTGACCGCGCCGTTGAGCAGTTCCGCCATCGGCATCTTCTTGTAGCGGCGCAGCATTTCGCGGATGCGGTCGTAAATAACGACCGTGTCGTTGAGCGAATAGCCGAGAATGGTCAGCAGCGCGGCGATGCTGGTGAGATCGAAATCGATCTGCGTCAGCGACATGAAGCCGATCGTCAAGACGATATCGTGCACGTTGGCGATCATGGCGCCGAGCGCGAATTGCCACTCGAAGCGGAACCAGAGGTAGATCAAGATACCGAAGATCGCCAGGCCAAGGCCGACGACGCCGTAGGACAAAAGCTCGCTCGACACGCGCGGGCCGACCACCTCGACGCGGCGGTATTCGACTGAATCGCCGAGCGCGCCGCGCACCTTCTGCACCGCAACCTGCTGGGCGGCATCGCCGCCGGGCTGTTCGGCAATGCGGACCAGCACATTGCTCGGCCCGCCGAACTGCTGAAGCTGCACTTCGCCGAGTTCGAGCGCCGACAACGTGGCGCGCATCTTGGCCAGGTCGGCTACCGGCGTCTTGCTCTGCACTTCCATGAGCAGACCGCCCTTGAAGTCGATGCCGAAGTTCAGCCCATGGAAGAAATACAGGCCGATCGCCAAAATCGACAGCAGCGCCGAGATCGGAAAGCTGATGCGCCGAAAGCGCATGAAGTCGAATTTGGTATCGTCAGGGACGATGCGAAGCAGGCGCATAATTTTTCTCTAGATCGGTACGTGCTGGGGACGCCGCCAGCGCACCCAGGTGGCGACGATCAGCCGCGTGACAGTGAACGCGGTGAACACCGTCGTGATGATGCCGATGCCGAGCGTGACGGCAAAGCCGCGCACCGGGCCGGTGCCGATGTAGAACAGCACGGCGGCGGCGATGAAGGTAGTAATGTTGGAATCGAGAATGGTCGCCAGCGCCCGCGAGAAGCCGGCGTCGATGGCGTTGATCGGCGAGCGGCCGGCCCGCACTTCCTCGCGGATGCGCTCATAGATCAGCACGTTGGAGTCAACCGCGATGCCGACGGTCAGCACGACGCCTGCGATACCCGGCAAGGTCAGCGTCGCATTGAGCAGCGACAGCACGCCGAAGATCATGGCGACGTTGACCGCCACCGCGATATTGGCGAACAGGCCGAAGATGCCATAGGTGGCGAACATGAAGACAATGACCAAAACCGCGCCGACATAAGCCGACATCGTGCCCTTGGCGATCGAGTCGGCGCCAAGGCCGGGACCGACCGTGCGTTCTTCGATGATGGTCAGCGGCGCCGGCAGCGCACCGGCGCGCAGCAGGATCGACAAATCGTTGGCGCTCTGCACCGTGAAGCTGCCGGAAATCTGGCCCGACCCGCCGAGGATCGGCTCGCGAATGACCGGCGCCGAAATCACTTCATTGTCGAGCACGATGGCGAACGGCTTGCCGACGTTTTCCTGAGTCGCCTGCGCGAATTTGCGCGCGCCAGCGGTGTTGAAGCGGAACGAGACGATCGGCTCCGAGGTGCGCTGGTCGAAGCCGGGCTGGGCATCGGTCAGCTCGGCGCCGGAGACCAGCACCCGCTTCTCGATCAGATAAGGGGTCTTGGGGGCGGTGGAGCTGTAGAGTAGCTCGCTCTCAGGCGGCGCGCGGCCCTGCAAAGCCTGTTCGACCGGCGTATTGGTATCGACCATGCGGAAGTCGAGCTTGGCGGTCTTGCCGAGCAGTTCCTTGAGGCGGGTCGGATCCTGGAGGCCCGGCACCTGCACCAGAATGCGGTCGGCGCCTTGCCGCTGGATCAACGGCTCGACGGTGCCGAGTTCGTTGACGCGGCGCTCGATGATCTGGATCGACTGCTCGACCGATTGGCGGACGCGCTCGAGGATCGCGGCGTCGCTCACCGTCAGCCGGATCAGGTTGCCGGGTTCGGTGGTGACGTTCAGGCTCATTTGCCCGGTGCCGCCGAGCAGCCCGCCGAGCGGCACCGCCAGCTCGCGCAATTTGGTCAGCGCGGTCGCGCTTGACGCCTCGTCGCGCAGGCGAACCTCGACGCTGTTGCCGCGCACCACCAGGCCGGTATAGCCGACGCGGGCATCGCGCAGTACGCGGCGCACGTCATCGCGCGTCGCCTCGAGCTTGTCCTTGCGCACCGCATTGGTATCGACTTCGAGCAGGATGTGCGAGCCGCCCTGCAAATCGAGGCCGAGCACGAGATGGCGCTGCGCCCATTTCGGCCAGCTATTGACCGTCTCTTCCGGAAAGAAGTTCGGGACAGCAAACAGGCAGACGACCAGTGCCGTAAGCACAATTGCCGCCGCCTTCCACCGCGTGAAATAAAGCATGAGATCCCGACTTAAATTGCGAAAGCTTGGTTGAGCGAACGGAAATGAACGAGCAGCAGCGGCCGATCAGCTGGCCGCGTCGTCCTTCACCGGCTCGCCCTTGGTGCGCACGTCGGTGATCATCGGCCGGAGCTGGCGGATCTTCACGTCCGGCGCGATTTCGATCTCGATCTGGTCGTCATCGACAACCTTGGTGACCTTGCCGATGAGGCCGCCATTGGTGACGACGGTGTCGCCGCGGCGCACGTTCTTGACCATTTCCGCATGCGCCTTAACGCGCTTCTGCTGCGGGCGCAGGATCAGGAAGTACATGATGACGAAGATCAGGACGAAAGGCAGAAGCGACATCAGCATGCCGCCGTCGCCACCTAACGTCGAACCTTGCGCGAACGCGGGCGTAATGAACATCGAGGCATTCCTTGCGTGTTTTTAGGGTCAAACCAGGCCCGGCCCGGCTCAAATCACAGTCAATTTCGCGCGGACTATAACCAGCGGGGGCCTAATTGCAACGCCGCCCAATCCCGAGTTTGGCCTCCAATAAAGGCCATATTCGGCCATTTGTGCCCCGGTTGGCTTGCGGTGCAAAGGCCCGGACGCTAAGAGCAGCCAAAGTTCGCAAGGCACCCCGAAATGGCACGACCGAAGTCAAAATCCGCCGCTTCCAAGGCGTCGGCCAAATCCGTCCGCAAAGCCCCGCCCAAAACGACCAGGCCGGCGACCAGACCGGCGACCAGACCGGCTCCCTTGAAGGGCGACGCCGAGGTGCTGGCGCGCATTGCCGACGCCCTGGAGCGCCTTGCGCCACGCCGGCCGGCCGCGCCCGACCTGACCGTCGCCGATGCCTATATCTGGCACCCGGGCGGCCAGCTTGCGCCGGTGCCGCACGTCAACCGCGTCGGAATGTCGCTGCTTCAGGGCATCGACCGCGTGCGCGATACGTTGGTGGAGAACACCGAACGCTTCGCCAAGGGCCTGCCGGCGAACAATGCGCTGCTGTGGGGCGCGCGCGGCATGGGCAAGTCGTCGCTGGTGAAGGCCTCGCATGCCGCCGTCAACGCGACCTACGCCCGCGCCAGTAAGCGCGGCCCGCTCAAACTCGTCGAAATCCATCGCGAGGATATCGAGAGCCTGCCCGAACTGATGGCGATCGCACGCGCCTCGTCATTCCGCTTCATCGTGTTCTGCGACGACCTGTCGTTCGACAATGACGACACCAGCTACAAGTCGCTGAAAGCCGTGCTCGACGGCGGCGTCGAAGGCCGGCCGGAAAACGTCATCTTCTACGCCACCTCGAACCGCCGCCATTTGATGTCGCGCGACATGATCGAGAACGAACGCTCGACCGGCATCAATCCCGGCGAAGCGGTCGAGGAGAAAGTGTCGCTGTCGGATCGCTTCGGCCTGTGGCTCGGCTTTCACCGCTGCAGCCAGGACGAGTTTCTGGCGATGGTCGATGGCTATGTCAGCCATTACGGCATCAAGGTTCCGGCCGACGAATTGCGCCGCGAGGCTCTCGAATGGGCGACGACGCGCGGTTCGCGATCCGGCCGCGTCGCCTGGCAATTCATCCAGGAACTGGCCGGCCGTCTCGGCGTAGTTCTGAAGGACTAGGGCGTGCGCTCATAAACGAGCGCGGGGGGCTACAACGGCCACACCCACAGAATCATTGGGACGCTCACGGCGACGACAATGATTTCGAGTGGCAGGCCGAGCCGCCAGTAATCGCCGAATTGGAAGCCTCCAGGGCCCAGAATAAGGGTGTTATTCTGATGTCCAATCGGGGTCAGAAAAGCGCAGGACGCTCCTATCGCCACAGCCATAAGAAATGGGTCCAGATTAACGCCCAGGGTTTTAGCCGTACCAATCGCAATCGGACACATGACCGCGGCAGTAGCAGCGTTGTTCATAAAGTCCGATAGGGTCATGGTTACGATCAAAATCAAAACAAGTGCGATGATCGGGTGCCCCTGCGCGATGCTTGTCAGCAATACCCGGGCCACGACATCTGCTGCGCCGGTTGTTGCCATGGCCCCTGCGACCGGAATCAAGGCGGCGACCAGTACAATTACCGGCCAATCAATAGCGTCGTATACACGACGCGGAGGAACGACCTGCAAAGCCATGCAAGCCAGCACACCAGAAGCAAAAGCGATAGCCGCGGGCACAAGGCCGAATGCTGCTCCTCCGATCGCGGCCAACATGATGGCTGTTGCCGTGAGCGCTTGCCGTTTATCTGGAATGCGCAGGGTTCGCTCGGCTAGCGGTACACAGCCGTGCTGAGCAGCGAACTCTAAAATCGATTCCTGCGTTCCTTGCATCAACAAAAGATCTCCCGGCTGAATCGAAGCAGTGCGCAGCCTGGTTATCGAACGTCGCCCTAGATGCGATATAGCCAGCAAGTTTATGCCGAAAGTAGTTCGCAGGCGGATGTCCGTAGCAGAGCGTCCCGCCAGGTTTGAATTCGGCAGCACGGCCAGTTCTTTCAATAGAATTTCATCCAGACGCGCCGGCTTTTCGGTTGCCGCCTCGTCATCTTCTGTCTTGTCTTTCTTGTTTGCCGGAGATGCCGAGAAATTCGACGTTTTGGCCTCGGTTCCTTCTTCCTCCTCAGCATCGTCATCGTGATTTACGGCCTCTTCCAATTTGAGGCCCAAGGTGGAGAGAACGGACGCTAACGCCTTCGGGTCAGCCTCGATGACGAGAATATCGCCAGCCAATACCGTGCGTGTAGGGTTAGGAGCAGTGACCCGCACCTCGTTGCGGACCAGGCCGACGATTTGGGCGTCCGCCTCGTCCAAAACTTCTTCTATTTCTCGAAGAGATTTCCCGACACTCTTTGATTTTTCTGGAACCCGCGCTTCGGTCAGGTAAGTGCCAGTATCGAATTCCGCCCCACCTGCACCGTTTCGAGAAGGCACAAGCCGCCAGCCAACAAGGGCGACGAAGGTAACCGCCACTGCAGCGGTCGCCAAACCAACCGGCGTGAAGTCGAACATTGCAAAACTGCCACCGCCACTCGTCGCACGAAAACTGGAAACAATTAAATTCGGTGGAGTTCCGATCAGAGTGGTCATTCCGCCCAAGATCGAGCCGAAAGCCAGGGGCATTAACACCTTGCCCGGGGGCAAGCCCTGCTTTGCCGCTGTCTGGATAGCCACAGGCATAAGCAGCGCGAGCGCTCCAACGTTGTTCATGAACGCTGAAAGAACTGTCGCAAGCCCCGTGATCGCTGCGATCGTTACAGTCGGCCCGAACGAAGTCGGCAAGATCCGATCCGACAACGCATCGATAGCACCCGATGTCTGCAACCCATGACTTAAGACCAGAACACATCCGATGGTGATCACAGCGGGATGCCCAAACCCGGCAAACGCATCGTTAGCTGGCACCAAGCCTATCACGACGCATATCAGGAGGGCGCCCACAGCAACCATGTCGTGCCGCCAGCGCCCCCAGAGGAACATTCCAGCGCTCGCGATCAAAACAACGAGAATGGAAACTTGATCCTGGGTCATGACATTGACGGTGGGCTCTTGCTCGCCACGCGCTCCGAATCGCTGATACCGATCAAGGCGGGAGTTTCCATTTACGGCATTTTTAGAGAGAGCGCGCAACGCATATCCATCAGCGAGGATGCGGCATTACAGGCCGCACGCCGTCCCGCGTGTCTATGACCGACGCGTGCTGTACGGCATCTTCGGGGGGCAGCGTTCGGGCGCGCGGCGCAGCGGCAAACATTCCACCGCTGCGGAATCGACCGGATTCAGCCCCCCAACTATTCCGCGCGCAATTTGGTGGGGCGCTTCTTCGACAGGATCAAACCGTGCCGGAGGATCGCAACGCGCCAAGAATGCGCGTCAATAAATTTACGCCCTAGCCCGCCGAACCCGAAAGATACTTGGTCGGATCGACCGGGGTCGAACCCTTGCGGATTTCGAAGTGCAGCTGCGGCGACGTCACGTTGCCGGTCTGCCCGGCATTGGCAATCACCTGCCCGCGCTTGATGCTGTCACCGCGCTTGACCAGAAGCTCCTTGGCATTGGCATAGGCCGAGACGAAGCCATTGGCGTGACGGATCAGCACCAGATTGCCGTAGCCCTTCAATTCATTGCCGGCATAGGCGACGACGCCGTCTTCGGCGGCCTTGATTGGCGTGCCTTCCGGCACCGCGAGATTGATGCCGTCGTTCTGCACGCCATTGGCCTTGGCGCCGAAGCCGGCAATTATGCGGCCATGCACCGGCCAGCGGAAGGACGGCACGGCGCCGGCGGCTTCCGCGCCCGACGCGGCGGTTTCCACGGTCGCCGGCTCCTGTGTCGCCATGCGCGCGGTCTGCGGCTGGATGGCGGCGGTCCTGTCCATCGGAATGATGCGCGGCTGCGCCACTTGCGGCGCGGAAATCACCGGGGCCGACACCGGCGCGGCAATCGTGGGCGCCGGACGTTGCACGCTTGCCTGACGGCCACCCGGAATGGTGATGCGGTCGCCGATATTAAGGCGGGCATGCGGCTCGAGATTGTTGGCGCGCGCCAAAGCGGACAACGCGATTGAATTCTTACGGGCGATGCCCATCAGGCTTTCGCCGGGAGCGACGACGTGGACGTTGTCGCCGGACGCGGCAACGGCCGCCGGAGCAGCCATGCGCGGCGCCGCTGTCTGCGGCACGTAAGCCTGCGGAGCGGCGGCTTGCTGCGCGGATGACGAAACATAACGCGGGATGACCAGGCGCTGGCCAGGCTTCACCGCCGCCGGATTGGCAATGCCGTTGGTCTGCAACAGCGCGGTCAGCGGCACGCCGTGCTTGCTCGCGACCATCTCGGCGGTTTCGCCGTAGCCGACGGTGACCGGCGAGCCGCCGTCCCAGGTCCAGCCGCCGGCCGGTTTCGGCTGAGCGGCGACCGAGCCGGTGATATCGGAATTCTGCTGGGTACTCGGTCGATAGGCGCCCAGGCCCTGCGCGCCGGTCGAATAACCGCCGGACGACGCGGCAACCGTCGCGGGCGCGCTCGGCGTCGGCAAAGGCTGCGCGACGATGCGGCTCGACGGCTGCGGACGTGGCGCGATCGAGCCGGTGACTTCGCTGCGCGGCACGGGCTGACGGTTGTTGGAGGCGTAAGGCGTGTCGAAGCGGCTGGAATTCGAGCAACCGGCGAGAGCCAGGCCGATCAGCGCAAGGGCGGCAACCTGCGGCCGGGCAAGCGAATGAAGCGACGCGGTGGGGCGTGACATTTGGTTACTCACTCACACACACAAATATGTAGAATTCGAAATAAACCATTCGCGAGTAAATAAGGTTTTAAGAATTGAGAATTGGGCGGTAACGATTGCCGAGACCGACTTTTTTGCCACAGCAAGATGGCGCGGCATCGGTATCCAAAGACACCAAGACGCAAATTCAAATTCGGTAACTACAATTCCTGCGCCTGCCCCGGTAACAGGGGCACGAAACGCACGGCAATTTGCTCTTCGCGCGCAACCGTAACGCCGTCGGGCGTTGTCGATTTGGTAAGCTTGATGATGCGTTGTGGTCCGTTATGCGGCCCGACCGGCACGACCATGCCCCCATCGTCGGCGAGTTGGTCGATAAGTGCCTGCGGCACTTCCTCCGCCGCCGCCGTGACGATGATGCGGTCGAACGGCGCCTTCGCCGCGCAGCCGAGCATGCCGTCGCCGACCATAACCTCGACGTTGTCATAGCCGAGCGACGCCAGCCGCTCACGCGCCTGCCCGGCCAACGTCCGGTAGCGCTCGATCGAGACCACCTCGCGCGCCAGCCGCGACAGCACCGCGGCCTGATAGCCGGAGCCGGTGCCGATTTCGAGCACCCGGTGATGCGGCTTCAGGGCCAGCTGTTCGGTCATGTAGGCGACAACGTAGGGTTGGCTGATGGTCTGCCCGCAGGCAATCGGCAGCGCCCGGTCGTCATAGGCGGTGTTGGCAAAATCCCGATCGACGAACTGCCCGCGCGGCACCTCCTCCATCGCCCGCAGCACCGCCTGATCCCCGATGCCGCGCCGCCGCAGCGCCAGAAGGAACTCCATGCGCTCGATATCGCGTCCGGCCCGGTCGTTCACCGCCCATCCCCCGTTCGGCGCATTTTTATCACATTTCGGGACCATTCAGGTACCGTACATGTCCGGGGGCGTACCGATGGAACTTTGCGGCCAGTTGCGCGTTTCATTGCAGGGGACGACTTCATGAACCAGACGCCGGCACGCATTCTTGTGGTCGAGGACGAGTATCTGATCCGCATGTTGCTGGAAGACATGCTGGCTGATCTCGGCCACACCGTCGCCGCCGCGGTTGGAACCATTGCCGAGGGTAAAGAGATCGCCGCTACCGGCGATTTCGATGGCGCGGTGCTCGACGTCAATCTCGACGGCGAGGAAATTTTCCCCGTCGCCGACATCCTGATCAAGCGCAACGTACCCTTCGTCTTCGTCACCGGCTACGGCGAGAGCAGCCTTCCGGACGGCTATCGCGGCCGCCCCGCATTGCAAAAGCCGTTCCAGGCCGAACGGCTCGAGCAGACGCTTAACGCCCTGCTGGCGAAAAGCCCGGCCTAATTCAACAGCCCCGCCAATTTCGTCATGAACGGCTCGTCGGTGAGATCGAGCCGCAACGGCGTCACTGAAATCTTGTGGTCGTTGAGCGCCGCGAGATCGCTGCCTGGCCCGGCGCCCATGTTGCCGCCGCGCGCGAAGGCGATCCAGTAATAGGCATTGCCGCGGCCGTCCTCGCGCGCATCGATGCGCAGCAATTCCTGATCGCGCTTGCCCTGCGTCGCCACTGCGATGCCCTTGACGTCGCCGGGTTCGCAATCGGGGAAATTGATGTTGACCAGCACGTCGCGCGGCAAACCTTCGGCGAGAATTTTCTTGAGCAGATCGGGCGCGTGGGCGATCGCGGTCTGCCAGCGCGGCAACTGCTTGGTCGAAAACGAATAGGCCTGCGACAGCGCGAAGGATGGTACGCCGAGAATGGTGCCTTCCAGCGCAGCCGCGACGGTGCCGGAATAGATCACGTCCTCGGCGGCGTTGCGGCCGCGGTTGACGCCGGAGATGACGAGGTCCGGCGCGTCCTTCATGATGTGGCGGATACCCATGATGACGCAATCGGTCGGCGTCCCCTTGACGGCGAAGCGGCGGTCGTCGACCTGACGCAGGCGCAGCGGATCGTTCAGCGACAGCGAATGCGACACGCCGGACTGGTCGGTCTCCGGCGCCACGACCCAGACATCGTCGGAAATCGCGCGGGCAATCTGCTCGCAGGCTTCCAGGCCCGGCGCGTGGATGCCGTCGTCATTGGTGACAAGGATTCGCATTTATTTCTTCTCGATCTTCGTCAGGCCGCCCATGTACGGCAACAGCACGTCGGGCACGAGGATCGAGCCGTCTTCCTGCTGGTAGGTTTCCATCACCGCGATCAAAGCGCGGCCGACCGCGACGCCGGAGCCGTTGAGCGTATGGACGAATTGCGGCTTGCCGTCCTTGCCGCGGTAGCGCGCGTTCATGCGCCGCGCCTGGAAATCGCCGCACACCGAGCACGACGAGATTTCGCGATAGGCGTTCTGGCCCGGCAGCCAGACTTCGATATCGTAGGTTTTCTGCGAGGCAAAGCCCATGTCGCCGGTGCAGAGCGTGATGACGCGGTAATGCAGGCCGAGCAGCCTGAGCACTTCCTCGGCGCAGGACAGCATGCGCTGGTGTTCTGCGGCGCTGTCTTCCGGCGCGGTGATCGAGACCAGTTCGACCTTGGTGAATTGATGCTGGCGGATCATGCCGCGCGTGTCGCGGCCGGCGGCGCCGGCTTCGGCGCGGAAGCACGGCGTGCAGGCGGTGTAGCGGCGCGGCAGCGTGGCTTCGTCGACAATCTGTTCGCGGACGAGGTTTGTGAGCGGCACTTCGGCGGTGGGGATCATGCCCCAGCGTGCCGTCTTCATGTCGATTGCGCTGGTATTGCCGGCAAACACTTCACCGCTGACGGCCCAGAACTGATCGTCTTCAAACTTCGGCAACTGCGCGGTGCCGAACATGGCATCGTCGCGCACCAGCAAAGGCGGATTGACTTCGGTATAGCCGCCCTTCTCGGTATGCGTATCGAGAAAGAACTGCCCCAGCGCGCGTTCGAGCCGCGCCAGTCCCTTCTGCAACACGACAAAACGCGCGCCGGACAATTTGGCGGCGAGTTCGAAATCCATCATCCCCAAGTCGGCGCCGAGATCGAAATGCTCCTTCGGCGTGAAAGTGAACTTGCGCGGCTCGCCGTGCCGGCTCTTCTCGACATTGTCGTGCTCGTCCTTGCCGTCCGGCACGTCGGCGTTGGGCAGGTTCGGAATCTGCGCCAGCTCCTTGTCGAGCGCCTCGCCGAGAGACTTCGTCTCGGCGTCATATTCCGGCATCCTGGTCTTGAGGTCGGCGACCTCGGCCATCAAAGCGGCGGCGGTGGCCTCGTCCTTCTTGGCCTTCGCCGCGCCGATTTCCTTCGACGCCGCGTTGCGGCGCGCCTGCGCCTGCTCGGAGCGAGTGATGGCAGCGCGGCGGCGCTCGTCGAGTTCAATCAGCCTGGCCGACAGCGGCTCCAGCCCGCGGCGCGCTAGTCCGCGGTCAAAGGTGTCGGCGTTCTCTCGAATCCATTTGATGTCGTACATAAGGGCGTTCTAGTCGGATTTTGCGGGTGGGGAAAGTAAGTGTTTTCACCCCCGCAGGCAGCAAATCCGTCATCCTGAGGTGCGAGCGCGCAGCGCGAGCCTCGAAGGACGACGGCCGGGGTGCATGGGCCGTCGCCCTTCGAGGCTCGGCCTTCGGCCTCGTACCTCAGGGTGACGGAAACGCGCCCTACTCCGCCGCCCCGACATCCGCCGCCGCCTTGGCGTCGGCCTCGTCCTTGGCGTCGGCATCCTTCTTCGCCTTCTTCTCGACGAACTTCACCGACCAGATCGAGCCCTCGTAAAGGATCATCAGCGGAATCGCCAAGGACAGTTGGCTGATGACATCCGGCGGCGTCAGCACAGCGGCGACGACGAAGGCGCCGACGATGAAATAGCGGCGCTTCTCGCGAAGCTGCTGCGAGGTGATGACGCCGATGCGGCCGAGCAAAGTGAGAATGACCGGCAACTGGAAAGCGACGCCGAAGGCCAGCACCAGGGTCATCATCAGCGACAGATATTCGCCGACCTTCGGCAGCAGCGCGATAGAGGCCTCTTCCGCGCCGCCCGACTGCTGCATGCCGAGCGAAAAGCGGATCAGCATCGGCAGCACCATGAAATAAACCACGGCGGCCCCTAACGCGAAGAAGAACGGCGTGGCGACCAGATAAGGCAGGAACGCGTTGCGCTCGTGCCGGTAAAGGCCGGGCGCGACGAACATGTAGATCTGCCCGGCGATCACTGGAAACGCCAGGAACACCGCGCCGAACATCGCCAGCTTCAACTGCGTTATGAAATATTCGAGCAGCGCGGTGTAGATGAATTTCGAATTTTCCGCGCCGGCGACCCAGACGAAGGGCCAGACCAGGATGTTGTAGATTTCCTTGGCGAAGAAAAAGCAGACCGCGAACATCACGGCGAACGCGATCAGCGCCTTGATCAGCCGCGAGCGCAGCTCGATCAGGTGCTCCATCAGCGGAGCCTTGGTGTTTTCGATGTCCTCGTGGCTCACGCTTTTGCTCCTTGCGCGTCAGCCGGGACACCCGCTTGCTTTTCGTTTTCAGGCAAGGCGTCGGCGGCAGGCGATGGAGCGGCGGCGAAATCTTTTTCGGTCAAAGGCGCCGGC
>LNFM01004145.1_pt1 | contig 30052 bp, 23 predicted proteins | sample 596031 | NCBI WGS metagenome assembly LNFM01 (sample SAMN04254537, study PRJNA301005) | activated carbon metagenome | isolation source: dual media filters at the Ann Arbor, Michigan drinking water treatment plant | place: USA: Ann Arbor
TATGTCGAAGCCTTCACCAAGGGTGCGGTCAAGGGCAAGACCGGTTCGCTGACCGCGCTGCCGGTCATCGAAACCCAGGCCGGCGACGTGACCGCCTTCGTGCCGACCAACGTGATCTCGATCACCGACGGCCAGATCTTCCTCGAGACCGACCTGTTCAACGCCGGTATCCGTCCCGCGATCAACGCCGGCATCTCGGTGTCTCGTGTCGGTGGTGCCGCCCAGACCAAGATTATCAAGAAGCTGGGCGGCGGTGTGCGCCTGGCGCTGGCGCAGTACCGCGAACTGGCGGCCTTTGCTCAGTTTGCCTCCGACCTCGACGAAGCCACCCGCAAGCAGCTGGAACGCGGCCGCCTGGTCACGGAGCTGATGAAGCAGCCGCAGTACGAGCCGCTGCAGGTCTGGGAAATGGCGCTGACACTGTTTGCGGTCAACGGCAGCCATCTCGACGATGTCGATGTCAAAAAAGCCCTGGCGGCCGAGCGCTCGATGCGCGATTACATCAAGGCCAAGTATGGCGATCTGGTGAAACGCATCGAGGACAGCAAGGACCTCTCCAAGGATGACGAAGAGAAGCTGACCGCGGCGATCAAGGACTGGAAGCAGAACGGTTCGTACTGAGCGCCAAAACCAGTAAATTAATCGTTTAAAAACAAATACTTAAGACATGGCCGGCTCGAAGGAAATCCGCACCAAGATCAAGAGCGTGCAAAACACGCGCAAGATCACCAAAGCGATGGAAATGGTCGCGGCCTCGAAAATGCGCCGCGCTCAGGAACGCATGCGCACGTCGCGTCCGTACAGCGAGAGGATCCGCAACGTCGCCGCGCACATCAGCCATGCCAATCCGGAGTATCGCCATCCCTTCCTGGTGGACCGCAACTCGGTCAAACGCATCGGCCTGATCGTGGTCACCACCGACAAGGGCCTTTGCGGCGGCCTCAATACCAATGCCCTGCGCCTGGCCCTGAACAAGATCAAGGAATGGGAAGCCCAGGGCGAGGAAATCGAGGTCTGCGCGCTGGGCAACAAGGGCCTGGGTTTCATGCAGCGCCTCGGTGCCAAGGTCACTTCGCAGGTGATCGGCCTCGGTGACAAGCCGCACATGGAAAAACTGATCGGTGCGGTCAAGGTGATGCTCGACGGTTACACCCAGGACCGCTTTGACCGGCTGATGATCGTCTACACCCGGTTCATCAACACGATGAAACAGGAGGCGGTGGTGGAACAGCTGCTGCCGCTGTCCGGGGAAGCGCTGGGTGCGCCCGAGGGTTCCTGGGATTACATCTATGAACCCGACCCCAAGGTCGTGCTCGACCAGATACTGACGCGTTATGTCGAGACCCTGATCTACCAGGGTGTGGCCGAAAACATGGCATCCGAGCAGTCGGCGCGGATGGTGGCGATGAAGGCCGCCTCGGACAACGCCGGCAAGGTGATTGACGAATTGACACTGATTTACAACAAGACTCGACAGGCTTCGATTACCAAGGAGCTGTCGGAGATCGTCGCCGGCGCGGCAGCGGTCTGATTGTTTGACGACATTTTGATTTAGGGATTGACCATGAGCCAGGGAAAAATCGTTCAGTGCATCGGCGCGGTGATCGACGTCGAGTTTCCGCGCGACCAGATGCCGCATATTTATGACGCGCTGAAAATGGACGGCAGCGAACTGACGCTGGAAGTCCAGCAGCAGCTCGGTGACGGCGTTGTCCGCACCATCGCGCTGGGTTCCTCCGACGGCCTGCGCCGCGGCATGATGGTGACCAACACCAAGGCCCCGATCATGGTGCCGGTTGGCCCCAAGACGCTGGGGCGCATCATGGACGTGCTGGGCCGTCCGATCGATGAAGTCGGTCCCATCGGTTCCGACAAGACGATGTCGATCCACCGCAAGGCGCCGACCTATGAAGAACTGTCGCCCTCGACCGATCTGCTGGAAACCGGCATCAAGGTTATTGACCTGGTCTGCCCGTTTGCCAAGGGCGGCAAGGTCGGCCTGTTCGGCGGCGCCGGTGTCGGCAAGACCGTGAACATGATGGAACTGATCAACAACATCGCCAAGGCGCACTCGGGCCTGTCGGTGTTCGCCGGCGTCGGCGAGCGCACCCGCGAAGGCAATGACTTCTACCATGAGATGATGGATGCCGGTGTCGTCAACAAGGATGACCTGTCGAAATCGAAAGTGGCGATGGTCTACGGCCAGATGAACGAGCCGCCGGGCAACCGTTTGCGCGTGGCGCTGACCGGCCTGACCATGGCGGAAGCCTTCCGCGACGAGGGCCGCGACGTGCTGTTCTTCGTCGACAACATCTACCGTTACACGCTGGCCGGCACCGAAGTATCGGCGCTGCTGGGCCGGATGCCGTCGGCGGTGGGTTACCAGCCGACGCTGGCCGAGGAAATGGGCCGCCTGCAGGAGCGCATCACCTCGACCAAGACCGGTTCGATCACCTCGATCCAGGCCGTATACGTGCCGGCGGATGACCTGACCGATCCCTCGCCCGCCACCACCTTCGGCCACCTCGATTCGACCGTGGTGCTGTCGCGTGACATCGCCTCGCTGGGCATCTATCCCGCGGTGGATCCGCTGGATTCGACTTCGCGCCAGCTCGATCCGCATGTTGTCGGTGAAGACCACTACAACACCGCGCGCGCCGTCCAGGCGACGCTGCAGCGTTACAAGGAACTGCGCGACATCATCGCGATTCTGGGCATGGACGAACTGTCGCCGGAAGACAAGCTGGCGGTGTCCCGCGCGCGGAAAATCCAGCGTTTCCTGTCGCAGCCGTTCAGCGTCGCCGAAGTGTTCACCGGCTCGCCGGGCAAATACGTTTCGCTGAAAGACACCATCAAGGGCTTCAAGATGATCGTCAGCGGTGAGTGTGATGCGCTGCCGGAGCAGGCCTTCTACATGGTCGGCGGCATTGAGGAAGCATTCGAGAAGGCGAAGACGCTGCAGTAACGGGCAAGGAAACCGGCAATGGCTGAAGCAGTTCATACCATGCACGTTGATGTTGTCAGCGCGGAAGAGCAGATCTATTCCGGCGAGGCGGAGTTTGTCGTGTTGCCGGGTGAAGCCGGCGAACTCGGCATTTATCCGCGGCATACCCCGCTGATCACCCGCATCCGGCCCGGCGAAGTGCGCATCAAGCCGGCGGGCGGCGGTGCCGAAGAGCTCATCTTCGTCGCCGGCGGCATACTTGAAGTGCAGCCCAAGGTGGTCACCGTGCTGGCCGACACCGCGATCCGCGGCGCCGACCTTGACGAAGCCAAGGCCACCGAGGCGCTGAAGCAGGCCGAGGAGGCGCGCAAGAACGCCCAGGGCAAGCAGGAAGTGGCGACGGTCGAGGCCGAACTGGCCATGCTGGCGGCGCAGCTGGCCGCCATCCGCAAGCTGCGCGGCAAACGCTGAGAACGGATATTCGGAATGCCAGGGGCGGCTGCGGCCGCCCTTTTGTTTTGCAGGAAGTTTTCGGCAGGCGGCAGCGGTTGCCGCCCGCCTTCATGCGATAATTTTCGAATGCGATTCCAGGTCGTCATACTCGCGGCAGGCCAGGGCAGGCGGATGAATTCCGAATTGCCCAAGGTGCTGCATCCGCTGGCCGGCAAACCGCTGCTGGCGCATGTGATCGCCACCGCGCGCGAACTGGCCGCCGAACGCATCTGCATCGTGCATGGTCACGGCGGCGAACAGGTGCGCAAGGCGGTGACCGGCGACGATCTGGTATTCGCGCTGCAGGAGCCGCAGCTCGGCACCGGGCACGCCGTGCAGCAGGCCCTGCCGCAGCTGACGCCGGCACCGCTGACGCTGGTGCTCTACGGCGATGTGCCCCTGGTGCGCGCGGACACGCTGCGCGGCCTGCTGGCGGCCGCCGGCAAGGGTGTCGCGATATTGACCGCGGTGCCGGAAGACCCGGCAGGTTACGGCCGCATCCTGCGCAACAAGACCAAACGGGTGACCGGCATCGTCGAGCAGAAGGACGCGACAGCCGCGCAGCGCAAAATCCGCGAAATCAACACCGGAATCATGGTGCTGCCGACGGCAAAGCTGAAGCAGTGGCTGCCGAAACTGCGCAACAAAAATGCCCAGAACGAATACTACCTGACTGACGTCGTGGCGCTGGCGGTAAAGGACCGCCTGCCGGTCACCGGCATGGTTGCGGCGGATGCCGGAGAGACCGAAGGTGTCAACAGCCGCGTGCAGCTGGCGCAGCTGGAGCGCCTGCACCAGAAACGCGAGGCAATGCGCCTGCTCGAGGCTGGAGTGACGCTGCTTGATCCGGCCCGTTTCGACCAACGCGGGACGCTCGGCTGCGGTCGTGATGTAGTCATCGACGTCAACTGTGTGTTCGAAGGCGCGGTGGAACTGGCAGACGGTGCCAGCATCGGCGCGAACTGCGTGCTCAAGGATGTCACCATCGGCCCCGGCACCCGCATCGAACCCTTCTGCCACCTCGACGGCGCGAGCATCGGCGCCGGTTGCCGCATCGGACCTTATGCGCGCATCCGGCCGGGCACGCAACTGGCTGCCGGAGTGCATATCGGCAACTTCGTCGAGGTCAAGGCGAGCGAGATGGGTGACGGTTCGAAGGCCAATCATCTGGCCTATGTCGGCGACTCGACGGTCGGCCGCAACGTCAACATCGGCGCCGGCACCATCACCTGCAATTACGACGGCGCCAGCAAGCATCGCACGGTGATCGAAGATGACGTGCATATCGGCTCCGATGTTCAGCTGGTGGCACCGGTGCGCGTGGCGCGCGGCAGCACGGTGGGTGCCGGCACGACGGTGTGGAAAGACACGCCGGCGGGCGGTCTGGTGCTGAATCCGAAAAGCCAGGAACACCGCCCCGGCTGGCAGCGGCCGCGCAAGGCGCCGAAATCATCCTGAACGGGAGCTCCTGAACATGTGCGGCATCGTCGGTGCCATCGCCCAGCGCGATGTCGTGCCCATCCTGATCGAAGGTCTCAAGCGCCTGGAATACCGCGGCTACGATTCAGCCGGCATCGCAATCAACGACGGCACGCTTAAGCGGCTGCGCAGCACCGGCCGCGTCGCCGAGCTTGAGCGCATGGCGCAGACCGCGGGGATTGGCGCCCCGCAGGGTATCGCGCATACGCGCTGGGCTACCCATGGCGTGCCTTCGGAACGCAATGCCCACCCCCATGTATCGGGGACGATTTCGGTGGTGCACAACGGCATCATCGAAAACCATGACGAGATCCGTGTCCGTCTGGGCGCCGCAGGTTACGACTTCCTGTCGGACACCGATACCGAGGTGATTGCCCACCTGGTGCACGAACATCGCAGGTCTTCGGCGAGCCTGTTCGAGGCCGTGCAAAAGAGCCTGCGCGAACTGGTCGGCGCCTATGCCATCGCGGTGGTCGACGAGACCGACCGCGAGCATATCGTCGTCGCCCGCATGGGGGCGCCGCTGCTGCTTGGTCTGGGCGACGGCGAAAATTTTGCAGCCTCCGACGCCTCGGCGCTGGTGCAGGTGACCCCGCGCATCGTCTACCTCGAGGAAGGCGACTGCGCTGAACTGTCGCGCGACCGCATCCGCATCGTCGATGCCGCCGGCCACCCGGCGATCCGGCCCGAGCAGCGTTCGCAGCTGACGGCGGAGGCCGTCGAACTTGGTCATTATCGGCACTACATGCAGAAGGAAATCTTCGAGCAACCGATGGCGGTGGCCAACACGCTGGAAATGGTGACCAATGCCCGGGCTGTGGCACCCCAGCTTTTCGGCGCCGGTGCAGATAAAATATTCAATAAAATCAATGGGTTGGTGATACTGGCTTGCGGCACGAGTTATCACGCCGGAATGGTGGCGCGCTACTGGATCGAAGCCCTTGCGGGGTTGCCCTGCTCAGTCGAGATCGCCAGCGAGTACCGTTATCGCGAGCCCTACAACGATCCCGATGCGCTGGTGGTCACGATTTCCCAGTCGGGCGAAACCGCAGACACGCTGGCCGCACTGCAGTATGCAAAGCTGCGCGGCCACCGGCACAGCCTGTCGATCTGCAACGTGCCGGAATCAGCTTTGGTGCGCGCCTCCGACCTGCGTTTCCTGACGCGCGCGGGTCCCGAGATCGGCGTTGCCTCGACCAAGGCCTTCACCACCCAGCTCGCGGCGCTGGTGCTGCTGGCGATGGCACTCGCCAAGCAGCGCGGGCGCCTGCCGCCGGCGCATGAAGGCGAGTTGCTGCATGCCTTGCGCCATCTGCCTTCGGCGCTGAGCCACGTGCTGCAGGTGGAGCCGGCGATCGCCGCATGGGCGGAACAGTTCGCACGCAAGGAACACATGCTGTTCCTGGGCCGCGGCATCCATTATCCGATCGCCATGGAAGGGGCGCTGAAGCTGAAGGAGATTTCCTACATCCATGCCGAAGCCTACGCCGCCGGTGAACTGAAACACGGTCCGCTGGCGCTGGTCGACCGCAACATGCCGGTGGTCGCCGTGGCCCCGCGCGATGCCTTGCTCGAAAAACTGAAATCCAATCTGCAGGAAGTGCGTGCCCGCGGCGGCGAGCTGTACGTGCTGGCGGACCAGGATACCCGCCTGCAAAGCGGCGACGGCGTCCACGTCATCCAGATGCCGGATCATGCCGGCCTGCTCTCTCCGATCCTGCATACCGTGCCCCTGCAGCTGCTGGCCTATCACACGGCCCTGCACCGCGGTACCGACGTCGACAAGCCGCGCAACCTGGCAAAGTCGGTGACCGTCGAGTAAATCCGCGTCCGCGTCGCCGGAAATCCGGAATTGAGGCCGCGAAGCACGCTTTTTCCGTGGTCACCGCACGCCTTGCCTTCCCTATGATGCAGGACAAGTGCACAAATCCGGGGGAAGCCTGATGCCGACCATTGCGGTGTTCAACCAGAAGGGCGGGGTCGGCAAGACCACCACCAGTCTCAATCTTGCCGCGGCACTGGCGCTGTTGCGCCGCAATCCGGTCGGGATTGACCTCGACCCCCAGGGACACTTTTCCCTTGCCTGCGGCCTGCAGAGGGTGTCCGATGAACGCAGCATGTCCGCATTCTTCGCGCGCGGCACGCCTTTGCAATCGCTGCTGCAATCCCTGCCTTCCGGGTTGCGGCTGATTCCGGCGGCGCTGTCGCTGTCGAAAATCGATGCCCTGCATGGCCATGATCCGCAGATTGCAGGCCGCCTGAAAGCCGGACTCTGCGTATTCCCGGGCACCGGGGTGCCGGTGCTGATCGACTGCTGCCCGATGCTGTCGGTGCTGACGCTCAATGCCCTGGTGGCGGCAGACCGCGTGCTGATCCCCGTCTCCGCCGATTACCTGTCGCTGCAGGGCGTGCACCGCCTCAGCGCGGCACTGGACGTGCTCGAGAAAAAACTTGGCCGTCGTTTTGAACGCAGGGTTGTGGTCACACGCTTCGATGCGCGGCGCCGCATCGCTTTTGATGTCTACGACCGGCTGCAGCAGCATTTTGGTGCCGAAGTCTGCAATACCCGCATCGCCGAGAATGTCAGCCTTGCCGAAAGTCCGCTGCATGGCAAACACATTTTTGAATTCGCCCCGCAGAGTCCGGGTGCCCGTGATTACCGCGCGCTGGCGCAGGAACTGCTGGCCGCCGGATTTTTCGATTCCGTGACCACGGCGCCACAGCCGATCGGTGTTGCAGCCTGAAGTGAATCAGCCGCCGCGCCGCGGCTTGCGGCCGGCGCGGGCAGCCAGCGGATCGTAGGCCCAGCGCGGCAACACATGCATCAGCCGCGCGATTACCGCCATCTGCCAGGGCAGTACCGCATGGGTTTTCCGCGCATCGATGAGGGTGGCGATTTTTCGTGCGGCCGATTCCGCCGTCATGATAAAGGGCATGTGATAGGGATTGACTGCGGTCATCGCCGTGGCGATGTAGCCGGGGCAGATCGTGATCACGGTGACGCCGCTGCCGCGCAGTTCCACGCGAAGGCTCTCCAGGTAACTGATTGCCGCGGCTTTTGACGCCGAGTAGGCCCCTGCACCGGGGATGCCGCGGTATCCGGCGACACTGGCGATGCCGACCAGGATGCCGTTTCCGCGTTCCCGCATGGCTGAAACATGGGGCTGGAAGGTGTGCACCAGGCCGAGGACATTGGTGTCGAAAACATCTCGGAAAGCCTGCTCATCGCCGGCTTCTTCCGTCAGCGTGCCGACACTGATGCCGGCATTGGCGATGACAATGTCCGGCAGGCCGTGCCTTGCCGTGATGGCCGCCGCCGCATCGCGCATCGCAGCGGCATCACGGACGTCCGAGGCATGCGTCGAACAGAGCCCAGGATATTCGATGGCCAGCTTGTCCAGCGCCGCCGCGCGACGGGCGATCAGGGCGACAGGAATTCCGTGACTGGCGTAATGTCGGGCCAGCGCGGCACCGAGCCCTCCTGAAGCGCCGGTAACCACCACTGCGCCGCGCCCAGGGACCTGCATGCGGGAGCGGATGCCGTTCAGCGCTGGCCGGTTTCGCTGCGCACCTTCTGCACCAGTCCGTCGGTGATGGTGACGAGGCTGTTCAGCGATTCAGCCATGTTGCCGGAGGTCAGGTAGCGGCCGTTGACCACCAGCGAGGGAGTACCCGTGATCTGGTAGGCCCGGGTCAGTTTTGCCGCTTCGTCCACGCGGCGCTGCACTTCGGGGGAGTTGTAGGCCTGTTCCCAGCGTTCGCGGTCGATGCCGTTGCGAGCCGCCCAGGCCGACATCACATCCGGCTTGCTCATGTGCAGTTCCTCGACATGGTAGCCGTGATAGACGCGTTGATGCAGGCGTTCGACTTCGCCCAGCGCTTCCAGCGTGTAGTAGATGCGCGCATGCGGCGCCCAGCTGTCGCGCAGTATTGCCGGAATGCGCCGGATCACGACGTCAGCAGGTTTGCGGCTGATCCAGCGCTCCAGCGCAGGCTGAAGGTTGTTGCAGTGGGGGCAGCCGTACCAGAAGAAATCAATGACTTCTATGCGGTCCGCGATCGCCACCGGCTGTGGTTTGATCACCCGGTAATCGATGTCGGCACGCACCGGCTGCTGGGCCGGCGCGTGCAGGGGAAGAACCAGCCCGAGCACGCAGGCGACCACTACAGCCGTCGCCCGCAGCATGGCTATTTGCCGCCCCTGTTCTTGCGCGCTTCGGCGATCAGGCCGTCGACCACCTGGAAAAAGCGGTCATAGTCGACGCCGCGGTCGGCCTTGAGGGTCATCGACGGTGCCGTCAGGTAGCGGCCGTCGACCACCACAGCCGGCGTTCCCGGAATGTCGTACTTGCGGGTCAGTTCGATGGAGCGCTGTGTCTTGCCATTCACACCGAAGGAATTGTAGGTGTCGGCGAATTTCTTGCGATCCACGCCTTTGCCGGCCGCCCAGTCGAATATGGCATTGGCGTCACGCAGCTGCTGGCGCTGCTTGTGCAGGGTCGCGAACATTTCATGGTGCAGCTTGTCGACCATGCCCAGTGCTTCGATCGTGTAATACGCCCGGGTCATCGGGATCCACGATTCCTGGAATACCGCAGGCACGCGCCGGAACTCGACATCCGCCGGCTTGCGCTTGAGCCAGGCTTCAAGCGAAGGCTGCAGGTTGTTGCAATGGGGGCAGCCGTACCAGAAAAACTCCAGCACCTCGACCTTGCTGCCGCTGTCGGTCGGCTGCGGCGGCTGGATCGGGGCATAGTCCTTGCCGGCTGTCAGCTGGGCATGGGCGGACGCGAAAAAGAGGCTGAGGACTGCGGCGGCGAAAACGCGCCGGGAAAACGTGGACAATGACATGGCTGCTCCGGGGAGGGACGTTATTTGTCGGCGTCGCGCACCTTGATCAGCGTGGTGTCGATGCCGTTCTTCTTCAGAGTGTCGCGGGTGCGATTGAGTTCCTCGACGTTGCCGTAGGGGCCCAGGCGCACCCGGTGCCAGACGCCGCGATCGGGCAGAGTCGTGGTCTGGATCGAGGCCTGTACACCGATCAGCGCCAGTCGCGCCTTCAGGTTGTCGGCATCCGGTGCATTCTGGAAGGCGCCCGCCTGCAGGTAGAAGGATTCCCGGGCGGCCGCCTTGGTCTCGCGCAGCTGCTGGTCGGTGGCCGGCTCTTCGACACCGGGCAGTATCTTGTAGAAATCAAAGCGGGGCTTGGCTTCCTCGGCCGGTTTGGCCGGCTTGTCCGCTGTTTTGGCAGAATCGGATGCGGCGGCCTTCGGAAGCTCGGATTTTGCGGCCGGCGGCCTGGACTGGAAGGGTGTGGGCATCTTGTTGATGTACCAGGCGACCCCCAGCGCGATCGCCAGGCCCAGCACCAGCCCGATCAGAATGCCGACGAACAGCGATCCCCCGTTGCTGCGGGAACCACCCTTGCGGTCACTGCCTTTGTAATCCCTGCTCACGCGCGCATCTTACATTTTTTCGGGTGCGCCCACACCCAGCAGCGCGAGTCCGTTCTTCAGTACCTGGCGCACGGCGAGCGCCAGGGCGAGCCGCGCCTGCGTCAGCGCCGCATCCTCGACGATGAAACGTTCGGCGTTGTAGTAGCTGTGAAACTCGCCGGCGAGCTCCTTCAGGTAAAAGGCGATGTTGTGCGGCGCGAGGTCACGGGCCGCACCTTCGATGATTTCCGGATACTCCATCAACCGCTTCAGCAGCGCTGTCTCGTGAGCGGATACCAGCGGCGCCGTGTCGGCCGCGGCCAGCGCCGCCATATCGCCGCCCCACTGCGCCAGCACGCTGCAGACGCGGGCGTGGGCGTACTGGATGTAGTAGACCGGATTGTCGTTGCTCTGCGACTTGGCCAGATCGAGATCAAAATCGAAATGCTGGTCACTTTTGCGCAGCACGTAGAAAAAACGCGCGGCATCGACGCCGACATCGCCGTAGAGTTCCTCGAGCGTCACATAGTTGCCGCTGCGCTTGCCCATGCGCACGGGCTCGCCGCCGCGGAACAATGCGACCAGCTGGATCAGCGGTACGACCAGCTTTGCCGCGTCGCCGCCGAGCGCGGTGATGGCGGCCTTCACCCGCGGGATGTAGCCGTGGTGGTCGGCGCCCCAGACATCAATGATCGAGTCGTAGCCGCGCGCAAGCTTGTCGGCATGGTAGGCGATGTCGGAGGCGAAATAGGTGTAGAGGCCGTTTTCACGCAGGACCACGCGGTCCTTGTCATCGCCAAAGTCGGTGCTGCGGAACCAGGTGGCGCCATCTTTTTCGTAAAGATGGCCGGCGGCCTGCAGCCGCTCGAGCGTGGCGGCAACCTTGCCATCGTTATAAAGCGACTGCTCGGAATACCAGCGGTCAAAGGTCACGCCGAAGCGCTCCAGAACATCGCGGCATTCGGCCAACTGGCGCGCGAGCACCTGATCGAACATGCCGCGAAGTTCGTCGCCGAGCAGTGATTTCATGTTGGCGATCAGCACATCCATGCGCGTTTCCTGCAGTGCCTCGGTCTGCTCCGGCGTTTCGTCGCCACGGGCCTGCGGCAGTCCGGCGAGCACGGCTGCGGCATCGCGCTCGAATGTCTTGCCCTGCTGAGCACGCAGTTCTCCGGCGCGCTGGCGCACGTATTCGCCCTGGTAACCGTTGGGCGGGAATTCGACCGCGATGCCGGCGGCCTCCAGATAACGCATCCATACCGACACCAGCAGGATATCCATCTGGCGGCCGGCATCGTTGACATAGAACTCGCGGTCGACGTCGTAGCCGGCTGCGGCAAGGATCGCGGCGAGGCTCGCACCGTAGGCTGCACCGCGGCCGTGGCCGACATGCAGCGGCCCGGTGGGATTCGCCGATACGAATTCGACCTGGATTTTCCGGCCCGCACCGGCGTTGCCGCAGCCGTAGCGCTCGCCGGCGGTGATAACGCGCGCGACTACGCGCTGCTTGTAGGCGCGGGTCAGGAACAGGTTGATGAATCCGGCGCCGGCGATTTCGGCCTTTTCAAGATCCGGCGAAGCAGGCAGCGCATCAAGAATCTGTTGCGCGATCACGCGCGGATTGGCACGCAACTCCTTCGCCAGCTGCATTGCGATATTGCAGGCAAAGTCACCGTGCTGGGCCTGTTTCGGGCGTTCAAGGGTAATGGTGGCAGCAGGGGACGCCGGTGCGACCTGCAGCAGTGCCTGGCGGAGCAGGCCGCTGAGCAGGGCCCGGGCGTCGGCGGATATGGCGGTCATCGGAATGTCGGTGAGAAAAGCCTGGTGGCAAGTGCCAGCGGGTTTCTGTCAAGTGCCTGTTTTGGAAGTGATTTTGACTGCGGAAAAGTGCAGGATTTTAACATGGTGCCAGTACGCCCACTCAGAGTTCCGCGGGGTCCACGTCGAGAGCCCAGCGCGCCGCCGAACTGGTGGCCTTGGCCAGCTGTGGATGCCAGGCACCGAGGAATGCACGCAGCTCCCTGCGGGACGGGGATTGCAGCAGCAGGTGTGCGCGTTCACGGCCTGCCTTGCGCATCATGCCGGCAGGAATCGGGTCGTAAACCGAAACCGAAGGGCTGATGCCGCGCGCCAGGCGTGCGGCGTTTTCAAGGAATTGCAGGGCAAGGTCTACGCTGCGTGATTCCGCCCGCAGCACCGCCTGGTGCATATAGGGCGGGAATCCGGCCTGGCGGCGTTCGGCGAGCAGTTCACGCGCGAATGCATCGAAATCCTGGTTGCGCAGTGCGGCATACAGCGGATGACCGGGAAACCGGGTCTGCACCAGCACCTGACCGCGGATGTTGCTCCGTCCCGCCCGTCCGGCCACCTGGGTAAGCAGCGCATACAACCGTTCCGGCGCGCGGAAATCGCTGCTGTACAGCATGCTGTCTGCGTTGACGATGCCGACCAGGTTGAGTTGCGGGAAATCATGGCCCTTGGCCAGAATCTGGGTGCCGACGAGGATATCGACAGCACCCTCCCGGATGCGGTCGCGCATGTCCGGCCAGGCATCCCTGCGCCGGGTGGTGTCGCGGTCAATGCGCAGGATGCGTGCTTTCGGGAAATGCTGCGCCAGCGCAGCCTCGATACGCTGAGTCCCCTGCCCGACCGGGGCAAGATCGGCGTTGCCGCAATCGGGGCAGGCAATCGGCACTGCGCCGTCGTGTCCGCAGTGATGACAGCGCAGACGGCGCTCCCGCAGGTGCAGCACCAGCTTGGCAGAACAGCGCCTGCAGTCCGATGTCCATCCGCAGCTGCCGCAGACCAGGACCGGGGCATAACCGCGGCGGTTGATGAATACCATGCTCTGCTCACCGCATTCGATGCGGGTTCTGATGGCCGCGATCAGCCGCCCCGACAGGCCGTCGGCCGGATGATCCTGTTGCAGGTCTATGCAGTCGATCTGTGGTGGCAGGGCATGGATGCGTTGCGACAGCCGCAGCAGCCGATACCGGCCATCGATGGCATTGCGGTAGGTTTCCAGCGCCGGAGTCGCCGAACCCAGCACTACCGGCACGCCGGCCTGACGGGCACGGACCACGGCGAGGTCTCGCGCCGAATAGCGGAAACCTTCGCCCTGTTTGAAGGAGCTGTCGTGTTCTTCATCGACAATGATCAGGCCCGGTGCCGGCAATGGAGCAAAAACGGCCAGTCGCGTGCCGAGGATGATGCGCGCCTTGCCGCTGCGGGCTGCTTCCCAGTGTGCTGCGCGTTCGCCGTCGGCAAGGCCGCTGTGGAGGGTGGCAACAGTCGTTCCGGGAAAACGCGTGACGACCAGCGATTGCAGCTGGGGCGTGAGTGCAATTTCCGGCACCAGCAGCAATGCCTGGGTATTGCGGGCGAGTGCCGCGGCGATGGCATGCAGATAGACCTCGGTTTTGCCGCTGCCGGTGATGCCCAGCAGCAGCAGCGGCTGGTAATGGCCCAGGGACGAGACAATGGCATCGACTGCTGCAGCCTGTTCGCCATTGAGTGCAGGACCCGCAGCTGCCCGATGCGAATCCGGCTGCACTGGTGCCACCGGTGTTGCTGCCCGCACCCAGCCCTGGGCAATGAAAGTCTTGAGGGCTTTGCGGATGGCGGCACTTTCGGCGGCAATGACCGCGTGTGGAATCACCGGGCTGCCGCGCAGCAGGGACAGCAGGCCCTGTTGGGCCCGTGCCCGCGGCGGCAGGGCCAAAGCATCAATCGCGGCGCCCGCCGGCGTCAACGCGTAACCCGCCGGGTTCTGCTCGCGGCTGCGCACCTGGCGCAACGCTGCGGGCACGGTGGCCATGATTGCGGAGCCCAGCGGATGCACGTAATAGTCGGCGGCAAAGCCGAGCAGCTTGAGATCGGCCTTGCCCAGCAAGGGTTGTTCGTCCAGTACGCGCAGTGCGTGTTTCAGGCCGGCGGGCGGAACGTCGCTGTGTTCGGGTCTGGCGACGATGATGCCGATCAGCCTGCGGCGCCCGAAGGGCACCATTACGCGGGCACCAATCCTCGCTGCAGGATCGTCACACCGGTAGTCGAACAGCCGTTCGACCGGAACATCCAGTGCGACGCGAATCAGGCTCATGGCTGTGTTCTGCCGGTGGGGGTGGCAAGTTCTGCCGGGAATTCAAAATGGCAGGCAACTGCCTTGCAGCCAAGGATTTTTTTTGTCACCGGGCTGTGGACAAGTCTGTTGATCAAATTCCCGCCGTTGTCACCGATACCGTGCTGCCGGGCGACCGGTTATGGGGCTGTATCAGCGCTTTGTCAAAAAATATAATAAAAACAAATACTTGCAAATGCCTCGCGATCCTGGCAGCCCTTGTCCTGCTGGATACTCGTCGCTAAGTCCTTGCTGTGCATAATCTTTTTTGCCGGCACCGGCCCGGGCCCGATCAGTGATAGGCCCGGCTCAACTCATGCACGGCATCCACCAGCGCCCCGACGTGTTCAGGTGGCGTGAACTGCGAAATGCCGTGGCCGAGATTGAACACATGACCCTCGCCCTTGCCGAACTGCCGCAGGACTGCGGCGGCTTCGGCACGAATGGTTTCGGGATCGCTGAACAGCACGGCGGGATCGAGGTTACCCTGCAGCGCGACCTGTTTGCCTATCCGGCGCCGCGCGGCATCGAGGCTGACTGTCCAATCGAGCCCGACGGCGTTGCAGCCGGTGCCGGCGATATCCTCCAGCCACAGTCCGCCGCCCTTGGTGAACACGATGTTCGGCACCGGCTCGCCATTCCACTCCCGGTGCAGTCCGGCGACCACGCGTCGCAGGTACTCCAGGGAAAACTCGCGGTAGGCGGCGTCGGACAGGGAGCCGCCCCAGGTGTCGAACACCATGACCGCCTGTGCGCCGGCTTCGATCTGCGCATTGAGGTAAGCGATCACTGCGCGGGTGTTGACGTCGAGCACATGGTGCAGCAGGCCAGGCTGCTTGTAGAGCATGCTTTTGATGGTGCGGAAATCATCGCTGCCGCCGCCTTCGATCATGTAGCAGGCCAGCGTATAGGGACTGCCGGAAAATCCGATCAGGGGCACGCTGCCGTCGAGGGCGCCGCGGATCTGCCTGACGGCATCCAGCACGTAGACGAGGCTTTCCCGCGGTTCAGGCACGCGCAGCGCATGGATCGCGGCCTCGTCACGCAGGGGGCGTTCGAATTTCGGCCCCTCCCCTTCGGCAAAATAAAGGCCGAGGCCCATCGCGTCGGGCACGGTCAGGATGTCGGAAAACAGGATGGCTGCATCCAGCGGGAAACGTGCCAGCGGCTGCAGCGTGACTTCGGTGGCGAAATCAGGATTTTTGGCGAGGCCGAGGAAACTGCCGGCGCGTTTGCGTGTGGCGTTGTACTCCGGCAGGTAACGCCCGGCCTGGCGCATGATCCAGACCGGCGTGTACGGTACCGGCTGGCGCAGCAGCGCGCGGATGAAGGTGTTGTTTTTCAGTGCCGCCATTTAGCGCGGCAGCTCGCTGGATCCCATCAGGAATTCGTCGACCGCGCGGGCGCATTGCCGCCCCTCGCGAATGGCCCAGACCACCAGCGATTGCCCGCGGCGCATGTCACCCGCGGCGAAAAGCTTGTCCACTGACGTGCGGTAGTTCTCGGTGTCGGCCTTGACGTTGCCCCGGTTGTCTTTTTCGACACCGGCCTGCTCCAGCAGCCCGGCCGGAACCGGACCGAGGAAACCCATTGCCAGCAGAACCAGATCGGCTTTCAGAGTGAATTCCGAACCCGGCACCTCCTGCATCCTGCCGTCTTTCCATTCGATCCGTGCGGCGACCAGCTTCTCGACCTTGCCATCCTTGCCTTCAAAACGTTTGGTGGCCACGGACCAGTCCCGCTTGCAGCCCTCTTCATGGGAACTCGACGTACGCAGCTTGACCGGCCAGTACGGCCAGACCAGCGGCTTGTTTTCCTTTTCCGGGGGTTGCGGCAGCAGTTCGAACTGGGTCACCGATGCAGCGCCGTGGCGGTTGGAGGTGCCGACACAGTCGGAGCCGGTGTCGCCGCCGCCGATGACGATGACGTGTTTGCCGGTGGCCTTGATCTGGCCGGCAACCTTGTCGCCGGCAACCACCTTGTTCTGCTGCGGCAGGAATTCCATCGCGAAGTGCACGCCGGCGAGTTCGCGGCCGGGCACCGGAAGGTCGCGCGGCTGCTCCGCGCCACCAGCCATTACCACGGCGTCGAATTCGTCGATGAGTTTCTGCATCGCAAGATTGCCGCCGACATGCTGTCCGGTGCGGAACTCAACGCCCTCGGCGCGCATCTGCTCGACCCGGCGGTCGATCAGGTGTTTCTCCATCTTGAAATCGGGGATGCCGTAACGCAGCAGGCCGCCCGCACGGTCGGCTTTCTCGAACACCACGACGTCATGGCCGGCGCGTGCCAGCTGCTGTGCACAGGCCAGGCCGGCGGGTCCGGAGCCGATCACGGCAACGCGTTTTCCGGTTTTGTTCGCCGGCGGCTGCGGCACGACCCAGCCGGATTCCCAGCCCTTGTCGATAATGGCATGTTCGATCGACTTGATGCCGACCGGGTCGTTGTTGATGTTCAGCGTGCAGGCCGCCTCGCAGGGAGCCGGGCAGATGCGGCCGGTGAACTCGGGGAAATTGTTGGTCGAATGCAGGGTATCCAGCGCGCGCTGCCAGTCCTGTTTGAAGACCAGGTCGTTCCAGTCCGGAATGATGTTGTTGACCGGACAGCCACTCATGCAGAACGGCGTGCCGCAGTCCATGCAGCGTGCACCCTGGACACCGGCGGCTTCGTCAGTCAGGTGGTGCACGAACTCCCGCCAGTGCTTCAGCCGCTCCTGCGGCTGTTCAGCGGCCTCATGCAGCCGTTCAAATTCCAGAAATCCGGTTATTTTTCCCATAGCTGTATTGCCCCTGAAACATCAGGCCCGTGAAGGACCGAAAGTCGTGATTCCGTCGGTTATTTCGCGGCTTCAGGCTGCGATTTTCTTGCCTTTGGCCGCAAGCTCTCCCAGCGCACGCCGGTATTCGTTCGGGAAAATCTTGACGAACTTCCCTCGCGCTGCCGCCCAGTCCGCGAGTATTTTCTGGGCACGGACGCTGCCGGTGAGGCGGTGATGATTCTCGATGAAGCGCCTCGCCAGTACGTCGTCGGCTTCGCCCATGTGCCAGATGTCGCGGGACACCTTGGCATCCTGTTCGGCTTCGGTGAGCAGCGGCTCCAGCTTGACCATCGCGGTGTTGCAATAGGACGCGAAGCTGCCGTCCTCATCGTAGACATAGGCAATGCCGCCGGACATGCCTGCGGCGAAGTTGCGCCCGGTAGTACCCAGCACAACGACCGTGCCGCCCGTCATGTACTCGCAGCCGTGGTCACCGACGCCTTCGACGACGGTATGTGCCCCCGAGTTGCGTACGGCAAACCGTTCGCCGGCGACGCCGCGGAAATAGGCTTCGCCCGCGATGGCGCCGTAGAGTACGGCATTGCCGGTGATGATGTTCTGCCCGGCGTCTCCGCGGAACTTCGGGGAGGGCTGCACGATGATTCGTCCGCCGGAAAGGCCTTTGCCGCAGTAATCGTTGGTATCGCCGATCAGCTCCAGCGTGATGCCGCGCGACAGGAATGCGCCAAGGCTCTGCCCGGCCGAACCGGCAAAACGCACGCGGATGGTGTCCTCCGGCAGCCCGTCATGGCCGTAGCGTTTGGCGACCATGCCGGAGAGCATGGTGCCGACCGTGCGGTTGATGTTGCGGATCGGCATCTCGATGGTGACTTTTTCACCGCGCTCCAGCGCCGGTCCTGCAAGTTCGATCAACCGGTGATCCAGCGCCTTGTCCAGACCGTGATCCTGGGACTCGGTGTGGAAGCGCGGAACCTCGGGACCGATCTGGGGCTGATGGAAAATGCGGCTGAAATCGAGGCCGCGGGCTTTCCAGTGTTCGATCCCTTTGCGGGTATCCAGCAGGTCGGCGCGCCCGATCAGGTCGTCGAATTTCCGCACGCCCAGCCGGGCCATCAGTTCTCGGATCTCTTCGGCGACGAAGAAGAAATAGTTGATGACATGTTCCGGCTTGCCGGAAAACTTCTTGCGCAGCACGGGGTCCTGGGTCGCGACACCGACCGGGCAGGTGTTCAGATGGCACTTGCGCATCATGATGCAGCCCTCGACCACCAGTGGTGCGGTGGCAAAGCCGAACTCGTCGGCACCGAGCAGCGCACCGATGACGACATCGCGCCCGGTTTTGATCTGGCCGTCCACCTGCACGGCAATGCGGCTGCGCAGGCGGTTCAGAACCAGCGTTTGCTGGGTCTCGGCGAGGCCGAGTTCCCAGGGCGTGCCGGCGTGCTTGATCGACGACCAGGGGCTCGCACCGGTGCCGCCGTCATGACCGGAAATGGTCACGTGGTCGGCCTTGGCCTTGGCCACGCCGGCGGCGACGGTGCCGACGCCGACTTCCGACACCAGTTTGACGCTGATCGAGGCGGCAGTGTTGCTGTTCTTCAGGTCATGGATCAACTGCGCCAGATCCTCGATCGAATAGATATCGTGGTGCGGCGGCGGTGAGATCAACTCGACGCCCGGTGTCGAATAACGCAGTTCGGCGATGTACTCGGATACCTTGCGGCCGGGCAACTGGCCGCCCTCGCCGGGCTTGGCACCCTGCGCCATCTTGATCTGGATCTGCTCGGCACTGGCCAGGTATTCCGCGGTGACGCCGAAGCGGCCCGAAGCCACCTGCTTGATCTTCGATTTCAGGGAATCGCCGGGCTGCAGCACGATGTCGTGCTCGATGCGTCCTTCGCCCAGGCGCGAGGCCAGTGTTTCGCCGGGCTGCACCGGGGCGAAACGCCGCCGGTCTTCGCCGCCCTCGCCGGTATTGGACTTGCCGCCGAGGCGGTTCATCGCCACGGCGAGCGTGGTGTGGGCTTCGGTCGAAATAGAACCCAGTGACATGGCGCCGGTGGAAAAACGTTTGACGATCTCTGTTGCGGGCTCCACCTCTTCGATCGGCACCGGTGTGCAGCGGTTGAAGCGGAACTCGAACAGGCCGCGGAACGTCATGTGCCGCTTCGACTGGTCGTTGATGATGTCGGCGTATTCGCGATAGGTGGTTGCGCTGTTGGCGCGGGTCGCATGCTGCAGCTTGGCGATCGCGTCCGGTGTCCACATGTGGTCTTCGCCGCGCACCCGCCAGGCGTACTCGCCGCCGGCATCCAGTGCGCCCGCAAGGACCGGGTCGCCGCTGAAGGCGCCCAGGTGTGTGCGGATGGCTTCCTCGGCCACTTCGAACAGGCCGATGCCGCCGACATTCGACGGGGTGCCGTGGAAATATTTGTCGATCAGCGGCGACGAGAGGCCGATGGCCTCGAAAATCTGCGCGCCGGTGTAGGACATGTAGGTGGAGATGCCCATTTTCGACATCACCTTGCGCAGTCCCTTGCCCACCGCCTTGACGAAATTCTTGATCGCCTTGTAGCCGTCGACTTTTTCGCCAAGCTGGCCGCTTTCGGCCATTTGCAGGATGGTTTCCAGCGCCAGGTAGGGATGTACCGCTTCGGCGCCGTAGCCGCCGAGCAGCGCGAAATGGTGCACTTCACGCGCCGAACCTGTTTCCACCACCAGGCCGGCGCTGGTACGCAGCCCCTTGTCGACCAGGTGGTGATGTATGGTCGACAATGCCAGCAACGCCGGAATCGCCACCTGCTCGCGGTCGACGCGGCGGTCGGAGAGGATCAGGATCGAGTAACCGGCACGCACCGCATCTTCTGCCTGGGCGGCGAGGCTGGCGAGGCGGGCCTCGATGGCCTCCTTGCCCCAGGATACGGGATAGGTGATGTCCAGCTCGCAGGACCTGAATTTGCCGTCGGTATAGCTCTCGATGTTGCGGATTTTCTCCATCTCGAAGAAATCGAGCACCGGCTGGCTGACTTCGAGGCGGATCGGCGGATTCATTTCATCGACGCCGAGAAGATTGGGCTTGGGACCGATGAATGACACCAGCGAGGTCACCAGCTCCTCGCGGATCGGATCGATAGGCGGATTGGTGACCTGCGCAAAAAGCTGCTTGAAGTACTGGTACAGCCCCTTGTTCTTGTTCGACAGCACGGCGGGCGGCGAATCATTGCCCATGGACCCGATCGGCTCCTCGCCGTTGGCGGCCATCGGCATCATCAGGAACTTGAGGTCTTCCTGGGTGTAGCCGAAGGCCTGCTGGCGGTCGAGCAGGGGCACCGCGCTGCGCTCCGGCTGCGCTTTCTGGCTTTCGACGTCATCAAGCTTGACGCGGATGCGCTCCATCCATTCGACGTAGGGCTTGTTTGATGCCAGCGACTCTTTCAGCTCCTTGTCGTCGATGATGCGCCCCTTCTCGAGGTCAACAAGGAACATCTTGCCCGGCTGCAAGCGCCACTTCTTGGTGATTTTTTCTTCCGGAATCGGCAGACAGCCGCATTCGGAACCCATGATCACCAGGTCGTCATCGGTGACGATGTAACGGGCCGGGCGCAGGCCGTTGCGGTCCAGGGTGGCGCCGATCTGGCGGCCGTCGGTGAACGCGATCGCCGCAGGGCCGTCCCAGGGTTCCATCATCGCCGCATGGTATTCGTAGAATGCGCGGCGGTTGGCGTCCATCAGGGTGTGACCTTCCCAGGCTTCGGGGATCATCATCATCACCGCATGGGCGATCGAGTACCCGCCCATCACCAGCAGTTCCAGCGCGTTGTCGAAGGAGGCGGAATCCGACTGGCCGGCGTAGATCAGCGGCCATAGCTTGTCGAGGTCCTTGCCGAGCACCGGGCTCGAGATGGCGCCCTGACGCGCGCGCACCCAGTTCACGTTGCCGCGCACGGTGTTGATTTCGCCATTGTGCGCAATCATCCGGAACGGGTGTGCGAGGTCCCATGTCGGGAAGGTGTTGGTCGAAAAACGCTGGTGCACCAGTGCCAGCGCGGAGACCACCCGGGGGTCCTGCAGGTCCCTGTAGTAGGTGCCAACCTGGGAGGGCAGCAGCATGCCCTTGTAGACAATCGTGCGCGCCGACATCGAGGGCACGAAGTATTCGGTGCCGTGGGCCAGCTTGAGCGCGCGGATGGCGTGGCTGGCGCTTTTCCGGATGACATACAGCTTGCGCTCCAAGGCATCGGTCACGCGGATCGCCGAACTGCGTCCGATGAATACCTGGCGGATTACCGGTTCGACTTTTTTGACCGACTCACCCAGGTCCGAGCTGTCGACAGGGACGTCGCGCCAGCCGAGAAGGCTCTGGCCTTCATCCTTGATCGCGCGCTCGATCTCGTATTCGCAGGCGATGCGTGATGCAGGCTCGCGCGGCAGGAACACCATGCCGATGCCGTAATGGCCTGCAGGAGGCAGCTTGACCCCCTGTTTGGCCATTTCTTCGCGGAAAAAGGCATCCGGAATCTGGATCAGGATGCCCGCGCCGTCGGAGGCTTTGGGATCTGCGCCGACTGCACCGCGATGCGTCAGGTTGCGCAGTATGGTCAGTCCCTGATCGACGATGTCGTGGCTTTTCTTGCCCTTGATGTGGGCAACGAATCCGACGCCGCAGGCGTCGTGTTCATGGGCCGCGTCGTACAGGCCTTGGGGTTCCGGCAGATTTGGGTGAGCCATCGGGCGCCTCGTCAAAAACACATTGTTAATCAATAGGTTGTGCGCTTTATTGCTGCGGCGCGCCAGAGCCTGAAAATCAATGTGCGAAAAACGGAGTGAAACCCGATAAGTCTACCCGCATCAAGGGGTTGGTTCAACCGCCAAAGGCGGCAAATTCCGCAGAAAATCTCAACTGATATCGATGGCAAACAGGCGTCGATGTTCGACGATGGCGTAACGGTCGGTCATGCCGGCGATGTAGTCGGCGATGGCCCGGGGTGTATCGGTGCGGGCGCGTTCCTGGAATTCGGGCGGCAACAGGCCGGGTTCGGATAGGAAAGCCTGGAACAGCTCGGTGACAATGCGGCGTGCCTTGCTGCTCATCCGGGACACGCGGTAATGCCGGTACAGGTTGGTGTGCAGGAACTGCTTCAGTTCCGTCTGCTCCCGGCGAATGCGTTCGGAGAAGCGGATCATCGGCGGGCTTTGCCGTACGTCATTGATGGATACCGGCGCATATTCCCGGATGGTGGCTGCGCTTTGCCGCACCAGATCCGTGATCAGCGTGTCGATCATGCGCCGGACGGTTTCATTGACCAGGCGCCGCCCTTCGATTCTGGGAAACTCGCGCAGTGCGGCACGCATGTGACGGCGGAAAATGGCCACGGTGGACAACTGTTCCATCTGCAGAAGGCCGGATCTCAGGCCGTCATCGACATCGTGGTTGTTGTAGGCGATTTCATCCGCGAGGTTGGCGATCTGTGCTTCCAGGCCCGGCCGTTGCCGCTTGATGAAGCGTTCGCCAACGTCACCAAGGGTGCGTGCGTTCTTGAGCGAACAATGCTTGAGTATGCCTTCGCGGGTTTCGAAAGTCAGGTTGAGACCGTCAAAGGCGCCGTAACGCTGTTCGAGCACGTCGACGACGCGCAGCGACTGCAGGTTGTGTTCGAATCCGCCATAGGGCTTCATGCAGGCATTCAAGGCATCCTGCCCGGTGTGGCCGAAAGGCGTGTGGCCGAGATCGTGGGCCAGCGTAATCGCTTCGGTAAGATCCTCGTCCAGCCCGAGATGGCGGGCCACCGAACGCCCGATCTGCGCGACTTCGAGGCTGTGGGTCAGGCGTGTGCGGAACAGGTCGCCTTCGTGGTTCACGAACACCTGGGTCTTGTATTCGAGTCGCCTGAACGCTGTGGAATGAATGATGCGGTCCCGGTCGCGCTGGTACTCGGACCGGCCCCGGGGTGGCGGCTCGCGCAGCCGGCGGCCGCGGGAATTTTCCGGGGCCGCGGCGTAAGGCGCCTTGTCAGCCGCCATCGACGCCTTCCCCCTCAAGCACCGCATTCAGCGCGCCGCCAGGCACGGCATCGGTGATGAAGGCATCCCCGATGCTGCGCAGCAGGATGAAGCGCATCCTGCCCGCCTCGACCTTCTTGTCGTGTCCCATCAGCTCGAGGTAGCGTTCCGCGCCCAGTGCCGGACCTTTCACCGGCAGCCGTGCCCTGCGCAACAGGTCGATGGTGCGTTCGACGCAGCGGTCGTCGATCAGTCCCATGTGCCGCGAGACGCGTGCGGCGATGGCCATTCCCGCACCGACGGCTTCGCCGTGCAGCCATTCGCCATAACCGAGCCCGGACTCGATGGCATGGCCGAAAGTGTGGCCGAAATTTAGCAGGGCCCGCACACCCTCTTCGCGTTCGTCGCTGGCGACGACGGCCGCCTTGTTGCGGCACGATACCTCGATTGCATGGGTCAATGCTGCCGCATCGCGCGCCATAAGGCGCTCCATGTTTGTTTCCAGCCAGTCAAAGAATCCTGCGTCGCCGATAAGTCCGTATTTGATGACTTCGGCGATACCTGCCGAAAGTTCGCGGTCCGGTAGCGTGCGCAGGGTTTCGGTGTCGGCGATGACCACCCGAGGCTGGTAGAACGCCCCGATCATGTTTTTGCCCCGGGGATGATTGATGGCGGTTTTTCCGCCGACGGAGGAGTCCACTTGAGCAAGCAGGGTCGTCGGAATCTGGATGAACGGCGCACCCCGCTGAAAAACAGCCGCGGCAAAACCGGTCAGGTCGCCTATGACTCCGCCACCGAGCGCAATCAGCGTGGTTTTTCGTTCTGCACGAAAATCCATCAGTGCGTCAAACACCCGGTTCAGTGTGCGCCAGTCCTTGTGTTCTTCGCCGTCGGGCAGGACGATCGTTTCTGCAGCAATCTGCAGTCGCCCCAGGCTTTCCTGAAGTTTTTCCAGATACAGCGGAGCCACGACGGTGTTGGTGACAATTACCGCGTTGCGCTGTGGCAGGTGAGGTGCGATCAAGTCCCCCCTGTCGAGCAGGCCGGGACCGATGTGAATCGGATAGCGGCGGTCGCCGAGTTCCACATTCAGCGTGGAAGCCGGGTCAGAGGTCGCCATGCCGGGCTCCTTGCGTTGTGCCGGAAGTTTGGGAATCGAGCTGGTCCAGCAGGGCCTGGATCTGCGAGGTCAGGGTGCCGACGCTCTGTGCACCGGTGTCCACCACCAAGTCGGCAACTTCAGTGTAAAGGGGGTCGCGCTGTGCATGCAGATCCCGCAGCCGAGCCAGTGGATTCGCAGTCTGCAGCAGCGGCCGGTTACGATCCCGCCGGGTGCGGCGCCAAAGATCCTCGGGCGAGGCGCGCAGGTAAATGACCCGTCCGTGTTTTTTCAGACGGGCGCGGTTTGACGGGGACAGTACTGCTCCGCCCCCGGTTGCCAGCACGATGCCCTGCAGCGCCGTCAGTTTCTCGATCATCTTTTCTTCACGCGCACGGAAGCCGGATTCTCCTTCGATGTCGAAAATCACCGGGATCTTCACCCCCGTGGTTTTTTCGATTTCAGCATCAGCGTCGTAAAAATCGCGGTGTATCCGCCTGGCCAGCATGCGGCCAACGGAGGTTTTGCCGGCACCCATCAGCCCCACCAGAAAGATGTTCTGCGGAGAATCGGGGTCAGGCGAGATGGCATCATGTTGCCGGGACATGGGGGTGATTCTAGCGGAAGCGCCTTGACGGCCGGTTACAGCTTCAAACAAAAAGGGCGGCGCCGCAGCGCCGCCCTGATTTGCATCAACCCGGTCAGCGCAGTGTCGCGCCGTCCTTGAGAATCTTCGGCGAGATGAAGATCAGCAGTTCGCGCCGGTCGTCCACGCGCTGATTGTTCTTGAACAGGAAGCCGACATACGGCAGATCGCCCAGAACCGGAACCTTGGTGGTGGTCGAGCGTTCGTCCTGGGTGTAGATGCCGCCAATGACGACGGTACCGCCGTTTTCGACCAGGACCTCGGTAACCACCTGTTTGGTATCGATCGACGGGCCGGACAGGGTGTTCTGGCCGACGCTGTCCTTGTTGACCCGCAGGCTCATGATCACGTTGTCGTCCGGCGTGATCTGCGGCTTCACTTTCAGCGAAAGGGTTGCCTTGCGGAAGGATACGCTGGTGGCGCCACTCGATGTTGCCTGCTGGTAAGGAATTTCCGTGCCCTGTTCGATTGTTGCCTCGATCTTGTCGGCAGTGATCACGCGCGGACTGGAAATGATTTTGCCCTTGCCGTCGGCCTGCAACGCCGAGAGTTCCAGGTTCAGGAACTTGGTGCTGCGGTCATTGAACAGCAGGAAGGAGAACACGCCCGGATTCGCTCCCGAAAGGCCCTGGGCCGGGAGGTTGACGAACAGACCGTCGTTGAAGGATCCCGCAGTGGCATTCTGTCCCGAACCCGCAGCGTTGTTCGCGAGGCTGCCGCCGATTGAGCCCTGCAGGGCATTGCCGCTGCCGACGCGGAAACCCTGGCCCGTGGTGTCATTGAATCCAAGGCGGGCGCCGAGGTTGCGGCTGAAGGTATCGTTGGCCTCGACAATCCGCGATTCGATCATCACCTGACGGACGGGAATGTCGATTTGTTTCAGCAGCTTGCGGATTTCTTCAAGACGGCTGGGGGTGTCCTGCACGAATACCGTGTTGGTACGGACATCAACGACCGCGCTGCCCCGCTTGGAGAGAATTTTCTGGGCAGGATCGGCCAGCAGCTTCTGGAAATCGGCCGCTTTCTGGTAATTGACCTGCATGCTTTCTGTGCGCAGTGGTTCGAGATCAGCGATCTGGGACCGGGCTTCAAGCGCCAGCTTTTCGCGTGTGGCCAGCTCATCGCGGGGGGCGATCCAGACGACATTGCCGGTCTTGCGCATGTCGAGGCCCTTGCTCTGCAGGATGATGTCAAGCGCCTGGTCCCAGGGCACGTCTTTCAGCCGCAGCGTCAGGCTGCCGCCGACGGTGTCGCTGGTGATGACATTGAGTCCGGTGAAATCGGCGATGACCTGAAGCACTGCACGCACTTCGACATTCTGGAAGTTGAGCGAGAGTTTTTCACCGGAGAAGCCGGGCTGTACCAGGCGGTTGGCGTCATCGGCAACCTTTTTCACTTCGATGATGAAGCGATTGTCGGTCTGATAAGCCGAATGCTCCCAGGCGCCGCGCGGCGTGATCACCATCCGCGTGTTGCCGCCCTGGGTGAAGGTTTCAATGCTGTCCACCGGGGTGCCGAAATCGACCACATCAAGCCTGCGTTCCAGATTCTTCGGTACCGCGGTATTGATGAAGTCGATGATCAGCGAGCGGCCCTGGCTGCGCAGGTCTATGCCGACCTGGTTGTCGGAGAGATCCACAACCACGCGTCCCTCGCCCGTGCGTCCACGGCGGAAATCGATGTCCCGCAGACTGTGCCTGCCATCGCCGGGTTGCGCCTGGGCAAAGGTCTGTGTGGCGGGCGCCGGAGCGGAGGCGCCTGCTGTTGCGGCGCCACCGAGGGTGATGAGGATGGCATTACCTTCGATTCTTGCGTCATAACCCAGCGGCCGCGCGGTTTCGAGGACCAGGCGCGAACGGTTGCCGGCCTGGACGATGTTGATGCGCCGGACGTCGCCTTCACCGACTTCCTGGACGTTCTTGCCGGAACCGTTGGTCGTGTTGGGAAAATCGAAGGCGATGCGCGGCGGGCTGTTTACCGCAAAGCTGGCAGGTGCCGCAGCGGGGGCGCTCTTGAGCATGACCTTGATCACCGTTGCGCCACCCTGCTGGCCGGCCACGCTGACGGATTCGATGCTGTTCTGGGCATGTGCTGCCATCGCGAAACTCGCTGCGAAAAGCAGACCGGAAACATGTTTCATGGACCTGAAAAATCGAATCATTTCTTAGCCTCCTGTTCTTGCAGCTGCAGCGCCTGGTCTTTTTCTTCCCAGTTGCCGCCGCTGTCCTGAACGATTTCCTTGAGTTTGATGTCTGTTTCGGTAATTTCCCGAGCTGACGCGGTAAAGCCCCTTGTCGGGGGCCCTGACCAGCGCAAACATCTGCCCTTTTTGCTGCAGCGTCCCCACCATCGCCAGATTTTCCAGCGGAAAAGCTTCCAGTGCTTCACGCTGCCGGTTGAGATCCGGCTGTATGCCGCCCTTGGCCGCAGATTTGGGCGGTTCGATCTTGCGCGGCTTGAAGGGATCGGTCAGATCGTAGGCGTTGTAGGCAAATGGCTCGTACGGTTTGACTTCCGGCAAAGGCGGAATACGCCCACCCGGCATCTTGTCGGATTCCTTGACGAATTCGCGCAGGTCGGAATGTTCTTCGCCGCCGCAGGCGGTCAACACGGCCGCACTGAGAACTGCGGCAAATATCAGTCTCGGGCTCATTTCCTGGCTCCCGGCGCCGGTTTTTTGCGTGCAGCGGCAATTTCCGCTTCGTCGAGGTAGCGGAAAGTCTTGGCTGTCGCGTCGAGGATCAGCACTCCGTCCTTGCCCGTCGACAGGCCAATATCGTTCAGCGTGACGATCCTCGACAGCCTGCCGATGTCGCTGGCGAAGGCGCCCAGATCATGATAGTTGCCGGTGACCCGGAGGGTGATCGGCAGCTCCGCATAGAAGTCGCGGGCCGTTTCCTGCGATGCAGGGCGGAACAGCTCGAATTGCAGGCCGCGGCCGAGACCGGCCTGGTTGATATCCGTCAGCAGTGCGTCCATTTCGGATTTTCCCGGCAGCTGTTTGAGCAACGCGCCGAACTGTGATTCGATGTCCACCAGCTGCTTGCGGTAGGCCGGCAGATCGATGGCCTGCTTCTTTTTGGCAAGGAAGGTGCTGCGCAACTGTTCTTCCTTGGCCCGGGCTTCGTCGATCTGGGCGATCTGGTTTTGCCAGTCGAACCAGTAGGCGGCGAAGACCAGCAGCAGCAGCAATCCCAGAAGGACGCCGAATTTGGGAAGTATCGGCCAGCTGCCGATCTTTTTGGGGTCGAGGCGTTTAAGTTCGTCGAGGGTCATGGTCTAGCCCTTCCTGCCGCTTTTCTTGTCATCAGGCGCCTCTGCGCGCACCACGTCGATGTTCATGGTGAATTCGTTGATTCGCGCGCCGCCGACTGTCGCGGCCTTGATTTCGACCAGATTGGCGTTCTGGATGTACTGCGAACCCTCCAGGTTGCGCATCAGTGTCGAAACCCTCGCCTGGGACTGCGTATATCCGCTGATGGCGACTTTGGTGCCGCTCTGCTTGATCGATTTGAGATACATGCCGTCGGGCAACTGGCGGATAAGCTGGTCCATCAGGTGCACGACCTCGGCACGGTTGCTCTGCAGGGTTTCCACGACCTGCTTGCGTTTCAGCAGGGCCGCGGTCTGTTCCTTGAGTTTGTTGATTTCGGCGATTTCCTTGTCGAGCTTGACGATTTCGTCCGACAGGTACTTGTTGCGAGCCTCCTGGTTGGTGAATTGCCCGTCAAGATAGGAGTGGACCGCAAACCAGATCACGCCGCTGATGGCGACGATCACGCCGAGCATGATGAAGAACTGCTGCTGCTGCTGCTTGCGCCGCATCTCCCGATGCGGCAGCAGATTGATGCGAGTGGTCATTTGTCAAACCTCCGCATGGCAAGGCCGCAGGCGACCATCAACGAGGGCGCGTCCTGCTTGAGGCTTTTCTCGCGGATGCGGTTGGACAGGGACATGCCGGCGAACGGGTTTGCGACCGACGTTTCCACCTGCGTTCTCTTGGCAACCGCCTCGTCCATGCCGGGAATCGCAGCGCAGCCGCCGGAAAGAACGATGTGATCGATCTTGTTGAACTGGGTCGACGAGAAAAAGAACTGTATGGCCCGCGCGACTTCCTGACCCAGCGTGTCCATGAACGGCTGCAGCACTTCCGATTCGTAGTTTTCCGGCAATCCGCCCGCGCGTTTTGCCGCCTCCGCCTCTTCCGCGGAAAGCCCGAACTTGTTCTGGATTTCCTGTGTCAGCTGCACGCCGCCGAATGGCTGCTCGCGCATGTATACCGACTGGTCATTGCGCAGTACATTGACGTTCATCATGGAGGCGCCAATGTCGACGACGGCGATGTTGAGGTCACGGCCGCGTTCCGGCATGCCGGCTTCGATCAGTTCGAAAGCGGACTGCGCGGCGAAAAGGTCGACATCCATCACCAAGGCCTTCAGGCCCGCCCCCTCGGCAACTGCAACCCTGTCTTCGATCTTGTCCTTGCGCGAGGCGGCGATGAGGACCTCGACGTCTTCCGCACTGTTGGGCGCGGGGCCGAGTACCTGGTAGTCGAGATTCACTTCCTCAATCGCGAAAGGGATGTATTCGTTGGCGGCGCGTTCGACGTCCAGCTCAAGGTCGTCTTCGCTCTGGCCTGCAGGAACCAGCACTTTCTTGCTGATCACCGCCGCATTGGGCAGCGCCAGCGCCAGATTCTTGAAATTGCTGCCCAGACGCTTGTGGCAGCGTTTGACGGCCTCGATCACTGCATCAAGGTTGTTGATATTGCCTTCGACCACCGACTCGCTGGGCAGGGGCTCAATGGCATATTTTTCAAGGCGGTAGACACCCTTGCCGGCATCGGCAATCTCGACCATCTTGACGGCGGAAGAACTGATGTCGGCGCCGATCAATGGCGGCATCTTGGGCTTGAGCAAACCCTCGATGGCGTCAAAGTTAATGCTGAATTTTCCTTTGGCCATATGTTTTTAGCGCGAATTCCCCACAACTTACTTTAGACAGTAGCAGCAACCTTTTATTATGTAAAGGTTTTGTGCTGCGTTCCCTTTGCGGTTCGAT
>LNFM01003623.1_pt1 | contig 30046 bp, 23 predicted proteins | sample 596031 | NCBI WGS metagenome assembly LNFM01 (sample SAMN04254537, study PRJNA301005) | activated carbon metagenome | isolation source: dual media filters at the Ann Arbor, Michigan drinking water treatment plant | place: USA: Ann Arbor
GGGATAAGAACGACTACTTCATCTTGCAATCTTTGGCGTGCGGATCGGTGTAATCCGTGAACACCTTCTTGTCGATCGAGGTGGCGAACTTGTCGCCGACCTGCACCACCTTGACCTGGTAGAAGTCCTGGATCGGATAATGGTTGGCGCCGAACTTGAAGTTGCCGCGCAGCGAGGTGAACGGCGCCTTTTCCAAAGCCGCGCGCAGCGCGTCCTTGTTGTCGGTCTTGCCGCCGACAGCCTTGAGCGCGCCGTCGATCAGCAAACCAGCGTCGTAGGACTGGAAGGCGTAGGTCGCCGGAATCGCGCCGTTGTATTCCTTCTGGTAGCCCTCGACGAACTTCTTGTTCTGCGCATTGTCGAGATCCGGCGCCCAGTTGGCGCCGCCGAAGAAGCCCAGCGCGGCTTCCTTCTGCGCCGGCAGCGTCGATTCATCGACGGTGAAGGCGGACAAGAACTTCATCTTGTCGGCGAGGCCGGCCTGGCGGAACTGCTTGACGAAGTTGACGCCCATGCCGCCCGGCAGGAACACGAACACCGCCTCAGAACCCGACGCCGCGATCTTCGACAGTTCGGCCGAGTAGTCGAGCTGGTTGAGCGGCACATAGACTTCGTCGGCGACCTCGCCCTTGAAGAAGCGCTTGAAGCCGGCCAGCGAATCCTTACCGGCCGGATAGTTCGGCGCCATGATGAAGACCTTCTTCATGCCGGCGTCCTGGGCGTATTTGCCCATCACTTCGTGGTTCTGGTCGTTCTGGTACGAGGTGACGAAGAAGTTCGGGTTGCATTCCTTGCCGGCGAAGTTCGAGGTGCCGGCGTTCGGCGAAATCAGGAAGGCGCCGCCTTCGGTCACCGGCTTCATGATGGCGACGAGAATGTTGGAGAAGATCGGCCCAACGACGAAGTCGACCTTGTCGCGGTCGATCAGCGCCTTGGCCTTCGACACCGCCACGTCCGGCTTCAGTTCGTCGTCCTGCACGAACAGCTCGACCTCGCGGCCGCCCAGCTTGCCGCCATTGTCCTTGATGGCGAGCTGCAGGCCGTTGCGCAGCTGCTGGCCGAGCACCGCGGCTGGCCCTGACAAAGTGGTGACGACGCCGATTTTCAGTTTTTCCTGCGCCTGCGCCGTGCAGGCCGTGCCCAGAAGCGCGACCGCGGCAACCGAACTCAACAACTTGTTCATCGTTCTTCCCCTTTGGAATTCGTTGCGCCTTGAAGGCGTTGCCTGAACTATGCCCGGGCCGCGCGGCCAGGGGTAGATATCAAGGGTAGATATTAAGGTCGGCAAACGCGCCGCAAACCCGCTCCGGAAACCGGACGCCGGAGATATTTTAGATATAAAACATCTCCCCTGGGAAGCCCTATCTTTAAGCATGAAAACGCCGGTCTTGACGATATTTACCGCAACGCCCGGTTTGTCGCACCGGCCCGCTGCGGCATGCTAAATGCGGGCTCGGACGCTTTAGTTTTGATGGAGTACGCGTTGCCGCACGGCATATTACCCGCGACCTTGAAGACCTGGCTGGCCAGGCGCGCCGCCGGCGAAAGCCTGGTCGCGGCGCCGGCCGGCGCGGCGCAAGCCGCGGACGCCAAGACGGATACAATGACAGACACCATGACGCACAATCGGAGTGAGCAAATGCAGACGCTGACCGCAGGCATCACCAAGGCCGGCACCGGCATCGAGGGTATCTCGTGGAATATCCTCGGCCAGACCTATGTGCCGAAGTCATTGTCGGAGAGTTCGTTCTCCTGGCATGCGACATTCCCGCCGGGCACCTTCGTGCCGCCGCACATCCATCCGGCGCAGGACGAGTTCATCTATCTGTTCGAGGGCCGGCTCGACCTCTGGCTCGACGGCAAGGATTTCGTCGCTCAGGCCGGCGATGTCATCCGCCTGCCGATGGGCCAGCCGCACGGCATCTTCAACAAGACCGAGCAGACGGTGAAGTGCTTCTTCTGGGTGTCGCCGACACGCAAGCTCTACGACCTGTTCTGGGCGATCCATTCGATGAAGGAGCAGAGCCCGAACGACGTCGTCGCGCTGTCGGCGAAATACGAAATCATGTTCCTGCCGCCGCCGCCGGCGGCGTGATCCACAAGTGTCGTCCCCGCGAAGGCGGGGACCCAGCGCTTGCTCCTCTTCACCTCTCCCATAGGGAGAGGTCGACCGTCGAAGCGCATAAGCGCGTTCACGCGCGTCTTCGACGCGTTATGCGAAGACGGTCGGGTGAGGGGTTACGGACTATCTTGAGGCTATAACCCCTCACCCGGCTCACTTCGTTCGCCACCCTCTCCCTATGGGAGAGGGAAGCGCGACTCGCCGCCTCTCCGCCGCAAACCTCGCCCGGCCTCATGGTGAGGAGCGCGCCATAGCGCGTAGCGCGCGGCGGCGCGTGTCTCGAAGCACGAGGCCGCCCCATCCTTCGAGACGCATTGCTTCGCAATGCTCCTCAGGATGAGGGCGGACGATTTGGCTGTTTGACAATTGAATCGGAGAGAGAAGGAAGGCGCTACGCCGCCTTGCCCTTGTTCACCTGGGCTTGCACGAAGCCCGCCGTCGACGCATAGCCGCGCACGATCGCCATGCGCTGGTCGTAACCGAGCACATCGTCGATATTGTTGAAGCCGTCCGGCGCCAGATTTTCGATGACATCGATGACGCCTTCCGGCCCGCCCTTGCGGTTCATGCGCACGATCTGCGCCGTCATCGGCAGCCGTTCCTGCTCATACATCCACAGCGCATGATACGGGTTGTCGCCGCTTGCCAATTTATCGGCGAGGCAGCGCGCATCGAGGATCGCCTGCGACGCGCCATTCGAGCCGACCGGATACATCGGATGCGCCGCATCGCCCAAAAGCGAAACCCGGCCGTGCGACCAACGCGGCAAAGGCTCGCGGTCGCACAACGGATATTCCCAGAATTCGCCGGTCGCCTCTATCAGATGCGAGACATCGACATAAGGCAGCTTGAATTTCTCGACATAGGGCCGCAGGTCGTCCCAGCGGCCGGGCCGCGACCAGTCTTCCTTGCGCGGCGGCGTGCCGCCGTCCGACACTTTCGCCATCACCGCCCAGTTGGTCAGTCTGCGGTCCGGCGCGCTGCCATTGGCGATCGGATAGAGCACGAACTTCGCCGCCATGCCGCCGGCGATGATCATCGAGCGTCCGGTCATGAATTGCGGCCAGTCCACGGCGCCACGCCACAGCATGGTGCCGTTCCACAAAGCCGGGCCTTCGTTGGGAAACAGCTTCTCGCGCACGAAAGAATGGATGCCGTCGGCGCCGATCAGCACGTCGCCGTGCACGGTTTTGATATGCGCGCCGGCGCGGTCGAAAAAATACGCCGAGACGCCGCCTTCATCCTGCGTGAACGAGCCGAGGCGATGCCCGGTGTGGATCTTGCCTTCGCCAAGGCGGGCGCGCGCCGCCTGGTAGATGACGCCCTGCAAGCGGCCGCGATGGATCGAGAATTGCGGCACGTCGAAGCCGGCGTCGGTGCCGCGCAATTCGTGCCACACTGTCTGGCCGAAGCGGTTGGCGTAGAACAGTTCATGGGTGCGGATGGCGACCGCATCGAGCCGCTCCAGCAGCCCGAGCTCTTTGAGTTCGCGTATCGCGTGCGGCAGTGTGTTGATGCCAACGCCGAGTTCGCGGATGGCGTCGGACTGCTCGAAAACCTCGCAGTCGATGCCGCGGGCATGCAGCATCAGCGCCGTTGTCAGGCCGCCGACGCCGCCACCTACGATGATCGCCTTCATACGCAAACCCTGAATACGCTCGTTGTTGCTGGTTAATGTCATCGCATTGCGGGAAATTCCGGGCAACCCGGACTTGGGAATAGGGTAACCGCTTTCCGGAAAATTACTTTAAACCTAAAATATTTATGTTGCAGGCATCCAGGACCCGGCGCAGACTGGCCTTCCGACCTTCCGACGATGGAGCCGGCCGATGCGTGCGGCGATGCGAACCGTAATTCTGGGCGGCGGCCCGGGCGGCCTTTATTTCGCGATCTCGCTCAAGCTGCGCAACCCGGCGCACGATGTCGTCGTCATCGAGCGCAACCGGCCGGACGACACCTTCGGCTGGGGCGTGGTGCTCTCCGAGGACACGCTCGGCAATCTCGATGGCAATGATCCGGTCAGCGCCAAGGCCATTCGCGACGGCTTCGTCTATTGGGATGATGTCGCGGTGCATTATCGCGGCGCGGTGATGCGCTCCGGCGGCCACGGCTTCTCCGGCATCGGCCGCATGCGGCTGCTGAACATATTGCAGGAACGCGCCCGCGCGCTCGGCGTCGATCTGCGCTTCGAGGCCGAGGCGCAAAGCCTCGATGCCTATAAAGACTATGACCTGATCGTCGGCGCCGATGGCGTCAATTCGCGCGTCCGCGCCGCGCATGCCGATGTGTTCAAGCCCGACATCGACGTGCGCGCCTGCAAATACATCTGGCTCGGCACCAAACAGAAATTCGACAAGGCCTTCACTTTCATCTTCGAGGAAACCGAGCACGGCTGGATCTGGGCGCACGCCTATCAATTCGATGCCGACACCGCGACCTTCATTGTGGAATGTTCGGAAGACACCTGGCGCAAGTCCGGCTTCGACACGATGCAGGGCGATGAGGCGATCAAGGCCTGCGAGAAAATCTTCGCCGCTTATTTGAACGGCAACGCACTGATGTCGAACGCCAAGCATCTGCGCGGTTCGGCCTGGCTCAATTTCAATCGCGTTTTGTGTGAGCGCTGGTCGACCGGCAATGTCGTGCTGCTCGGCGATGCCGCCGCCACCGCGCATTTCTCGGTCGGCTCCGGCTCCAAGCTCGCTCTGGAAAGCGCCATTGCGCTCGCCAATTATGTCGATACCGAGCCGACACTGGCGGATGCCTTCAAGCGCTACGAGGAAGAGCGCCGACTGGAAGTGCTGCGCTTGCAGAATTCGGCGCGCAACTCGACCGAATGGTTCGAGGATGTTGAGCGCTATCTGCATCTCGATCCGGTGCAGTTCAATTATTCGTTGCTGACAAGGTCGCAGCGCATCAGCCACGAGAACCTGCGCGACCGCGACCCCGACTGGCTGGCGGCGGCCGAGATGTGGTTCGAGCAGCAGGCCACCGGCCAGGTGCCGAAGGCCGCCAAACCGCCGATGTTCGTGCCCTTGAAGGTGCGCGGGGTGGAATTGAAGAACCGCGTCGTCGTCTCGCCAATGGCGCAGTACCGCGCCGTCGATGGCGTGCCGACCGACTGGCACTTCGTGCATTACGCCGAGCGCGCCAAGGGCGGCGCCGGACTGGTGTTCACCGAGATGACCTGCGTGTCGCCGGAAGGCCGCATCACACCGGGTTGTACCGGCCTCTACAATGAGGCGCAGGAAAAGGCGTGGAGGCGCATCGTCGATTTCATCCACGCCGAGACCGACGCCAAAGTTGCCTTGCAACTCGGGCACGCCGGTCCGAAGGCCTCGACCCAGCTCGGCTGGGAGGAATCCGACACGCCGCTGAAATCCGGCAATTGGCCGATCGTCTCGGCATCAAGCGTGCCGTGGAGCCCGAATAACCAGACGCCGCGCGCACTGACCCGCGAAGACATGGACGAGGTGCGCGATCAGTTCGTTCGCGCCGCCGAGATGGGCCACCGCGCCGGCTTCGACTGGCTGGAGCTGCACTATGCGCACGGCTACCTGATGTCGGCCTTCATCACGCCGCTCACCAACAAGCGTACCGACGACTACGGCGGCTCTCTCGACAACCGCATGCGCTTTCCGCTCGACGTGTTCCGCGCCGTGCGCGCCGTTTGGCCGAGTGACAAACCTATCTCGGTGCGCATTTCCGCCAATGACTGGGTCGGCGATGGCGGCGTCACGCCGCAGGAAGCCGTCGCCATATCGCAGATACTGCGCGACGCCGGCGTCGATCTCATCGACGTCTCAGCCGGCCAGACCTCGCTGGAGGCAAAGCCGGTCTATGGCCGCATGTTCCAGACGCCGTTTTCGGACCGCATCCGCAACGAAGCCGATGTTGCCACGCTCGCTGTCGGCAATATTTACGAACCCGACCACGTCAACTCGATCCTGATGGCGGGGCGCGCCGACCTTGTCTGTCTGGCGCGGCCGCATCTCGCCAATCCGTACTGGACGCTGCACGCCGGCGCCGACGCTCACTATCGGGGCACGAACTGGCCGAAGCCCTATTGGCCCGGCCGCGACCAGTTGCATCGCCTCAAGTCGCGCCCCGACGTGCTGACGGGGAAAGTGTGATGGGCGCACTCGACGGCAAGCATGTTCTGATCACCGGCGGCGGCACCGGCATCGGCGCGGCGATAGCCCGTGCTTTGAGCAAGGAAGGCGCGAAGCTGTCACTCGTTGGCCGCCGTCAGGCGCCGCTCGACGCCATGGCCAAGGAATTGCCGCGCACGGCGGCGATTGTCGCCGACATCACCAGCGATGCCGATTGCGCCGCGATGGTCATTGCCGCCAATAAGGCGCATGGCGCCATCGACATCGTTATCGCCAATGCCGGCGCGGCGTCGAGCGCGCCGGCGGGCCAGATCGATCTCAAAACCTGGCAGGCGGCGATCGACGTCAATCTCACCGGCGCATTTCTCACCGCCGGCGCGGCATTGCCGGACGTAACGCGCGCGCCGGGCGGGCGCATCGTGTTCATCGCCTCGACGGCGGGCCTCAAAGGCTATCCCTATGTCGCGGCCTATGTCGCCGCCAAGCATGGCGTCGTCGGCCTGATGAAAGCCCTGAGCATCGAACTGGCGCCGAAAGGCATCACCGTCAACGCCGTGTGCCCCGGCTTCACCGATACGCCTTTGCTGGATGCCGCGGCGACCAAGATTTCCGCCAAGACCGGCCGCAGCGCCGATGACTCGCGCGCGGCCTTGGCCAAGGACAACGCGCATGGCCGTCTTATCCAGCCTGAAGAGGTCGCCGCTACCGTGCTCTGGCTGTGCTCGCCGGCCGCGTCATCGATCAACGGCCAGGCCATTGCCGTGACCGGAGGCCCGTTATGAATGTCGACAGCAAGCCGCGCGAGCGTAGCGCCGCGCGCCCGTTGAGCAAGCAAAGGCTGCGGCTGTGGCTCCGGTTGTTGCGCGCCGCGCGCGGCATCGAGGTCGAGCTGCGCGAGCGTCTGCGCAAGGAATTCGCAATCACGCTGCCGCAGTTCGACGTCATGGCGGCTTTGGCGCGCAACGAAAACGGCATCACCATGACCGAATTGTCGCGCCTGCTGATGGTGTCGAACGGCAATGTCACCGGCATCATCGACCGGCTCGCCGCCGACAAGATCGTGCTGCGCCAGGCGCCGGCCAGCGATCGGCGCTCCTACATCGTGCGGCTGACGCCGAAGGGCGCGGCTCAATTCGCCGTCGTCGCTAAGGCGCACGAAGGCTGGATCGACGAATTGCTCGCCGGCTTCGACGCCGCGCAGGCGGAAGCCCTCATTCATCAACTCGGCGGATTGGCCGCGGATCGCCGCGGCGGAGACAAGCAGCCATGAACATGTTGGACCACAGACCCAAGCATTTCAACTGGCGCGTCGACGGCAAGGTCGCGCACATCACGTTGCAGCGCCCCGAACGCAAGAACCCGATGACGTTTGAGTCTTACGCCGAACTGCGCGACACATTCCGCGCGCTGACCTATGCCGACGACGTCAAGGCGGTGGTGGTAGGCTCGAACGGCGGCAATTTCTGTTCCGGCGGCGATGTGCACGACATCATCGGGCCGCTGCTCGACAAGGACATGAAGGGCTTGCTTGCCTTCACGCGGATGACCGGCGATCTGGTCAAGGCGATGCATTCCTGTCCGCAGCCGGTGATCGCCGCGGTCGATGGCGTCTGCGTTGGCGCCGGCGCGATGATCGCGTTGTTCAGCGACATTCGCTTGGCAACGCCGCAGGCCAAGACCGCGTTTCTGTTTACCCGCGTCGGCCTTGCCGGATGCGACATGGGCGCCTGCGCCATGCTGCCGCGCGTCATCGGTCAGGGCCGGGCATCGGAATTACTGTTCACCGGCCGCGCTATGTCGGCGGACGAGGGCGAGCGCTGGGGCTTCTTCAATCGTCTGGTCGATGCCGGCACGCTCGAATCAGAAGCGCTCAAGCTGGCGCATCAGCTTGCCGATGGCCCGACCTTTGCACACATGATGACCAAAACCATGCTCAAGCAGGAATGGTCGATGTCGCTCGACATGGCGATCGAGTCCGAGGCGCAGGCGCAGGCGATCTGCATGCAGACGCAGGATTTCCGCCGCGCCTACGAGGCTTTCGTCGCCAAGGGCAAACCGGTGTTCGCGGGAGATTGATGCCGATGCCGGACAAGAGTTTCCTCACCTGGCCGTTCTTCGAGCCGCGCCATCGCGCCTATGCCGAAAAGCTCGAAGCATGGGCGAGCGCCAATCTGACAGCCGTCGATCATCACGATGTCGATGCTGCCTGCCGCGCGCTGGTGGCGCAACTCGGCGATGCCGGGTTCCTCATGCACACCGCGCCGGGCGAGGGCGATGCTGAAAAGATCGACGTCCGCACTCTGGCGCTGACCCGCGAAACCTTGGCGCGCCATTCGGGACTGGCCGATTTCGCTTTCGCCATGCAGGGCCTCGGCGCCGGACCGATCTCGCTGTTCGGGACATCGGCGCAACGCGCCGCCTGGCTGCCGAAGACGCGCACCGGCAAGGCGATTGCGGCTTTCGCGTTGTCCGAAGCCGCCTCCGGCTCCGACGTCGCCAATATCACCACGTCGGCCCGCAAGGATGGCGACTCTTATATCCTCGACGGCGAGAAATACTGGATCTCGAACGGCGGCATCGCCGATATCTATGTCGTCTTCGCCCGCACCGGCGAGGCGCCCGGTGCGCGCGGCCTGTCAGCCTTCATCGTTGACGGGGCGAACCCGGGTCTCACCATCACCGAGCGAATTGAGGTCATCGCGCCGCATCCTCTGGCGCGGCTTACGTTCAAGAACCTCCGCGTTTCCGCCGATGCGCTGATCGGCAAGGCCGGCGACGGCTTCAAGATCGCGATGGCGACGCTCGACGTGTTCCGCACCACGGTCGGCGCGGCCGCGCTCGGTTTTGCCCGCCGTGCGCTTGATGAAAGCTTGAAGCGCGCCGCGACGCGCAATCTGTTCGGCGCGCCGCTCGGCGATCTCCAAATGGTGCAGGGCCATCTCGCCTACATGGCGCTCGATATCGATGCCGCTGCGCTGCTGGTCTATCGTGCCGCCTGGACCAAGGATCAGGGCGCGGCGCGCGTCACCCGCGAAGCGGCGATGGCCAAGCTCTATGCCACGGAAGCGGCGCAGCGTGTCATCGATCAGGCGGTGCAAATTCACGGCGGCGACGGTGTGCGGTCGGGACATCCGGTCGAGACGCTCTACCGCGAAATCCGGGCGCTGCGCATCTACGAGGGCGCCTCCGACGTCCAGAAGGTCGTCATCGCCCGGTCGCTGTTATCATCGGCGGAGCGCTAGCAATGGCAAACGCAGCATTGGGCCCCACCGCGCATGTCGATACGTTCGCGCGCGATAATCTGCCGCCGTTCGATCAGTGGCCGGACATCCTGCTCGACCGCCCGGAATTCCAGTATCCCGAATACCTCAATGCCGCCGTCGAACTGACCGACCGCCTCGTCGAGCGCGGCTTTGGCGATCGTACGGCGCTGATCGGCAATGGCCGCCGCCGCACCTACAAGGAGTTATCCGACTGGACCAACCGGCTGGCCCATGCACTGGTCGAGAATTACGGCCTCAAGCCGGGCAACCGCGTCCTGATCCGCTCTGGCAACAATCCAGCCCTTGTGGCGGCCTGGCTCGCCGCCACGAAGGCTGGAGCCGTCGTCGTGAACACGATGCCGATGCTACGCGCCGGCGAACTCGGCAAGATCGTCGACAAGGCCGAGATCGCGCTGGCTTTGTGCGACAGCCGCATTGCCGACGAACTGATTGCCTGCGCCAAGACCAGCAAGTTTCTCAAGCAGGTGGTCAACTTCGACGGCACCTCGAACCACGATGCCGAACTGGACCGCATCGCGCTCGACAAACCTGTGAAGTTCGACGCGGTCAAGACCGGCCGCGATGACGTGGCGCTGCTCGGCTTCACGTCCGGCACCACCGGCGAGCCGAAGGCGACCATGCATTTCCACCGCGATCTCTTGATGATCGCCGACGGCTATGCCCGCGAAGTGCTCGGCGTCACGCCCGACGATGTCTTCGTCGGTTCGCCGCCCTTGGCATTCACCTTTGGCCTCGGCGGCCTGGCGATCTTCCCGCTGCGTTTTGGCGCCACCGCGACTTTGCTGGAAAGCGCATCGCCGCCGAACATGATCCAGATCATCGAAACCTACAAAGCGACCATCTGCTTCACCGCGCCGACCGCCTATCGCGCCATGATGGCGGCGATGGACAAGGGCGCCGACCTGTCGTCGCTGCGCATCGCAGTCTCCGCCGGCGAAACCTTGCCGGCGCCGGTTTACGAGGAGTGGACGCGCAAGACCGGGACCCCGATCCTCGACGGCATCGGCTCGACCGAACTCCTGCACATCTTCATCACCAACCGCATCGGCGATGCGCGCCCCGGCGCCACCGGCAAGCCGGTCGGCGGCTACGTTGCAAAGATTGTCGACAAGGACATGAACGAGGCGCCGCTCGGCGAGATCGGCCGCCTCGCCGTGCGCGGCCCGACCGGCTGCCGCTACCTCGCCGACAAGCGTCAGAAAGAATATGTCCGGGACGGCTGGAATTTGACCGGCGACACTTTCATGCAGGATGCTGACGGCTATTTCCATTTCGTCGCCCGCGCCGACGACATGATCGTCTCGGCCGGCTACAATATCGCCGGCCCCGAAGTCGAAGCGGCGCTGCTATCGCATGCCGACGTCGCCGAATGCGCCGTGGTCGGCGCCAGCGATCCCGAGCGCGGCGAGATCGTCGCCGCCTTCATCGTGCTGCGCGCCAACGTGGTCGGCGACGAATTATGCGCCAAAAAATTGCAGGATCACGTCAAGGCCGTCATCGCCCCCTACAAATATCCCCGCGCCGTGCATTTCGTCGAGGCTCTGCCGAAGACGCAGACCGGCAAGATCCAGCGCTTCCGTTTGCGCCAGCCACAGGCCTAAGATGAAAAATCACATCCATGTTGTTCAGCCGGAAGCCTGGGCCACGCCGAAAGGCTATGCCAATGGCATTGTCGCCGAAGGCCGTCAGGTCCATATCGCGGGACAGATCGGCTGGAGCGCCGATGCGAAGTTGGTCAGTGCCGATTTTGTCGCGCAGGTTGAGCAGGCGCTCGCCAATATCGTGCAGGTTCTGGCCACGGCCGGCGGGGAGCCTGCCCACATTGTGCGATTGACGTGGTACTTGACCGACAAAGCCGAGTATATGTCTCGCCAGAAAGAAATCGGCGAAGCCTATCGCCGCGTCATCGGGCGGCACTTTCCGGCCATGTCGGCGATCGTGGTGGCGGGCCTGATCGAGGACGGCGCCAAGGTCGAGATCGAGGCGACGGCAGTGCTGCCGCCGGGATAGCGCGTCCGGCCCGGTTGCCATAGCGTTTTCGAGCGAAGTGGGTACCGGTTCGCGTTAAGAAAACGCGTCAAAATAAAATGCTAAGAAGAAAAGAAACGCAGGGAAGACCATGTCGGACATCGGGTTCAAGTATAAAGGCCGCCGCGAAGACCAGCGCTTCATCACCGGCCAGGGGCAATACACCAACGACCATAATCTGCCCGGCCAGGTCTATGCCTGCTTCCGCCGCTCCGACCGGGCCCATGCCATCGTCAAGTCGATCGACGTAGAGGCCGCCAAGCGCAGCCCCGGCGTGCTTGCGGTGCTAACCGGCAAGGATGTCGCCGGCTTCGGCACGCTGCCGCCGCTGCAGCCGCCGCCGGGGTCGCGCGGCGGCCAAGGTCTGCTGTGGCCGGAACGTCCGATTCTGGCGCGCGACCGGGTGCGCTTTGCCGGCGAGGAGATCGCCGTCGTCGTCGCCGAGACCCAAGGCCAGGCGCGCGATGCCGCCGATCTGATCGAGGTCGAGTTCGAGGATTTGCCGGTTATCATCGGCCACGCGCGCGCGACCGCGCCGGGCGCGGCGCTGCTGCACGACAAAATTCCGGGCAATGTCTGCCTCGATTTCGAGTATGGCGACGAGAAAGCCACAGCCGACGCTTTCGCCCGCGCCGCCGGCACCGTCACGCTGACCGCGGAAAGTCCGCGCGTCGCGCCCAATCCCATGGAAGTGCGTGGCGCGCTCGTTGCGTATGACGCGGCCAGCGACACCTATGATTTCTACAGCCCGAACCAAGGTGGCCCGTCCTTCGGCCACGAACTGTCGATCATCTCCGGCATTCCGCACGAGAAAATCCGCGTCAAGATGGCCGATGTCGGCGGCGCCTTCGGCGCGCGCACCGCGCCGTTTCCGGAATACCCGCCGCTGATGCTGTTGTCGAAGCAACTCAAGCGCCCGGTGAAGTGGCTGTCGACCCGCTCCGAGGATTTTCTCACCGATAATCACGGCCGCGCCGTGTCGATGCGCGGCGAGTTGGCTTACGATGCCAACGGCAAGTTTCTGGCGATTCGCACTGAGTGGCTGTGCGATTCCGGCGCCTATCTGGCGCATGCCGGCGCCTTCACCAATTCGATCAACGGCAAGGTCATCGGCGCCGGCGTCTATCAGGTCGAGGCGATGTATGGCCGGCACATTCAGGTGATGACCAACACGGCGCCGACCAATGCCTATCGCGGCGCCGGCCGACCGGAGGCGAACTACATCGTCGAACGTCTGGTCGATGAAGCAGCCGCCCAGCTCGACATCGACCCGTTCGAATTGCGCCGCCGCAACATGATCAAGAAGACGCAGTTCCCCTACAAGACGCTGACCGGCGCGATGTTCGATAGTGGCGATTTTCATGCGCTCGCCGCCAAGGCCAAGCAAGAGGCCGACTGGAAAGGTTTTGCCGCGCGCCGTCGGGCGTCGCGCAAGGCGGGCAAATTGCGCGGCATCGGCTCGGCCGTGTTCGTCGAGCCGTCAGGCGGCGGCGGCATGAAGAAGGACGAAGTCGCGGTGCTGTTCGACAAGGACGGCCGCGCCATCATCCACAACATCGCCGGCCCGAGCGGGCAGGGTCATGAAACCGTGTTCCCGGAACTGGTGGCGCGCATGCTCGGCATCGACGCCGAGAAGGTCACGCTGAAGCAGGGCGATCCGGACGGACCGCATCTCGTCGGTCATCCATCGATCGGCTCGCGCTCGACCTTCTCGTATGGCAGCGCCTACCGCGTCGCCGCCGACATCATCATCGACAAGGCCAAGAAGATCGCTGCCGACGAACTGGAAGCCGGGGTCAGCGACATCGAGTTTGCCAACGGCGTGTTCACGATCGCCGGTACCGATCGAAACATCACGATGACAAAAGTCATCGAGAAAAGCTGCGCCATTGTGCCGAGCCCGCTCGATACCGTGGCCGAATACGGCATTTCGCTGGCCTTTCCCAGCGGCGCGCATGTCGTCGAGGTCGAGATTGATGCTGACACGGGCAAGGTCGATGTCGTCCGCTACACCGCGGTCGATGACATCGGCAATGTCGTCAATCAGGTGCTGGCCGACGGCCAGATCGCGGGCGGCATCGCGCAGGGCGCTGGGCAAGTTTTCGGCGAACACTGCCAGTATGACGAAACCGACGGCCAACTTTTGACCGGCAGCTTTATGGACTACTGCATGCCGCGTGCGCACCTGATCCCGACGCCGGACCTGTTCAATATCGTCGTGCCGTCGCCGAACAATCCGCTCGGCGTCAAGGGCGTCGGCGAAACCGGTTCGACCGGCTCGCTGCCGGCCTGCATGAATGCGGTGCTGAATGCGTTGCGCACGGTCGGCGTCAAGCACTTCGACATGCCGGCAACGCCGTCGCGCATCTGGAGCGCGATCGCGGCGGCTAAATCTGCGTAACGGATAAGTCTAGTTGAGGTGCTGGGTCGCCGGCTCGGTGGCGCTGTCGCTGGGGAAGGGCGCGGCTTCGAGGTGGGTCGGGTCTTCGGCCTCAGCCAAGGCCAGGTAGAGCTGTTCAAGCCTGAGATAACGTTCGCGGCTTTCTTCGTCGTAGGTCGCGTCAGCCAAGGCCGCGCAGGTCGCCGCTTGCCGTCTCAAACATTTCGCTGTCGTCATAGTCGCCAACCTTTCGACTATTGCGCCTGTTTGCATTGCAGCATAGAAAATGCGGCGTTGCAACAAAAATTCACAAAACCCTCAAAAAAGAGAAATTTCGCGGCAAATTTTGCTGTCAGGAGAATCCGAACAAGCGGCGCGGGGTCGTCTGGAACAACACCTGTCGGTCATAATCGTTCGGAAATAGTTGGTGGGCCAGGTCCACCAGCGGCCCGTAATCCTGCCGTTCCGGGGCGCGCAAATAGGGCCAATCCGACGCCCACAGGCAGTTTTCGAGGCCAAAGGCATCGGCAACGGCGCGCACGAAGGGCCAGCAGTCCTCGAACGGGTAACGGCCGTGCGAATATTTCGAATAGCCGGACAGTTTGACGCTGACACGGCCGCTCTTGGCCAGTTTTAGCAAAGCGGCGAAGCCGGGCTGCCCGAGTCCCGCCGACGGCGTCGGGCGGCCGAGATGGTCGATCAATACCTTGACGGGTATCGTCTCGATCCACGGCACATACATCAGGAGCTGGTCGTGCTCGCTCTGGATCTGCATGAACATGTCCAACGCGGCGAGCTTGCGGATCAGCGGCTCGGCGACCTTGTAGTACTCATTGCCGTGAAACGTCGGATTGAACGCGGCGCCGACGATGCCTTGCTCTTTCAGCGCGCGCAGGTCGTCGAGGCTGGCATTGAAATCGATGATGGCAATGCCCTTGAGGCGGTCTTTGTCCTGCGCGATGGCGTCGAGCATGCAACGATTGTCGCTGCCGTAACCCGAATTCGGCTGCACCAGCAGAGAATGGCTAACGCCGTAGGTCTTCATCACCTGACGCAATTGCGCCGCGGTGCCGATTTCCTGACCGGAAGGCTTGTAGGCAATCGCCGGATCGTAGGGAAAACGCGCCGGATCGAACACATGCGTATGGCAGTCGATCTTGGGTTCCTGAAAAATCGCCGCAGTCATCGTCTTGGGCTTCCGGCTTCGTCCTTGGCGCCCAGCGCATGTCGCATCGCCCGATAGGCAAAGGTAATGGCGGGGCCGAGCGTGACGCCGGGCCCCGGATAGGTGCCGCCCATGATCGATTGCATGTCGGCGCCGCAGGCGTAAAGCCCGGAGATCGGCACGTCGTTGAAGCCGAGTACCTGTGCGTCGTCATTGGTCACGAGGCCATTGGCGGCGCCGATATCGGCCGGCACCAGCCGGATCGCATAAAACGGCGGCGTGGCGATCGGGCCAAGATTGGGATTGGGCCGCACCTTGGGATCGCCGGCGGCGTGATGATAGGGCGTGCTGCCGCGGGCGAATTCCGCATCGATGCCGGTCTTCGCATAGCCGTTCATCGCGGCAACAGTGCGCTCCAGATTGCCGGCATCGATGCCGAGCTTTTGCGCCAGATCGCGCAAGGTCGCGCCTTGCGTCAGGTAGCCCTCGGCGAGATAGGGTTTGAGGCCTCGGCCGCCCGGCCGCACCATGCCGAGCCCGTAGCGCTTCAACGCCACCGCGTCGGCGATGAAATACGCCGGAATGTTGGGACTGCGTTTGTTGGCGTCATACATCGCCCGCGCGAACAAATGGTAGCTGGTCGATTCGTTGACGAAGCGCTTGCCGTTCTTGTTGACGCAAACGGTGCCCGGCTTCGAGCGGTCGAGCACGAAATGCGGAAAAATGGCCATCGTTCCGTCGGCGCGTTTGCGCAGCGACACCGGCGCCCAGAAGGCATTGTCGAGATTGCCTTCGCAAAAGCGCGCGCCAAGGGCCAACGCGAGGTCTTGCAGTTCGCCGGTGCTGCCGGGCGCCACCGGGGAAAATTCGGGCACCGGCTTCGCCAGCAGGGCAGCGCGCCGCGTCGGGTGGCGTATAAATCCGCCGCCGGCGAGGACGACGGCCTTGGCCGCCCCAATGTGACGCACGACATCGCCGCATCTGAGCGTCACGCCATCGACGGCGCCATTGTTGCGATGAAGTTCCGTTACGGATGTATTCATGACAATGTCCACGTCCCGATCGAGCAAGGAGCGGACAAAGCGTCCGACCAGCGCATTGCCCATCACAAGCCGCGTGCCGCGCGGATGGCGCAGCCGGTCGCTGGCGTGGCGCGCCAGCAGTTTGACCGCGTGGACGAAGGACGTCGCCGACTTGGTCATCTTCAGCAGATGGTCGATATCGCCACGGCTGACCATCATGCCGCCGAGAACGGTGAATTCCGGGATCGGCGGCCGCAACAAAGCGAAAGCCTTTCCGAGCTTGCGGCCGTCGAACGGTAGCGCCTCCAGCGCGCGGCCGCGCAAGGTCGCGCCGTCCACCTCCTGGACATAGTCCGGATGTAGCGGATAGGCGCGGAACTGAACGTCCGTACTGTCTTCCAGCGTCCTGATGGCCTCCGGCGCGGCGTCGAGAAAGGCGCGGCGTAGCGCCGGGCGCGCATAATTGCCGACCACGTTGTCGAGAAACAGCGCGGCCTTTTCCGCGCTGTCGCCCGATCCCGCCGCGTGCCGCGTATTGGGCGCCCAGATCGTGCCGGCCGACAGCGCCGTCGTGCCGCCGAGGAATTCCGTATGCTCGGCCAGCAAGACTTTCTTGCCGGCGATGGCGGCATAAAGCGCGGCGGCCATGCCGCCGGCGCCGGCGCCGGCAACCACGACGTCATAATTTCTGTCGTCTGGAATATCCGAAAGCAAAACGATCACACCGGCACCGGCAGTTCGGGGCAGCACGCGCCGCCGGTATCCTTCTTAACGCGGCCGGGCCTATTTGGAAAATAACGGACTACCGTGCTCGTATTGCATTACTGCCGGTCTCGCGCGATTGCCGTCGTTTTTCGCCAAATCGAGCATGCTTTGACCATGGAATGGGTCTTGCATGAACAGGACGCGGGAACGGTTTGCATTTGGCGGCGCCCCGCATAAAGGTGCGGTAGCCGGGAGTGTTTCCTTGAGTGAGATGCGGAAGGGTTCGGATTCAGCAGGCCACGGCTCCCAGCCGCAGGGCGGCAGCCGCGATTCCTCGCTCAAGATCGCCATTGTCGATGAAAGCCCGATCCGCGCCGCCATCCTCGAAGACGGTCTGCGCGAGGCCGGCTTTACCCAGGTTGAACGTATTGCCGAGACCCATAATCTACTGGTCCGGATTTATGCGATGGACCCGGACGTGATCCTGATCGATCTGGAAAGTCCCTCGCGCGACATGCTTGAGCAGATGTTCCAGATGAGCCGCGCGGTGAAGCGTCCGGTGGCGATGTTCGTCGACCAGAGCGATACCGCGTCGATCCAGGCGGCGGTCGATGCTGGCGTGTCGGCCTATATCGTCGGCGGGCTGAAGAAAGAACGCATCACCAGCATTCTCGATCTGTGCATTTCACGCTTCAACGCCTTTCATCGCCTGCAAACCGAACTCGATCAGGCCAAGCATGCGCTCGACGAACGCAAGGTCATCGATCGCGCCAAGGGTGTGCTGATGAAAGCCAAGAACTTCAGCGAAGAAGAGGCCTATGCGCTGATGCGCAAGACCGCCATGAATGAGAACAAGAAGATCGTCGACATCGCGCAATCGGTATTGACCGCAGCGGAGCTGTTCAAATGACCGCCGGGAAACTTCGGATTGGTTACATTCCCCTCGTCGATGCGGCCGCGCTGATCGTCGCCGTCGATCTCGGCTTCACCGCGGCCGAGGGAGTCGATGTCGAACTGGTGCGCGAAGTGTCTTGGTCGAACGTGCGCGACAAGCTCAATATCGGCCTGTTCGATGCTGCGCATCTCCTGGCGCCGGTGGCGGTCGCGTCCAGTCTCGGTATCGGACACGTGCGGGTGCCGATCGTTGCGCCCTTTAATCTCGGGCTCAATGGCAACGCCATCACAGTGTCGCCGCGGCTGTTTGCCGCGCTGGAGAGCCGCGCCGACGGCGATATCGCCGATCCGCAAGTGTCGGCTTGGGCGCTGGCACGCGTTGTGGAGGAACGCAAAGCAAGGAACGCCGAGCCGCTGACTTTCGGCATGACGTTTCCTTTTTCGCATCACAATTACCAACTGCGTTACTGGATGGCGACGGGCGGCATCGATCCGGATGAAGATGTCCGGCTCGTCGTGTTGCCGCCGCCTTATATGGTGGAAAGTCTCACCAACGGTCATGTCGATGGCTTCTGCGTCGGCGCGCCGTGGAATTCGGTCGCCGTCGATGCCGGAATCGGGCGCATTCTGCATTTCGGCTGCGAAATACAGGCGCGCGTCACCGAGAAGGTTTTCGCCGCGCGCGAAAGCTGGGCCATTGAACATCCGGACGTCCTGGCAGCGATGATCCGCGCGCTGGCGGCGGCGGCGGCTTTCGCCGAATTACCGGAAAACCTGACGGCGGTTTCGACCGCGATCGCCGGCCGGCTCGGCGTCGAAGCGGAACTGGTCGGCCGCGCGCTCACCGGCAACCTGAAAATTGCGCATGACGGGGCGGTGCGCGCCAACGATCGTTACTTGATGATCGGCCGCAACGGCGCGGCGCGTCCCGACCCGGTGCAGGCCGCCTGGATTTACGCCCAGATCGTGCGCTGGGGGCAGGCGCCGCTGTCGGATGAATCGCTGGCGCTGGCGCAAGCGGTGTTCCGGCCTGATCTTTTCGACGCCGCGGTCGGCACCGCGCCGCCGCACGAACCTGGCGAAAACGGCGATGGTATCGGCGGCTTTGCCGGCCCGCCATTTAACGCGTCCGATATCGCCGGACACATCGCCTTCTGGCGCAACAAGCGTGCCGGCAAGCTGCGCCTTTCCGTCGTCCGCTGACTGTTGCACTGCACAATAAATACGCATGCTGCGGGCGATGTGAGCAAGCGGCGTTTTTTGCGCGCTGACTTTGCACCATCGATTTCTATCAAGCTATTGATATTATTAAAATTTCTGACGCCAGCCTGAGTTGGCACGGCGCTTGTATAGAAGAAGTCCAAGACGCGCCGCCGTCCGGCTGGCGCATCGGGTCCAATGACGGGCCACAGCAACGCCGCTGTCCTGAGGGGGAACGCATTTCGTGCGTCTCGGGACTGCGGCTTTTTTTTATGCGCTGACGGCACTGCGAAGACCGGGGCACTCGAATGAAAAGGATGACGCTTCCAATGACGACCAACAAAATATCCAAGGGCATCAGCCGCCGGTCGCTGCTCAAGGCCGGCGCCGGCACCGCCGCGCTGATGAGCGCGATCGGCACGCAGTTCCCGTTCGGCATTCACATTGCAGAAGCCGCCGGCCCGGAAGTGACCAAGGCGATCCTTGGCTATATCGCGCTGATGGATGCATCTCCTCTGGTGATCGCCAAGGAAAAGGGCATCTTCGCCAAATACGGCATGCCGGACGTTGAAGTGTCCAAACAGGCATCGTGGGGCGCGACGCGCGACAACATGGTTCTCGGCGGCGCCGCTAATGGCATCGATGGCGCGCATATCCTGACGCCGATGCCGTACCTGATCTCGGCCGGCAAGGTGACGCAGAACAACGTGCCGACGCCGATGTACATCCTGGCGCGGCTCAATCTCGATGCGCAGGCAATTTCGGTTTCCAACGAATACAAGGATCTCAAAGTCACCGGCGACGCTTCCGCGCTCAAGGCCGCCTTCGCCGCCAAGAAGGCCGCCGGCAAGGAAGTGAAAGTCGCGATGACGTTCCCCGGCGGCACCCATGATTTGTGGATCCGCTACTGGCTCGCCGCCGCCGGCATCGATCCGGACAAGGACGTCTCGACCATCGTGGTGCCGCCGCCGCAAATGGTGGCCAACATGAAGGTCGGCAACATGGACGCCTTCTGCGTCGGCGAGCCGTGGGGCGAACAGCTCGTCAACCAGGGCATCGGCTTCTCGGCCTGCTCGACCGGCGAAATCTGGGCCAAGCACCCGGAGAAAGCGCTCGGCATGCGCGCCGACTGGGTCGACAAGAATCCGAACGCCGCCAAGGCCCTGCTGATGGCGGTGATGGAAGCACAGCAGTGGTGCGACAAGCCGGACAACCGGCAGGAAATGTCGGAGATCGTCGGCAAGCGGCAATGGTTCAACGTGCCGGTCGCAGACATCATCGGCCGCGCCAAGGGCGACATCAATTACGGCAACGGCCGCGTCGAGAAGGGCACCAAGCAGTTCATGAAGTTCTGGCAGGACCATGCGTCCTACCCGTTCAAGAGCCATGACACATGGTTCGTCACCGAAGACATTCGCTGGGGCAAGTTCGACGGCGGAACCGACATCAAGGCGATGGTCAACAAGGTGAACCGCGAAGACCTGTGGCGCGACGCCGCCAAGGGCCTTTCGGTCGCCGCCGCCGACATTCCGGCATCGTCGTCGCGCGGCAAGGAAACCTTCTTCGACGGCAAGATCTTCGATCCGGAAAATCCGCAGGCCTATCTCAAGAGCCTGTCGATCAAGCGTGTCGAAGTCTAGCGCGCCACATTGAAACCTCGGGCCGCCCCCGCGCGGGCGGCCCAACCGCCTCGTTCAAACCGGAGCATGCAAGCGATGAACATGACAGTGGCCAAATCCGACATCTCGGCCAGCATTCCCTCGGCCCCGACGCCGCCCGCGGCTGCCAAGATCGTTCCGTTGCCGCTCAAGCAGACGGCAATGAACACACGCCTGCGCGCCGGCCTCGTCCGCGTTGCGTCGGCGGTGATCCCGCCGCTGGTGATGATCGTACTCCTGCTGACAGCATGGCAGCTGCTGTGCATGCGCCCCGGCGCCACGCTGCCGCCGCCTTCCAAGATCTGGACCGAAGCCTACGACCTCATCGTTGATCCGTTCTTCGTCGCCGGCCCGCAGGACATCGGCCTCGGCTGGCGGGTTCTGACATCGTTGCAGCGCGTCGCCATCGGCTACGGCCTGGCCGCGCTGTTCGGCATCATGCTCGGCACCTTGATCGGCCAGTCGGTCTGGGCAATGCGCGGCCTCGATCCGATCTTCCAGGTGCTGCGCACGATCTCGCCTTTGGCCTGGTTGCCGATTTCGCTCGCCGCGTTCCGCGACAGCCAGCCATCGGCGATTTTCGTCATCTTCATCACCTCGGTGTGGCCGATCATCATCAACACCGCGGTCGGCATCCGCAACATTCCGCAGGACTACCGCAACGTCGCCGCGGTGCTGCAACTCAATCACTTCGAGTTTTTCTGGAAGATCATGATCCCATCGGCGGCACCCTACATCTTCACAGGGCTTCGTATCGGCATCGGTCTGTCGTGGCTCGCCATCGTCGCCGCGGAAATGCTCACCGGCGGCGTCGGCATCGGCTTCTTCATCTGGGACGCCTGGAATTCGTCGCGGCTGCCCGACATTTTCATCGCGCTCGCTTACATCGGCATTGTCGGCTTCCTGCTCGACCGCATCGTCGCCGGCATGGCTTCCATCGTCACCCGTGGCACGTCAGCGAACTGAGGAACATGAACATGACCTCCTATTGCAAAATCGACCACGTGGACAAAGTCTTCCGCCGCGGCAACACCGAGACCTGTGTGCTCAAGGAAATCACGCTCGACATCGAGAAGGGCGAATACGTCTCGATCATCGGTCATTCCGGCTGCGGCAAGTCGACACTGCTCAACATCGTTGCCGGCCTGACCGAGGCGACGACCGGCGGCGTCATTCTCGAAGGCAAGCACGTCGACGAACCGGGCCCGGATCGGGCCGTTGTGTTCCAGAACCACAGCCTGCTGCCCTGGCTGACGGTTTACGACAACGTCCGGCTCGCAGTGGACAAGGTGTTCGGCGGCAAGAAATCGCGCGCCGAGCGCGACGCGTGGACGCTGCACAATCTCAATCTGGTGCAGATGACGCATGCCAAGGACAAACGCCCCTCCGAAATCTCCGGCGGCATGAAGCAGCGCGTCGGGCTGGCCCGCGCGCTGGCGATGGAGCCGAAGATCCTGCTGCTCGACGAGCCGTTTGGCGCGCTCGACGCCCTGACCCGCGCGCATTTGCAGGACACCGTGATGGGCCTGCACCAGAAGCTCGGCAACACCGTGATGATGATCACCCACGATGTCGACGAGGCGGTGCTTTTGTCCGACCGCATCATCATGATGACCAACGGGCCGGCGGCGCAGATCGGCGAAATCCTCACCGTGCCGATCGCGCGGCCGCGCAAGCGGCTGGAGCTGGTCACCGACGCCACCTTCCTGAAGTGCCGCCAGCGCGTGCTCGAATTCCTGTACGAGCGACACCGGTTTGTGGAAGCGGCATAGCGCATGATCCCGAAAAGTGGTCACCGGTTTTCGGAAATGATCATGCGCAAAAAGGAAAAGCCATGAGCGAGCCGCTCGTCATCATCGGCAATGGCATGGCCACGATGCGCCTGGTCGAGGAACTGAGCCAGCGCGCGCTCGGCCGCTACGCCATTGCCGTGATCGGCGAGGAACCGCGGCTGGCGTATAACCGCGTGCTGCTGTCGTCGGTGCTCGCCAAGGAAGTGTCGCGCGGCGATGTCGAACTGAGATCTCAAGCTTGGTACCGCGCGCACGGCGTGTCGCTGATCTACGGCCAGCGCGTCACCGCGATCGACGCCGACACCCGGCGCGTCAAGCTCGCCAATGGCGGCACGCTGCCGTTCAACAAACTGGTGCTGGCCACCGGCTCGAAGCCGATCCGCCTCAACGTGCCGGGCATGGATTTGCCGGGCGTGCTGACCTTCCGCGATCTCGGCGATGTCGATTCCATCGAAAAGGCCGCATTGCGAAACCGCAAGGCGGTGGTGATCGGCGGCGGCCTGCTTGGATTGGAAGCCGCCTATGGCCTGGCCAAGGTCGGCCTCCAGGTTTCCGTCATTCATCTGATGGACCGCCTGATGGAGCGACAACTCGATGCGCGCGGCTCGGCAATGCTGAAGGCCGCGGTCGAGGCCAAGGGCATTGCCGTCTATCTCAATGCCGAGACCGCCGCGATTAAAGGCGCGCAACGCGCGCAAAGCGTCGTGCTCAAGGATGGCCGCGAGATCGGCGGCGACCTCGTCGTCGTCGCCGCCGGCATCCGTGCCAATGCCGATCTGGCGCAAGGCGCCGGACTTGACGTTGGGCGCGGCATCGTCGTCGACGATCATATGCAGACCGGCAAGGCCAACATCTATTCCATCGGTGAATGCGCCGAGCATCGCGGTCTTTGCTACGGACTGGTCGAGCCGGCCTATGAGCAGGCCCGCGTGCTGGCCTTGCATCTGTGCGGCAGCGATGCGCGATATGACGGCAGCGTGCTGGCCACCAATCTCAAAGTTTCCGGCGTCAGCGTGTTTTCCGCCGGCGACTTCATCGGCGCCGCCGGCACCGAGCAGATCGTACTCAGTGACCCCGGCCTCGGCAGTTACAAGAAACTGGTTATTGCTCAAGGCCGCCTCGTCGGCGCTGTGCTGTTCGGCGATACCGCCGACGGGCTCTGGTATCTCGAACTGATCCGCAGCGGCGCATCGATCGATGCCATCCGTGGCGACCTGATGTTCGGCCGGGCGCTGGCCGAACGCGCGCTTCCCAAAGATTTGGCGGCGTAATGTCCAGCGACTTTACCCCGGACCAGAAGCGCTATCTCGAAGGCTTTGCTTCGGGGCTGATCGCGGCGCGCGCCGCGCGCGGACAGTTGCCGTCCGGCGGGCAGGGGGGCGAACCGGCGGGGCCGGACGCCATCCATATCAAGGCGCAGGACCGGACCATCGCCGGCGGCGGCAAACTGTCCGACCAGGAGAAGATCAAGCGCGAGCAGCATCCGTTCGATGCCTATGACCGTCTCAAGCAACAGGCGCGCGACAATGTTGCGCCGAAGGCGGCGGATAATTTCCGCTGGCGCTATTACGGCCTGTTTTATGTCGCGCCGACGCAGACCTCCTATATGTGCCGGCTGCGCATCGCCAACGGCATCCTGACGCATTGGCAGTTCGCCGGCCTCGCCGATCTCGCCGACAAATATGCCGGGCCCTATTCGCACGTCACCACGCGCGCCAATTTGCAGATCCGCGAGATCGAGCCGAAGAACGCGGTTGCGGTGGTCGAAGGCATTCTCGATCTTGGCCTAGCGTCACGCGGCTCCGGCGCCGACAACATCCGCAACGTCACCGGCACGCCGACGGCGGGCATCGATCCGCAGGAACTGCTCGACACGCGCCCCTTTGCGCGTGAATGGCATCACCACATTCTCAACGAGCGCGCGCTGTACGGCCTGCCGCGCAAGTTCAATGTCGGTTTCGACGGCGCCGGCCGTATTCCGGTGCTGGAAGACACCAACGATATCGGCTTTCAGGCCGTCGAGGTGAAGGAAGGCTTTGGCGCGGCGCGGGGCATCTGGTTCCGCCTGGCGCTCGGCGGCATCACCGGGCACAAGGATTTTGCCCGCGACACCGGCGTCATTGTGCGGCCGGAAGAGGCGACGCAGGTCGCCGACGCCATCGTGCGCGTCTATATCGAGCATGGCGACCGCACCGACCGCAACAAGTCGCGCCTGAAATATGTGCTGGATGCCTGGGGCTTCGAGAAATTTCTCGCCCATGTCGAGGAAAAGCTCGGCCGGAAGTTCGTCACGGTGCCGGCCGAGGCGATCGCGCCGCGGCCGCACTATGACCGCTCGGCGCATATCGGCGTGCATCCGCAAAAGCAGAAGGGCCTGAACTGGATCGGGGTGGTGTTTCCGACCGCGCGCATCACAACCGAGCAGATGCGTGGGCTAGCGAAGATTTCGCACGATCTCGGCGATGGCGATATTCGCCTGACGGTGTGGCAGAACCTTTTGATCTCCGGTGTCGCCGACGACAAGGTGGCCTTGGCTGTTGCCGCCATCGAGCAGATCGGCCTGACCACGCAGGCCTCGCCGCTGCGCGCCGGGCTGATCGCCTGCACCGGCGCGACCGGCTGCCGTTTCGCCGCGGCACATACCAAGGAGACGGCGGAAGACATCGCCGCATGGTGCGAGCCGCGCGTTGCGCTCGACTCGCCGGTCAACATTCATCTCACCGGCTGCCATCATTCCTGCGCGCAGCATTATATCGGCGACATCGGCCTGATCGCCTGCAAGGTCGATGTCGGCGAGGATGCCGATGCGGTCGAGGGCTTTCATATTCTTGTCGGCGGCGGCTTTGGCGCCGAGGCCGGCATCGCCCGCGATTTGTACCGCGACATCAAGGTGCCGGATGTGCCGCGCACCATCGAGCGCATGCTGAAAGGCTATCTGGCCAACCGCGCATCGCGCGATGAAACCTTCCTGACGTTCTCGCGCCGCCACGAGGTCGATGCGCTCAAAGCGCTGTTCGACGCGGAGGCGGCGGAATGAGCAAGAACGTGCCGTCGCCGATTCCGTCGCTGGTGCCGGAGAGCGCGCCGTTCTCAGAGGAACAGCGCACCTGGCTCAACGGGTTTTTCGCCGGTTTGATCTCGCTCGACAATTCCGGCGTCACCCCGCTGACCGGCGATCAGACGGCGGCGCTCCTCAATGGCACTTCGGGCGCACCGGCGGCGAATGCGGATGACGATGACGGCGGCGCGCCGTGGCACGACCAGACTTTGCCGATTGCCGAGCGCATGAAGCTGGCCGACGGCAAGCCATTGCGCTGGAAAATGATGGCGGCGATGGCGCAGCAGGATTGCGGCCAGTGCGGCTATGACTGCAAGAATTATTCGGGCGCCATTGTCTCCGGCGCGGAAGAGCGGCTGAACCTGTGCGTGCCGGGGGGCAAGGAAACCGCGCGCATGGTCAAGGCGCTGGCCGAGGAATTGAAGAGCGCGCCGAAAGCGGCGGCGCCGGCCGCTGCGTCTGCGACGGTTGCTGCGAGCCCGCTCGGCGCGCCCGGTTCGTCGCGCGACAATCCGTCGACGGTGAAAATCCTGTCCCGCACTTTGCTCAACAAGGCGGGCTCCGAGAAACAGAGCTGGCATGTCGAGTTCGATCTCACCGGCTCCGGCATTTCCTACGAGGTCGGCGACGCTTTCGGCCTGTTCCCGGCCAACGATCCGGCTTTGGCCGATGCGGTAATCAAGGCGCTCAAGGCGCCGCCTGATTTTCCCATTGGCGAGCGCACATTTCGCGAGGTGCTGATCGACGGCGTGTCGCTGTCGCCGGCCCCCGACATGTTGTTTCAATTGTTCTCCTACATCACCGGCGGCGAGCGCCGGCAGAAGGCGCGGGCTTTATCAACCGGCGAGGACCCGGACGGCGACGCCGCGACGCTCGACGTGCTGGCGGCGATCGAGAAGTTTCCCGGCATTCATCCCGATCCGGAAGCCTTCATCGAGGCGCTCGATCCGTTGCAGCCCCGGCTCTATTCGATCTCGTCCTCCCCGAAGCCAGACCCCAATCGCGTCACGCTGACGGTCGATACCGTGCGCTACACAGTCGGCGCGCGCGAGCGTCTTGGCGTGTGCTCGACGCTGCTCGCCGACCGCATCGAACCGGGCGCGACCTTGCGCGCCTATGTGCAGAAGGCGCACGCCTTCGGCCTGCCGGCCGATCCGAGCATGCCGATCATCATGATCGGCCCCGGCACCGGCGTCGCGCCGTTCCGCGCCTTTTTGCACGAGCGTCGGGCGACGCAGGCGCCGGGCCGCAACTGGCTGTTCTTCGGCCATCAGCGTTCGGCCTGCGATTTCTTCTACGAAGACGAACTGAAAGCGATGAAGACCTCGGGCTTGCTCACGCGCCTGTCGCTGGCCTGGTCGCGCGACAGCGACCAGAAAATCTACGTTCAGGACCGCATGCGTGAGACTGGAAAAGATTTGTGGTCGTGGCTGGCCGACGGCGCGCATGTCTACGTCTGCGGCGATGCCAAGCGCATGGCCAAGGATGTCGAGCTGGCGCTCGTCGATATCGTCGCGCAGCACGGCGCGCGCACGCCCGAAGAGGCCAGCGCCTTCGTCACCGAGCTGAAGAAAAAAGGCCGCTATCAGCAGGACGTGTATTGATGAACGCGCCCGCGCAGCATCCGCCGGCCGTGCGCACGACGTGCCCATACTGCGGCGTCGGCTGCGGCGTGCTGGCCAAGCCGGACGGGCGCGGCGGTGCGATTATTGCCGGCGATTCCGATCATCCCGCGAATTTCGGCCGCCTGTGCTCAAAGGGTTCGGCGCTCGGTGAAACGCTGGGTCTCGGCACGCGATTGCTGCATCCGATGCTGCGCGACAACGGCGTGATGGTGCGCGCCTCATGGGACAGAGCGCTCGATGCGGTCGCCGGCGGCTTTGCCAAAACCATCGCGCAGCACGGGCCTGACTCGGTGGCGTTCTATCTGTCCGGGCAATTGCTGACCGAGGATTATTACGTCGCCAACAAATTGATGAAGGGCTTCATCGGCACTGCCAATGTCGATACCAATTCGCGGCTGTGCATGGCCTCGTCGGTCGCCGGTCATCGCCGCGTTTTCGGCGCCGATACGGTGCCCGGCACCTACGCCGATCTTGACAGCGCCGATCTCATTATCCTCGTCGGCTCGAATGCGGCATGGTGCCACCCGGTTCTGTACCAGCGCATGATTGCGAACAAGCGCGAGCGTGGCGCCAGGCTGATCGTCATCGATCCGCGCCGCACCGCGACGGCGGAAGAGGCCGATCTGTTTTTGCCCGTCGCGCCCGGCATGGACACGGCCTTGTTCTGCGGCTTGCTGGTGCATCTCGCCGATACATTGGCGATGGACTACGCCTATATCGACGCACACACGACCGGACTGCCGGACGCATTGGCGCGCGCGCGCGAAATCGCGCCCGATGTGATGGCGACCGCGGCCGCGACCGGCCTGGCGCCGGCCGATGTCGCGCGCTTCTTCGCGCTGTTCACGGCGACGGAGAAAACCGTCACCTGTTTCTCGCAAGGCGTGAACCAGTCGGCGCAGGGCACCGACAAGGTGACGAGCATTGTCAATTGTCATCTCGCCACCGGCCGCATCGGCAAGCCGGGCAGGGGGCCGTTCTCGCTGACCGGCCAGCCGAACGCGATGGGCGGCCGTGAAGTTGGCGGACTTGCAAACCAGCTTGCCGCGCATATGAATTTCACCTCCGGTGACATCGACCGGGTGGGCCGATTCTGGAACGCCTCGCGCATGGCACAGCGCGAGGGCCTCAAGGCCGTGCAGATGTTCGACGCCATTTCGGGCGGCGAAATCAAGGCCTTGTGGGTGATGGCGACCAATCCGGCGGTGTCGCTGCCAAACGCGGGCTTTGTGCGAGAGGCGCTCGGACAGCTTGACCTGCTGGTGATATCCGACAACGTCGCCAGCAACGACACGATAACTGCTAATGCGCATGTCCTGCTGTCGGCGGCGGCCTGGGGCGAGAAGGACGGCACAGTCACCAATTCGGAACGGCGCATCTCGCGGCAGCGGCCGTTTCTGGCGATGCCGGGCGAGGCCAAGCCAGACTGGTGGATCGTCACGCAAGTGGCGCGGCGCATGGGTTTTGCCGAGGCTTTCGGTTTCAATCAGCCGGCTGATGTATTTCGCGAACATGCCGAACTGTCCGCTTTCGAGAACAATGGCACGCGCGATTTCGATATCGGCGCGCTGGCGACTCTGAGCGGGGACGAGTTCAACGCGCTCGATCCCATGCAATGGCCGGCGCGTGTTGGCGCGCCGAAAGCGGACACAAGGTTTTTCGCCGACGGCAAGTTTTACACGCCAGACGGCAAGGCCAAGATGATCGCGCCGGCGATGCCGAAGCCGCACGCCGCAGTATCGGACGAATTCCCGTTGCGGCTTAACACCGGGCGTATTCGCGACCAGTGGCACACCATGACGCGCACCGGTTTGAGCCCGCGTCTCGGCGCGCATTTGCCGGAGCCTTTTGTTGAGGTGCATCCGGACGATGCGCAAGGTGCGGGCTTGCGACACCACGGCTTCGCCCGCGTCGCGACGCCCTATGGCGCCTGCGTGCTCAAGGTCGTCGTCAGCGAAGGCCAGTTGCGCGGTTCGCTGTTCGCGCCGATTCACTGGAGCGGCGAGACGGCATCTTCGGGTCGCATCGGCGAACTGGTTGGGCCGGGGACCGATCCGTTCTCCGGCCAGCCGGAAGCCAAGGCGACGCCGGCTTCGATAACGGTGGTCGAGTTTAACTTTCGTGGCTTTGCGCTATCGCGCGGCCGGCTCGCTCTGCCGGCGCAAACCTGGTGGGCGCGCGCGGCGATCAAGGCCGGCGAGGGGCTGCTGCTCGCCACCAACGACGCGCCGTCGCTGTGGCGCGAGCGCGCCGCCGTCCTGTTCGGCAGCGACGCCGAGATCGCGGAATATATCGACGAGCCGCGCGGCTCTTATCGCATGGCGGCTTTCGTCGAAGGCCGGCTGGCCGGGTGCCTGTTCATCGGCCCGGCCGAGGCCGCGCCGCAATGGGACGCGGTCAAGCTGCTGTTCGAAGCCGAACACATGGGCGCCGCGCAGCGCCGCGCCGTGCTATCGGGCAAATCGACCGACGGTCTCGCCGATCCCGGTCCGGTGATCTGCGCCTGCTTCGGCATCGGGCTTAATGTCATCCGCACGGCGTTGGCTGACGGCGTCGCCGGCAATGTCGAAGAGATTGGTAAATCCTTACGCGCCGGCACCAATTGCGGTTCGTGTCTGCCTGAATTGAAAAGGATCGTGGCTGATGGCCGTATCGCGCAAACCGTCTGACAGCCGTCCCGACAGGATGGCCAAACTGGCGCGGCTGCCGGTGTTCTTCGCGCTCGACGGCAAGCGCGTCGTGCTGGCCGGTGGCGGCGATGCGGCGGCGTGGAAGCGCGAACTGTTGGAAGCGGCCGGCGCGCATGTCGATGTCTTCGCCAGAGACGCGTGGACCATAGAGCATCTGCGCGGCGCGGCGATGGCCATCGGTGCCTTCGAGGATGACGATGGCGCGAAAGCATTTTGCGCCGCCTCGCGCGCCGCCGGCGTGCCGGTCAATGTCATCGACAAACCGGCGTTCTGCGATTTCTCTTTCGGCGCCATCGTCAATCGTTCGCCA
>LNFM01003624.1_pt1 | contig 30038 bp, 25 predicted proteins | sample 596031 | NCBI WGS metagenome assembly LNFM01 (sample SAMN04254537, study PRJNA301005) | activated carbon metagenome | isolation source: dual media filters at the Ann Arbor, Michigan drinking water treatment plant | place: USA: Ann Arbor
CAGATGGGTGCCGGACGTGCCCATCTCCGATTCCTGGAACAACATCGACTTGACCAGGTCGGGATCCAGTGCGTTGGCCCCGGTCAGTTTGTGCGCCGCGTTGGCGGCAGCGACTTCGCGGACGATGATCGAATCGAAGCGATTGAACATCGTTTCCTGGATGAGCTTGCGGTTGAGCGTCGCGCGGCGCTTCACGAGCAGGCCTTCGAGCCGGGTCTTCTCCGCGCCGGTCGCGGCGGCAGCGGCGATTTCGTTCTTCGTTACCGCCTTGGCCTGGCCGGCGACCCCGGCGCTGTAGGGGTCGAGCCGTGCCCCGGACGGGCGTGCCGGCAACAGGAGGGTCTTGGGGACAAGGAAAACCATGGGAACCACGAAACTCCCGATCGTCACAGACGCCATGACGGCGACGGCGACATCGGTGTTGTTCCAGCTGATGGCGGTCACCACCGAACCCTTGGCGAGAGTGTGTGCGCCGGAAGCAAAGGCATCGGCGAGCGTGAAATCGCGTCCGATCAATTCGACGGAGACATCCTCCGGCTTCACCGCGCGTTGGATCACGCCGCCCTTGGGCGCGGTGCTGGCCGTCCGCGATGGCGTCGCCTGGTGGCCGGCCTGGACACCGACGCCGGCGCGATCGCCGGAGCGTGTGCCGCCGCGCTGTTGGATGACGTGGGTGAGCTCATGCGCCAACAGGCGTCGTCCGTCGCCGGTATCGGGTGCGAACTGACCGGCGCCGAACACCACGTGGCTGCCAGCGGTGTAGGCCTTCGCGTGGATGTCCTCGGCCGACCGCGCCGCGCTGGCGCCGGTATGCACGCGAACGGCCCCGAAGTCGACCCCGAATCGCTGCTCCATGTCCTGCCGATGACCCGGCGCCAAGGGTTCGCCCGCGCTGGCCAGGGTGCGCTGCACCGACTCAGGGGCCGGCTGTACCGCCCCATGAGCACTCGCCGCAAACGGTGAAATCGGACCCGCCGTTGGGGCACCGGGTGCCTGCTTCGTCGTCGCCAGGGCCTGCTCGGCAGATCGGTCGGCCTCCCGCTCGAACGAGTCGCTGGCGGCGCCGGCGCCGGCCTTTGCCTGGATGAAGTGCTGCAGAACCCGATTCCCCGGCCGCTGCGCCTGTGCCTCAGTGTGGACCGGTGCGGACCGGGCGGCATCGTCCCTGGCGCCTTCGGTGGCGCGCTTGCCGCCGCGATGCTCGCGCTCCGGAGCCTTCATCGGTCAGGCCTTCTTGCCCTTTCCTGCGCCGGAGGACTTCCGCGTCGCGGGCTTCTTCGCCGCTGCGCCGGCCTTTTTCGCCGATGCGGCGGTCTTCGCGGCTGTCCCGGTTGCCGCTTTCGCCGCGGCGGCCTTTTTCTCTGGCTCCACCGACCCCGACAGCCGCCGGATCTGCGCCTCCAGCGCATCGAACCGATCCGCGGACACGCGGGTGGCCAGGTTGTCCTGGGCCTTGCGAACCGCACTCAGGTCGGTGCGCAGCTTCACCAGTTCGGCGTCCTTGGCGCTGGCGGCCTTGCGGACGTCGGCCAGTTCGCGCTGCAGTCGCGTGATCTCGTCGGCCTGCGCGCGCAGGTCGCCGTCGCCCTTGCCGACCTGGTCCTGCACCGCGACGTCCGCGGCCTTGAGGCCATCGACCTCGGCGCGCACGGATTCCATCACGCGCAGCTTCGACTTGAGCGACTGCAGGTCGCCGTCCAGCCGGGCCACCACCTCGCCGTCGACGGCTTTGGCGTCGATGCTGGCGACGCGCGTGTAGTACTTCACCACGCCATCCTGCTCGTAGAGCGTCACGCGGTCGCCGGCCTTGAGCTGCAGGGGATAGTCCCTGAGGGTGCGCAGGGCGGCGCGCGTGCCCGGCGCCAGCGGCCGCACCTCGGCCACCTCGACCTGCTGCAGCACCAGCGCGCGCTGGGCATGGTTGACGTCCTGGTTGACGATCTCCTTCTCGCGCGCGCCCTTGGGCCGGATCGGCTCGAACTCGAAACGTGTCATCGAGCCGCCCGAGAGCTTGCCAACCAGTTTTCCCACCGTCCCCAGCTTGTCGACACCTTCCCGATAAGCGCCGCGGAAGTCGGAGGCCCGCCACCAGTCGATGGCCTTGAGGGTCTGCTGGGCGCTGATCCGGTCGGTGCCCCTGGCCTCGGCCTGCGGCATGTCGAGCTCGAGTTTTACCTCGGTCCTGCCGGGCCGCGCATCCATCAGCGGGCGATCGAAGGTGCTCAGCAGCTCGCGGGCGCCACGGAACACCTTGAAGAAGAGGTCGGGTGCGCGGTCTGGCGCGAAGTCGCCGAAATAGGCGCTGTCGAAGCCGATGACGAAATGCCCGGACTCGCTGGTCACCGCCTGTCCCAGCAGGTCGTGGTACTTGGTGTCGCGGTCCCAGGCCTCCACGCGCATGCCGCGCAGGCCGACCTGGCTGCTGCGGTCCACCACCCGGCCATGGACGGTGTATTCGGATCGTTTGTCGAAATTCGCGGCCATGCCGTTTCTCCTCAGGGCACCAGCTTCATGCAGCAGACGTGGGCAAAGGCCTTCTTCAGCATCGGCAGCAGCGGCACCGCCGAGAGCCAGTAGCTCCAGGTCATGAACGACTTGGCGTAGTGGCGCTTGCTGAAGTTGCAGATGTGGTGGACCTTGCCGCCCTTGATCTCGATGGTGCCCAGGTAGACCTTGTCGTCCCGGCTGCGGGTGGTGCACTCGACCAGGAACTTGTCGCACCAGCAGTCCTTCAGGTACTGCCCGAAGACGCCGGCCAGGTCGGTGAAGGCCTTCAACATGTCGGCGCGGTAGGCCGACAGGCTCAGCGGCGGCTCGTCGGTGAAGCTGGGCGCGGCGGCGACGAGGTCGATGACGTTGATGGCGCTGACGGTGTTCGAGATCAGGTTCAGCGCGTAGACCTCCTTGTCATCCGGGCGGACCGCCAGGGAGACCGGGATCACCTGGAGCGGGATGCGCATCTTCGGGTCGAGCGTGTTGGTCGCGGTGTCGAACAGGCGGATGCGATAGGTGTTGGCGTCGGACAGCGTGAGCAGGTCCTGCGATGGCAGCAGGCCGAGGCGCCAGTAGCTGGGGCTGCCCAGGACGGTGGACTGGACCGAGCCGGGTCCGGGAACGTTGATCCCGAAGCGCAGCAGCCTGCTCTGGCCGGCATTGTCGCCGGTCATGAAGACGCGACCGTTGTTGACCACCAGGTCGTTCCATTCGTCGGTGCCGGCGCCGGTCGCCACCGCGGTGCTGACGCCGGTCACGTTGAGGCTCATCCGGTGGATGCCGTCGAACCGGCCGTCCTGGATCCCGCCGGTGCGGGACGCGGCGATCGCGCCGACCCCGTCGGTGTCGATCGCGAACAGCCCGGTGGCGTTGAACGGCCAGGTCGGCGTCGGTACCAGCGGGATCGCCGCCGGATTGAACCGGTACAGGCCCCGATGGGCCGCCACGGTGTCGCTGCGGCCGACCGCGAACAGCATGTTGGCGTGCTTGGGATGCGTATCGAGCCGCACGAAGCGGATGTCGCAGACGACGCTGGCCGGGCCCCAGGCGTAAGTCGGCGCATTGCCCGGGGCGGACGGCGGCGTGATCTTCGCCGTCGCGAACACCGAATCCAGGCCCGCCCCGTTGCTCATCGTGCCGACGGCATAGAGCTCGCTGCCGTCCGGGTTGAAGGCGATGTCCTGGATCTCGAGGTTGCTGGCACCCGGGAAGTCGATCACCGCCACGGCCGCGCGCGCGCCGGTAACGTCGAACACCTGGATGCGATGGCCCGTGCCGAAGCTGTAGGCGTAGTTGGCGCCCGGGTCCAGCTTCAGGCGCCGATGCAGCAGGAACATGCCGAACAGGGTGTCAATGCCGGTCGGCGCCAGGTAGGGATAGTCCGGGAACGGCTCCAGGTGGTCGAACATCGCGCAATAGGTTTTGCTCGCCAGCAGCGCCTTGAGCTCTTCGTGGAAATCGGCCAGCAGCTTGTGCTCGTCCGGGGACAGGTAGACATAGCGGCCGCTGGCGGAATTGACCAGCTGCCACAGCAGGTTGATGAGGGAGATCACCAGCTTGTGCTGGTCCGACAGCGGCAGCGTGGTGTCCGGGAACGGCGTCAGCTTGGCCTTCGCGAAATCGAACAGCGAGAGCACGCAGCCTTCCCAGAAATCCTTGAGCAGGGTGCCTTCGAGCACCGAGTCCCAGAATCCCTGCGGAACGTGCGGCTCGAGATGGGTCGAGACGCCGCTGGCGGACTGCTCGATCCACAGGTTGACCTTGCCGGCGCCGCCGGCCAGCAGCCCCTGCTCCTGCGCACGCTCCACCAGCGGGAGCGCCCGGTCGCCGGCGGCGTGCAGCAGATCGCCGTCGCGGTCGAGCGCATAGCCCTTGGTCAGCACGACCTTTTCGCGGTCCTTCGAACAGCGCAGCTTCAGCCCGCAGATCACGCCCATGCCGTGCAGCAGCCGGTTGTGCAGCCGCAGGTCGCCGGTGAGGTCGGCCCGGCACAGCGCGTCGATCGCCTCCTGCACGGTGGTGACCTCGCCCCAGCCCTGGATGTGCGTTTCGTCCTGCATTGCACCCGGGTCGTAGGCGATGCGGCTGGCGTCGAGGCCCGACAGCGCCGCGAAGCGCGGCCGCAGGTCCTCGGCGAATACCACTTCCGGGTCGGCGGCGGCATCGCGCGAGCGATGGATCGCAGCGAGCGGGTAGTAGGCGTGCTGCACGCCGCGCGGCGGTGCCTCCACCAGGGTCTCGACGCTGCGATCGATGGTCCGGGTCGCGAACAGCCAGTAGTCGCCGGCGCACAGGTCCTGGCCGCCGAACTCGATCACGATGCCGTCGTCGAGCACGATGTCGCCCGGGACGCAGGCTTCCACGGCATCCCAGCGCGTCAGCTTGGCGTGGTAGGCCTGGCGCATCGCGCGCGGCAGCGGCTGGTGGAACGGCAGCTGCAGCGGATCCACGACCGTCGGATCCTCCCAGCTGATGCGGCGCGTCTGCAGGTTCACCGTCGTCACCCGGCGCAGTTCACCGCGCGTGGGATCGGTATGGTTCACCCGGTCCTCGCAAGGGCCGGTCACCAGTTCGACCAGGTCGTCGGCGATCTCGACCAGGTCGCCAATGGCGAACAGCTCCGGCTTCTCCACCCGTGCCGAGGTGGCGCCGGCCGCCGCGTCCTCGAACAGGGCCGACGTCACGCCGGCGTTTTCCCGCGACCACTTGAAGTGGGCGGTGCCAGCGGCATCGTCAGCCCCGATGTCGCCCGCGCGGTGGATCTCGACCCGGAACAGCCGGTTGTCCTCGCCCAGGTAGGGGCCGGCAATCGCAGGCTCGCAGGGGTCGGCACAGGGGTCGAGTTCGGCGGCGGGCTTGTCCTTGGTCGACAGCACGCCACGCCCGATCCGAGGCAGGAGCGAGAAGGCGGCGCTGGGCGGCGGTGCCTCGTTCGCCAGCGGCACCGCCAGGCCCTTGAGCAGCCGCACCTGCGCCACCAGCTGGGTTCGGGTACAGGTGTCATCGCCTTCCAGCGCAGCATCGCGCAGTGCCGGCCGCTCGACGTAGGACAGCGGGCGCTCCCACAGGTCGAGGTAGGCCCAGTCGGTACGGTGCTCGCCCGCGGCCACCGGCTCGAGCGCGGCCGGATCGGCCAGCGGCAGGTCGGCCTGGGTCCAGTAGGTGCCGTGCGACTCCTTGACCGCGGCCAGGCCCTCGCCGTGGAAACGACCGGCGCCGGCGGCGGTACCGTCACCGCCCATGATGACCAGGTCCCGGGCCGGGTCCGCTTCCAGCAGCACGGCGCCGAACAGGTATTCGGCGGCGGGGTCGAGCGCGGCATAGCTCAACGCGGTGATGCCGCTCCAGTTGAAGCTGCCGGCCTGCGGCAGTGCGAAGGCATGCTGCTGCCAGGCGCCGGTCGTGGTCACGGTGGCGCCCGCCAGCGTGATGGTGTTTGCCGGCACCGCGTCGTCGCGCAACACCACCGATACCGCGGCGGCGGCCGGCGAGCGCTGCACGCTGACCAGCAGCCGGCGCGCGCGCGAGGCATCGAGCGGCGCCGGGAAGGAGTAGACGACGCTGCCGGCCTGGCTGGCCTTGATGGCCGTTGCACCCCACAGCCGTTGGTCGTCTTCGGCGCTCAGTATCGCCGCCGCCGGCTGCGCGGCGTAACGGTCGGCCAGGGCGGGGCGCACGACCGTGCGCCGCAGGGGCAGGTCGGCCTTCAGGAAGTCGAAGCTGTAGCGCGAAGCCGCGGCGAGGCCGGTGAAGCCGTATTCAACGATGCGGTCGACGTCGAAACCGGCGGGCCAGGCGCCCGGCACGCCGCGCAGCAGGTCCCAGCCGCCATCGTTGGCGACCAGCGACATCGTGAAGGCGTGGGTGTTGGCCGCGTCCCTGACGTAGAAGCCGATCCCGGCGGTCGAGTCGGCCTTCACCGCGACCAGCACCTCGCCAATGCCGGTCAGGTCGAGCGGACGCTCGAGCGTGCGCGCCGTCGCCGTTGCGCCCAGCACCACCAGGCTGCCGTCACCGACCCGGTGGTCGAAATAGTCGATGAACAGCGTCGCCGCCGCCGGCGTCGTGGCCCAGTCGCGGCGCGACTCGAGCCGGTCCAGCAACACGTGGGTGTCGACGCGGAAACCGTCGTTCGGGCTGCCGGTGTGGATCGCGTCGCCGGCGAGCCGCTGCATCATGCGCAGCACCAGCTCGTTCTGCTCGTTGAAGTCCGACTCCAGCGGCAGACGACCCATCTGGTGGAAGACGCCGACGAAATGATTGAGTTCGTCGAACGAGACCTTGCCAATATCGTTTTTCATGACGGCGGATTTCCTCGGAAACGGGACTTCGGCGCTACGCGGATCAGGACCGGGGACAGGCCGGCGGGGATGGACTCGGCGACGCGCAGGCCGGCGTTCTGGATGCGCCAGGGCAGGCCGGCGCGATGGAATACGCCGATCTCGCCGCCTTCTTCGCCGCCGCGTGACAGCGCCGTCGCGGTGTTCGGATGCAGGTGCAGGTAGCCGGCGTCGCCCCAGCGCAGCGAACTGAAGATCGGCATCGCCGGGGTGCAGCGAAGCGCCGTGGCGTCGAACTCGCGCGGCAGCCGCGAGAAGCGCAGGCAGCAGTCCTCGACGTCGGCGATGGCCAGGTGGCCCAGGCACAGCGTGTTCGACAGGTCGACGGCCTGCGCCACGAGATCGCCGATCACGGTGCAGCGCGACAGCGCGAGGCGTCCGTTGGCAAACGTGGCGGCGGCCGAGCCCGCGGGTTGCTCGACGGTCGCGGCCGGATGCTGCAGGACGCTGTCCTGCGCCTCGCAGCGGCCGGCGGGCGCGATCATCCGCACCGGGCCGCTGATGCAGGACTGCAGCGCCAGCGTGCAGGCGCCGGCCTGGGTGATCTCGAGCGCGGCACTGGCCGGCTGCAGCGTGCAGTGCCGCAGGCGCACCGCGGCCACGGTGCCCTGCACCGCCAGCAGGCCGCCGGAGAAGACCAGCCCGTCGAGCACCAGGCTGCCCATCGCCGAATTGACCACCTGCAGCGCCCGCGCGGCCGCCGCGGGCTTGACGACGAAGGGCGACTGGAGCGCCGAGGCCTGGATCACGAGCCCGCCCGGGAAGTTGCGGCTGTCGACCGCCAGCGCCTCTTCGTAAACCGCGCTGTCGAGGATCTCGATCACCACCGGGCCGGCCATGCCGTCCGGCGCGGCGGCGATCGCGGCCTGCAGCGTGCTGAAGTCGGCATCGCGCGTCCGCGCCACCGTGATCAGGGCGGTTGGCAGCGGCTCCCGGGCGTGCGGCCCGGCGCCGATCGCGCCGCCCAGCGCGACCCGGAAGTCGACGCTCAGTTCCCCGGTCGGCACCTCGCCCACGGGGAACGCGAAGCGGCCACGCTCGGGATCCACGGCCACGTCACCGGCCGCCAGCGGCGGGTGCAGGGGCTTGTCCCAGCAGCACAGCGAGCGGGACACCACCCGACGCCAGCGCGGAACCGGGTGGCCGGGACGGATCCGGCGCTGGCCTTCCGACGCGCGCGCCAGGTGCGCGGGCGAGAACGCGCCGTGCAGCGAGTCGTCGGGGTTCAGGTCGGGCGCGCCCGCGCCGTGGTCCCCGCGCGCGAAATAGGTCGACCCGTCCGCGCTGACGTAGCAGTAAACCGCGGCCGACGCAGCCACGCTGGCGAGCGCCGGCAAGTAGACCTGCAGCGCCTGGCCACGGGCGTTGCGCAGGATGACCTCGCTGGCCGGGAAAGCGGCCGCCGCCGCGCCCTGGTTGACCAGGCGCAGCAGCAGCGCCGGGTGGTGGAACTCGCCGTGATCGGGCTGGTAGGGCATCACGCCCGCCGTGTAGCCGAAGTCCGGCGCGACGCTGTCGAGCTTGAGCCGGCCCTGCGGATTGAGCAGCTGCAGCTGGTTGTCCAGCGGCCGCCCGGCACTGTAGGCGACCGGCGTCAGCACGGTGCCTACCAGGGTGAAGCGCGCGCCGAGGCGGACGGCGTCCAGCTGGAATTGCAGGCCGGCGCCGTACGCCGACACGTCGGCCGGCAGCATGCCGCGCACCTGGGCGAGGTCGGCGTAGTCGAGCGCCGGCTCGCGCGAGGCGCCACCATCGGGGGGCTCGCCCACCAGGGCAATGCCGTCCTCGCGGATCGAGAAGCCAAGCGGCGAATCGACGTAGGCGCGCACGTGCGCCTGCAGGTCGCGGGTACGCAGAGGCAGGTCGTCGCTGTTGGCGTGGCCGATATCGGCACCTTCGGCGCCGTCGCGCGCCATCACCTGCTTGCGCAGCGCCTCCGTGCCGCCGCCGGCGTGTAGCGCCGTGTCCAGGCCCAGCGGGTGGAAGCAATAGCGGCCACCGCCCATGGCCTTCGGCGTCATGGCCCGCCACGGATAGGACGCCAGCGGCCACTGGAACACAGCGACATTGCCGACCCGGTGCCACCCCGTTCGCTGTCCGGCCGGGCGCAGGTCGGCCAGCGCGCGCCCGGCGCCGAACGGGGTCTGGAGCTTCGCCATCGATTCGCCGTCGCGCAGGTCCAGCGCGAAGCGTGCGGCCGGCTTGAGGTGCGTGAGGTTCTGCAGCCACGCCACCCGCTCGAACATCTCGGCGGCGTGCGTGCCCAGGCCACTGATATCGCGCGCAACGCCTTCGAGCCCCGCCAGCGTGCCCTTGCGCCGACGCCAGCGCAGCGTGTTCCTGATGTCGGCGCGGTTGCGCGCGGCGATCTCGCGCAGCTGGGTGCTGTCGCCGGTGAACAGCACCTGGGTGCCGACCAGGTCGGCGAGGTAGGCAATGGCCCAGTCCTGGGCCGAATCGATGAAGTGGTCGGCGTACTGCTGCTCCAGGTTGCCGCGCAATCGCCACAGCTCGTCGGCGAACAGGCCAAGGAAGCTGCGCAGCGCGCCCTCGGTGTCACGGGCGCGATAGACGCCCGGCAGCCAGTTCCACAGCTGCTCGACGATCTCCTCGCGGGTCGGGCTGGGCAATTCGTTCACGCCAGGCCTCCTGTCAGATGCAGGTCGAGTCGGCCCAGCGCCGCCGAGCCACCGTCGCCGACGGTAGCCAGTGCGTCGGCCGGCACCACGATCCGGTCAGCGACCCGGGGCGTGGCGCCTTCGCGGTGGAACCGCGTCGCCAGCACCTGGTTCACCCCGGCGACCCGCTTGGCGGCGAGGTAGACCTCGCTGAGCGCGAGGTCGACGCCGAGCTCGCGCCGATCGAAGGCGAACAGCCCGGGGCTGCCGTCCTCGGCCAGGCCCGGACCCAGCGCGGCCAGCAGCGCGCGCTGCACGGTAGCCTGGGCGTGGTTGGCCGCGACGTTCACCTGCAGGTCCAGCCGGATCGGCCAGGGCCGATGGTCGCGGATGCGCAGCCGCTCCGGATCGACGCTGCGCGCCGCCAGGAAAGCCAGCAGCGCCTCCTTCTGCGGCAGCGTCAGCGCATTGCCGCCGGCGGCGGCGCAGGTGATCACGATCAGCTGGCGCGCACCGGCGCCACGGCCTTCGCGTTCGCGGTCGGCGCGCGCCTTGGCGATGCCGGCGAAGGCCAGCGCCAGCTGGGCGTGGTCGGACAGCGACACCGCGCGGTCAAGCGTGCGGGTGCGATGACTGGCCTGGCGCCGGGCCAGTGCCGGCGTCTCCTGCCCGGCGCCGCCGCTGGCCGGCACCGGATTGAAGCTGCGCTCGAGAAAGGGGGCCGCCCGCGGCATGCGCGAGATCGCCGCCGTGCCCACGTTGGCGGCAACGCCCTTCCCGACCCGGTAGTGCGCGCTGATGTTGTTGCGCCCCGAGGGCGCCGGCGCGCCGTGCACGCCATCGCCGAACACGATGGCGGCGCGTTCGCGGTCGTCGATCTCGATCATCCAGTGGCGGTCCTGCGGACCGCTGGCGGCCAGCGTGTCGACCCGCGTCCAGCGCTCTTCGCCAACCCAGACCTCGACCGCTGGCGACACGCCCCGGGGCGCGGCGGGATCGGGCAGGAAGGCCAGCGCCGGCCGACGCAGGGCGAAGCGCTGCGGTGCCGCGGCCGGATCGCCGCTGCCCAGCACCTCCGGTTCGGCCGAGGCGCCGTGCGACATCGCGACGACATTGCCGTGGATGCGCAGGTCGCCAAGCGCATAGGCACGTTCCAGCGGGCGCGACAGCGCGATGCGGGTGCGATCGGACAGCACCGTGGCCTGGGTGATGCGCGCGCCTTCGGATCCGCTCGGGTCGACCACCACCAGGTCGAGCCCGGGCACCAGGCCCGGCGGGGTGCCGACCACGTCCAGCTGCGACACGCCGGCCGGCAGGATCGCCTCGGCGCGATCGTGGCCGGCGACCCGCATGGCGTTCTCGAACGGACCGTGCAGGGCCAGCGTCGCCACCCGCAAGCCGCCGCTGGCGATCCCGCCCAGGGTCAGCGCCGTCTTGCCGTCCGCAACCGCGCTGCGCAGCACCCGCAGGGCCATGGCCTGGTGCCCGTCGCTCAGCGCCACCACCGTGCCGGGGGCGAGGCCGTCGTGGGACTTGTCCAACATCAGCACGGTCTGGCCGCCGGAGAACACGCCGCCCACCTCGCCCAGCAGCATCGGCCGCAGCAGGTTCTGCGGCGTGCCGGTCTCGTCGGCCGCGATGGCGTAGTAGCGGACGCGCGCCACCGTGTCCGCCGCCAGCGCCACCGGCCGCATCGCGCGCGGCAAGGGTTGGCTCAGCAGGATCTGGAAGCCCTTGGCACTGGCCACCGTTGCCATCTCCACGCCGGCGGCGTCGGCCAGCAGCAGTCGGTCGCCGGGCTGCGGCGTGTGCGGAAGATCGTCCGACAGTTCGCTCCGGTCGCGCGTCAACGAGGTGATGCCCGCGCGCAGCGTGCCGGTGGTCGAGCCGCAGGCAGTGCCTGCCAGCACACGCGTCGCCGACCGCCGCAGCGGCGCCACCACGCCCCGGTTGAGCGTGAGGGTCCGGGCGGCGACGTTGCTGGCCAGCACCTGCGCCGGCATCTGCAGGCCGCCGCTTTCCACCAATACCACCTGCCCTGCGGCGAACATCGCCGCATCGACGACCGGCAACGTGTTCTGCCCGAGCATGATCTCGTCGGCGCGCTCGGCCGCGGCCAGCCGCATCTGCTGGCGTGCGCCGCCGCGGATCGTCAGGTCGGCGATCGCCAGGTCGTGGTCGGCGGCGGGCGCGCCCGCCGCCCAGCGCAGTTCAGTGGCGCCCGCCACCTCGCTTGCTGCCGCCAGCGCGACCGCGACCAGGTCACCGCCGTCGTCGAACACGATCGGGGCACCGGCCCGCAGCCCCGCGTAGATGCCGTCCATCCTCGCCATCACGTCCTGCGCCGCGCCGGCGGAGGCGCGCAGCCGAAGCCGCCGGCTGGAGCGGTCGTGGCCGACCAGGCGCAGCTCGTTGCGCTCGGGATGCACCTCCAGGGCGGCCAGGGTCTCGAACACCAGGTCGTTGCGATCCGTGGACGAAGCCGGCGGCGTGGCGTTGAGCTGGAACCCGGCCGGCAGGGTGCCGCTCTTGCCGGGTTTGGCCACGAACGCCTGCAGCACGATCGCACTGGCGCCGTTGCCCAGCCGGTAGTCCACCAGCGCGCACAGATCGATCAGCGATCGCGGCAGGGTGGCGGTGCGCAGGAAGCTCTCGTTCATGCGCTGGTCGGCGTGCGCGGCAAGGATCGCGCCCAGGCGTGAGAACAGGTCGACGATCACCGTCGCGTAGTCCTCGCCGCCTTCCGCCAGGCGCGGATTCCATCCGGGCAGCGCTTCCGGCAGGCGCTGGCGCAGGCGTGCACGCAGCGATTCCAGGTCGTCGGCGGCGTAGTCGATGCGTGCCAGCGATGGCCGGTTGCTCGCCGTCAACGCGAGCCGCAGGAACCGGTCGGCTTCAGTGCCCATCAGCCCTCCTTGCCGCCGCAGGTGCGGACGTAGAGCACGCCGTTCTCGGTGGCGGCCGGGTCGTTGTCGCAGCGCGCCACTTCCAGTGCGCCCACCGGGATGAAACCGGCGGCCTCGCGGTCCGGATACCGGTTGCCCAGGCGCTTGAAGCGCGTCACCGCGACCGAGCGCACGCCTTCGACGGCCCCGGCGGCGACGTACAGGTCGGACAGGAAGACCGCCTGGCCAAAGCGGAAACGCCCGGCGGCGAAGAGCGGCGCCCGTTCCGCGAGCGGACCGATCAGGGCCTGCTCGACCGCGCGGCGCACGTCGCGGGCGAAATGCCCGTCGTCGACCCCGATCCGGAGTGCGATGTGCAGCGGACAGTAGCGTGCGTCTTCGGCCCGGACATCGAGGCCGGCCATCTTGTGCTCGGCCAGGCGCGCTTCGAGCGCGCGGCGCAGCCCCGGCACGGCCGAAAGCGGCCGCCGGTCCGGCATGTCCACGCTCACGAACACGGTGTTCCAGCTGCCGGTGTGGCGGATCCGGGCCTTGCACTGCACCGGCACGTGCCTGCGCCCGGCAAGCACCACGCCCGGGGCCACGCAGGCCTCGTAGTCCGCCGGCACCACCGCGCGGTGCTGCGTACGCAGCTGGTACGGGCCGAGCAGGCGCGCCTGGTCCAGCGACTCCGGGTCGCGGGCGCCGTCGGCCGCGAAGGGATTGCGCACACGCAGCAGCTTCTGGCTCGGGTGATGGAAGCGGGTGCTGCGGTCGAAGACCACCAGCCGGCCCGCTGCGACCTGCCCTTCGCGCCCGTTGCCTACGCGATACCGCACCACGATCCGCGCGCCGGCGGCGGGCGCGGCGCCTGCCAGGCCATCGCCGAAGCGCAGCGTCGCGTGCCCGGAATTGGCGCGGAAGATGCGGTAATGGCGATCGGCCGGCTCGCTGTCGACGAAATCATCGACTTCCAGCCACGCGGCGTCGTCCACGTGCACCGACAGCGCGATCAAGGGCGTGCCGTCGTCGTCGGCGACGTGGGTCAATGGGGCGAGCTCGAGCTCGATCGACTGGCCGCCCTGGCCGGAGCCGATGACGTCGACGCGCTGCGATTCGCCGTGCGACGCGCGTAAGGCATTGCCGTACAGTCGCGCCGGCGGAATGCCGCGTCCGGGATCGCCGGCGGCGCGATAGTCGGCGGCCAGTGGCTGCGCGAAGGTCAGGGTCGTGGTCGCACCGAATGCCGCCGCCGACACCTCGACCCACTCGCCAGGCGCCGCGAGGCTGGAGTCTGCCTGCGCCTGGCCGGCGTCGAACTGCTGCAGAAGCAGGCGGTCGCCGGGCCGTACCGTCCCGGCGAGGTTCGCGGCGAACACGGCCTGGCGTCGGTCGGGGCTCGAGGGGGCATCAAGGGCCAGCGCCACGCGGCTGATCGCAGGATGCAGAACCGCGCTTGCGAGGGTTTCATAGACAACGGCACCGCGATCGGCGGAGTCTGCGGTGGCCACCGCGAACCCTGGCGGCAGGAACAGCGGCTCGTTGCCTTCCGCCTCGACCAGCAGCCACGCCTCGCCGGAGCAGCCGGGATCGGGCGTGTAGTCCACCAGCTTCAGCAGTTTGTGCACCGACTCGCGCTGGGTGGCGGTGCGCAGGAAGCCCTCCAGCGCCACCCGGTCCTGCAGGTAGGCCAACTGGTCGCCGGCATAGGCAAACAGCTCCAGCAGCACCATACCCAGGTCCGCTTCGCTGCGATCGCGCCAGTCCGGCGCCAGCTGGGGCAAGGCGTCCAGCATGGCCCGGAGCAGGCTGTCGAAGTCATGCGCCATCAGATCGATGCCGGCATAGCTGCGCGGCGCCGGTGTGGCGGTGGGCGGATCGCGCCCGCAGTCGATGGCCAGGCAGTCAACCACGGTCGGCGCCCTCCTGCGGCAGCAGCTGGTAAACGACGCGGCCACGCTCGAGGTCACGCGACTTGGTATAGACGACCTCGATGTGCAGCCGCTCTTCCTCGCTGCGCACATGCACCGCGTTCACCATCACCAGATGGCCCAGGAAACTCTGCAGGGACTTGGCCACGGTGAATTCGGTGGCGGCCGCGAGGACGTCGTTGTTGCCCTGGAACAGCAGGTCGCGGGCGCCACACCCGAAGCCGGGAAGCATCACGCGCTCGCCGGGCGAGGTGAACAGCAGCTGTTCGATCCGGCCTCGGATCGCACCGTCGAGGTCATCCGTGGCGACGCCGCCGGCCCCGGTCAGCGCGAACGGAAACGAAAGGTAACGTTCGTTCATGGCGTCGTCCCGGTCATGTCACGTCTCCCGCCGAGCCACGCAGCATCGTCTGCGCTGACGGGACGCCGCTGTCGAACTTGTTCGCCGACACGCGGATATCGAGGTTCGCCTTGATGTGGTTGATGACGCCGGTCGAGATCGCGATGAAGGTCTTGCGGCGCTGTTCGGCGGCGTCCTCGGTCTCTTCGTCCAGGTCGATCAGGTCGGCGGCGACCATCGCCAGCTCGATCGCATGGGCCATGCTGCCCACTTCGAGCATCGGGCCTACCAGGACACCGGGCCTCAGCATGTCGGGCTCCAGGTCGTCAGCACGGGCAGGGCGGCAGCGCGGGCAGCGCCGGCAGCGACGGCAAGGCGGGCAGCGACGGGATCGGCAGCGGGATCACCAGCGAGGGCATCGGCAGCGAGGGCAAGGTCGGCAGCGCGGGCAGGCTTGGCAACGCCGGCAGCGACGGCAGTGACGGCAGCGACGGCATCGGCAGCGGGATCACCAGCGACGGCATCGGCAGCGAGGGCAGCGTGAGGCCTGGCAGCGACGGCAGCGACGGCAGCGCGGGCAGCGACGGCAATGCCGGCAGCGACGGCATGGGCAAGGGAATGACCAGCTGCAGCGAAGGCAGCGTCGGAATACGGCAGATGCAGGCCATGGCGCACGGTGCCTCCTACTTGAGCGTTACGGATTTCGAGATCGCCGGATGCATCGGCGACGACAGCGGCATCGGCACCGGTATCGGCGGGCCCGACGGGCCCAGCGCGGTCGGGTGGACGTGCGCGTCGAAGATCGCGGCGAAGGCGCGCCCAAGGATCGCTGGCTCCATCGCGCCCTCGCCCAGCGAGACCGTATCGCTGCGCACCATCACGTTCTTGGCGATCACCTGCACCGCCGCCCCGGCGATGTCGACCACGGTGCCTTCCTTGTTGGTCAGCGTGACGTTGGCATCGCCGAGCCGCACGTTGTTGCCGTTCTCGTCGGCGAACGCGAGTTCGCCCTGGTCGGCATTGAGGTAGACGAACGTTCCTTCCTTGTTGGCGATCGTCACGCTGCCTTTCTCGTCGAAGCTCAGCATCGCGCCGTCCTTGTGGCGCAGGGTCACGGTCTCCTGGCCCTCGACGTCGCAGAACTCCAGCACGTGGCCACTGGAGGTCCGAAGCACGCGCCGCCGGGGCTCGTTGGCCTCCATGTCGCGCGCCTCGGTCGGAATCTCGGTCTGGCCGCCGGGCGCCGACCAGAACACGCCGACCCAGATCGGGTTGTCGAGGTTGCCCTCCTCGTACTCGACCCACACCTTGCTGGCCGGCTCGGGAACGAAGAAGAAACCCTGGTCCGGGCCGCCGCCGAACGGCAGGCAGGGCCAGGCCCAGTCGCTGACGCTGGGACTGTCGGTGTCTGGTTGGGCGTTGCCCTCGGTCGGGAACAGGCTGGGCACCCAGACCCGGACCCGCCCGAGCTGCTGGGGATCCTTGTTGTCGATCACGACGCCGCGGTACTTGCCGAAGTACTGGGCCTCGAGCCGCTCGATGCGGTCGCTGCCGGCGTTGGTGTGGTCCGCGCGCTCCATGTTCATCCGGGTCCTCCTCAGGCTGGCAACACGCGGGGGCCCGCGGGAGTGACTTCGATCGGATCGCTTTCGGCACCCGGGCCGGCCGCCGCCGGCACCATCGCGTCGGGCGCCTCGCCTTCGAAGTCCTCGGTCCCGAGCTGGCCAAGGGCGTTGCGCGCCAGCTCGAACTGCATCTCGTAGGTGCGCGCGGTGAGCCGGTGCTGGACCTTGCGGACGTAGTAGTTGCCGTTGAAGTTGATGCCGGCACCCTTCACCGTCACGAGCTTGCGCGAGCGCAGCACGGCGCCATAGCGAAGCCCGTTGAGCGTGCCGCGGGCGGTCACCCACCAGCCGTTCCGGCGCAACATCCCGGCCGCGTACTCGGCGGCCTGCGCCCCGGAGTGGAAGCCCAGGCCGCGCGCGATCCGGCGTGACTGCGGCATCCGGATGGCGCCGCGCAGGGCCGACAGCGGCTGCATGCCAAGGGCAGGCAGCCCGGAACCCGCTGGCGAATCGCTGGCGGCCACGCCCTCCATCGCGTCGAAGTAGTTCACCTGCGCCTCGGTGGGTGCGGTGCCGTCGGACTCGAACTGCAGCTGGTGGCAGTTGGACTGCTCGCCGAAGTTGACCGCGATCAGCTTCTGCGGCGCCTCGGTGAGCACCGGGGGGCGGAAGTAGGCGTTGCCGCCGAGCACGTAGAATTCGTAGCCGCGGCGCCGCGCGAGTTCGCGCAGGAAGCGGTGGTCGGTACCGCGCTGGGCGACCTGCAGTGGCGGTGCGATGGCGGCCGGCGGCTCGGCCACCAGCGGCTTGAACCCGTACTCGATGAACAGTTCGGTGGCGATGGCCTCGTAGGTCTTGCCGCGCCAGATTCGCGCCTTCTCCTCCTGGTTCATGTGGTACGAGGCGTCGACGCCGTTGATCTGCACGGTCATGTTGCCGGCCTCCTCGTTGGTGCGGCCGGTGAGCTGCGAGATGTAGCCGTCGAACACCAGCTCGGTGCGCGTCGGGAAGGCTGCGTACACCGTCACCCGGTTCCAGACCTGCAGGTTGGCGTCGGCGAGGTAGGGCCAGCTCCCGTCCTCGTTGCGACAGGCCTCGAGCTCGATCGAGCAGGACGAGCCGACGTCCAGGTCCTCGTCCACCGTCACCGACTGGATGCATTGCAACAGCGAGCCGGCCGCCTCGCCATTGACCAGGACGGCGCAGCTGAAGGATCGGTCGGATGCAGTCGGGATCGCGGGCATGGTCGGTCCTAGACGCTCCGGTCGCGGGGGATGCGCAGCAGGCGCCCAGGCACGAGCAGTTGATCGGGCACCAGCACGTCCGGGTTGGCGTCGGCGATCAGCCACCACTTGCGCGGGTCCCGGAAGAACCGGTGCGCCAGCGTGTCGAGCCGGTCACCCTGGCGCACCTGGTAGACCAGGGCGAGCTCGGTGTCGAGCGGCTCGCGGGTGCGCTTGAGCTGCACGCGCCGGCCCTCGCCGTCGGTGAACGTGGCGTCGGGAACGCGCTGGTAGCGGGAACCGTCAAAGAACATCCGCGAAGTCTCCGATGTTGGCCAGGTTCATAGCGGCCAGCGCCGTGCGCCAGCCGTGCGAGTAGAGGTAAGGCGGGTTGAAGCCTTCGAGCACCTTGAGCTGCACCGCGATCTGCGCGCGCTTGGGATTGAGGTCCGGGAAGTACTCCTGCTCGGTGATCTGCAGGCTGGTCATCACCACCGGCATCACGCGCTTGCGGCCCCAGACGAACAACAGCACCGGGATGGTCTTGGCTTGCGCGGCGCCGAACTGGTCGCTGCCGCCCAGCAGGTTCCCGATCGGAAAGCCGAACAGCTGGTCGGTCTTGGGATAGATCATCAGTTCCAGCACCGACAGCTGCGGCCCGATCCCGAACTGGCCGGGCAGCATCTGGTTGTCGTTCAGATCGTCGGTGGCGTCGAGCATCAGGGTCAGGCTGATGCTCTCCTCGCTGACCTGGACCTGGGACAGGCAGGCGCGCTGCTGCGCCTCGTTGCCTTCCCGGCAGCCGTTTCCGCTACCGTCGGCGCCGGCCGGCGTGTAGCTGGCGGTACGCCCGCGGGTCAGCGTCTCCGGGTTGAACTGGAAGGCGAACAGGAGCGGCGGCAGCGACAGCCCGTACTCGACGAAGGCGCCGCGCAGCAGTTTCGGTCGCTGGATGAAGTCCGACATGGCGGCTCAGTCCGGCACACGGTCTAGGATGCGGCGCGCGAGGCTGTCGGCCACGCGTGCCAGCGAACGTTCGTCGTCGAGCCAGTCGGCGCCAAGCTCCACCGATAGCTCGCCGATGCTTACGTGGCTCCGGTCTCCCGCGCGCACCAGCGCCTCGTCGAGCGCGACGGCCAGGCGCTGGCCGAGCGCCTGCGCGTGCGCGTCGTTGATCGGCCGCCCCGCGGTGAAGTGGACCTGGCCAATTCGCAGGCCGGGCGTGGCATGGCGGTCGGAAGGCCGGGTCATGGGCGCAGCCACCAGGCCACGAAGGCCGCTTCCAGGTCCGCGGCCGTCAACGGCCGCAGCCGGCCGTCCACCGGCAGCAGCAGGTCGGCGACCGTTTTCCCCCGCAGCTGGATGCCGCTTCCCAGCAGGGCCCGCGTGATCCGGTCGTCGGCGCCGCGGCCAGGCGGGCTGGTGAAATCCAGCGCGCACTCGATCAGGCCGAACTGGTCGGGCTCGCGAAAGTCGAGACGCGGCGTGAACGTGACCTGCTGCGGCGCGGCGTTGAAGGTCGCCCGGGCCTGCCAGGTATCGACACCCAGCACCAGGAAGCTGCGGCCGACCACCGGCTGCAGCACGGGCGTGACCGTGATGGCCACGCGCGAGTCATGGCCCAGCGCGTCCCGCAGCATCTGGTCGAAGCGGGCCCCGAGCAGGGCGAAGCCGGCAAGCAGGAAGGCGTCGCGCTCCAGCCTTTCGGCGGCGCGTGCTTCTGCCTTCGCCTGGCGTTCGGCCAGCATCGGGCCGATCTGTGCGGCAACGGTCATGCGCTCAGTCCCTCCGGTTGAAGTAGCTGGACCAGGCGCTGCGCACGCGCGGGCCCGGCGAGCGCGCCACCGCCCGGGACACCGCGGCCGGCGCAGCGGGCGCAGGTGCGATGGGCTTGGCCGGCGCCTGCACCGTTACCTGCACTCGCTCGATCTGTACGCTGCGCGCCACGCCGGCCGCCGGCTTCGTCAGGGCCGCCAGCTCGACCGCGTTGATCGCTTGCGTGGCGCCGGGGCGACCGGGCAAGCCCATCGCGGCCGGCGCGCGCCCGGCGTCCGCAGACAGCTCCGTGGCGAAGTCGCGCGGTGTCGCCACCGACGCCGATGGGTGCGCGTTGCTTTCGGCTTTCGCGGACAAAGATGACGCCGCGGCGGCCGAGGCCTCGCGAGACGCGTCCGCGGCGAGACTGTCGACGCGCCTCGCGGGCGCCGACACCCCTTGCTCGTCGTCAGCGGCGGCCGTCTGCACGCGGGGTGTTCGTTGCGGACCGGGCAAGGACGCGTCGACACCTGCCGGCGGGCCGCCGTTGCGGGTGGACGCCCGCGTCGAATCGAAGCTTGCGCCGTTGCCCGTGTAGGAGTCCGCCGCCAGATCCCGGCCTGCGTCGTCCCGCCGGGACTGCCGGGTCGGCGACAGCGGTGTCGAGGCGTCTCCCGTGCGAGCGTTGGCGGCGGACGCGCCGGCTGCCGACGCGCCTGAAAACACCTGCTGATCGGCGCGAGTGGCTGGCGGAGAAGATCCCGACGGATCGGGGGCTGCTTCGCTGACGCCGCGCTGCCCGTCGCGGAAGGCGTCGCCGAGCCCGTCGAGCGCCATGGTGCGCGGATCGGTTCCTTCGCGGCGATCCGCGACGTTGGCGCCCGTACCTGCTGTGGTTCCCGACGTGGGTGCTTCCCGGGCGCGGTCGTGGTCCGGCGCCGGAGCAGTGGGGTCGAACCCGGGTGCGCGTGCGTCGCTGTCGGGCGAGGGCGCGAACCCATTGTCCATCTCGCGCTCGTGCAGCGCCTCCTCGATCTCACCCGTCGCTGTCAGGTCGGGGAAGCGCGCGGGCTCGGCCTGCGCACGGCCACGCACCGCCGCCGGCAGCCACGGTGCCCGTGGCGCGCTTCGGGCGCTGCCGGGCAGCGGCAGGCCGTGGCGTGCCAGCGCATAGCGCTCGGGCGCGGGGTCCTGCGAAGTCCGGCCATCGCGCATGGCTCAAGCCTCCTGTGGCGGGAACTGCCGGGCGATCAACGCGAGGTAGCGCTGCCGGCGGTTGCGCGGCAGCGCCAGGATCTGCGCCTCGGACCAGTGGTAGTGCAGCGCCATCACGTGGATCTCCTCATAGAGCCGCCAGGCATCGGTCAAACGCTCGGCAAAAAAAAAGCGTCCAGGTCGAAGGCGTAGCTCATGTCGGCCTGGCAGTTCGGGCAGTCCAGCTCCAGGAACAGGTCCGGGCCGGGCGTGTTGGCCTCCAGCCACGCGGCGAGCCGCGCCCGCAGGGCAATCGGCCATGCCCGCACGGCGGCTTCGTCCGGCGGGCCGTGGCCATCGACGTCGAGCACCAGCCGTGCGAACAGCCGCGTGTTGGCTGCCGCCGGATTGCCCAGGGCGAGCTCGGCCACGGCGGCCTGGTCGGCGCCCGTGGGAAGCCGAAGCAGCAGCTCGGCGCCCGCCAGCCGCACGCGATGGGTGGCGGTGGGCTCGGGCAGTCGCCGCACGGGCAGCTCGCTGATCGATAGATCGACGTCGACGCGACGCGCGCAGGCGGGGCAGCGCACGACCTGGTGCACCGCGTCCCCCAGCTCCATCTGGCGAAGCCGCAGCAGCAGGTAGTCGCGATCGCCGATCTGCATCCGGTCGGCGAAGGCCGCATCCACGGGCTCGTCGAGGCCTTCCACCGACTCGATCGCGCGGGCGAGGAACTCGCTGACGCGGCGCGCGTTGGTCGATGTCGAGCTGCGGTCAAACAGCGCCTCCTCGTCGGCGCCGGTAAGCTCACGAACGCGAACGCAGCGATGCGCGCGCCCGGCCGCGTCGAAGACGCCGGCCGGCAGCACCAGGCGGCGCTGGTCGAGCGACTCGTCCGACGGAGCATGGATGTCCAAGTTGGCGATGCTGTTTGCCATCGGCTGCCTGTCCTTCACTGCATGACCTGGATGCCTTCGTTCTCCAGCACTAGGGTCTGGATCATCACGTCGGCCGAGTTGGCGTCCAGGTCCGGGATCGCCGTGTACTTGGATACCCAGCACTGGTAGATGCGGTAGGCCTTCACCCGTTCGTTGTTGAGGTTGTAGACCTCGATGTCGATTTCCTTGCGGAAATCATCGGGCGTCTTCTGCGAGTCCGAGCCCTTGTTGCCCAGGTAGTTGGCCATCGCGGTAGCCCACTTCTCGAAGGTCTTGTCGCTGGTGACGCCCTGCTCGAGCGTGATCGCTTCGAACGAGACCATGCCGGGCAGCTTCTGCTTGAAGCTGTCCATTTCGCCGGAGCGGAACTCCTTCGACTCGACGTTGACCGTCAGTGCGGAACACTTGGTCAGCCCGGCCACGACCTGGTTGGCGATCTTGATGCGGAACTTGAACTTGCGGAACGGATCGAACTGCGAAGTGCGTGCTGGCATGTCATTGCTCCTGGCTTCAGGTGGTTCCGGACGGACTCAGACTCTTTCCCAACCCTCATGGCGCAAGCTGATGCTGCAGATGCCCACGCCCCCGCTGTCGGCGTTGAGCTCGGGCATGGCGATGTACTTCGACACCCAGGCCCGGTGCAGCTTGTAGCGCTGCTGCGGCGCGGCGCCCGGGCTTCCTGCGTTGGCCTTGAGGTCGAACATCTCGATGAACACCGTGCGCTTGAAATCCTTCGCACCAGCCGGATCCGCGTGCAGCTTCAGGACCTGGTTGGCCCATTGCTCGAAGCTTCGGTCCGCGCTCCAGCCCTGCTCGAGCGTCACCTCGTCGAAGCTGATCGCACCGGGCATGAGCCGTGGCCCGAAGGCGTCGCCGGCTTCCTTGACCTCGTTGGACGCGACGCTGCGCCCCAGCGCCGACACCTTGGTGACGCCGGCGATGACAGCGCCATCCACCCGCACACGGAACTTGAAGGTGCGGTAGGGATCGAACTGCGAGGTGCGCGGGGCCATGCCGATGCCCCCTCAGCCCTGCGGCCGCTGCGATTTCTGGCTGATCCGGATGATCACGAACTCCGCCGGTTTGAGCGGCGCGAACGCCACCTCCATGTTGACGCGGCCGGCGTTGACCTCGGACTCGGGATTGAGTTCGGCATCGCACTTGACGCTGAAGGCATCTTCGGGCGTCGTCCCGGCCAGGGCACCCTTGCGGAACTCGCCCATCATGAAGTCATCGATATTGGCCTTGAGCTGCTCCCACAGCGGCGCGTCGTTGGGTTCGAACACGGCCCACTGGGTGCCGCGGTAGATGCTTTGGCGCAAGTAGATGGTGTAACGGCGGACCGGCACGTAGCGGTACTCCGGGTCGGCCTGCGCGGCGAAGGTGCGCGCGCCCCAGACGACGATGCCGCTGTCGGCGAATCGGCGGATGCAGTTGACGCCGATCGGATTGAGGATGTCCTGCTCGACGTCGGTGACCGAGTACTCCAGCCCGATCGGACCGATCAGGCCGGTCTCGGTGCCGGCGGGCGCCTTCCAGACGCCGCGCTGGTTGTCGATGCGTGCGAACAGCCCGGCTACGAAGCCAGATGGCGGAACGAACCGGCGCGGGTTCCGCCCGGCCCCGGCGCGATCGGCGATCTCGAGCCAGGGGTAGTACAGCGCGCCGTAGCTGTTCTTCGGACTGATCTTGTTGCGCATGTAGTCCTGCGCGTGCGGCGGTTCCGTCACCGGCGTGTTGCGGTCGCGCTTGCCGGTGGCGTCGGCGATGTAGAAGCAGTCCTGGCGTATCGCGCAGTAGCCGATCGCGGCGCTGACGACGGCCGGATCACTCGCGCCGGGTATCGCGATGAAGTTCACGTCGTTGACGTCGTCGAGCGCATGCAGGCCGGTCTTGCGGTCGGCCGTTCCGATCAGGTCGAAGTTCGATACCGGGCTGCCATCGTCACCGCCCGCCAGCGGGCGCGGCACGTTGGCGCCGGCAACCATGTTCAGTGCGGGCCGGAAGTACGGTGAGGCGAAGTCGCCATCGGCGAAACCGGTCTGTGGCTGGGTCTCGAAGCGCAGCCGGATGTTCGGGCTGAGTAGGCCGTCGCTGACGCGGATCTGGTAGTAGTTGCCGCGCCGCGCCTGGCGCACGACCACCCGGCCGTTGACGACCGATGCGACGACCTGGTTCGCCGGCACCGCGGCGGCGGCAGCCGCGTTGATGGCGTCGCGCAGCTGCGTTGCGGTCACCTGCTGCAGGTTCGGGAACGCCGCGCCGGCGACGAAGCTGATCACCAGCGGGGCCAGGTCGGCTCCCGCGGGCCCGTTGTTCACGGTGAATGACAGGTTGGCGCCCTTCTCCAGCGTGAAGGGACCGACGTCGCTCTGCACGAAGGCGGGCTCCGAGCCGCCAAAGCCAACGGACCCGCCGCCCGGCTGCGCCGAGCCGTCCCACTGGAGGAAGGCGAGCGCTGCATTCGCGGTGCCGGAAATCAGCAGCGCGTTGTGGCTGGCGCCGAGGTTGGCGGTGGACACCACGATCCGGTTTCCGTCCATGCGCGCGCGCACCAGGCCGCCGGCCGCCGGCGCAGCCAGCGCCGCATTGATGTCCGCCAGCAGGGCCTCGACCGCCACGGCGGGGCCGACGGAAAGGTTGATGTCCGGCAGTGCGACGCCGTTGACGCTGATGCTGAGCACGTTGTTGGGCGCCGCTCCGATGTTGAAGGTCGCGGCCGCGGTAGAGCGCAGGGTGGCGCCGATCGCCGCGCCCGCGCCCTGGCGTGTGCCGGCCAGGCCGACCAGGGGTCGGCCGGCTCCGGTCGCGCCACCGGCGATGGCGAAGAAGTGTTCATAACCCGCGGCGTTGTGGCGCACGCGCAGACGCCCGGCGCCGACCGCATCGGCCGCATCGGTGATGAAGGCGGTGAGGTTGTGCGCCGACCACGCCTGGTTGATCGCGTCGGCCACCGCCTGTGGCGACACCGGTGCCACCAGCGTGTCGAGTGCGATCGGCGCCACCGCGGCGCCGCTGGGGACGGCCAGGGTCAGGGTGTCACCGGCGACGAAGGCAACCGGGTTTCCCAGCGCCGCCGCGGTCACCGCGCTCGCGCGGTTGCCGTCGCCGTTGAGCGGCGGCGTCGCCGCATGCAGGTCGCGCACCTCGATGTAGTCGGAGGCGTCGTTGATCGCCGTCTCGACGTAGCGGTCGGAGTCGGGCGACATCGACAGGTCGTCGAACACCTCGACCGGCTCGCCCTCGTTCAACACCACGATGCGGAACTCACCGGTGGGATCGGCCGAGGCATCCTCGACCAGGATCGAGAGGCCGTTGCCCCATCCCCCCTTGCCCTTGGCCGAAACGCGCAGCGTCGCCCGGGGCGGGCCCGATGCCTCCCGCGAGGGCAGGTCGACCAAGGCCAGCTGGGCCGACGCGTCGGACAGCGCGCGCACGATGTAGCAGCGCTTGCCGCCGTTGTTGAAGAACTGCTCCACCGCGTACGGCAGGTAGGGACCGTCGCGCGTGACGTCGCCGAACTTGTTGACGAAGGCTCGCCAGGTGGTGATGAAGGTGGCCTTGTTCGGCACGCCCTTGGCGGTGACGCCGACGAAAGCCGCCGTCGAGGTGCTGACGCCTTCGATGGGCCGTACGCCGCTGGACTTTTCTTCGACGTAGACGCCGGGGTGGAGGTACTCTGCCATGACGGAACTCCTGTCGGTTTGGACGCCCATGGCCGCACGCGCGCGGCCTGGCCTGATCGCTTATCGCGAGACGTGTTTCTTCTTCCCGGCCGGCCGGCTCGCGCCGCCGACGAACTTCTTCTTTGCCGGCCTGTCGGCCTTGGGCTCGCCAGCGGCGTCCTGGGGACGGGCCTGGGCTTCCTGTTCGGCGCGCAGCTCCCGCATCCGCGCCGGAATCCGGCGCACCCAGCCGGCGCGCTCCCAGTCGCCCAGGTGATGGTTGTCGTAGAGCTGTTCCTCGCGCAGCACGGGCGATCGCTCGCCTTGCGCCAGCAGCAGGCGATCGCCGCCGCGCAGGTCGATGTGCAGCGGCTGCGAGTGCAGGTTGACGATGCGGCATGCCATCTCGTTCATTCCTCGGTGGTGGCGGGAAGCAGGCTGGGTTCCGGCCCGGCTGGCGCCGGAATCGGCGAAGGCGCGCTCGCGCTTCGTCCAAGCAGCGCGGCGTGCGGGCCGAACTCGCTGTCGGCGACGCGCTTCCCGGCCTTGACCAGCTCGATCCGGACCGCATTGACGATCTCGCGCATGCCGATCGCGCCCCCGGCCTGGGCGGCGAAGTACGCGGCCCCGAACGCCGCGTTGCGGATGGTGCCGCCGGTCAGCTCGAATCGGCGCGCCAGGAAGGCCCAGTCGATGTCAGGCGCCAGCGGTGCCGCCGGTGGGAAGCTTCGCTGCCACAGTCGCAGGCGCTCGGGCAGCATGGGCAGCGGAAACTCGATGCTGACGTGGATGCGGCGCTGGAACGCCTCGTCGATGTGGTCGCGCTTGTTGGTGGCGAGGATGGCGATGCCGTCGAAGCTTTCGATCCGCTGCAGCAGATAGTTGATTTCTATGTTGGCGTAGCGGTCGTGCGCGTCCTTCACCTCCGAGCGCTTGCCGAAAAGCGCGTCGGCTTCGTCGAAGAAGAGCACCGAGTCGACCCGGTTCGCCTCGTCGAAGATGGCGCGCAGGTTCTTCTCGGTTTCGCCGATGAATTTGCTCACGACGCCGGCCAGGTCGATGCGGAACAGCCGCATCTGCAGCGTGTTGGCGATCGCGTCGGCGGCCATGGTCTTGCCGGTGCCGGAGGCGCCATGGAACAGCGCCACCAGGCCGCGGCCGCGGCTGGATAGTGCGTCGAAGCCCCAGGTCTCCAGCACCGTGCGGCGATGCTGGACGCGCCGGACGATGTCGTTGAGCAGATCAAATCGATCGGCGGGCAGCACCAGGTCGGGCAACGCGTGGGTGACCGGCATCGGCTCGGCCAGCTGGTGCAGACGGGGCGTCGCGGCCTGGGCCACCACGTCATGCATCACGCTGGCGCGCGCGTCGCCGTCGCCGGCCTCCCGCAGCGCCGATCGCGCCTGCTGGACCGCCTGCCCGATCTCGCCATGGGTCAGGCGGAACTTCGCCGCCAACGAGCGCCCCAGCACGTCGCGGTCATCGGCGGCCAGCTCGGGCAGCGCGGCGAGCGCGGTTTCCCATGCGGCCTCGCGTGCGGTGATGTCGGGCGCCGGTAGCGCCACGGCAGCCAGCTCAGCCGTGGGGAACCAGCCCGACAGCGGCAGTGCGATCTCGGAGCCGAGCAGCAGCATGCCGCCGAACCCGCGCAGCCAGGCGTGCAGGTGGGTGCAGACATCGGCCTGGCGCTCGGCCTCGTCCAGCAGCACGTCGGCGTGGTGGATGAAGAGCCACTTGCCAGCCAGCCTCGCGTCGCGCAGCGCCGCTGCAAGCGTGGCGGGCAGGTCGCCGACGCGCCTGAGCTTGCGGCCGTCCAGCGCCAGCACGCACGCGCCCACGGCCTCGGTGGCCATCTGCACGCCGTAGCCGCGGCCGCTGCCGGCGCGACCGTGCACATTCACCACCCGCCGCCCAGGCTCGCCGTCGGGCGCCGACCCGGGCGACATCGCGCTGAACAGCGCCGCCAAGGTGTCATGCCCTCCCTGCTGGCTCCAGAGTCGGCGCACGAGCGGCGTCGAGTCGTCGTCGAGCCTTGCGCGGGCGATGCGGGGATCCATGCCGTCGCGGCCGAGCAGCAGCCTCACCACGCCATCGGCGACCCGGAATTGCTCGCCGTGCGAACCGCGGGAAACGTCGTCGCTGGCCAGCAGCCCGTACTGCAGCAGGGGCGCATCGGCCAGCAACCGCGACTGACTGCGCACGTGTTCGCCCCGCGGGACCAGCAGCCGCAGCAGCGTGTCGATACCCGGACGGGGCCGTGTCAGGTCGTCGTTGAGGTAGGCGAACAGCCGTTCAAAGCGCCGGTCGATCTCTGGCGCAAGGCAAACCAGCAGCACATCGAGCTCGAACGGCCCCAGCCCGAACTGCTGCTGCAGTGACTGCAGCCCCGGGATGGCCCCGCCGGCGTCGTGCTGCAGCTGCTTCGCCAGGTTGCCCGCCGTGAAGGCACCGTCGGCCCGACGGCCTCCGGGTCCAAGCAGTGCGTCGACCTCCGCGTCGGTGATCACCAGATGCTTGAGCGCGATGTCGGCGCCGGCACCGCGCAGCTCCGAGACCAGCAGCGACACGCGCCGGTCCAGCTCGGCCACCAGGCCGGCCGTCCAGCCGACCGAGGCCGGACCGGCCTGCGCGCTGGCGCGGTCATCGGCGGCATGAAGCGATGCCAGGCCAGGCGGCGTCATCGGCCCGGGCTCACATCGAGCACGCGCTCTTGCACGCGCCGCACGCCGCGGGTGGTCTGGCTGTCGACCAGGATGGCCGAGACCTCGTAGGTGACGCTGAGCCGGTAGGCCGGCTTCTCGAACGATCGCCACAGATCGAGCATGTCGCTCAGCGACAGGATGCGCGGCACGATCCGGAGTTCTTCGGTCATGTCGGTCAACGGCAGCGCCAGCAGCGGATCACCCTCGCGCAGCACCGGGTGGTCGTGGAAGACCCGCATCACCTCGCCGAGCGTGCGCTGGATCTCGGGCTCGTCCGGTCCATAGGGAGTGACCAGGTAGTGCAGGTTGAGCCCGAATGGCGGCGCCACCATCTGGGTGTCGCCCAGCGCCTGCCAGTCGAGGTTGGCGGCGAACGGGTTGAACTCGACCCGGTACAGATAGAGCCCCAGCTTGGCGGCCACCCCGCCCAGTTCGGCCGGCGAAGTCGTCACGTCGATATCGAGGCCCGGCAGCTGCTGCTCGAGCAGCGACTTCAGGGTTTCGGTGACGGCGGCGATGGCGGTGAAGTTGCTCATGCGTTACCGGGTGCGGATTTCGGGCTGATGGGTCATCTGGTTTCCTGGAGGTTCCGTGCCGGGATCACCTTCACTCGTGGCTCCTGGCTGCGCGGTACACGCTGCCGCCGTCCGGCAGGGTCGTGCGTTCGAGCGAGCCGCGTTTCCAAAGCAGGTCCAGCGCCCGGTGCACGTGCTGCAGGGGCACATCGACCCCCACCGCGGGCAACCACCACTGCGCTACGCCTTGTTCGCTGTCGGCGGCCGCGGGGTGCTGCGCGAGGTAGGCCTCGATCGCGGACACGACACGCTCGATCGCAGGTTCCGCGTCATCGAACATGGCCCTCTCCACGCACGGGGTCAGGTACCCGTTGCAAGACACGGGCCAAGCCCGCGCCGCGCGCAAGCGGCTGATTTCCATGGGGTTCGATGCGTGGCGCGGGCCAGCCGGGTCGGCGCGGACCCGGCGCCAGGGCGCAGGTGGGTCGGGTTACTCCGCGTGCGCGGCTTCGTGGAAGCCGGCCTGGTGCAGGCCGTGCTTCTTGAGCAGCTTGCCGAGCGCGCGCCGTTCCTTGCCGGCCAGACGCGCCGCGCGGGTGACGTTGCCGGAGGTCGCCGCCATCAGGGTTTCCAGGTAGTGCCGCTCGAAGTGGCTCAGGGCTTCCGCCCTGGCATCGCCGTAGCTGGGCAGCGGGGCGCTGCTCCGGCCGCAAGGCGGGCTGGGCGGCGATGCCCCGTCCGCATGCACGAACAGGTCCAGGCTGGCGCCATCCGACAACAGCAGCGCGCGCTGGATCAGGTTGTCCAGCTCGCGCACGTTGCCGGGCCAGGAATAGGCCTGCAACCAGTCCCGGCTGCGCGGGTCCAGACGCCGTGGCGCAACGTCGTAGTGCAGCGCATGGCGCTCGATGAAGTGTTCGGCCAGCAGCAGCGCGTCGCCCTCGCGCTCGCGCAGCGGCGGCATTTCCAGCATCAGCACGTTGATGCGGAACGCCAGGTCGTCGCGGAAGGCCCCGTTGAGCAGCAGCTGCTGCAGCCGCGGACTGGCGGCGGCAATCACGCGCACGTCGCTACCGTGCTCCCGCATGCTTCCCACCGGCCGGTAGGTCTTGTCCTGCAGGAATCGCAGCAGGGTCACCTGCGCGCGCAGCGGCAAGGAATCAAGCTCGTCCAGGAAGAACGTGCCGCCATCAGCAGCGGCGATCAGGCCGGTGCGGGCCTGGCGTGCATCGGTGAACGCGCCGCGCTCGCAGCCGAACAGCTCGGTCTCGATCAGGGTCTCGGGCACCGCCCCGCAGTTGAGTGCGACAAAGGGCGCCTGCCGGCGCGGCGAAAGATAGTGGATGGCCCGCGCGGCAAGCTCCTTGCCGGTGCCGGTTTCGCCCTGGATCAGCACCGGCACGTCGAAGCGCGCCATTCGCCGGATCAGTTCGAGCGTTCGCAGGAAAGGCGCGGACCGGCCGATCAGGTTGGGCAATGCGCCAGGCGGCATCGCGGTGGATGACATGGAGGCTCCTCGTCTGTCGATGGCGCCGCGGGCACCTCCCTGTCTTCAGCTTGCCCGCGGCCTCTCCGTCATCCGCGAGAATCAACAACTGCGGTGACGGCCTCATTTCCAACGGGGCGACCCAGCCAATGCGGTCAGTGAAAATGACGTGCCTTGGCGTGCTTTTTCCTCTGTCCGGCTGGCCCGGACGGCCTCATTCAGATACGTGACGACGATACAAGCCACTGAAAAAGAAGAACAAAATGGTCCGCCCCGGCCGGCGCTCGAAGCGGGCCTCCCAGCGGGACTATCGGGGTGATTGAAACTAGACAAACTTACTTGCGGGCCTTCATGCCGGCCCTGGACCGGCCAACCCGCCGCGCGGCGCCGA
>LNFM01006531.1_pt1 | contig 30031 bp, 30 predicted proteins | sample 596031 | NCBI WGS metagenome assembly LNFM01 (sample SAMN04254537, study PRJNA301005) | activated carbon metagenome | isolation source: dual media filters at the Ann Arbor, Michigan drinking water treatment plant | place: USA: Ann Arbor
CACCGTTATGTGCCCAGCCTTGCCTCAGAAGCCATTGATAGAGCTACCGATCTTGACTTCGGGGCACATAAGAAAACGGGGCACAAAATGTTCATTATGTGGCGCGCCACATAATGGATCACCGGCCTGATGAACGGTTTCCGCGCCAAGGCCCGCGCCCAAGGCGCGCACGTCATCACCGACGAGGTGACCGGGATCACCCGCAGCGGCAACCGCGTGACCGCCGTGACGCTCAAATCCGGTGCCACCATCCAGACCGGCACCCTCGTCAACGCCTCCGGGCCCCGCGCCGCCCTCACCGCCCGAATGGCCGGCCTCGACGTGCCCGTCGAACCCCGCAAACGCACCGTCTTCGTGATCGACGCCGCCTCCTCGCCCGAAGGCAGCGCCACCGTGAACCATGGCCGCCTGCCCCTGATGATCGATCCCGGCGGCGTCTGGTGCCGCCCGGACGGGCGTTTCTTCCTGACCGGTGCCGCCCCCTCCGACGACCCCGCCGTTGACTGGGACGATTTCGAACCCCGCTGGGAAGAATTCGAAGACATCGTCTGGCCCGCCCTCGCCGCCCGCTCGACCGCGTTCGAGGCGATCAAGGTCGTCAACCAATGGGCCGGGCATTACGATTTCAACACGCTCGACCACAACCTGATCGTCGGGCCGCACCCCGAAGTGTCGAACTTCCTTTTCGCCAACGGCTTCTCCGGCCACGGCCTGCAACAAGGCCCAGCCGCCGGGCGGGCGGTCTCAGAACTCATCACCTACGGCGGCTTCCGCACGCTCGATCTGTCCGAGGTCGGCTATGACCGCATCATCGAAAACCGCCCCTTCCTCGAAAAGGCGGTTATCTGACCCGTCAGAATCGGTTCGGAAAAACCAACTGCGGCTCCGGCTCGCCTCCGTGATGATAGATCGGCCAGCCGAGGTAGCGCGTCACGGCTTCGTTCACCACATCGGCGTGCTGCCCGCGAACCATCGCCACATGATGTTCAAACCCGTTCTGCGTGACGAACCGCAGCAGCTTGCGCAGCCCCGGCACCCGCGTGGTGGCAATCCCGCCGTCCATCGCAAACGGATGGTCGGTGAACTCGCCCTCACCCAGATAGCATTTCACCGTGCCGCGCCGATCATCCGTCGACAGCCGGAAATAGGTCATCGGCCCCGGCTTCACCTTGCCTTTCACCGCGCCAAAACACTTCGACCGTCCGATGGTTTCGCCCAGGACGTCCAACTCGCCCACTTCCGGCGTGTCCCCGATGAACGACTTTGGATAATTGCCGCAATGGGTGCAGACGCACATATCCTCCTCGTAGGCATAGTTGTTGTTCCAGTCGAGGATCGCAGGCGGAGCCCCTGACGCCAGCGCCAGCGCATACATCGACAAGGCTCCCATGATGTCGACTTCGCATGCGCTTGGCATCAGATCCTCGCCCATCATGCTCATCGTCAGGCAGGTGGCGCAGCCGAAATTGTCCTGCAAACTGCGCCAGCATTGGATGGCACTCGCATCGCAGCCGTTCTCCTCGATCCAGCGGTTGACGGCCAAGGTCCAGCGCGCCTGCTTTTCGATCTGTGCGGGCTGGATATGCGCTGGAATCCGGCCATAACCCTTCACGTTCTCCAGCGTCGCCAGCAGGGCAGGATCATCGCCGTTTATCGCCGTCGCCGCGCCCATCATCTCCGACAGATCGACCGTCACCACCGTGACGCCCGCGGCCTGCAACAATTTCTCCGAATAACGCATCGTCTGGAACGCGCCCGTGCGCGCGCCGATCGACCCCAACCGCGCGCCGCGCAGGCCGCGCACGGTGCGGCACACACGCGAGAACCGGTCCAGATCGCGGCCGAACTCCTCACCCCAAGTGTCGCAGGTATGGCTCGTCGTCTCGGTGAACGGCACGCCATACTGCCAGAAGTTGTTGGTCACGCTGATCTTGCCGCAAAACGCATCGCGGCGCTCCGCGACCGAAACCTTCGCCACCTCGTCATTGCTGGCTTGCAGCAGGATCGGCACATTCAGCCGGGCGCGGTTGACCAGTTCCGCCACTGCGATCTCGTCGCCAAAGTTCGGCAGGCAGATCACCAGCCCGTCGATGCGGTCGGCATTGGCACGGAAATGCGCGGCATATAGATCGGCGTCCGCGATCGATTGCACCGCGCCATTCGCCGTCGCCTCGAACGGCAGGATCACCGCGTCGATCCCCAGCCGCGTCAGTTGCGCCAACACATCGTCACGCGCGGCCTTGCACGGCGCAGGGCTGAAAAACGCCCGGCTGCCGATCACCACACCAAGGCTGATCTTCCGCTTGAAAATCCGGCTCATCTGTTCCCCCCTCGCCCCCGCCCCTTGATGGGGCGTTCAGACTGACTTCGGACTACTGTGTCCCGCGCCACTAATCCAGCAATCCGGCAAGGTCGGTTGACTTCAATGGCGTCACGCCGCAAGACGCGGGCCAAATCGGGGGAGTTTCAGATGTCCGACGACCGTCTCATCGTGGCGCTTGACGTGCCGAACGTGGTGCAGGGCCTTGATCTGGTGGCCCGCATCGGTGACGCCGCCAGCTTCTACAAGATCGGCCTCGGCATGCTGACCGGCGGCGGCCTCGCGCTCGCGAACGAGCTGAAGCACGAACAGGGCAAGCGCATCTTCCTCGACATGAAACTTTTTGACATCGGCGCCACCATAGAAGCCGCCGTGCGTGGCCTCGCGCAGTACGACCTCGACTTTCTCACCGTCCATGGCGACCCGCAGGTGGTCACTGCCGCCGCGACGGGCAAGGGCGGCTCAAGTATGAAAATCCTCGCGGTCACTATCCTCACTTCGCTGGACCGGGCGGATCTTGACGCCAACCTGATCAAACCCGGCGACCTGCGCGACATCACCCTTGAACGCGCCGCCCGAGCTCTGGCTGCCGGTGCTGACGGTGTGATCGCCTCGCCGCAAGAAGCCGCGCTGATCCGTGCCCTGCCCGAGGCTGCGGGCAAACTTATCGTCACCCCCGGCGTCCGCCCCTCAGGTGCCGCCAGCGGCGACCAGAAGCGCATCGCCACCCCACATCAGGCGATCAGCGACGGTGCCGACCACATCGTCGTGGGCCGCCCGATCTGGCAGGCATCCGACCCTGCCACCGCCGCCCGCGACGTCATTGCCGAACTGCCAGCGTCCTGACGCCAGCCGGCCCGCGCTGGGTTGAACCGCCGACGTTTTTACGACCTATGGGGGTATGGAGTTCCGGCCACGCATGCCGCAGATTGCGCGCTACAGGAACAGGAAAACTAAATACGGGGCAACGCAGCCGGAACGCCACGACACCTAGCTGGCCATCTCGCGAGCGGTCAATTTCTTTTGCTTATTGTTCGCTTCGTTGCCGACCAATGTTGCCGTTCAAACACAGACCAACGGCGCTCTTGCCTTACGTTACGTCAATTTGCCGGTTTTGTGGTCACTTCGAAGGGTCAAGCTCATCCCAGGACAGTGCCGTCCGGCGCTGCATTTCGGGCACCGCACCGGGGTGTACTAGGAACACAGGTACCGGCATCATCGTCCAATGCTGGCCTTCGTCGCCGAACCGGATGCTTGCCACCTCATCCACGCTCAGGCGCCCGCCAAAGAAGAACGAACGCCGCGTCGGGTCCATGATCGACGGGAACTCGCCCCGCCAAAGCAACCGCTCAGCCCCCAGCCGCAGGCCAAACTCCTCGTCCAGCTCGCGCAGCAGGCACTCCTCCGGCGTCTCGTCACCCTCGCGCCCGCCCCCCGGCAGATCCCAAAGTCCCGCCCAACCGAGACCCGGCCTGTCGTCGCGCAAGTAGGCGAGGATATCACCGCCGCAAAAGAAGGCAGCCTTGCAGCCAACGAAGCTCATCTGAAGTCCCGCGCCTTGACCGCAGCCGCCTGTCCGGCAGCCCTGCCGCTCGTCCGGCAACGCGATGCGAGGCCGCCAAAGCTGGCCCGTGCGCTGACTTGTAGCGCCAACCCGCGCGTCCTTGCACTGATCGAGTCGTGTTCCATCGTTTCGCAGTGACTGGCATGAAATTGGCCGTGCCCGTTACGCCTATGTCTCCGTGATGCAGTCGCTCTCGCGTGAACGGACAAACTATCTTTACATAACTAGCAATGTAGTTATTATGACCCCATGACAGACGTAGCAAATTCCAAGCAGATCGCTCAGGCCCTTGCCTCGCTGGGGCATGAAGCGCGCCTTGGCGTCTACCGGGTGCTCGTGCGTGCCGGAGATACCGGGCTCACCGTTGGGCAGTTGGTCGAGGAGCTTGGCCTTCCGGCTTCGACGCTCGCCCATCACCTGCGGATGCTTGTCCAGTCAGGTCTTGTGATCCAGGAACGGCATGGGCGGGAAGTCATCAATCGGCCGGACTTCGCCGCCATGTCGCGGATCACATCCTATCTTCAGGAAGAATGCTGTTCCGGGGTTCAGCGCCGGACAGATGCAGCCTAGCCCCTTTTTTTGCTCCATATAACTACAAAACCGGAGAAATCGCTATGTCGGAGATATCAGCCACCCCCACGCCCGGCATGGGCGACACGATCCGAAAATTTGCTTCCCGGCAGCGCGTCTGGCTGGTCGCTCTGGCGATACTGCTGGCGCTCGTCCTGCTCGATGTCGGACAGGCGCTGACCAGCACCCGGTTCGTGGCCGAGGCGCTTTTCGGCACGGCGCCGTTCCTGATCCTGTCCATCGCGGTCGCGGCCTATGCCACGGCCAGCGGGGCCGACAACCTGATCGCACGCGTCTTTGCCGGCTCTCCGCTGATGATGGTCGCGCTGGCGGCGGCCTTTGGCGGCCTGTCGCCCTTCTGCTCCTGCGGGGTGATTCCGTTGATCGCGGCGCTTCTGTCGATGGGCGTCCCCCTTTCGGCCGTCATGGCCTTCTGGCTGGCATCGCCCATCATCGACCCGTCGATGTTCGTGCTGACATCGGGGCTTCTGGGGGTGGAATTCGCGGTCGCCAAGACGCTTACCGCCATCGGCCTTGGCCTGTTCGGGGGCTATGTCACCCTGGCGCTGACCCGGGGAGGCAAGCTGTCGGACCCGTTGCGTGTTGGCGTGGGGAACGGCGGGTGCGGGGCATCTTCGGTGCGCAGGCGCGGCAAGGTCGCGTGGCGTTTCTGGCAGGAACCACAACGTCTGACGAAATTCGGAAAAGAGGCGCTTTCCTCGACCCTATTTCTGGTCAAATGGCTGATCCTCGCCTTCCTGCTCGAAAGCCTGATGCTGGCCTATGTTCCCGCCGAATGGATCGCCTCGGCCTTGGGCGGCGAAGGTTTCGCCCCCATTCTGACCGCAACCCTCGTGGGCGTTCCGGCCTATCTGAACGGCTATGCCGCGCTGCCGCTGGTATCGGGCCTGATCGAGCAGGGCATGGCGCCGGGCGCGGGGCTTGCATTCCTCGTTGCCGGGGGTGTCACTTCGCTGCCAGCAGCCATCGCTGTCTTTGCGCTGGTCAAGCGGCCGGTCTTTGCGCTCTACATTGCCTTCGCGCTCATCGGCTCGCTGTCGAGCGGACTACTTTATCAGGCGTGGCTATCATGAGGGGCGAAGCCCCCGGGGTCGCGCCAAGCCGCCATCGCGCTCGCCAACTGCACCTGACTACCGCCAGCCCCAGCCGGCGGTTTTCAGTCAGGACGAAGTCAGCCGTCATTGATGTCCTTGTCCCAGACCTTCACCTGGTTGGCGCGCACCCCCATCGTCCGGCGCAGCGCCAGCCACGCCACCACCGACGCCACGGCGAAGATCAGAAGCAGCGCCGACATGCCGGCAGGAGCCAGTCCAATGCCGACCAACGTCCCGGTCACCACGGCACCGATCGCAAAGCCCAGAAAGATATAGCCGGGCGCCAGCACTTCCAGAACGCCCAGGGCGAAGCCAAGAACGATCCAGACCCACCAGACCGATGTCAGGTCATGCCACATCTCAAGCCCGCCCTTTCAACATCTTGAACGCGTCGCCAAATGCTTCCAGCGCGTTCGCTGGCACCAGAATGGTCTGCTTGCCACCGCCCGAGGCCAGCGCGGTCAGCGCCTCGACCTGCTTCAGCGCCACCTGAAACTGCGCCGCCTCAAGCCCGCTTTCCTGAATGGCCCCAGCGATCACACCGGTTGCATAGGCTTCGGCATCTGCCGTGATCCGCCGCGCCTTGGCTTCCTGCTCGGCAGCATAAAGGTCGGCGTCGGCGGCAAGTTCCACCGCCCGCTTCTTGCCCTCGGCCTCCATCACCTGCGCGCGCCGCGCCCGTTCGGCGTTCAACTGCTGCAACATCGCCGCCCGCGTCGCCTCGTCGAGGTTCACGTCCAGGATTTCGGCCCGCGTCACTTCCACGCCCCAGTCATCCACCATCGCGGTCACCTGCTCGCGCACCCGCTCGATAAGCTGCGCCCGGTTCGACTGCACCTGATCCAGTTCCAGCTTGCCGATCTCGCTGCGCACGATACCCGCGACCGTCGTCGCAATCGCGCCGTCCACATCGCGGATGCGGTAGACGGTCTTTTCCGGCTCGGTCACGCGGTAAAAGACGCTCGTCTCCACCTTCACCAGCACGTTGTCGGCGGTGATCGCGTCCTGGCTTGCGGTCGGCAGCTGGCGTTCCAGCACACTCACCTTGTGCGCGATCCGGTCAAGGAACGGGACGACAAAGTTGATCCCCGGCCCCAGCACGCTTCTCAGCCGGCCAAACCGTTCGACGACATGCTTTTCAGATTGCGGCACGATCCGCACGCCCAGAAAAATACAGACGATGATGAACGCGGCAATCGCCAAAAACACCGCATTGCCGCCGATAAAGTCCTGCATGTAACCAAACCCCCACTGAAACCGGCCTTTCAGGCCCCGCTGGGGCTATATCTGGCCCGTTACGCCCCGTCGCGCAAGGGTTGCGACCGAAGTGCGATTGGCAGCCCACCTTTCCCCCGCCCGCAAGACCGGATAGTTTGCCGTCGCAATTCCAAGCGCACCATGCCAACCCGAACCGTCAACGGAGCCCTGCAATGACCCAACGCCTTCACCTTGTCTTCGGCGGAGAACTGGCGGACCCGCAGCTCAACGTGTTCCGCGATGTGTCCCAGATCCACATTGTCGGCATGTTTCCCGACTATGCATCCGCCTTCCGGGCCTGGAAGGCCGAGGCACAGCGCACCGTCGATAACGCCCACATGCGGTATTACATCGCGCATATCCACCGTCTGCGCGACGAGGCGCAGTCCGGTTCCTCGACCGAGGAACTGGGCGCCTGACGCATATGCCGTCCTCGATCGGCCTTACCCTCTATAATCTCGGGCAACGCCGTGCTCCGGGGGCAGAGGGTTCACGCGCCGCCCGGCCGGCTGGGCCGCTTGCATGGCTGCATGCGCCTTCTGCCGAAGCCAGCCGAACGATGCTCGCGCTCGCCAATCGTCTGGTCGATGAAGACGGCGTGGCCGTGCTTTTCACTTGCCCGGTCGACCTTCCCCCGTGCGAAGGCGTCCTGTTTCAGCGCCCGCCGGCAGACACGCCTGTCGATGCGCGCGATTTTCTCGACCACTGGAAGCCCGAGATCGCGGTCTTTGCCGATGGCGAGATTCGCCCTGCCATCGTTGCCAAGGCCGCAGAACGGGGTGTCCCGCTTCTGATGGTCGATGCCCGCGCACCGTCGCTGCCTCGGGAACGCGACGGCTGGTTTCCGGGCCTGATGCGCGCCGCTCTCAACAGATTCTCCCATATCGCAGCACTTGATGAAACGGCCGCCCGCGCCTTTCGCAAGGCCGGCGCTCCCCTGTCCGCCGTCGCCGTGACGGGCCGGATGGAAGAGGCAAGCACCGCACTGCCTTGTCTCGAAGCCGAACGCGCGGCACTTGCCCGCCTTTTTGCCGCCCGTCCGGTATGGTTCGCCACCAGCCTGCCCGAAATCGAGGAAGCGGCGGTTTTCGCCGCGCACCGGATCGGCCTGCAACAGGCGCACCGCCTCCTCCTCATCATTCTGCCCGATGACACCAGCCGCGCCGAAGCCCTCGCCGAACGGATCGAGGCATCCGAGGGCTGGGCCGTGGCACTCCGTTCGCGCGACGAGGAACCGGACCCGGAAACCGAGGTTTTCATCGTCGACAACCCGGCCGAATACGGCCTGTGGTATCGCCTCTCGCCGGTGTCGTTCCTCGGCGGCAGCCTTCTGGGACCGGGGGCGTCGCGTGACCCGCAAGAGGCCGCAGCGCTTGGCTCGGCCATCCTCCACGGTCCACGGCATGGCAGGTTCGGCCAGTTCTTCGCCCGTCTTGCCGCAGCCCGCGCCGCCCGCCCCGTGGCACGCCCGGAAGATCTGGGCGAGGCGCTTGGCGAGGTGCTTGCGCTTGACCGCACCGCACGTTTCGCACAGGCCGCATGGGCCGTGACCAGCGAGGGCGCCGAAGTGACCGAGGCGGCGGTCGAACGGATCCGCGTGCTGATGGACGGCGGCGCGTGATGCGCGCGCCCGGCTTCTGGTTCACCCCACCCGACCGCCCGGCGTTCATGGCACGTCTGCTCGCACCGCTCGGCGCGCTATACGCTGGTCTCACCGCCCGCCGCCTGCGCCAGCCCGGTTACAGCGCCACGGTTCCGGTGATCTGCATCGGCAACCTCAACGCCGGCGGCACCGGCAAGACCCCCACAGCCATCGCCCTGATCGAGCGGCTGTCGGCGCGCGGCCAGACGGTGCATGTCGTCTCGCGCGGCTATGGCGGCGCCGAGGCCGGCCCACTCCGCGTCGACCCCCTGCGCCACACGGCGGCGGCGGTCGGCGACGAACCCCTCCTCCTCGCGGCCTTCACCCCGACCTGGGTCGCCCGCGACCGTGCCGCCGGGGTGCGCGCTGCCGAGGCCGCAGGCGCCAGCGTGATCCTGATGGACGACGGCTTCCAGAATCCCTCCGTCAAACCCGCCCTCTCCCTTGTCGTAGTCGACGCCGCCCGCGGATTCGGCAACGGCCGCTGCCTGCCCGCCGGCCCCTTGCGCGAACCGGTCGCCACCGGCCTCGCCCGCGCCGACATCCTCCTGTCGATCGGCCCGCCCGCCGCACAAGCCGGCTTCTCCGCCCTATGGGCCGGTGCCATCCGCCAGCCGCATCTCACCGGCAGCCTGCAACCCCTGAAGATGGGAATCGACTGGCACGGCCAGCGCGTCCTGGCCTTTGCCGGCATCGCCGACCCGGCCCGCTTCTTCGCCAGTCTGCGTGGCGAAGGTGCCACCGTGCTGCGCGCCGAACCCCTGGCCGACCACCAGCCCCTGTCCGACACCCTTCTGCACCGCCTCGAAACCGAGGCTTTCGCCCTCGGCGCGCAGCTTGTCACGACCGAGAAAGACGCCGCCCGCCTGCCTGCCGATTTCCGGCCCAAGGTGCTGACCTTCGTCGTCCGCCTGCAAATCGACGACTGGACCGCGCTAGACGAGGCCCTCGCCAGCCTCGGCCTCTGACGCGTCTCCTGAAACCTGGCCCAGCACCTCGTTTTGATGCTGCCCAAGCCGGGGCGCGGGGCGGTCCAACGCCAGCTCCGCCCCTGAAAACACCATCGGGCTGCGCACACCCGGCAAGCCACCCGGCGCGATCTGCATGCCGCGCGCCTGCACCTGCGGGTCGGCAAACACCTCTGCCAGATCGTTGATCGGCCCGGCCGGAACCCCCGCCGCCTCGCAGGCCGCCAGAAGGTCGGCCTTCGCCCACCCCTTCGTTGCGGCCGTGATCTGCGCCGTCATTTCCGCCCGGTTGGCAATCCGGTCGGCGTTGGTCAGGAACCGCGCGTCCTCGGCCATCGCCTCCAGCCCCAGTATCCCGCACAGCCGCCGATACTGCCCGTCATTCCCGGTCGCCAGAATCAGCCAGCCATCCGCGCAATCAAAGACCGCATAGGGCGCGAGGTTCGGATGCGCGTTCCCCATCAGGCCCGGAGCCTTCCCCGACACCAGATAGTTCATCGCCTGATTGGCCATCACGCTCGTTGCCACGTCAAGCAAGGCCATGTCGATCTGCTGGCCTTCCCCCGTGCGCCCGCGCTGCACCAGCGCCGCCAGTATCGCCGTCGCCGCATAGACCCCGGTGAAGATGTCCGTCACGGCGACGCCCACCTTCTGCGGCTGGCCCTCCGGCGCGCCGGTGACGCTCATCAGCCCGGCCATGCCCTGGATGATGAAATCATAGCCCGCCCGGTGCGCATAAGGCCCGTCCTGCCCGAAGCCGGTGATCGAACAATAGACCAGCCGCGGGTTGACCGCGCGAAGGCTCTCCCAGTCCAGCCCGTATTTCGCAAGGCCGCCGACCTTGAAGTTCTCGATCACCACATCCGCATCGGCCACAAGCTTGCGCACCACCGCCTGCCCCTCGGGCGTGCGGAAATCGCAGGTGATGCCGCGCTTGCCCCGATTCGTCGCGTGGAAATAGGCCGCCGACCGCTCGCCTTCGTTGTCCACGAAGGGCGGACCCCAGCGGCGGGTGTCATCACCCTCCGGGGCCTCGACCTTGATCACATCGGCACCAAGGTCGGCCAGCGTTTGCCCGGCCCATGGGCCAGCCAGAATCCGCGCCAGTTCAATGACGCGGATGCCTTGCAGCGGTGCCGTCACTTCGCCAGTTCGGCGTCGAGGATCACCTTCATGTCGGCGTAGGACATGTTGGAATGCTTGGTGCCGTTGATGAAGATCGTCGGCGTGCCTTCCACTCCGTCCGCAGCCATGTTGGTCTCGAACCGTGCAATCAGCGCCTCGGCCATCGCGCCGTCCTGCATGCAGGCATCGACCGCCGCACCGTCCATCCCGGCCGCAACAGCGATGGTTTTGAGGTTGTTGACCACGGTCGTCGGGTCATTCGACGCCGCCCATTCCTGCTGGGTCGAAAACAGCACGTCAGTGATTCCGAAATAGCGCATCTCGCCGCCGCAACGGGCGACCATCGCCGCCCAAAGTCCGTAGCGGTCGAAATACACTTCGCGCAGGGTGAACTGCACCTTGCCGGTGTCGATGTAGTCGCGCTTCAGGTCCTTAAAGACCTGCTCGTGGAAGGTCGCGCAATGTGGGCAGGTGAACGAGGCGTATTCCACGATCTTCACCGGCGCGTTCGGATCGCCAAGCGAAAAATCGGTCGGCTCGGGTACCGCCGCGTCCTGCGCCATCGCGGGCGACATCGCCATTGCAGCGGCCAGTGCGATCATCGCCCGACGGTTCATCTTCAGCATCGCATGTCGTCCTTCTTCAATTTCGTCGAGTTAAGATATTCTGGGCCAGTGCCGCAAGGGCTGCCCGCAAATCAGGGTCAGCGACGCCCTCGGCAACGGCGTCCGCCTTCGCCACCACCACCGGGTCCGGCGCGGGTGCCGCCTTGGGCTGCACCACAAACTCCGCCTGTCCCTCGGCAAACCCGGTCGCCGCCGTCTGCGTCAGCCGGATATGCGACACCGCCGCATAGCCGTAAACCGCATTGACCCGCTCGCGCAGCTGTTCCTTCTGCATCTCCAGCATCGGCGCATGCGCGCCACTGACCAGAACCGTCAGCGTCGCGCCAAAGCCGCCCGCGCCCGAGCGGTGGCCATAACCGATCTCCACCGGACGGCTCACCCGCGCGACCTCTGCCCCCACGACCTCGGCCCAATGGGTCAAAAGACGCGCCACCGCAAAGCCGCGCGTCTCGCCCACGGTGCGCACCGGTTCCTTCACCAGCCCCGCCGCAGCCTCGAACCCCCGCATCCGGCGCACCGGGCTGGGAGGGGGCAGCGTGCCAGAGGCGGATTTGCGGGCCATCATCGCTTTCAGTTTAAGGTCGCCACTACTCTATCCCACGCCGCGCTCACCGCCAGTGGCAGCGGACCGCACGCGGCATAAAGATTGCGTGACAGAAACTGTCCCAACCGGGCCGTCCCAAGGCAGCCCTCCCCTCGCCCATAGCTTTCCCTTTTCTCAAATATCCCCGGGGTCCGGGGGCTGGCCCCCGGCAAAGCCAAGCGGCCTTGCCGCGCAGGCGGTAGCATCAGGCGCGGCGGCACGCCGCTCCGCATCACCTCCAACGGGGTCGCAACAGGGTTAATACATCCTTACTGTCCAAATCTAACCCACTGATTTTCCTCATACCCGCTCGCTGTCCCACCGTGGACACATGAAGCCTGCCACGCCAAACCCGCCGCTTCCCCTCTGGCCCTTTCCTACCGGCACGCTATCCTTGCTGCCGCAGCCTCTTCCCGAAAGCCCGCCCTTGCCCGCCGACCCGACCGCCCTCTCCGACAGCCTCCTCGTCTGGTACGACCGCCACGCCCGGGTGATGCCCTGGCGGGTCTCACCGCAGGATCGCGCCGTCGGGGTGCGACCCGATCCTTACCGGGTCTGGCTCTCCGAGGTCATGCTGCAGCAGACCACCGTCGCCGCCGTCCGGGATTATTTCAACCGTTTCACCACCCGCTGGCCCACCGTCACCGCGCTCGCCGCCGCCGAGGATGCCGAGGTGATGGCCGAATGGGCCGGCCTTGGCTACTACGCCCGGGCAAGAAACCTGCTCCGCTGCGCCCGCGCCGTCGCCAGCCAGCATGGCGGCCGTTTTCCCGCCACGCGGGACGGACTTCTCACCCTGCCTGGTATCGGCCCCTACACAGCCGCCGCCGTGGCTGCCATCGCCTTCGATGAACCTGCCACCGTCGTCGATGGCAACGTCGAACGCGTGATGTCCCGCCTCTTTCTCGTCGAGACCCCGCTTCCCGCCGCCAAGCCTGCGCTGACCGCGCTTGCAGCACGCCTCACCCCCACGCTTCGCCCCGGCGACCACGCGCAGGCGGTAATGGACCTCGGCGCCACCATCTGCACCCCAAGAAAACCCGCGTGCAGCCTTTGCCCATGGTCCGCAGCCTGCGCAGCACGGGCCAGCGGGGTGCAGGACAGCCTCCCCCGCAAAAGCCCCAAGTCGGCCAAGCCGATGCGGCAGGGCACGCTCTGGCTCGGCCACCGCGACGGCGCCTGGCTGATGGAAACTCGGCCTGACAAGGGCCTCCTTGGCGGAACGCTAGGCTTTCCGGGCGATGCATGGGACGGCGCTGGCGGCCCCGTCCCCGCCTCGGCCAGCTGGCAACCGGTCGGCGAGGTGCGCCATACCTTCACGCATTTCCATCTTGTCCTGACCGTCCTCTACGCTCCGCTCGGATCCGAAGCGCCCGCGCGGGGTCACTGGGCCCGCCCCGCGCCGAACGACCTGCCGACCGTCATGCGCAAGGCTCTGGCCGTTGCGTCAGCAGCCCTTTCACCGCGTTGAGCGGCGCTGAAAAGCGGACTATATTGCCCAGATGCAGAACGCCTCGCTTCCCAGCGCGCTTCCATTCTGGCTCTCGCTCGGCCTCATCCCGCTGGCGCTGATCGGCATGACGCAGGGCGGTTGGACGGTCCTCCTGCTGCCGATATGCTCGTGGGGGCTGTTCACGCTCCTTGATGCGCTGACCGGGCTGAACGAGGCTAACCCCGACCCAGAAACCGGCGACGCCGCGCTGCGCATGCATCGGCTGATCACGCTGATCTGGTTCCCGCTCCAGTTCGCACTCCTGTGCCTTCTGCTTTGGTATGTGCCGCGCGCCGAGCACCTCGAGGGCCTTGAAAAAATCGGGCTGTTCTTCGGCATGGGCATCATTGGCGGCACGATCGGCATCACCTACAGCCATGAATTGATGCATCAGAAATCACGGCTGGAGCGCTGGCTTGCCGACCTTCTGCTGGCAACCGTGCTTTATTCCCACTTCCGATCGGAACACCTGCGGGTCCATCACACCTGGGTCGGCACGCCGCGCGACCCGGTTACCGCCCGCTATAACGAGGGCTTTCCGAGGTATTTCCTGCGGGTACTTGCCAGCTGTCCAGGTTCGGCCTGGCGGGCAGAGGCGCAGATGCTGACCCGCCGCAACCTGCCGTGGCATCACCTTTCCAACCCGTTCTGGCGCTACGCCGCGCTTCAAGGAGTGATGCTGGCGCTCTCGCTCGCACTCGGCGGGTGGGAGGGGCTGGCACTGTTCACCTATCAGGCCTTCATCGCCATCTGGCAGCTGGAACTGGTGAACTATGTCGAGCATTACGGCCTGACGCGCCGGTATCTGGGCCAGGGCCGGTACGAACGCGCCTTGCCGCACCACTCGTGGAACGCGGCCCACCGGGCTTCAAACTGGCTGCTGATCAACCTGCAACGCCATTCAGACCATCACATGAAGCCCGACCGCCGCTTTCCGCTGCTGCAATCGCAGCCCGAGCCTGATGCGCCGCAGTTGCCCTATGGCTATCCCGTGATGACCGCTGCGGCGATGGTGCCGCCACTTTGGCGCCGGATGATGAATTCGCGGGTCAGGCGGTGGCGCAAGCAGCACTATCCGGACATCGCCAACTGGCATGACTATAACAAGGCGCTCAACCCCGTGGCCTCCTGATCCGGCCAGAGGTCGCCTTCGAGAAGGGGCGCCGGCGGGTCAGCAAACCACCTCGATCAGCGTCGGCCCGCGCTGCTCCATCGCCGCAGCGAAAGCCGCCGCGAAGCCGTCAACATCCGTGACCCGCACACCGGACACACCGTGACCGCGGGCCAGAGCCACCCAATCGAGCGTCGGTTCCACCACATCGAACATTCGCACGGCGTTGCGGCCAACCTCGGCGACGCCTACCGCCGCGAGTTCGTCGCGCAGAATCTGATAGCCTCGGTTGGCGAAGACGACGACTGTAACGTCCAGACCCTCGCGCGCCATCGTCCACAGGGATTGCAGCGTATACATGCCCGATCCGTCGCCCTCCAGCACCACTATCTTGCGATCCGGACAGGCAACCGCCGCCCCCACCGCAGCGGGCAGGCCAAAGCCGATGGACCCGCCTGTGATGGTCAGCACGTCATGCCCGCGCGCACGGGCCAGCGCTGGCGCAAGGAAGCGGGACGAAGATACCCCTTCGTCAACCAAAACGACATCAGACGGCATCAAAGCCGCCATTGCCTCGCCCACCGCGTCCAGACGCATCGCACCGGTCGGCACATCCGGCAGGTCTAAGGGTTCAAAGTCATCGGTGGTCAAGTCTGCCTGACCCAACTCGTCGGCCAGAGCGTTGATCGTCCAGGTAATGTCCATATCGCGGGCGCAGAGGTCGATCAGCCGGGTGTTCGGGTCATCCGGAGTTGACGGCTTGCCCGGATAGACAAAGAACCCGGCGGGTCGTGTCGTGCCACAAAGGACAAGCGCCGACGCACCAGCCAGAAGCGTCTGGTTGTCCTCGATCCGGTAGGCCATCCGTTCCATCCGGACGGTGCCAGCACCGCGCCTGAAACGGGCGGCGAAAAATGGCTGCATCAGCCGCGCGCCGGCTGCCTTGGCGGCCCGCTTTGCCGTCAGGCCAAGATCGGTCCACAACGCCGCCCCGTCAATCATCAGGATCGCTCCCGGCAGACGCAACGCCGCTGCCGCAGCCTGCACTTCAGCGCCCGATGGGCGGCGAAGGGGAACGGGTGGCGGGGCTGCCGTGGCGTTGCCACCCGCCTCGTCCCACGCCATGTTCGCCGGCAAGATCAGCGTGGCGATCTGCCCGTTTCGTCCGCGCGCCGCCTGTATCGCGGCCGCGCCATCGGCCGCCACCGCAGCGGGCTCCGCCGTAACCCGCGTCCAATGCGAGATGGCTTCGCTGATCCCCACCGTGTCGCCCTTCAGGGGGGCTTCGTAACGCAGGTGGTAATCGGCATGTTCGCCCATGATGTTGACGATGCCGCTTTGCGCCTTCCGAGCGTTGTGCAGGTTGGCAAACGCGTTGCCGAAACCCGGCGCAAGGTGCAGCAATGTCGCCGCGACATCGCCTTTCATCCGGTAATAGCCGTCTGCGGCGCCGGAAACGCCGCCCTCGAACAGGCACAGGATGCAGCGCATTTCCGAGTGACGATCAAGGGCTGCAACAAAGTGCATCTCGGAGGTTCCGGGGTTGGCGAAGCAAACCTCGACACCGCTTGCAAGCAGTGTCTTCACCAGCGTTTCGGCCCCGTTCATTGGCGTGTCTCCATTTCCGGCTTCTGTCCTGATGGGGCATTAATCGAGCGCGGATTGCAACCGAAGCCGCAGGAAACAGATGAAAAGGCCCCGCCATGCAGGCATGGCGGGGCAGTCGTCTTCCCGGGCGGTCCGGGTTGACAGGCGTTCGTAAACTCAGTGCGTGGGGCTGTTGTCAGCTTCCATCTCGGCGCGGATCTGCTGGCGCAGAATGTCGATCGGCACCATCTTTCCGTCGCGCTTGAAGTGCCAGTAGGTCCAGCCATTGCAGGACGGCGCGCCTTCAAGTGCTGCTCCGACCTGATGGATCGAGCCCTTGACCTCGTGCCCGATCAACGTGCCATCGGCGCGAACCTTGGCCTTGTAGCGGTTGCCGAGCGAGAAAAGCTCTTCGCCGGGGCGAAGCATGCCGCGTTCTACCACCTGGCCGAACGGGACCCGCGGCTCTGCGCGCTTCGATCCGGTGATCTCAAGCGCCGAGGCATCGAAGCGGCGCACCCGTTCGATCCGTTGGGCGGCAACCTTGCGGTAGGCTTCCTCGCGTTCGATCCCGATAAAATCGCGGCCCAGCATCTTGGCCACAGCGCCGGTGGTTCCTGTGCCGAAGAAGGGGTCAAGCACAACGTCGCCGGGGTTTGTGGTTGCGACCAGAATCCGATGCAGCAGGCTTTCCGGTTTCTGCGTCGGATGCGCTTTGTCGCCGTTTTCATCCTTCAGACGCTCATGGCCCGTGCAGATCGGCAGTACCCAATCCGACCGCATCTGGATGCCGTCGTTCAACGCCTTCAGCGCCTCGTAGTTGAAGGTATACTTGGCAGCCTCATCGCGCGAGGCCCAGATCAGCGTTTCATGCGCGTTGGTCAGCCGCTTACCCTTGAAGTTCGGCATCGGGTTCGACTTGCGCCAGACCACGTCGTTCAAAAGCCAAAAGCCCTGATCCTGCAAGACCGATCCCAGCCGAAAGACGTTGTGATAGGAACCGATCACCCAAATTGCGCCGTTCGGCTTCAGCAACCGCTTGGCGGCGGCCAGCCAGTCACGGGTGAAGGCGTCGTATGCCGCAAAGCTGGAGAACTGGTCCCAGTGATCATCCACGGCATCAACCTTGGAATTGTCGGGCCGGTGCAGTTCGCCCTTGAGCTGCAGGTTGTAGGGCGGGTCTGCAAAGATCAGATCCACCGACCCTGCCGGCAGCCCGTTCATTACTTCAATGCAATCGCCAGACATGATCTGGTTGAGCGGCAGCGCTTGCGCCACCGGAGCCGTTTTCGTCGCCATTCTCTGCCTCTGCGTCGGCCTCGTTTGTGTGCCGATCTTGGAGCAGAGCATGAGTCAGCGGCGATTCGCCGTCAAATTCTTTATTGAATCAAGAGGTTACTGAAAGCTCTTGATACAATATGTTGTGGACGGGGCGAAAAGAACGCCTATGCCAAGCGGTCACGCCAAGATTTAGAAGCGCCGCAAGATGCGCGGGAGTGGGGTAGCCTGCGTTCGCCTCCCAGCCGTACCCGGGATGCTGTTGCGCCAAATCCACCATGATGCGGTCGCGTGTCACTTTTGCCACAATTGAAGCTGCAGCGATGGAGAGGCAAAGCGCGTCGCCCTTGATGATCGGGGTCGCCCCGCACGAAAGACCACGCGGCACCATATTGCCGTCGATCAGCGCATGATCCGCGCCAAGCGCTGCAATTGCCCGTTCCATCGCCAGATGGCTGGCGCGCAGGATGTTGATGGTGTCGATCTCGACCACGGTGGCGTGTGCAATCGCGACCTCGGCGACAGACAAGATTTCGTTGTAAAGCCGCTCTCGCTGGGGTGCCGTCAACACCTTGCTGTCGCGCAGGCCCTTGGGGATTCGAGAAGGATCGAGCCGGACAGCACAGGCAGTGACCGGCCCCGCCAGCGGACCACGACCGACTTCATCGACGCCCACTACATAACGTGCCCCGCCCGCAAGCGCAGCGGTCTCGAAGTTGAAGTGGGGGAGCGGTGTTTCCATGCATACCGCTACCGCGATTTGCAGCGCAGAAAAAGGGGGGCGCGAGCTGCTCACCCTCGCACCCCCCAGGGCATGACGACGGGGTCAAGGGTGCCCCGCCGCCAACCCGAGCCACCTCAGCGGCCCGAGATACGAAAGCCGGCGTCGCGCAGGCACTGCGCGCTGTAGACGCGATCATCGCGGCCAAAAACCCGAGCGTCGTTGGCACAGCCACGCGGCAGGCGCTGGCTCACGCCTTCTCGCCGCAGGCAGCTTTCCGGATAGAGCGTCACATCACGTTCTGCGCCCTCGATCGAAATGGCGCAGACTGCCGGTACCCGGTTCGAACGCGCCGGTTCGGGACGAGGCACGGGCGCCGCGTCCGATCGTTTCGTTTCCTTCACGATGGCACCTATGACAAGCGCCGCGATCAGCGCTTTGGCCAGATCGTCCTTCCTGTCGGCCCGTGCCGGCATCGCGGTGGCTAGCAGGAGAGCCAATACAGCGGCACCTGCGGTGATCAGCGACGCGATGCTGCTGCGGGCCGGACCGCCATGGGTTGCCGTATCCCGCAGCGCCGCGCGGGGAATGCGAGTGGAAAGGCTGGTGAACGTGTCGGTCATCGGGTCCTCCTGTCTGTCGCGTTGCTGGTCCGTGTTGCAAACGGGCCGTATAGGGCACCCTTGCTAGCGGTTGGACTGACGGTCGCGGCCAGCAGCGGGACAAGCAATAACGCCACCCGGTTATGCGATAACCCGTTTGGCTGACCGGGCTGCTATCGCATAGCAACGCCCGTAAACCCGCCTTGTTATTGAATATCAGCGCGACCGGGTGCATGTTCGTGGCCGAAGCGATCACTTCCCTGACGGCTTCCTACCTGGAGCGGGACAATGACCAGACTTAGCCTGACCGTTGCGTTGATGATGGCCTTTGCCGGCCCAGCGACGGCAGAGTGCTATGCCGATTATAAAGCGAAGCGTGACGAACCCTTGAAGCTTCATTACGGTGTGGCGCAGGTTTCCGACGGAAATTGCAGCACGGGTGCCGCAGAAGGCGAACTTGCGCCGCGCCTTGCCTCGGACGGCTGGACGTTGCTGAATGTTTTGTCCACATTCGGCCCGGAAGGTTTGGAGGAAAGGAAAGCGAGTGCCGGAGCCTACTTCCTCCGTTACTTGCCGCAATCGTCCTGATCCTGCTGGCCGCAGCGCTGTTTCTGTTCGTGAACCTGCCCGACGCCAACGCATTCAACGCGCGGGTCGAGCGGATCTTCGTCGAGAACAACGATCTGACAACCGGGGCCGAGATCAAGCTGCTGGAAATCCTGGCGCAGTCGGGCACGACTTTTCAGGAAGTGCTGATCAGCTACCGCAGCGTGATTTTCGTGCTGCTGTTGTTTTCCACCGCGCTTCTTGTCGCGGCCCTGGTTTTTCTGGTGATGATCATCGCGCTGAACCGTCGGATCTCGGCGATCCAGCGGTCGGGCATTCAGGTCGCCAGCCTGATGATCAGTCGCGAGGCGCGGGCCGTCTACATCAACGATCTGGAATTCGCCCTTACCGAAGCGGCGCTGGAAACCCTATCGGTGTTGGCCGAAGCGCGGATGGACGACGAAGTGCTGACCGGAGCGCAGATCGAAGCAGTGATTTCAGGCCGCAACGAGGCGGACTGCGACGAGGCGGCAGGGGCGACGCGGGTCAAGCGGCTGCGGGATACCCTTGGCAACCAGCTTGTCTCGGAACTTCTGGTCAAGACCATTGCACGGCGCGGCTATGTGCTTGCGGTGGGAAAGGAAACCATCCGCATGATTTGAGGCGCATAAAGGCGAGCCGCCAAAGCAAAACGCCCGGACCATTGGCCCGGGCGTTTTTGCGAAAGTGGTGAGCCGGACAGGATTCGAACCTGTGACCCGCTGATTAAAAGTCAGCTGCTCTACCAACTGAGCTACCGGCCCCACGAGGCGCGTGATTAGGCAAGCCCGCATCGGGGGTCAAGGGCAAAAAGCGCGCCGCTCTGGCAAAAGGCTCGTGGCGGGGATATATGCCGGAGAATGAGAGACTCGACCGCATCCGCCAACCTGGCCTTCATGAAGATGCACGGCGCAGGCAACGACTTCGTCGTTATCGACTCGCGCTCGCGCGGGGCGCGGATGACGGCTGGCCTTGCGCGCGCAATCGGAGACCGGCATCGGGGCGTCGGGTTTGACCAGCTTGCAGAGATTGTCGATGCCGAGGCGGCCGATTTCGGGCTGGTGTTCTGGAACAACGATGGCAGCCTCGCAGGGGCATGTGGCAACGCGACCCGCTGTGTCGCAGACTACGTCATGCGCGATTCCGGCGTTGAGCAGGTCAGCCTGACCACGGCACGCGGGCTTCTGCGGGCCGAGCGGCTGAACGACGGGCGTGTTTCCGTGAACATGGGCGCCCCGCAGCTTGACTGGAGCGAGCTTCCTCTGTCGCACGAAGTCGATACCGCGCATCTTCCGTTGGCGGGCGACCCGATTGCGGTTGGCATGGGAAACCCCCACTGCGTCTATTTCGTCCCCGATGCCGAGGCAGTGGATCTGGCGGTTCTGGGTCCACAGATCGAACATGACCCGCTGTTTCCCGAACGGACCAATGTCGAATTCGCCACCCTCCTGTCCCCCTGCCGGATGCGCATGCGGGTTTGGGAGCGCGGAACCGGCATCACGCTGGCTTGCGGATCGGGCGCCTGTGCCACTGCCGTCGCAGGACATCTGCGCGGCATGATCGGGCCGCGCGTCGCGATCGAGGTAGATGGCGGAACGCTGGAAGTTGACTGGCGCGATGATGGTGTCTGGCTAAGCGGCCCCGTCGCGCGGGTGTTCGACGGGGTCTTGTCGTCGGACTATGTGGCCGCTCACCAATGACAGCGCCGGTCTTTGCGACGCTTGGCTGCCGGCTTAATGCCTACGAGACGGAAGCCATGAAGGAACTTGCTGCTGCAGCCGGCGTATCGGGCGCGGTGGTGGTCAATACCTGCGCGGTGACCGCCGAGGCGGTGCGCAAGGCCAAGCAGGAAATCCGCCGCCTATCTCGCGAAAATCCCGGTGCGCCGATCATCGTGACCGGCTGCGCTGCGCAGACCGAGCCGGAAACCTTTGCCGCAATGCCGGAAGTCAGTCGCGTCGTAGGCAACCACGAAAAGATGCAGGCCTCGACATGGGCAGCTTTGGCTGCGCCAGACCTGATCGGGGTCACCGAGCGGGTGCAGGTGGACGATATCATGTCCGTGCGGGAAACCGCAGGCCATCTGATCGACGGGTTCGGGCGGCACCGGGCCTATGTTCAGGTTCAGAACGGCTGTGACCATCGCTGCACGTTCTGCATCATTCCGTTCGGACGGGGCAACTCGCGCTCGGTGCCGGCGGGCGTGGTGGTGGAACAGATCAAGCGCCTTGTCGACCGCGGCTTCAACGAGGTGGTTCTGACCGGCGTCGACCTCACATCCTGGGGTGCCGATTTGCCGGGTGAGCCGCGGCTTGGTGATCTTGTGCTGCGTATCCTGCGGCTGGTGCCCGATCTGCCGCGCCTTCGGATCAGTTCCATCGATTCGATCAAGGTCGATCCGGCGCTGATGGAGGCGATTGCCAGCGAAACGCGATTGATGCCGCATCTGCACCTGTCGCTGCAGGCGGGCGATGACTTGATCCTGAAGCGGATGAAGCGGCGGCATCTTCGGGACGACGCCATCCGTTTTTGCCAAGAGGCGCGACGGCTGCGTCCGGAAATGGTCTTCGGGGCCGACATCATCGCGGGCTTTCCCACCGAGACCGAAGCGATGTTCGAGCAGTCGCTGCGCTTGATCGATGACTGCGGCTTGACCTTCCTCCACGTCTTTCCGTTCAGCCCACGCAAAGGCACGCCGGCTGCGCGAATGCCGCAGGTGCCGGGGCCAGCGATCCGTGATCGGGCGGCGCGCTTGCGGTCAGCTGGCGTTGCGGCGCTGGAGCGTCATCTTGGGTCACATGTTGGGCGGCGCCTTCCTGTGCTGGTCGAGGGGCCGCGCATGGGAAGGACAGAAGGCTTCGCAGAGGTGGACTTTGCCGAGGATCAGCCAGAAGGGCAGATCGTGACCGCTTTCATTCAAGGTCACCGTGATGGCCGGCTTGTTGCCTGAAAAGTCGCCGACTGCCTTGGTTGCAAGGTAATTCCTGACCGCTTGGATTTTTGCTCTATGCTGCGGCATCAGCTTTGACGGAAGGCAAGAACTCTGGACGGTTTGCTCATTGGCCTGTGCGTTGCCAAGAACGAGTCCGACATCATCGAAGCGATGGTGCGGCACAATCTTTCGTTTCTCGACAAACTGCATGTCGTCGACAACGACAGCTCAGACGCGACCCTGGATATCGTCAAGCTTCTGGCGGCTGAATTTCCCGGACGCCTGACCTGGTCGACAGATGAACGCCCCGGGCACATGCAGAAGGTGATCCTGAACGAACTGCTTGCCGCCGTCGATCGAGATGAAAACATCGCACATATCGTGCTGCTGGACGCCGACGAGTTCATCCGTGCCTCCCGCGACGAATTTCGCAACGGACTGCTGGGGACGGATGCGCCCGTGCTTTTGCCTTGGGTTACCTATGTGCCGACCCGGTTCGACGACAAGACCGAGCCGAACCCCGCCCTGCGCATCGGACGCCGGCGCAGGCGCGAGCGGCCGCAACATTTCAAGGTGACCGTTCCGGGGCGGCTTATCGGGCAGGTGCAAATCAAGGCCGGTAGTCGTTACCTGAAAGGCCTCGATGTGCCGGACTCAGTTGTCTTGGCGGAGGCAAGCCTTGCCCATTTTCCGGTCAGATCCCCTGAACAGCTGATGTCCAAGGTCCTGATCGGATCATGGAGCGTCAGGGCGCGGGGGGCGTTGAAGGGAAAGGAGGCCTATCACTGGCACGCGTTGGCGGAGCGGGTCCTTTCCGGCAACCTGATCAGCGAGGCTGACCTACAAGCTATCGCTTTAAGCTATGCCGCGGACAAGGAGGTGGGATTGATCCACGATCCGTTGCCTTCCGTGGCGGACGGCAGGCTGCGCTACACTCGACCGGTATCTGATCTACTTCTGCGAAACCTCATCGCGTTTGCAGAAGGCTGCGTCCAGTGGCGCGAGGCGAATCATCCCACCGGGCTTTCATCGGACTGAAACTCCGTCAATGCGCGGTTCGGATCGTATCTCCGGGCTCCAGCTTGGGAAACAGCTCCAGCTTCTCTCCCGGAATGGAGGCCCCAGCGATGATTTCAGCCGCTCGGCGCCCAATCTCAAGACGACAAGCATCCATCGTCGCCAGCTTTCGCGGAAGACCGTCAAGCAGTTCGACGCCGTTGAACCCTGCCAGACCGATCTTTCCGGGCACGTCCAAGCCTTGCGCTAGACAATAAAGTAGACCGCCCGCCCCAATCATGTCGTTGGAGTAATATAGAAAATCGACGTCCGGCGTGCGGTTCAGCACTGCTGCAGTCATCTCGCGCCCCTTCAGAAGCGCGGACCCACCCGAGTAATATTCTCTGTCGACAAGCGACAGGCCAGCCTTTTGCAAAGCGGCCTCAAATCCCTCAAGGCGCTTGCGGGCGCGGTGGTCATTGGGCATCTGGGTGCCAAGGAATGCAATGCGCCGGTAGCCTGCGGCAATGATCGCCTCGGCCATCTGGCGACCGGCGCGGCGATGCGAAATTCCGACCGCATGGTTCACTGCATCACCGTCAATATCCATGATCTCGACGATCGGGATACCGGCACGGGCAAGCATGGCGCGGGCCGGAGGCGTATGCTCCAAGCCGGCAATGATCATGCCTGAGGGCCGCCACGACAGCATCTCGTAGATTACGCTTTCCTCTCGGTCAGGCAGATAGTTAGTCACTCCGACCACGGGTTGCAGGCCGGTGCCTTCCAGCTTTTCCGAAATGCCGGTCATAACTTCCGGAAAGACCATGTTGGACAGCGAAGGGATGACCACGCCGACAAGGTTGACACGCTGCGACGCAAGGGCACCGGCGATCTTGTTGGGGACGTAGCCAAGGGTACGAGCCGCCTCGAGCACCTTCTCCCGCGTGGCTGCAGACACATCTCCCCGGTTTCGGATGACGCGGCTGACTGTCATTTCACTGACGCCACAAGCTTCGGATACATCGCGGAGCGTCAGGGCGTGGCGAGGATCAACAGCAGGAGTTTTGGACAAGGGCGCATCCCGGTTTCGGTGATATCCCTTGTTACCGCTAAAGCAGTGGCTTGTCCAAGGGGCTGTCGTCTGCTAATGCTAGCGCTAACAGCCGCAAGTGCTGGCCATATCCTGCGTATCCTGCAAGCTCTCAAATCGGATGCGACGGACCAGAGGGGGAGCGGTGGGCCAAATTCGTTCCCCCTTTATTGAACGGTTGACTGATCCAGCAAGCGTCGGTCAGGCCCCGTAGCTCAGGGGATAGAGCGGCCGCCTCCTAAGCGGCAGGTCGATGGTTCGAATCCATCCGGGGTCACCAGCTTTGGCGCAAGATCATGTGCCTTGCATTGCCTCATAAATTGCGGTTGCCGGGCTGCCGTGCCCTCAGGCGTCGAGATGCTCGACGCTGAGGGCGTTGTCCTGGATGAACGCGCGGCGCGGCTCGACGACGTCGCCCATGAGCTTGGTGAAGATATCGTCGGCTTCGGCGAGGTCATCGACCTTCACCTGCAACAGGGTGCGCGCCTCGGGGTCGAGCGTGGTTTCCCACAGCTGTTCGGGGTTCATCTCGCCCAAACCCTTGTAACGCTGCAGCGAAAGCCCCTTCTCGCCTTCGGCGAGAATCGACTTCAAAAGGTCGATCGGCCCGTGAATCAACTGGTCACGATCCTTGCGAACCAGACGTGAGGGCTCCTTATAGACGTCGCGGTGCTGGGCTGCGGCAGCCGACAAGCGCCGCGCCTCGCCTGAACGAAGGACCGCGCCGTCAAGCGTGCGAAGCTCCTCGACGCCGCGCAAGATGCGGCTAAGCCGGATACCGTGGTCCTGGGTGATCCGGCCAGTCCAGCCGCGCTCATATTCTGCCGCGACTAGATTGAGCCGCTGCGCCACGGTATCCGCGACGCGCTGCAGGTCGGCATCGGCACTGCCGGGGTCGAAAGCGCCCGCCAGGGCCGCCTGTTCCAGGATGGCGCGCGGATAATGGGTTGGAAAGGCATCCAGAACCCGACGGAACTGCCGGGCACCCTCGATCACGCGCGCAAGGTCGTTGCCAGCGATCTCGCTGCCGTTGCCAAGGCGCAGCACGGCGCCTTCAAGGCCCATCTCGATCAGATAGTCCTCAAGCGCGGCCTGATCCTTCAGGTAGACCTCCGACTTGCCCCGCGCGACCTTGTAGAGCGGTGGTTGTGCAATGTAGAGGTAGCCACCTTCGATCAGCTGCGGCATCTGGCGGAAGAAGAAGGTCAAAAGCAGGGTGCGGATGTGGGCGCCGTCCACATCGGCGTCGGTCATGATCACGACCTTATGGTAACGCAGCTTGCCGATGTCGAACTCGTCGCGGCCAATACCAGTGCCAAGTGCCGTGATCAGCGTGCCGATCTCTTGACTTCCCAGCATCCGGTCAAATCGCGCCCGCTCGACGTTGAGGATCTTGCCGCGCAACGGCAAGACGGCCTGATTATACCGGCTACGCCCCTGCTTGGCCGAGCCGCCCGCACTATCCCCCTCGACGAGGAAAAGCTCGGATTTCGACGGATCGCGCTCCTGGCAGTCGGCCAGCTTGCCCGGCAACGACGCCACATCAAGCGCGGTCTTGCGCCGGGTAAGTTCGCGCGCCTTGCGCGCGGCTTCGCGGGCCAGCGCGGCCTCAATGATCTTGCCGACGATGGATCGCGCCGGGCCGGGGTTTTCTTCGAACCACTCCGCCAGTTTTTCGTTCACAAGGTTCTCGACTGCGGGCCGCACCTCGGAGGAGACAAGCTTGTCCTTGGTCTGGCTGGAGAACTTGGGGTCGGGAACCTTTACCGAAAGCACGCAGGTCAGACCCTCGCGCGCATCGTCGCCGGTAAAGTCGACCTTTTCCTTCTTCGCGATGCCAGAAGATTGCGCATAGGCGTTGATCGTGCGAGTAAGCGCCCCGCGGAATCCGGCCAGGTGGGTACCGCCGTCCCGTTGCGGAATATTGTTTGTGAACGGAAGTACCATTTCGTTGTAGCTGTCGTTCCACCACATCGCCACTTCGACGACGATTCCGTTGCGTTCGCCGATCATGTAGATCGGGTCGGGCACCACCGGCGACTTGGAACGGTCGATGAATCTGACGAACTCGCGAACGCCGCCTTCGTAGAACAGCTCGACGCGCTGCGGGTCGGCAATGCGCTGGTCTTCAAGGATGATGCGAACGCCGGAATTCAGGAAAGCAAGCTCCCGCAACCGGTGCTCGAGCGTCTTGAAACTGTAATCGAGGTTGGAGAACGTGCCGTCGGGAATATTCGACTTCGCAGATGCCAGAAAACGGACCTCGGTACCCCGCATTCCTGGCGCGGGGCCAACCGGGTAGACGTGGACCACGCATTCGCCATGTTCGAAGCGGGCGCGATACTCGGTTTCATCACGCCAGACGCGCAATTCCAGCCATTCGCTAAGCGCGTTGACCACCGACACGCCAACCCCGTGCAGGCCGCCTGACACCTTGTAGGCGTTGCCGCTGTCGTCGGTGTTGTTGAACTTCCCGCCGGCGTGCAGTTGGGTCATGATGACTTCAGCTGCCGAAACACCCTCTTCCTGATGGATGTCGACAGGAATCCCGCGGCCGTTGTCACGCACCGAAACGCTGTCATCATCGTGGATCGTCACCGTCACGGCGGTCGCGTGGCCGGCCAAGGCTTCGTCAATGCCGTTGTCAACGACCTCGTAGACCATATGATGCAGGCCAGACCCATCGTCCGTGTCGCCGATGTACATGCCGGGACGCTTGCGTACGGCCTCCAAGCCTTTGAGAACCTTGATAGAATCAGCGCCATATTCAGCTGGCTTGCGGGCGGCGTCGGCCATGTGTGGGAAACCCTCGAATTTACCTGCCATTCATAGCGGTTTGGGGGGCGTTTGTCACCCCTGACCCACAAGATTTGGTAGTTATGTGAACGGGATGACGCAGCCGACTGCGATCAGAAGCGCACCGGAAATGATGTTCAACCGGCGCATTGCTGCGGGGCTGGACAAGAGCCTGCGTGCGCGGTCGAGAAAGAGGGCGAGGCCGAGGTTTCCAAGCATCGGCACAAGCGTCGAGACCAGCAGGATGGCGGCGATATCGAGGCCGTTGATCCGGCTCAGGTCAAAGAACCCCGGCAGCACGCCCATGTAGAACAGGATGGCCTTGGGGTTGCCGGCCACGGCGGCCACACCAACGGCAAAGCCGGCCCAGGCGCCGGGTTTGGTCAGCCTGCTGTCAGCGGACAAGGCGCCAGCCTGCTTGCGGATCAGCAGGACACCCATCAGCAAGAAGATCCCCGCCGCAACCCATTTCAGCGCAACGAGGAAGCCGCCGTAAAGCGCGATAATCCAGCTTAGCCCGAAGATCGCGGCCAAGGGCCAGAGCGCATCACCGAGAGCAACGCCCACGGCCAGTGGCCAAGCCGACGCAAATCCGCCCGAAAGCGCGCGCGCGGTCAGCGCCACCCAGACCGGCCCCGGCACCAGCCAAAGCAACGCCATGCCTCCGGCGTAGAGCAGCAATTCATGTATTGAAACGGTCATTCATATATCCTCGGCAGGGCTGATCCGTGACTGCCCGCCAGCCTCGGAAACGCTCACCAGGCGACCCTGCCCGGTCAAGCCGCGAAACAAGTCGGCCTCGGTGCCGGTCATCAAGGCCTGCGCGCCCAAGTGCAGCAGTTCGTGATAAAGCGCCGAGCGACGCCCTTCGTCGAGGTGCGCGGCGACCTCATCCAGAAGAAGCATCGGTGCATGCCCGATGTCCTCGGCAAGCGCACGGGTGTTGGCGAGGATCAGGCTGATCAGCAAGGCCTTCTGTTCGCCGGTAGAACATTGGTCCGCCGGGGCACCCTTGGCCGCATAGGTCGCACCCAGATCCGCGCGGTGCGGCCCGACCAAGGTCCGCCCGGCCGCAAGATCCCGGCGGCGTCCCTCGGACAGCGCAGCGGCAAGGTCATCCGGCTCATCCTCACCCTCGGCACCGATCAAGGCAAGCGTTGCGCGCGGGAAGGTGTCCACCTCCGTAGACGCACGCTCGATCCGCGCGATTGCTTGCAGCCTGTTGCGCGTGATCTGCTGACCTGCCTCGGCCATCTGCGCTTCAAGCGCCGCATACCAATGCGGGTCGGTGACCTGTTCTTTCAGCAGGCGGTTCCGGTCCCGCATCGCCTTTTCATAAGTCAGCGACAGTTCGGCATGATCAGGTACGAAACTTAGCGTCATGCGATCCAGAAAGCGGCGGCGGCCTTCTGCGGCTTCGATCCAGAGCCGATCCATCGAGGGCACCAGCCAAAGGATACGCAGCACCCTGCCAAGGCTGGCCTGCGTCGCGATCTTGCCGTCGATCCGCACTTGGCGGGCTTCCTGCGGGTTGGCCCAGGTTTCGATATCGTGTCCGCCGCCAATGCCCGCCACCGAGGCACTCAGCTTCCAGCCGATGTTTTCCGGACGCTTGGCAAAATCTTCGGCATTGCCACGGCGCAAGCCCCGCCCGGGGGACAGCAGCGACACGGCCTCCAGAAGATTGGTTTTGCCAGCTCCGTTCGGGCCGATCAGGGCAACCGGCCGGCCGTCAAAATCCAGACTTGCCGCGCCATGGCTGCGGAAATGCGACAGGTTGAGCGTCTTGATTGCCAGACCGCCCACGGGATCACGCCTTTTCAGTCAGGATCGGTCAGACGCGCATCGGCATGACGACGTAGACCGCTGAAGTGTCGTTGCCTTCACGCATCAGGGTCGGGTCGCCCGACGAATTGAACAGGAACACGGCATTCTCACGGTCAACCTGGCTGGCGATCTCCAGCAGATATTTCGCGTTGAAGCCGATTTCCAGCCGTTCGTCGCCATAGGCTACGGCCAATTCTTCCTCGGCGGCGCCACTGTCGGGCGCGTTGACCGAGAGGATAAGGCGATCCTCGTCCAGACTGAGTTTCACGGCGCGGGACCGTTCGGACGACACGGTTGCCACGCGGTCTACCGCCTTGGCGAACTCGGACGCATCGACTTCAAGCCGCTTGGTGTTGCCGGTCGGGATCACGCGGGTGTAATCTGGGAAGGTGCCGTCAATAACTTTGGAGGTAAGAGTGATCGCCGGGGTCGCGAAGCGAACCTTCGTCTCTGAAACCGAAACTGCAATCTGCGCCTCGTCATCATCCAGAAGTTTGCGCAGTTCCCCCACTGTTTTCCGGGGAACGATCACGCCCGGCATTCCGGCGGCCCCCTCCGGCAGCGGCGCATCGATGCGGGCAAGACGGTGCCCGTCCGTCGCCACACAGCGCAAGACCTGCGCGCCGTCCGACGATGAGACGTGCAGATAGACGCCATTCAGATAATAGCGGGTTTCTTCGGTGGAGATTGCAAACTTCGCCTTGTCGAACAAGCGACGCAGCACCGGCGCAGGGGCCGAAAAGTTGGAGGAGTATTCCGAACTCGCCATGACCGGAAAGTCTTCTTTCGGCAAGGTGGCAAGGCTGAACGTCGACCGCCCGGCCATGATCGTCAGCCGGCCTGTCGCCGCATCTTCGGTCAGGTTTACCAGCGACCCGTCCGGCAACTTGCGGACAATTTCATGCAACATGACGGCAGATACAGTTGTCGCACCGGGCCGCTCGACCATGGCCGGGGCACGATCCACGACCTCGATATCCAAGTCTGTGGCGCGGAAGCTGACGCTTGCCCCCTCGGCCTCGATCAGCACGTTGGCGAGGATCGGAATGGTATTGCGCCGCTCCACCACCGACTGGGCCTGAGCCAGCGCCTTCAGCAGCGTGGCGCGTTCGATCGAGAGCTTCATTTCGTTTCCCCCTGCCGTCCCCATGAAGGGACGCCGAATTTATCCGGTTTTCGCCGGTTCACAAGCCTTTGCGCGGACATTGCGGGCGATTGCCAAGGCCGTCAAGGCCGAGCGG
>LNFM01003626.1_pt1 | contig 30026 bp, 32 predicted proteins | sample 596031 | NCBI WGS metagenome assembly LNFM01 (sample SAMN04254537, study PRJNA301005) | activated carbon metagenome | isolation source: dual media filters at the Ann Arbor, Michigan drinking water treatment plant | place: USA: Ann Arbor
AAGTGGCGAGCGGGACGTGATGATCATGGGCTTCCTGCACCATTGGAAAGACGTCTGCGCGGCGATCGGACGCACGGACCTCGCGGCCCATCCTGACTGGGACACCGATGCGAAACGCCTGACGCGTCGCGCCGAGATCATCTCGATGATCGAAACCTGGTTGCAGTCCTTCGCGACTGCAGAGGAGGCCATCAAGGTGCTGGAGTCGCACAATGTGCCCTGCGCACCGGTGCTCTCGGTCGCGGAAACCCTCCACGAACCACACCTGCGCGAGCGCGGCACCGTGCGCACGATCACCGACAAGGTGGCCGGCACCTTCGACATCCCGGGTTTCCCGCTGCGCTTCAGCGATTTCCCCGAGCCGCTGCCGCTCGAGGCGCCGCTGCTCGGTGAGCACAATGCCTCGGTGCTGACCGAGGTGCTCGGCAAGTCCCCCGCCGAACTCGAACGGTTGCAGGCCGCCGGCGTGCTGATCGAAAAGCCGTTCTGACGCATCGATTTCCGTCTTGAATGCCGCGCCGTCTTCAGCGGACGCGTTCGCGCGCTTTGCGCCGGCGCTGTTCGTCGTGTTGTGGTCCACCGGATTCGTCGGGGCCAAGTTCGGCCTGCCGTATGCCGAACCGGTCACGTTCATGTGGTACCGCTACGCGATCGTCTCGCTGCTGCTCGGCGGGTTCGTCGTCGCGGTCCGCGCGCCATGGCCGCGCGAGCCGATGGCCTACCTGCATCTCGCGGTCAGCGGACTGTTGCTCCACGGCGTGTACATCGGCGGCGTGTTCGTCGCCATTGCCCATGGCATGAGTTCCGGCATTGCGGCGCTGATCGTCGGTGTGCAGCCGCTGTTGACGGCGACGCTGGTCGGGCCGCTGCTCGGCGAAACCCTCAGTGCCCGGCAATGGGCCGGATTCGTCGTCGGTTTCGCCGGTCTCGCGCTGACGGTCTACAAGACTTTCGATCTCGGCGCGCTGCCGCTGTTCGGGCTCGTTACCTGCCTGTTCGCGCTGCTCGCCATCACGTTCGGTACGATCTATCAGAAGCGGCATACGGCCGGCATCGACAACCGCGTCGGTGCGCTGGTGCAATTCATGGCGACCGCGGTGGTGGCCGGCATCGTGTCGAGCGTGTTCGAAACCGGGGATGTCGAGTGGCATCCACGGTTCATCTTCGCGCTCGCCTGGTTGTGCTGCGCGTTGTCGCTGGGCGCGATCAGCATCCTGTGGATCATGATCAGGCGCGGCGCTGCGGCGCGCGTCGCCAGCCTGTTCTACCTCGTGCCGCCGGTGACTGCGATCGAGGGCTACCTGCTGTTCGGCGAAACGCTGCACGCGACGCAGATGATCGGCATCGCGACGACGGCGGTGGGCGTGGCGCTGATCAATCGGGCCTGAGAGACGCGCCGTAGCCAAGTCGCACACAGGGCGGATCGCGTATCCGCTACCGCCGGCCAGTTCGCGTTGGGCTGGCCGCAGATCTGGAGTGACGTTCGATGAGTGAAGAAGCCCTGCGACAGGCGCTGGGCGAACTGGCCATCGATCTGCGCGAGTTCGCGCGGGTGCGAGATTGGGAGCAGTTCCATGCGCCGAAGAACCTCGCCATGTCGCTTGCGATCGAGGCGGCCGAGGTCATGGAACACTTTCAATGGGCAGAAGCGCACGTTGCGCCGGTGCTCGCGCCAGCGCAGCGTCAGGCCATCGCGCACGAACTGGCCGACGTGATGATTTACCTGATGCGACTGTCGAGCGTGCTCGACATCGACCTGGCGGCGGCGGTGCGCGAGAAGATGGCGATCAACGAACAGCGCTATCCGGTCGACCGGTCGCGCGGCCGTTCGACCAAGTACGACGAACTGTAAAGCCGTGTTGCGGCGCGATGTGCCAGGCGCGGCGTGCAGGTCGGTGGGCAAGTCCCGCCGCGGTCAATATGCTGTGAAAAAAATGAGCCGAGGGAGTCGAGCATGAAGTTGAAGGTCCTGGGAATGGCGCTGGTGGCCGGGTTGCCGATGCTGGCGCAGGCCGATGACAAGCCGGACGGTGCGGCCGTCTACAAGCAGCACTGTGCGGCCTGTCACGACACCGGCGCGGCACGCGCGCCCACGTTCGAAACCCTGCAGCAGATGGAGCCGGTGGCGGTGGTGCGCGCGCTCGAAACCGGCGTGATGCGCGTCGTCGGCACCTTTACCCTCAATGGTCCGCAACGCGTCGCGGTCGCCGAGCACGTGACCGGCAAGCCGTACGACGCGACCTGGCAGGCGAAGGTCGTCAATCAATGCGCGCCGAGCACCTGGCCCGTCACCCCAGATCCGTTCAGCAAGCCGCATTGGAATGGCTGGGGCGTCACGCCACAGAACACGCGCTTCCAGCCCGCCGCGATGGCGGGCCTCGACCGCGACGGCGTGTCGAAGCTGACCCTGGCCTGGGCGTTTGCGTTTCCGGGCGAGACGCTGGCCGAAGCGCCGCCGTCCGTCGTCGACGGCCGGCTGTTCGTCGGCAGCCGCAGCGGCACGGTGTATGCGCTCGACGCCCAAACCGGCTGCACGCACTGGACGTTCCAGGCGAATGCCGCGGTCAAGGGCGCGATGCTCGTCGCGCGCATCGGTGAGGAGCCGACACCGACGGTCTTCTTCGGCGACGTCGCGGGCCGCGCGTATGCGGTCAACGCGGCGACCGGGGAACAGCGTTGGGCCGTGCTCGCCGACGAGCATCCGTCGGCACGCCTGACCGGTGGTTTCCAGCTCGTCGATGGCACGCTGTTCGTGCCGGTGTCCTCGCTCGAGGAAGGTCTGGCGGCCGATCCGAACTATGCGTGCTGCACGTTCCGTGGCGCCGTGGCGGCGCTCGATCCGGCCACGGGTGCCGTGCGCTGGAAGAAGCATGTGATCGAGCAGGCGCCGACCGAACAGGCGGCGGGGCCGAATGGCCGCAAGATGTTCGGGCCCAACGGAGCCGCGATCTGGTCCGCGCCGACGATCGATCCGACGCTGCCGATGATCTACGTGTCGACCGGCGACAACTATTCGCAGCCGGCCACCGCGACCAGCGACGCCATCATGGCGCTGTCACGCAAGGACGGCACGATCGCGTGGACTTACCAGGGTCTCGCCGGCGACGCTTGGAACGTGGCCTGCAGCCTGCCGGACAAGTCGAACTGTCCGGATGACGAAGGTCCCGATCACGACATGGGTTCCTCGCCGATCCTCGTCGACCTCGGCAATGGCAAGCGCGCCATCCTCGGCGGCCAGAAGACGGGCGTGATGCACGCCATCGATCCCGACAACGGTGGTGCCGTGCTGTGGAAGACGCGCGTCGGCAAGGGCGGCATTCTGGGCGGCATCGAGTGGGGCTCGGCCACCGATGGCAAGGCGGTCTACGTTGCGGTGTCCGACGCGCGCTGGGACTCCGGTCGCTTCTTCGGCGACAAGGTCACGCTCGATCCGCTGCACGGCGGCGGCATCTTCGCGCTGAATCTGCAGGACGGCAAAGTGTTGTGGCAGGCACCGGCGGTGTCCTGTGCCGGTCGTGAACGCTGCAGCCCGGCGCAGACGGCGGCGGTCACGGCGATTCCGGGCGTGGTGTTCTCCGGCTCGATGAGCGGCGTGATGCGCGCGTTCGATACCGACAACGGCACGGTGCTGTGGGAGTACGACAGCGTGCGCGACTACGACACCGTCAACGGTGCCCCGGGGCGCGGCGGCGCGATCGACCAGTCCGGCGTGGTCGTCGTCGACGGTATCGTCTACATGAATTCCGGCTACGCGAACTGGGGTGGCAACCCGGGCAACGTGCTGTTGGCGTTCAAGCCGAAGGCGGACTGAATCGTTTCGTCTGTGTGCGTGGCGCCGCCCGGATGCGTTGCATCGCATCCGGGCTCGTCCGTTCCCCGGGGGGAGGGGCGGGCACTGCCGCTCACGCGGGCGCGGCGCGATGGCCAGCCACGCGCCACGCCTGCTCGTGCAGATAGAACGCGACGGTGTTGATGGCCGGTTCGACGAGCGCAATCAGGCCGCCGACCAACGCACTGCCCGTCAACAGCGAGGCGACGCTGAACGCCACGCAGAAGTGCACGACGGCGAATGTCATTGTTTTCTTCAAGGCCATGTGGTCACTCCCGGACTCAAGGTGTGACGACAGCTTAGAGTCTGGCCCGCACAACGGAAGTTGCGATTTCTTGTCGCCGCGATAAGCAAGCCTGATGGGTGGCGCCACGACGCGCGCCTGTCAGGGGTCCGATGCGAACCGAGTCCCACCGGCTGATTCCCCGGCGTGGCGCGCGACCAGCAGCGAGTCGAGCGTGGTGTCGACGACCAGCCGCGGTTCGTCGAGATGCACGTGATGTCCGCTCGCTTGCGCGATCCGCTGCAAGCCGGTCGGGGTCAGGTGGCCCAGCCCGCGCTGCAGCCCGGCCCAGGCGGCCTCTTGGGCGCGGCCGCGGGGCGTGTCGGCGAACTCGGCTCGCCCCCGACTGAGCACCATCAGCGGCACGGCGGGGAACGGCGTGCCGTCACCGCCGGCTTCCTGCGCGCTCCGGGCGTAATTGCAGAGTTCGGACAACTGCGCGCGCGCCGTCTCCGCCTCCAGCAGCAGATGCCGCGCGACCTGCCGCCAGGCGGCCGGATAACCGCGCGGCAGATGGGGCCTGAGATCCATGCGCATCGGGTAGCCTTCCTCGAGCGCGACGCAATAGCTGCCGCGACGCACCGGGAACTGCGCGAGCTGGGCGGGGTGCGAGGAATCGACGAGCACCAGACCCGCGACCCGCGCCGGATGGCGGCGCGCGTACACCTGTGCGACATAGCCGCCGAACGAATGGGCGACGAGCAGCAGCGGGCCGTCGATGCCGGCGGCGGCGAGCAGGGCGTCGAGTTCGTCGGCCGCGCGGCCGGCGGTGCGCGGCAGCGGGCCCGGCTCGCTCCAGCCGTAACCGGCGCGATCGTAGAGGCAGGTACGCGAGGTGCGGGAGACCCGTTGCAGCAGGTCCATCCACTCGACGCCGAGCCCGCCCAGCCCGCTTTCGAACACCACCGTCGGGGCGCCCTGGCCCTCGCAGTACAGGTGGAGGCGATGGTCGCCGACGGCATACAGCCGGCCCGGCATCCGGCTGGTGTCCGCCGCCTGGCTGGCCAGCGTCACGAGCAGGCCCAGGAGCAAGGCCAGGCACAGGTGCAACACACGGTGGGTGATCATCGTCCGGCCCTCGGTGACAGCTGGTTTGTGCAACGCAATATATCTGCCAGATTTGTCGATCCGTCTGCAACGATATGTTTTGAATGAATAAAATTCCCGGAGCCAGAAACGGCCTGAGGTTCGCCAGCACGATTCGCGACCGGATTGGCGCCGGGACACCCACCGGACGCTGCGTGAAAAGGCGGCGCGCGCGCCATTCGGGTGCATCACGCTGGCGCGACGAGGGCGCCCGGCTGCTCCCCTTGATCCAGGTCAACGCCGGCCGGGCCGGGAATCCGTAACGTTTGTTCCGCACATTCCCAAGTTAGCTTTGCGCGTAAGCGTAGGCCTCGACCTCCCGGTCGGGGCCTCTTTTTTTGGGGCCCTCGGGGCGGCCGGCGGTGCGCTGCGTTATGCTCGGCGACTGACCGACCTCCCCTGCAAGGACACCCCGTGAGCGCAGCCGTGACCCTCCGCCTGTCGATAACGCCCATCGACCAGACCTGTCCTGAACGTCAGGTGATCGAACGTGTCCTCGAGCTCGACGGCAAACGCCTGCTCGAGCTCGGCTGCGGCCGCGCCGAGCTCACGCGCCTGCTCGCACAGGGGGGCCCCGGACGCCACGTCACCGCGCTCGAGGTCGACGAAATCCAGCATGCGAAGAACCTGCAGCTGACGGATCTGCCGAACGTCGACTTCAGGCTCGCCGGCGCCGAGGCCATTCCGGCCGACGACGCGACGTTCGATGTCGCGTTCATGTTCAAGTCGCTGCACCACGTGCCGGTCGACTCGATGGCGGCGGCCCTGCGCGAAATCGCGCGCGTGCTGAAGCCGGGCGGGTACGCCTACCTGTCCGAGCCGATCTTTGCTGGCCCGTTCAATGACATCCTGAAGCTGTTCCACGACGAGCAGCGCGTGCGGCAGGCCGCGTTCGACGCGATTGCGTCGGCCGTCAGCGCCGGTCTGTTCCTGTCGGACGACGAGATTTTCTTCAATGCACCGGTGCACTTTCCCGATTTCGCCACCTTCGACCGCCTCATTCTCGGCGCGACCCACACCCGCCACGTGCTGAGTGCCGACACCCTGGCCGAGGTGCGCCGACGCTTCGACGCGCAGGCGGGCCCCGATGGGGCGCGCTTCAAGGCGCCGATGCGTGTGAACCTGTTGCGCAAGCCCGGTCGCACGGCATGACGGCACGCGGCCTCTGCCGCCTCGCAGTCGCCGCTGCGCTGCTGTGCTGGGTCGCGGTCTGCGGAGCGGCCGATGAATGGATCGAAGGGCGTGTCGTGTCGGTCACCGACGGCGATACGGCAGTCGTCGCCACGGCCGCCGGGCGCAGCCTGCGTGTGCGCTTCTACGGCGTCGACGCGCCCGAACGCGCGAACCGCGACTGGCCGGCGCAGGCGCACAGTCGTGCCGCCCACGCATTCATGCGCGAGCTGATTGCAGGCCGCACGGTGCGCGTGCGGCTCAACGGCGATCGCACGCATGCGCGCGAAGTCGGCGAAATCTTCGTCAACGGCCGTTCGGCAAGCCGCGAGATCGTCGGCGCCGGGCTCGCGTGGTGGAACGAGAAATTCGCGCCCGACGATCGCGAACTCGCGCGCCTGCAGCAGGCGGCGCGTGCGGCGCGACGCGGCCTGTGGCGTGATGACAAGCCCGTGCCGCCGTGGGTCCATCGCCGCCTGCATCGCAGCGGCCGGGGGTATTGATTCAACGCCGGCGCCGCCGACGGCAGCGCCACAGACTCAGGAGAAGCAGGGATGAAAGTGACGAGAATGGCAGCGATCGTGGTGCTGTTGCCGCTGCTGATCGCGGCCGGCGGTTGCTCGGAAGAGCAGCAGAACAGGCTCGCGCGCCTCGGCGTGACCTGGCTCGAAGGGGATTATCGCGTGACCTACGCCGACGGCGAACACGCGAAGAGCTGGGACGTCCTCGACGGCAAGGTGACCAGCGATCCGGATCGCGGCTACTACTATTTCTGGGCGTCGGTCGCGGGCAAGAAGCTGTACGTCCAGACGCCGATCGCGCGCTCGTACATCGAAGAGCTGCCGTAAGCTCGGAAGGCGAGGGGCCGCGTGCGGCCCCCCCCGCAACCCGGCTTACTGCTGGATGGTGCGCAGGTACATCACCGTCTCGACGAGGCGGCCGCGCAGTTCGGTTTCGCCGCCGATCCCGTCGTCCTTCATTTCCTGACCCCAGATCGGCATGTCGGTCGTGCCATGCGCCTTCAGCATGTTGCGGCCGTCGATCGTGTCGTAGACGCGGCCGAACGGAAACTCGCCGTTGTTGGCTTTCGCGAGCATCGTCAGGTCTGCCGGTTTGCTCGTCAGCAGGCTCGCAAACGGGCCGTCGCCTTTTGCGCCCGTGCCGTGACAGACCGCGCAGTACTGATTGAAGCGGGCTTTGCCGGACGCTTCGACTGCCTCATCCGCCGCGCTGGCGGCGGCCTGGAACGCGAACGTGGTGATTGCCGCGAGGCCGATAACGGCGCTGCGGCTCATGCGTTGACTCTTCTTCACTGCTGTACTCCTTGCTCAAGCTTGTCTCAGCTGATGTCTGCAAGCCGCCACGTGGACGGCGTCACATTAAGGAAACGTTGAATCCCTAGATGGGTTCCTTGGCGGTCTGCCCGGCGTGATAGGTCGTGTAGACGACCACCGGCAGGTCGAGACTGCCCAGATGCTGCGCGATCAGCGGCTGCACGTCCTGCCAGTCGAGACCACCGACACCTGTCGCGAGACGCGGCACGGCGATGCTCGTGAAGCCTTCGTCGACGGCGAGCTTGTGCAGTTCGCGCAGCGCATGACCGACGTGATGCACGCTCGCCTTGCCGGGCTTGGCGCCATGCTCGTAGGCGCCGTCCTGCGTGAACAGGCACACGATGCGCTTGCCGGACGCACCCATCCACGTCCACAGGCTGCCCGCCTTCGGGTGCTGTGTCTGGCAGTAGTGTCGGAAGTCCTTGTAGAGCGCCGGCCACTGTTCACGCAGCTGCAGGGCCAGGCCCTGATGAAACGGATCGTTCGGCGCGACGCCGTGCGCGATGACCTGTGCGTTGGTCAGGAGAATGTCGCCGGAGACTTCGTGAAGCATGCTGCGTAGCCCTTTGTGTCATGGACGGATGTCATGACCTGCACGCTAGCAAAGGCGGGGGTGGTGTTTATTGCGCAGGCTCAAGCGGAATGCATCGCGCGGCGCCGCCGCCGCGCCTCGGAGCACGGGCGCTGTTCAGCCGGCTGTGCGCGCGGCCGTCAGCAGGGCTTCGAGCGCCGCGGCCTTGGCGGCGGCATAGGTCGCGCCGTCGGCGGTCGCAGCGCGCTTGTCGGCCGCGTAGCGCGCGCAGGCCGCGGGCCTGCCGCGCAGGTAATCGCGCAGCAGCAGATGATCGCGCCAGCGCGCGCCGCCGAACTCGATCACTTCGAGGTCGAATGACTGGCTGTGCCGACGGCGGAACAGCAGGCGAGCGGGATCGGCGGTGGCGCCGAGTGACGCGTAGCCGAGATCGACGATGGCGGCGATCGTGTCGAGTGGTGCGCAGGGCCCCGTGCCGATCGCGATGTCGACGACAGGGCGCGCCACGAGCCCGGCAACGGCGGTGCTGCCGATGTGCTCGAGCATGTCGGGCTGGCAGTGCAGCGCGCGGCACAGCCGCACGCTTTCCTGCTTGAAGATCTGCGGCCACCACGGGTTCGGTGCCGCCAGTTCGACCGCGGATGCGGCCCGGTCGCCGCGTGGCTCGGGCGGCGTCAGCATGCGGGAGCAGAGGCGCGGATCATCCTCGCCGGTGCGTGCCTGGCCGAGGGTGCTCGCGCGAGGCGCTGCACCGGCGTGTCAGGGCACGACTTCGTTGATCAGCACGGACACCTCGGCGGCGCCGTTGACCGGCAGCGGCCCCACGCGGCCCTGCAGGTCGCCACTGGCGGCAATCGGCTGCCCGGCGAGACTGATGCGCGCAATGATCTCGACTTCCGTGGCGCTGCTGAGCTTCGCCGTTGGCGCCATCGCCATGCTGTCGTCGAGCGTGACGGTCAGCGGAAAGCCGCGGGCGGGCAGGCGCTGCACGGCGAGCGGCATCGGCATGCCGGTTGGCATCCTGGCCACGACGAACAGCATCGCGTCATCGCCGAACTTGCCGCTGAGCGCGGGATCGACGGCGATCTGCACCGCAAACGACGGGCTGCCGGCAGCGGCGGCCGGCGGCGGCGTCGCCGCGCTCTCGACTACGGGCGCGGCGTCAGCCGTCGCCGGCGCTGGCGCGCCGTCGAGCGCGGCCAGCTGCGTGTCGAGTTCGTCGGTCGGTTGATGCGCGGCGAGACTCGCGGCCCGCGCGCGCTGCAGGTAGCTGCGCGCTTTCGGAATGTCGGCCGCTTCCTGGGCAGCGAGGCCGGCGAGCCACAGCGCTGTGATGTGATTGGGCTCGGCAGTGAGTGCGCGCTCGACGAGTTCGAGCGGGCGGCCCGCCATGCGGCCGCCGTTCAGCATCGCCAGCGCGTCGGCGTACTGCACGAGCACCTCGGGCTTGTCGCCGACGAGACTCACGACTTTCGCGTACTGATCGACCGCCTGTCCGTACTGCTCGGTGGCCATCATCACGCGCGCCATCCACAGGCGCGCTTCAGGGTCGTCCGGATTGCTGTCGATGCGCTGCTGCAACTGTTCGACCATCTGGCCCATCGTCATGTGTTCGTTCGCCGGCGCGGTCGGTGCGGCGGGATTGATCAGCGCCGGTGTCCCGAGCTCGAAATACAGCGGCACGGCGATCAGGGGCAGCAGCGCCGTCAGCAGCACGAATGCGCCGCGCCGCCCCACGGCACCGGCGGCGGCGGGCGCCGTGGCAGCCGGCAGCTCGTGCAGCGCGTTGCGGGCCAATTCGCTGGTGACCGCGTCGAGCTGTGCGGCGTCGAGCGTGCCGGCGGCGAGGTCGGACGCGAGTTCATCACTGCGCCCGGCGTAGATCGACGCTGCCGATTCGCCGGGTTCGTGCCGGCTGCGTCGCGCGCTGGCCGCGACGTAAAGAATGCTGCCGGCGAGCAGCATCGTGACGAGGATCCAGAAAATCATGGGGGGTCGTTCCGGTGGCCGGTCAGGGCGGCGATCGCGGCTGCTTCATCGGCGTCGGGTTGCACCGGCGCTTTCGCGCGCCCGATCCGCCACCACACGACGCCCGCGCCTGCGAGCAACAGCAGCGGGCCGAACCACAGCAGGTAAGTGATGCCGGCCACCGGCGGACGGTACAGCACGAAGTCGCCGTAACGCTCGACGAGGAAGCCGACGATCTCCTCGTCGGTCTTGCCGTCGTTGAGCATGCGGTAGACCTCGTCGCGCAGGTCCTGCGCGAGATCCGCGTGCGAATCGGCGAGCGACTGGTTCTGGCAGACGAGACAGCGCAATTCGGCGGCGAGTTTCTGATACCGGCGCTCGGTCTCGGCGTCCTGGAATTCGAACGGCGTGTCGGCGGCCTGCGCGACGCCGACCGCCAGCCACAACACCATGGCACGCAACAGCGGCTTCATGGCGCGTCCGTCTTCAACTGGGCCAGCAGCGGTTTGATCTCGTCACGCCAGATGTCGGGCGTCAGCGGACCCACCTGCTTGTAGCGGATCACGCCCTGCGCATCGAGCACGAAGGTTTCCGGCACACCGTAGACGCCGAGATCCAGGCCCAGCTTGCCGTCGGGATCGAAGATCGAGTCGCGGTAAGGGTCGCCGTGCGTCTTCAGCCACGCGGCGGCGTCCGGCCGCGTGTCCTTGTAGTTGAGGCCGATGATTTCGATCCCTTCGCGCTGGGCGAGGTCTACGAGCAGCGGATGTTCGACGCGACAGGCGCTGCACCACGATGCCCACACGTTCAGCAACAGCGGCCGGCCGAGCAGGTCGGCGCGCGCGATCGGCGCCGTCGGATCGGCAAGGCGCGTCAGCGAGAATTCGGGGGCCGGCTTGTCGATCAGTGGTGAGGGCACGTAGCGCGGATCGAGTTTGAGGCCGACCGCGAGCACCACCACAAGCACGATGAAGATCGCGAGCGGAACGATGAAGCGCATCGGACTCAGGACTCCTGCGCCCGCAGGCCGGCGGCGGCGGGCTGGGTCGCCGTTTGCCGGTAGCGCCGGTCGGTGGCCGCAAGCAGCCCGCCAACGGCCATCAGGATCGCGCCGAGCCAGATCCAGCGCACATAGGCCTTGTAGTGCAGCCGCACGCTCCAGGTCTTGCCCTCGAGCGGCTCACCGAGCGAGACGTAGAGATCACGCGTGAAGCCCGCGTCGATGCCGGCCTCGGTCATCGGCATCCCGCGCACCTTGTAGAAGCGCTTCTGCGGGTGCAGTTCGCTGACCAGTTTGCCGTCGCGGTAAATCGTGAACTTCGCTTCGTCGGCCTGGTAGTTCGGGCCGGCGAACTCGTTCAGCGACTCGAAGCGGAACTCGTAGACGCCGAGCTGCACGCTGTCGCCCGGCGCCATGCGCTCATGGCGATCGACCGACATTGCGACCGTCAGGCACACGCCCGCGATGCTCATCGCGAAGCCGCAATGCGCGATCGCCTGGCCGGCAAAACTGCGCGGCTGGCTGAACAGCGCGGCGAGTGGCGACGCCCGCCCGGCGCAGCGTGCCCACAGGCCGGTCAGGGTCGAAGCGACGATCCAGACGGCGAGCGCGATGCCGACCGCGGCGGTCACGCGGGCCGGCCCGTCAATCACGAACGCGAGGCACAGGCCGGCGATCAGCGCCGCGCCGGCCGCGAAGCGCAGCTGCAGCCACAGCCGCCCGAGACTGTCTTCCTTCCAGCGCGCGAACTGGCCCCAGCCGAGGGCGAGCGCCAGCGGAATCATCAGCAGTCCGAACACGAGGTTGAAGTACGGTGGCCCCACCGAAATCTTGCCGAGCCCGAGCGCGTCAATCACCAGCGGGTAGACGGTGCCGAGCAGAATCGTCGCGGTCGACACCGCGAGCAGCAGCGAGTTCGCGAGCAGAAAGGTCTCGCGCGAGACTGGCGAATAGCTGCCGCCGGCGAGCACCTGCGGACCGCGCCACGCGTACAGCGACAGCGATCCGCCGACGCACAGGCCGAGGATGCACAGGATGAACACGCCGCGCGCAGGGTCGGTTGCAAACGCGTGCACCGACGTCAGCACGCCGGAGCGGACCAGGAAGGTGCCGAGCAGGCTCAGCGAAAACGCGCCGATCGCGAGCAGCACCGTCCAGCTCTTGAACGCGCCGCGCTTGTCGGTGACGGCGAGCGAGTGGATCAGTGCGGTGCCGAGCAGCCAGGGCATGAACGATGCGTTCTCGACCGGATCCCAGAACCACCAGCCGCCCCAGCCGAGTTCGTAATAAGCCCACCAGCTGCCGAGCGCGATGCCGATGGTCAGGAACAGCCACGCCGTCAGCGCCCACGGTCGCGCCCAGCGCGCCCAGCCCGGGGTCAGGCGGCCGCGCACGAGGGCGGCGATCGCAAACGCAAACGGCACGGCGAAGCCGACGTAACCCATGTAGAGCATCGGCGGATGCACGATGAGGCCGAAGTCCTGCAGCAGCGGGTTCAGATCCGCGCCGTCCGGCGGCGCCGGCACACCGCGCGCGAACGGATTCGAGGTGAACAGCATGAACGTCAGGAAGGAAACGCTGACGAGTCCGAGCACGGCGGTCACGACGGCCGCGATGTCACCCGGCAGCTGGCGGTCGCGCAGCGTCACCATCAGGGTCCAGCCAGCGAGAATCAGTGCCCACAGCAGCAGCGAGCCTTCGTGCGCGCCCCACACCGCGGACACGCGGAATTGCCAGGGCAGGGCGGTATTCGAATTCTGAGCGACGTAGGTCAGCGAGAAATCATTGATCAGGAACGCGTGGACCAGCGTCGCGAACGCTGCGAGCAGACACACGAACTGCGCGCGCGCGGCCGGCCGCGCCATCGCGAGCCAGGCGGTTTCGCCGCGCAGCAGGCCGATCGCAGGAAAGAGCACCTGCACCGCGGCGAGCGCGAGCGCAAGCAGGCACAGGAACAGGCCGATTTCCGGAATCATGGCGCGGACCTCGTCAGCGTGGCGTCGGGGCCGGGATGGCCGAGCGCCTCGGCGACTTCGGGAGGCATGTAGTTCTCATCGTGCTTGGCGAGGACTTCGCGCGCGGCGAACACGCCGTCCGGGCCGAGTTTGCCGTTGGCGACGATGCCCTGACCTTCGCGGAACAGATCCGGCAGGATGCCTTCGTAACGCACGACGACTTCCTGTTTCAGATCGCTCAACGTGAATTCGACCGCGAGCTTGTCGGTGGCGCGCTTCACGCTGCCGGCGACCACCAGCCCGCCGATACGGAAATCGCGCGCGTCCGGCGCCTTGCCGGCCTGCACGTCGCTCGGGCTGTAGAAGTACATCAGGTTCTGGTTGAAGGCCTGCAGGATCAGCGCGGTCGCCACGCCCATGCCGGCCAGCAGCAGACCGATGATCAGCATCCGTTTGCGACGCGGGGTCACGGCGCCACCCGCCGGCCGCCCTGCACGCGGCTGCCCATGGTCCGCAGCAGCTGCCGTTCGCGCCGCAGCGGCTGCACGACATTCCAGATCAGCACCACTGCCGCCAGCGCATACGAGCTCCAGACGTAGGTGGCATAGCCGCCCATCGCAAAGAATTCAGTCAGGGACTTCATCGAACCTCCGGTCCTGTCGCGAGTTCGCGCACCCAGTTCGTGTGCTGTTCGAACTCGAGTATCTCGCAGCGCGTGCGCACGAGCAGCACCGCGGCGAACAGGGTTTTGAACGCGAGGGTCATCCCGAGCAGCGGGATCAGCATCGAGATGTCCATCGATGGTCGGTCGAGCTTGGTGATGGTGGCGCCCTGGTGCAACGTGCTCCACCACTCGACCGAATAATGGATGATCGGGATGTTCACCACGCCGACGATGGCGAGCACCGCGCCTGCGCGCGCGGCGGCGCGACGATCCTCAATCGCGGACTGCAGCGCCATGTACCCCAGGTAGAGAAACAGCAGGATCAGTTCCGACGTCAGTCGCGCATCCCACACCCACCAGGTGCCCCACATCGGCTTGCCCCACAGCGAGCCCGTGGCGAGCGCGAGAAACGTGAACGAAGCGCCGAGCGGCGCGCAGGCGCGCGCGACGATGTCGCCCATCTTCACTTTCCAGATCAGGCCCACCGCGCCGGCGCTGGCCATCACCATGTAGACGAACATCGACAGCCATGCGCTCGGCACGTGGATGTAGATGATGCGGAAGCTTTCACCCTGCTGGTAATCCGCCGGGGCGTAGACCAGACCGCCGAACAGACCGGCCGCGAACAGCAGCGCGCTGACGCCAAACAACCAGGGGCTCAGCATCCGCGCGAAGGCGTGGAAGTGCGGGGGAGAGGCGAATTTGTGGAAGCGCTCGAACATGAAGCTCGTGAGTTATCCGGTCTGCTCGATCTGGATGTGCGTCCCGCGTTCGCCGGCTTCAGCCCAGCCGCGCGCGCAGCGCCGCGGCGGTGGCCCAGGGCGTCAGCGTGAGGGCCAGCACGGACAGGCCGGCGAGCAGGTACATTTCTGCTTGGACCGGGATGCCCAGCGCTGCGTTCCGTGCCGCAGACGTGCCAAAAATAAGGACCGGAATGTACATGGGAAGGGTGAGCAGTGCCAGCAGCAGGGTCCCGCCGCGCAAGCCTACCGTCAACGCGCTCGCCAGCGTCCCGATCAGCGACAACACCGGGCTGCCGAGCAGCAGTCCGAGCAGCAGCGCGCGCAGGGTATACGTCTCGAGACCGAACACGGCGCACAGCAGGCCGCCGAGCACGAGCAGTGGTGCGGCGCCGGTCAGCCAGTGCGCGCCCGCCTTCATCAACACGAGCAGCGCGAGCGGATGCGGACTCAGCGCCAGATGGTCGAGACTGCCGTCGGCGTGATCGGCAGCGAACACGTCGGGCAGCGTCAGCGTCATCGACAGCAGCACGGCGACCCACACGATCGACGGCAGCAGCACGCGCAGGGTGTCGTGGGCGGGACCGATGGCGAGCGGGAACAGGTAGACCGTGATCGTGAAGAACACGAGCGGCTGCACGATTTCTCCGCGGCGTCGCCATGCGCGCAGCAGGTCGCGACCCAGCACCGCACGGGCGGCCGTCAGCGCGGTGCCGCCGCTCATGCCGCGAGGCTCGCGCCGAACTCGAAGCGGCGCAGATGGGCCGCCGGCACGGCGAGCGGGTGGTGGGTCGAGACCACTGCCAGGCCGCCGCGTCGCGCGTGATCCGTGAGCATCTGCTCGACGAGCTCGCGACCGGCCTGGTCGAGCGCGGTCAGGGGTTCGTCCATGATCCACAGCGGACTCGCGAGCAGCACGAAGCGGGCCAGCGCGAGGCGCTGCCGCTGGCCGGCCGACAGGCGCCGCGCGGGCGCCGCGCCCAGTTCGGCGAGGCCGACGGCCAGCAGCGCCTCGGCCGGCCGCATCACGGGCGTGGCGCCGCTGAGGCGAGCGAGGTAGTCGAGGTTCTCGGCCACGCTGAGATAGCCCGTGATGCCGGGCAGGTGGCCGAGGTAGCAGAGGTCCTGACGCAGCGCTTCGGCGCCGACGCCAATCTCGACGCCGCGCCATCGCAGACTGCCGCCGGCGGCCGGCGCGAGGCCGGCGAGTATCTTCAGCAGGCTGGTCTTGCCGGCGCCGTTGGCGCCGACGATCTGCCAGATTTCACCGGCCGAAGCCGCCAGGCACAGCCCGTCGAAAATCAGTTCGTCGCCCCGCATGCAGGCGAGGTCGCGCGCAAGCAGCGCTGGCGCGGAGGAACCGGGGTTCGTCACGGTCTTGAGGGAAGGCGTCGCGGGGCGGAGGTCAGGCGTGGGGGAGCTGGGCCGGGGCCGGCGCAGGGCCGGTCCGCGCGCGCTCATTCAAAGGATATCTTGCCCTTGCCACCGAGGCCGCCGAAGCCGCCGCCGCCCAGCCCGCCGCCGGGCATACCGCCCGGCGCCTTGCCGGGGACCACGATGCGCGAGGCTTCTTCGCGGGCCATCTCTTTCGCGCGTTCCTGCAGGCGCTCGATGGCCTCGCGCACCCCGTCCGGAAACTTCGCGAGCGCGTCGGCCAGGTTGTCCGCTTCGAGCGGAAACTGTACCGGCAGCGGCCCCATCTGGGTCATCAGTGTCGTGTCCCCGATGTAATGCGTGGGACGGGACGGATCCGCCGAGCCGTCGAGCTTGACCGGGATCAACACCCGCACCGACGCGGCCCGGAGGTCCGTGTACGATTCTTCGCGGTAGAGATTATCGACGTCGACGGACATCGAATCGGCCTGCTGCGGCGGACGGTTGGCCATGGGTGAGCATCCTCGTTTGGTTAGGCGGCAATACTAAGGATTGCGTCCAGATGTGTCACGGACCCCGCCCCGAGGGGCCGGGGCAGGGCCGGCCGGGGGCCGCTTAAGGTTTCGCGTAAACGGTCGCAAATTCCTGACAGCGTTGCGGTTTGTAACATCCCCGTCAGGGTGTCGGCGTGTAGAATGCCGGCTCTGCGAGGAACATGGAGTAGTGATGCGAATTCTGGTAACCGGCGCGGCCGGCTTCATCGGCGCCCGTCTGAGCGAACGCCTGCTGGCGCGCGGCGACGAAGTCGTCGGGATCGACAATCTCAACGACTACTACGACCCCACGCTGAAGGAAGCACGCCTGAAGCGGCTGACGCCGCACGCGAATTTCGAGTTCCGCAAGCTGGACATCGCCGACCGCCCGGTGATGGCGGATGCGTTCCGGGACATCCGCCCGCAGCGCGTCGTCAACCTGGCCGCCCAGGCGGGCGTGCGGTATTCGATCGAGAACCCGCATGCCTACGTCGACGCCAACGTCGTCGGTTTCGTCAACGTGCTGGAAGGCTGCAAGGCGGTTGGCGTCGAGCACCTGGTCTATGCGTCGACGAGTTCGGTGTACGGCGCGAACACGCGCATGCCGTTCTCGGTGCACGACAACGTCGATCACCCGCTGTCGCTCTACGCGGCGACGAAGAAAGCCAACGAACTGATGGCGCACACCTACAGCGCGTTGTTCGCGCTGCCGACCACGGGCCTGCGTTTCTTCACGGTGTACGGACCGTGGGGGCGCCCCGACATGTCGCTGTTCATGTTCACGAAGAAGATCCTGGCCGGTGAACCGATCGACGTCTTCAACTACGGCAACCACCGCCGCGACTTCACCTATGTCGACGACATCGTCGAAGGCGTCATCCGCGCGCTCGATCACGTGGCGACGACGAACTCCGGCTGGCAGAGCGACAACCCGGATCCGGGCACCGCGTCGGCGCCGTACCGCCTGTACAACATCGGCGCCAACACGCCCGTGCCGCTGATGGAGTTCATCGGCACGCTCGAACAGTGTCTCGGCATCGAGGCCAAGAAGAATTTCCTGCCGCTGCAGGCCGGCGACGTGCCCGACACCTATGCCGACGTGACCGCGCTGGTCCAGGACGTCGGCTATCAGCCGAGCACTCCGGTGGCCGTCGGCATCGCCAACTTCGTCTCCTGGTATAAAGAGTATTACGGCATCCAATGACTACGCATAACCGCAAAGTTTCGGTCGTCGGCCTCGGCTACGTGGGCCTGCCGGTCGCGGTGGCCTTCGGCAAGCAGACGAGCTGCATCGGCTTCGACATCAACGCGCACCGCATTGCGGAACTGAAGCGCGGCGAAGACAGCACCCTCGAAGTCGAGCCGGCCGATCTGAAAGCCGCGAACATCACCTTCACCGCCGATCCCGCCGTGCTGTCGCAGGCCGATTTCCACATCGTGGCCGTGCCGACGCCGATCGACAATGCGAAGCGACCCGACATGACGCCGGTGCTGAAAGCGTCCGAGACCGTCGGCAAGGTGCTCAAGCACGGCGACATCGTCGTTTATGAATCGACGGTGTATCCGGGCGCGACCGAAGAAGACTGCGTGCCGGTGCTCGAGAAGCATTCGGGACTGAAGTGCGGCAGCGACTTCTTCGTCGGCTACTCGCCCGAGCGCATCAATCCGGGTGACAAGGAACACACCTTTACCAAGATCACCAAGGTCGTGTCCGGCCAGACGCCCGAAGTGCTCGAGATCGTCGCCCGCGTCTACGAGAGCGTGGTGACCGCCGGCGTGCATCGCGCGGCGACCATCAAGGTCGCCGAATCGGCGAAGGTCATCGAGAACACGCAGCGCGATCTCAACATTGCGCTGATGAACGAACTGGCGTTGATCTTCCAGCGCCTGAACATCGACACCCGCGACGTGCTCGCCGCGGCCGGGACCAAGTGGAACTTCCTGAAGTTCGATCCGGGCCTCGTCGGTGGCCACTGCATCGGCGTCGACCCGTACTACCTGACGCACCGCGCGCAGATCGCGGGTTATATACCCGAGGTGATCCTCGCCGGCCGCAGCATCAACGACAACATGGGCCGCTACGTCGCCCAGCAGCTCGTGAAGCTGATGATCCAGCACGGCAGCCCGGTCAAGAACGCAGTTGTCACGGTGCTCGGCTTCACGTTCAAGGAAGATGTCCCTGACCTGCGCAATACGCGCGTCATCGACATCATCGAGGAGCTGCGCGATTACGGGGCGGAAGTCCAGATTCATGACCCCTGCGCGCACGCCGAAGAGGCGCACGAGGAGTACGGCGTCCGGCTGACCGCCGAGGCGGCACTGAAGCCGGCGCACGCGGTTGTGCTCGCCGTGCCGCACCGGCAGTATCTGGCCCAGGGGTGGGCCGCGGTGACGGACCGCCTCGTCAACGGACGCGGCGTTGTCGTCGACGTCAAGGCCAAAATGGATCGCGCGACATGCCCGGACGGCGTGTCCCTGTGGAGACTCTGACACCATGAAGGTAGTGATGATAGGAACGGGCTACGTCGGCCTCGTGTCCGGTACGTGTTTCGCCGAGTTCGGCGCCGATGTCGTCTGCGTCGATGTCGACGAGCGCAAAGTCGAACGGCTCAAGGCCGGCGAGATTCCGATTTACGAACCGGGGCTTGACGACCTCGTCGCCAAGAACGTGCGCGAAGGGCGCCTGGCGTTCACGACGAAGCTCGGCGACGTCGCCGGCGACGCCGACCTCGTGTTCATCGCCGTCGGCACACCGAGCCGCCGCGGCGACGGCTTCGCCGACCTCTCGTATGTCTACGAGGCCGCCCGCCAGGTGGCGCCGCATCTGAAGGACTACACGGTGATCGTCGACAAGTCGACGGTGCCGGTGGGCACGGCGCGCAACGTCGCCCGGCTCATTCGCGAGACCAACCCGGCCGCCGACTTCGACGTGGCGTCGAACCCCGAATTCCTGCGCGAAGGCGCCGCGATTTCTGATTTCATGCGGCCCGACCGCGTGGTGATCGGCGTCGAGAGCCCGCGCGCCGAGAAGCGTCTGCGTGAGCTCTATCGCCCGCTGAATCTGATCGAGGCGCCGATCCTCGTCACCGGGCTCGAAAGCGCGGAGTTGATCAAATACGCGTCGAACGCGTTTCTCGCGACCAAAATCAGTTTCATCAACGAGATGTCCTCGTTGTGCGAAGCCGTGGGCGCAGATGTCCACGCGGTGGCCAAGGGCATGGGCATGGACAAGCGCATCGGCGGCAAATTCCTGCACGCCGGCCCCGGCTACGGCGGCTCTTGCTTTCCGAAGGACACGCAGGCACTGGTGCGCATTGCGCAGGAGCACGGCGTATCGAGCCGGATCGTCGAATCCGTCATCGAGGTCAATGCCGCGCAGAAGGCGCGCATGATCAAGAAGATTCGCGAAGCGCTCGGCGGCAACGAAGCGGGCAAGCGCATCGGCGTGCTGGGCCTGACCTTCAAGCCCGAAACCGACGACATGCGCGACGCCCCCGCGCTGTCGATCCTGCCGCCGCTGATGGAAAAGGGCGCGAGCATCCGCGCGCACGATCCGCAGGGCGTGCACGAAGCGAAGAGCATGCTGCCGGCCGACGTCCACTACTGCGACGACATCTACAGCGTGTTCGAAGGCTGCGACGCGGTGGTGCTGCTGACCGAGTGGAACGTCTACCGTGGCCTCGACCTCGAGCGCGCCGGCAAGCTGATGCGCGAGAAAGTCTTCATCGACCTGCGCAACGTCTACGAGCAGGAGTCGATGGCGAGCCACGGCTTCCGGTATTTCTGCGTCGGGCGGTGATGGTCTGCGTGGTGCTGGCTGAGGTGTGGGAAGAATCCAGCCACGGAGGGCACGGAGAGCACGGAGAAGATAAGGATTTGATCGGTCCGGGACGTGGGGTCCGCACCAGCCGTAGGTTGGGCTGACGCAGGAAGCCCAACACATGCGCCCTCAAAGCGCTACCGGAGTGTGCTCGCGTGTACCGCTGACCTTGGCCGATGGGCCGGTGTGTGTGGGCGCTGCTCGAGACACGCATGTTGGGCTTCCTGTGTCAGCCCAACCTACGAGATGAGCCGAGGTTTGCGCGCAAGTTCGCGGCTATTGATCAATATTGGCGCTCAGCTAACCCGACTAATCTAGCGGCCCCGCAGGCCCGCAGGCCCGCAGGTGTCCCCCCCGCCCGAATTTCTTCATAATCCGCCATCCTTCGCCCGCCAGCGGATATCACGACCTTGCTGTTCTCGTCGCAGGCTTTCATTCTGCTGTTCCTGCCACTTGCGCTTGCGCTGTACCACGCGCTGGCCGGCAGCTACCAGGCGCGGCTGTGGGCGCTGACGCTGTGCTCGTTCTTCTTCTACGCCTGGTGGGATTTGCGCTTCCTGCCGCTGCTCGTCGGGGCCATCACGCTGAACTGGGCGCTGGGGCAGTGGTACCGGCGGTATGGTCGGCCACGCGGGCTCGTCGTTGCGGGCGTGATTGGCCACCTGCTGCTGCTGGGCTTCTTCAAGTACGCGAACTTCTTCGCTGACGCGCTGGGCGCGTTCACCGGCATCGAACATCAGCGCTGGAGCATCGTGCTGCCGCTGGCGATCAGCTTTTTCACCTTTCAGCAGATTTCCTACCTCGTCGATCTGAAGCGCGGCACGGCGCCGCCGTACACCTGGCTCGAGTACACCGCCTACATCGTGTTCTTCCCGCACCTGATTGCGGGGCCCATCGTGCGCCACAACGAACTGATCGGGCAGTTCGCGCAAGCGCCCCATCGCGACGGCGCGCTCGAGATGGCCGCGCGGGGCCTGCTCCTGTTCACGCTCGGCCTGGTCAAGAAAGTGTTCTTTGCCGACGAACTCGCCGGCCTCGCCGATCCCGTCTTCGACGCCGCGTTCGTCGGCAGCGCGCCGCAGCTCGCCAACGCGTGGCTGGCCGCGCTTGCGTACTCGTTGCAGCTCTATTTCGATTTCTCGGCGTACTCGGACATGGCCATCGGGCTCGGTGCGATGTTCGGCCTGCGTCTGCCGCTGAATTTCGACGAGCCCTACCGGGCGACCAGCATCCGCGACTTCTGGCGCCGCTGGCACATGACGCTGTCGCGTTTCCTGCGCGACTACCTCTACATCCCGCTCGGCGGCAGCCACCGCGGGCCACTGGCCACCGCCGCGATCGTGATGACGACAATGACGCTGTGCGGGCTCTGGCACGGTGCCGGCTGGACCTTCATCGCCTGGGGTGCCCTGCACGGGCTCGCGATCGTCGGCTCGCGGGCGTGGGCACTGACGGGCATCCGCCTGCCGGCTGTCGCCGGCTGGGCGCTGACGATGCTGTTCGTGATCATTGGCTGGGTGCTGTTCCGCGCGTCGGACTTCGACGCGGCGGCCCTCGTGCTGGCCGGCATGGCGGGGCAGGGCGCGACGAGTGGCGTGCCGGCCGAAGGCTGGATCCTGGTTGCCATCGGTGCAGCCTGCGCGGTGTTCGGCCCGACGAACATCGCGTGGGCCGAGCAGAAGCTCGCGCCGCGGGCGTGGGTCGCGGTGCTCGGCGCCTTCGCGCTGTTCGTGGTCACGCTGCGCGTGGGGCAGGGCCGCGGCCTCGACTTCATCTACTTCCAGTTCTGACCGCGCATGTCCTGGCGCCGCTTTCTTTCGACCCTGCTGCTCGCGTTCGGCGCGTTCGTGCTCGCGTGCTACGCCTTCATCCTCGCGATGGATCCGTACATGAACGTCCCGTTCTCGCCGGCGCTGCCGCGCGCCCCGGTCAGCCAGAACCAGCGCTACGCCTATCCGGCGCTCGCCCGCAGCGCGGACTTCGACAGCGCCATCGTCGGGACTTCGATGGTGCGCCTGCTGAAGCCGGAGCGGCTCAACGCACTGCTCGACGCGCGCTTCGTCAATCTCGCGATGAACTCGGCCACGGCTTACGAACAGCTGCAGATGAATGCGCTGTTCCTGCGTCATCATCCGGCGCCGCGCGTGATGATATACGCGCTCGACGACAGCTGGTGCCGGGCCGTCGACACGCCCGATCGCTACACCTTCCGCGACTTCCCCGAGTTCATGCTCGACGAGAACCGCTGGAACGACCTGCTGTACCTGTTCAACGACAAGGCGCTCGAGAACGCCGTGCGCATGTTGGAACTGCTGCAGGGAAGACGGGAACCGAAGTACGGTGCGGACGGCTATTTCGACTTCACCCGCGACTTCGGCGCCTACGATCTGTCACGGACCCGACAGCGGATCTACGGCACGTCGACGCCGCCCGCAGCCCCACCGCCGCTCGATCTCGAACCGGCGGCGAGCGAGGTGCCGCGCATGGCCAATCTCGACCTGCTGCCGGCCCTGCTGGCAGCGGTGCCGGCAGGGACCCACGTGGCCGTGCTGATCCCGCCGATGCACGTCTGGCATCTGCAGAGCGCCACGGCCGGGTACCGCGAATGCAAGCGGCGCGCGCTCGACATCGTCGGCCGGCGGCCGGATGCCGTGGTGCTCGATTACCTGCTCGACAGCGATCTCACGCGTCGTGACGAGCACTTCTGGGACGCCCTGCACTACTCGGACGACATCGCCAGGCGCCTCGAGACCGAACTGGCGGCCGGGTTCGTCGGCCGGCTCGCACCCGCCGACGACCGCGTCCAGCGCCTGCCGCGCTGAGCGGGGGCTGGCCTTCCTCCCATATCTGGTAGGGCGCGAGCCCGCCGGACGCGATATCTGCCTGTTCACTTCTTGAACAGATTCCGTCTAGAATGCGTTCACTTTCTGAACGACCCCCCCGGATGCCACAAGATCGCGAAGAGTCCCTGACGCTCGAACTGCTGACGGCCATCGAGGCCCGCAGCGACGTGACGCAGCGCCACCTGGCCGATCGGCTCGGGGTCGCGCTGGGCCTCGCGAACTCCTACCTCAAGCGCTGCGTGCGCAAGGGGCTCGTCAAGATCACGCAGGCGCCGGCCAATCGTTATCTCTATTACCTGACGCCGCAGGGCTTCACCGAGAAGAGCCGGCTCACCGGCCAGTACCTGTCGGCCTCGCTCGATTTCTATCGTCGTGCCGGCGCCTCGGTCGTGCGCGCGCTCGATGACTGCCAGGCCCGCGGCGCCCAGCGCGTGATGTTCGCAGGCGTGTCCGAACTCGCCGAGATCGCCGCGATTCGGGGCCAGGACTTTCCGCTCGAGATTGCCGGCACCTACGACCCGGTGACGACGCGCGGCGTCTTCGCGGGCAAGCCCGTGTGGTCGCGGCTCGACGCCGCGCCGGCCTGCGACGCGGTGCTGCTGACGGCGCTCGAGCAGGGCAATGAGATCTATCGCGAGCTGCGCGCGAGTTACGAGGAATCGCGCATCGTGGTGCCGGACATCGTCGGTTCGCTGCTGACGCGCAGTGATCATTGAACAACAGGGAAGCGACGCCGCTGGGGGCGCCGTCTTTGAACCAGACAGCGCGGCGGTGAGCGCCCGGGGCGGGCGCGTCGGACCACGCATCAGCAGGAGGGGAGCACATGGCCTATCGGGCACCTGACAGGATTACCGACCGCAAACTCCGTTTTGCGATCGTAGGTTGCGGCCGGATCTCGGACCGCCATACCGACGCCATCGCGGCCCACAGGGAACGCGCCGAACTCGTCGCCGTCTGCGATACCGATCGTGAGGCGCTCAAGAAGGCGAGTACCGCGCTCGATGTGCCCGGCTTCGACAGCATCGAACAGCTGCTGGCCCGCAGCGAAGCGGACATCGTGACCCTGTGCACGCCGAGCGGACTGCATCCGCAACAGGCGATTCAGATTGCGCACGGCGGCCGGCACGTGATCACCGAGAAGCCGATGGCGACGCGTCTCGTGGACGGCAAGAAGATGGTCGCCGCCTGCGACGAGGCGGGCGTGCAGCTGTTCGTCGTCAAGCAGAACCGCCTCAATCCGACGTTGCAGCTGCTGAAGCGCGCGGTCACCAAGCGCCGCTTCGGCCGCATCTACATGGTCAACGTCAACGTGTTCTGGACGCGCCCGCAGGAGTACTACGATTCCGCCCGTTGGCGCGGCACCTGGGAGTTCGACGGTGGCGCGTTCATGAACCAGGCGAGCCACTACGTCGACCTGCTCGACTGGCTGATCGGACCCATTGAAAGCGTGCATGCCTATACCTCGACGCTCGAGCGCAACATCGAAGTCGAGGACACGGGCGTCGCGAACATCAAGTGGCGATCAGGCGCACTCGGTTCCGTCAACGTGACGATGCTGACCTATCCGCGCAACCTCGAAGGCTCGATCACCATTCTCGGCGAGAAGGGCACCGTGCAGGTCGGCGGTGTCGCGGTCAACGAGATCAAACACTGGGAATTCGCCGACAAGGACGAGGACGACGTCAAGGTCAAGGACTCGAATTACCAGACGACCTCGGTCTACGGCGTTGGTCATCCGATGTACTACGACAACGTGATTCGGGCGCTGCGCGGCGAAGCGCGCGCCGAGACCGATGGCCGCGAAGGCCTGCGCTCGCTCGAGACGCTGATCGCAATGTACACCTCAGCGCGCGACGCGCGGCGCGTGTCGCTGCCGCTCGAGTACTGAGCGGAGTCACGGCATGAGCAACTACACGGCACACGCAACGGCGATCGTCGACGACGGCGCGGTGATCGGTGAAGGCAGCCGCGTCTGGCACTGGGTGCACATCAGCGGCGGCGCGCGCATCGGCAAGGCCTGCTCCTTCGGCCAGAACGTCTATGTCGGCAACCGCGTCGTCATCGGCGACAACGTGAAGATCCAGAACAACGTGTCGGTCTACGACAACGTGACGCTCGAGGACGGCGTGTTCTGTGGGCCGAGCATGGTGTTCACGAACGTCTACAATCCGCGCGCGGAAGTCTCGCGCAAGGACGAGTACCGCGACACGCTGATCAAACGCGGTGCCACGCTCGGCGCGAACTGCACCATCGTCTGCGGCTGCACTGTCGGCGAGTACGCGTTCGTCGGCGCCGGTGCGGTGGTGAACCGCGACGTGCCGGCTTTCGCGCTGATGCTCGGCGTGCCGGCGCGCCAGGCCGGCTGGATGAGCCGCTTCGGCGAGCGCCTGAACCTCCCCCTGACCGGCAATGCCGAGACCGTCTGCCCGCACACCGGTGAGCGCTACGTGCTGCGCGACGGTGTCTGCGCGCTTGCTTGAACGTGCGTACCCAGCATCGAGGACCGTCCTGATGGATTTCATCGACCTGAAGACCCAGTACCGCCAGCTGAAGCCGGAGATCGACCGCCGCATCCAGGCGGTGCTCGACCACGGCGCCTACATCATGGGCCCGGAAGTCGCAGAGCTCGAAGCGCAGTTGGCAGCGTATGTGGGCGCGAAGCACTGCATCGCGCTCGCGAGCGGCACCGATGCGCTGCTGATCGCGATGATGGCGCTCGGCATCAAGGCCGGCGACGAAATCATCACCACGCCGTTCACCTTCATCGCGACTGGTGAAATGATTGCGCTGATCGGCGCCAAACCGGTGTTCGTCGACATCGACCCGAAGACCTACAACATGGACCCGGCGCTGATCGAAGCGGCGATCACCCCGCGCACGAAAGCGATCATGCCGGTGAGCCTGTATGGTCAGTGCGCCGACTTCGATGCGATCAACGAAATCGCCTGTCGCCACAACCTGCCCGTGATCGAAGACGCCGCCCAGAGCTTCGGCGCGAGCTACAAGGGCCGCAAGTCCTGCGCGCTGTCGCTGATTGGCTGCACGAGCTTCTTTCCGTCCAAGCCGCTGGGCTGCTACGGCGACGGCGGCGCGAACTTCACGAACGATGATGCGCTCGCAAAATTGATGCGCGAGATCCGCGTGCACGGCCAGGACCGTCGCTACCATCATCCGGTGATCGGCGTGAACGGCCGCATGGACACGATCCAGTGCGCGGTGCTGCTGGCGAAGCTGCCGAGCTTCCCCGACGAGGTCAAGGCGCGCTGGGAACTCGGCGCGCGCTACACGACGATGATCAACGACAGTTGCCCGGGCGCGAAGCCGCCGTATATCGAGTCCTTCAACAGCTCGGTTTACGCGCAATACACCGTCGAGATCGACCACCGCGAAGCGGTGCAGCAGAAACTCCAGGCAGCCGGTATCCCGACCGCCGTCCACTACCCGACGCCACTGCACCTGCAGCCGGCGTTTGCATCGCTGGGGCTCGGCGTCGGCGCGCTGCCCATCGCCGAGCGCGCCGCCGCGCGCGTGATGAGCCTGCCGATGCACCCGTTTCTCGACATCGCAACGCAGGAGCAGGTCGTCAAGGCCCTTGCTGCGGCAACTTCAAACTAACGACATCCGGAGCTGAGCATGGACATTCGTGGCAAGAAACTCGTGGTGATTGGCGGCGCGGGCCTGATCGGCTCGCACGCGGTCGATCTGCTGACCAAAGAAGACGTCGGCGAAATCATCGTGTACGACAACTTCGTGCGCGGCACGACCGAGAACCTCGCCGGCGCCCTGCGCGATCCGCGCGTGAAGATCTACGAGGCGGGCGGCGATGTCTGCCAGTCCGATATCCTCGACTCGGCGCTGAAGGGTGCCGACGGCGTGTTTCACTTCGCCGCGCTGTGGCTGCTGCAGTGTCACGAGTTCCCGCGCGCCGCGTTTGACGTCAACATCCGCGGCACGTTCAACGTGCTTGAAGCCTGCGTGGCGAACAAGATCCAGCGCCTCGTCTATTCGTCGTCCGCGTCGGTCTACGGCGACGCAGTCGAGGAGCCGATGACCGAAGATCATCCATTCCTCAACAAGAACTTCTACGGCGCGACCAAGATTTGCGGCGAGTCGATGGCGCGGGCCTACCACCACCGCTACGGGCTGAACTATGTCGGCCTGCGCTACATGAACGTCTACGGGCCGCGCCAGGACTACCGCGGTGCCTACATTGCCGTGATCATGAAGATGCTCGACGCCATCGATCGTGGCGAGGGCCCGACAATCTTCGGCGACGGCTCGGAAGCCTTCGACTTCGTGGCCGTCGAAGACTGCGGTGCGGCGAACATCTGCGCGATGAAGGCCGATGCCACCGATCGCTTCTACAACGTCGGGACCGGAAAGCGCACGTCGCTGAAGGAAATCGCCGAGATGCTGCTGAGCCTTACCGGTGCGAAAACCGCGATCAACTATGCGCCGCGCAGCCAGGCAACGCTGGTCCGCAATCGCATCGGTTGCCCGAAGCGGGCCATCAAGGAAATCAACTTCACGGCCGGCATCGACCTCGAGGAGGGCATGCGTCGGCTGATCGCCTGGCGCAAGTCGCATATCGAAGAGGTGAATTCGCGGCGCGCGAAGGCCGCCAAGTAAGCCCACGGGAAAGACCACGATGTGCGGAATAGCAGGGATTTTGCATCTGGACGGCGCGCCCGCTTCGGCGATGCTGCTGCGCAGGATGACAGATGCGATCGCGCATCGTGGCCCGGATGGCGAAGGCCACCATGTCGAAGGCCCGCTGGCGCTGGGACACCGGCGCCTGTCGATCATCGACCTGTCCGCGGCAGGCCATCAGCCGATGGCAACACCGGACGGTCGCTTCCTGCTGACCTACAACGGTGAGATTTACAACTTCCAGGAACTGCGCACGGCGCTGGAGGCACTGGGCTGGCAGTTTCGCTCGCGCACGGACTCCGAAGTCCTGCTCTATGGCTACGCGCAGTGGGGCAGGGACGTTCTGCACCGCCTGAACGGCATGTTCGCGTTTGCGATCTGGGATACGCAGCGCAAGGAGCTTTTCATCGCGCGTGACCGATACGGCATCAAGCCCGTCTACTACACGCTGGCCGACGGCGTGCTGCTGTTTGGCTCGGAGAACAAGGCAATCCGCGCGCATCCGAACTATCGCGCAGAGCTCGACCGAGAGGGCCTTGTCGAGTATTTCACGTTCCAGAATTTCTTCACCGACAAAACGTTGTTCCGGGACATTCGACTGCTGCCGGCGGGCAGCAGTCTGACCGTGAGCCTCGGGCAGTCGCAGCTGGCCGCTCCGGTGCAGTACTGGGATTACGATTTTCGCGAACCGCAGCAGATTGGCGACGAACGCGAGTATCTGGAAGAACTCGATCGGCTGTTCGTGCAGGCGGTCAATCGCCAGCTCATCAGCGACGTCGATGTCGGCAGCTACCTGAGTGGCGGCATGGATTCGGGCTCGATTACCGCCATCGCGGCACGTCAGATCCCGAATCTGAAGACGTTTACCTGCGGCTTCGATTTGCGCTCCGCTTCGGGTCTCGAACTGAGTTTCGATGAACGCGAGGCGGCAGAACACATGTCCTACGTGTTTCGCACGGAACACTACGAGATGGTGCTGAAAGCGGGGGACATGGAGCGGGTGCTGCCGCGCCTGGCGTGGCACCTCGAAGAGCCCAGGGTTGGCCAGAGCTACCCGAACTTCTACGCCGCGCAGCTCGCGAGCAAGTTCGTCAAGGTGGTGCTGTCCGGAGCTGGCGGCGACGAACTCTTTGGCGGTTATCCGTGGCGCTACTACCGCGCGGTCGTGAACGACGACTTCGAGCACTATGTCGACAAGTACTACGGCTTCTGGCAGCGGCTCGTACCAAACCGTCAGATGCCGGCGCTGTTCCGCCCGATCTGGGGCGACGTGCAGGGCCTGTCAACGCGCGACATCTTCCGTGACGTATTCCATCACCACGCGGCAAATCTCACGCGGCCCGAGGATTACGTCAACCATTCGTTGTATTTCGAGGCCAAGACGTTCCTGCACGGCCTGCTCGTGGTGGAGGACAAGATCAGCATGACGCACTCGCTCGAGACGCGCGTGCCCTTCCTCGACAACGATCTCGTCGACTTCGCGATGCGCGTTCCGGTGCAGTTCAAGCTCGGCAATCTCACGGAAGTGGTGCGCATCAACGAGAACGAACCGTCGTCGAAGACCGCGAAGTATTTCCAGAAGACCCGCGACGGCAAGCTGCTGCTGCGCCGGATGATGGCGCGCCACATCCCGCAGGAAGTCGCCGATCGCGAGAAGCAGGGCTTCTCGGCGCCCGATGCCAGCTGGTTCAAGGGCGAGAGCATCGACTACGTGCGACGTTCCCTGTACGACAAACGGGCGCGCATCTACGACTACCTCGATCGCGACACCGTGCAGGGTCTGGTCAATGACCATCTCGAAGGCCGTGAGAATCGCCGTCTGCTGATCTGGTCGCTGCTCAATGTCGAACAATGGCTGCAGAGATACCTGTAGTCGGCCTGTCACGCATAGAGTTTTTCAAATTGTGTCCACTTTCGAGAACTTTTTATGACTCGTTACATAGGCAACGCACTCGAAATTGCTGCCTCTGAATGTGGGAGAACGCAATGTTTCGCCTTGCAGCCCGACTAATTGCTCCGGTTGCGAATTACGCTGCCGTAGTCCACGGACTTAGGGTAATTCTTCGGCATCGCTCGCTGGCATATGAATTGGCTCAACGCGAGCTTCGGTCGCAGTATGCAGGCCAGATAATTGGTGCTTGGTGGGCAGCCACACATCCGTTATTCCTAATGGTCCTTTATGTGGCTGTCTTCGCGTTCGTTTTCAAAGTCAAGCTGGATCCGATTTTGAACGTTCCAAGGGACT
>LNFM01003627.1_pt1 | contig 30021 bp, 29 predicted proteins | sample 596031 | NCBI WGS metagenome assembly LNFM01 (sample SAMN04254537, study PRJNA301005) | activated carbon metagenome | isolation source: dual media filters at the Ann Arbor, Michigan drinking water treatment plant | place: USA: Ann Arbor
CCGTCTGCTTTTTGCCATTTCGTCACCTGTTTTATATTGAGGGTGATGTTATCACCCATAATCAGGTGGCCAAATTAACTATGCCACTACACCTGGGCTACAAACCCCGGCGGCCCGAACAGGCGTAGGTTTTTCTCCCTACCCAGGCTGATCCGCAATAACTGGTCGAATCCCACGAAATGGTCCATATGGGTGTGGGAGACAAAAATATCGCTGATGCGCAGGATCTTGCGCGGCGCAAGCGCTCGCAGGTCTCCCAGGTCGAAGAGAAAAGACCGTTTCTCGAACAGATATTCCACGTAAAGCCCCGGGTCTCCGAAAGGATCATTGACTAACTGGGGAAGGAAAAGAGGTTTCATCCTAAAAACGGCAGTTGGACGGGGTGGAGTGTGTGATTTTCGGGGTGCAGGGCAAGGCGCAACGACGCGGGATGGTTGTTCCATTCCAAGGAGTTGCAACGCTGCCATGCGCACTGAAAATCGTGCAATCCGCCCCGTAGTGGACTGACCAAACAGGTGAACCTGCAGGGCAGGATAAAATTTATTAAAAACATATTGCTAGCCGTCCAGAGAAGCGGTCAACTGCCATTTTTAGGTTCATGGATAGGGTGCGGCGCCCGATTTGTTTGCACCGTTCCTGGCGGCGGCCAGCAAATGCCCGTGATCCCCGTCAATCCCCGTGAAGGCATTGCGCCCTTTGCGGGCGGGGCAATGGGTGGCACAATTTAACAACAGCGTTTTATACCGTTCCATTTACGCTCCTGCTCGGCCCTGAAAAATGCCCTACGGTCCAGAGGTGAGGCACCTTCCGTGGCGTGGCGGGCATGCCAATGTTCCAGGTAGCGTTCATAGGCATCGTCACCACTGACGTGCCGCAACCCGCGCCAGAATTTTCGAAGTGGATTTTTGAGTGTGGTCATTATCGAAATTTCTCTAATCCCGCACCCAATCTTCTACCAGGCGGCTCGGTTCATGGGGCGCCTCAGAGGAGGGCGGATGGGCGCCACCAGTGGCGATACGGTAAGACACGCGCAGCGTATCCAGCACCAGCACCCATGTGGTGATCAGGAAGAACGCGGTAAGGGCGGCATCCACATAATCATTAAAGATCAATTGGGGCGCCGTGGCCATTTTATCCGGTGGCAAGGCGCCCGCAGCCAGTTTTTCAGCCAGATCCTTGGCATGAGCGAGGAAACCCACCCGCAGTTCGGGGCTGAATAGCTTTTCCCATGCGGCGGCGCTAGTGATGGTCACCAGCCAGGCCAGGGGCAGGGCAGTGACCCAGGCGTAGCGCAGTTTGCCGGATTTGATAAGAATGGTGGTGCCCACGCACAGGGCTATTGCCGCCAGCATCTGATTGGCGATGCCGAATAGCGGCCATAGGCTGTTGATACCACCCAGCGGATCGAGTGTACCCATATAGAGAAAATAGCCCCATGCGCCGACCACCAGCGCGCTGGTGAGCAGCACGCTGGGGTACCAACTGGTGCGCCCCAGCGGCGGGTAGATGTTGCCGAGCATATCCTGGAGCATGAAGCGTCCCACGCGCGTGCCTGCATCCAGCGTGGTGAGAATGAACAGCGCCTCGAACATGATGGCAAAGTGATACCAGATGGCGAGAAAGGCGTTACCGAAGGCGCTGGCGAAGATGCTGGCCATGCCTACGGCAAACGAGGGTGCCCCACCCGTGCGGGCGAACAGGCTCGTCTCACCCATGCTTGCGGCGAGCTGCTCCATCTGCGCCACGCTCACCGGGAAACCCCAGCTATTAATTTTGGCGACCGCGTCGGCGGCTTCCTTGCCAACGATTCCCGCCGGGCTGTTGATAGCGAAATATACGCCGGGATCGAGTACAGTGGCGGCGATCATCGCCATGATGGCAACAAAAGATTCCATCATCATCGCGCCATATCCGATGAATCGTGCGTCTGTTTCATTGGCAAGCAGCTTAGGCGTGGTACCGGAAGCTATCAGCGAATGAAAGCCGGAAATCGCGCCGCAGGCGATGGTGATAAAGACGAAAGGGAATAGCGCTCCGCCGAAAATCGGGCCGGTGCCGTCGATGAATTGCGTAAGCGCGGGCATTTTGACCTCGGGGCGCAAAATCACGATGGCAATCGCCAAGGCGAGCACGGTGCCGATTTTCATGAAGGTGGAAAGATAATCGCGCGGCGCAAGCAGCAGCCACACTGGCACCACCGCCGCGGCAAAGCCGTAGGCAATAATCATCAGCGCGAGCTGTGGGCCATCATAATCAAACCACTGGCGCAGATCTGGCTGGTGATCCAGCCACCCGCCGCCCGCCACTGCAATCAGCAGCAGGGCGACGCCGATCAATGTGGCTTCAAGCACGCGGCCAGGGCGGATATTGCGCATATATAACCCGATGAGAACGGCGATGGGAATAGTCGCCGCCACCGTGGACGTGGCCCAAGGGCTGTGCTTCATGGCATTAACCACCACCAGGCCGAGCACGGCAATCAGGATGATCATGATCATCATCACTCCCACCAGTGCCGCCACGCCGCCGATTGGACCAAGCTCATCGCGCGCCATCTGGCCCAGTGACCGTCCATTGCGGCGTATGGAAAAGAACAGCGTGACAAAGTCCTGCACGCATCCGCCCAGCACCGCGCCGATCAGAATCCACAGCGTGCCTGGAAGATAGCCGAACTGAGCCGCCAGCGTTGGCCCGATCAGTGGCCCCGGCCCGGCAATGGCGGCGAAGTGATGGCCGAATACCACCCACTTGTTGGTGGGCACAAAGTCGCGGCCGTCATTGAGACGCTCCGCGGGTGTGGCACGCGTGGCGTCCAGCATCAATACCTTGGCGGCGATGAACGCACTGTAAAAGCGGTAGCCGATGGCGTATACGCACACGGCTGCGACAATAAACCACAGGCTATTGATGGACTCGCCACGGTGCAGCGCGATGCCGCCCACGGCGGACGCGCCGAGGATAGCGACGGTGATCCAAGCCACTATTGCCAGCGAGTTCATTTTGCTATTCGGCAGGGCTGGTGTTGCCATGGCTATTCTCCAGAGGTTGATGTCGGTAATGGCTTTCAGAAATGTTCTGATACGACAGTTTGGTCGAATCAGTTTTTTACGGTTTCAATTATAAACGCGAATGGGGCGGCATGTTATCCAGGTGTGTCACAATACGGAAAAGAGGTGGGGGGTTATAGGATAATCGTGATGAGATTATGTTGAACTCTGGTTAGGAGATGCCGCCCTCTATACCTCGAAGGAATTAAACAATTTCTCCAGCTTGTCCCTGAGCGCGGTGAGTTTGTTCAGGCTGATAGGTATTTCTTGTGAACACTCCCTGAGTAACAGGAAATAGCGCTCTTCATCGCTGAAACGCTTTTTGATGCCGCGCACATAGGCAAGATTGGCGAGGTAACCGTTGTGTGCCCCAAAAAAATTGTGGTCAGCCAGCGCTCTTTCGAATTGCTCTAACGTTCGGCGCACACCGGGTAAAATTTCGCCATTATTCAAGTGTATTTCGGTTTCATTGGACCCCTTTATTTTATGTATGAATAGTATCTCGTCGGTGGGTATATAGGCCGTCGGATAAATGGTGTTCCCCGCACGATCTTTGTCGCGATAGCGAATTTCCAATTGTTTTTTTGGAGGGGCGAGGGATCGCAAGATATCAGCCATGCGGTCATAGTTGGCATTGGCGATCCATTGGCTGTTGTATCTTTCACGCACCCGTGTCAGTGCGCTCGCCAGTTTATATGCATCAACGGGTTTGAGTAGGTAATGGATGGCTGGATAATCAAATGCATCTAGGGCATGTTGCGGATGGGCGGTTACAAAAATGACAGCGGGTGAGGTGGAATTTCCCTTGAGCGTGTCGGCCAGATCAAGTCCGGCTCGTGCGTTTCCCATTTGAATATCGAGCAATACAAGATCCGGTGTTTCTTGCGCGATCAGCCGTCGTGCCTGCTCGGCATTATCTGCTTCACCTACAACAATAATGTCCTTGTGAAACGATAGAAGATATTTTAATTCATCGCGGTTGAGGGGCTCATCATCGACAATCAGTGCTTTTAGAGACATAGCGCTCATCTTACGTGTTATCCCGATAAACTGGCAAGAAAAGTGTCACTTTTGTGCCAAGCGAAACTTCGCTGTGGATTTCAAGCCGCGCATTGTTTCCTGATAGCAGCTTCAGGGTTTGCTGCAATTGATGCAGCGCATGTCCACCCCCTTCGTGTGCTGAAGAAACCGGCTGCTTGCCCAGTTGCGCAAGGCGTTCGGGCGCTATTCCAACACCATTATCCTCCACCGTGAGTTTCAGAAGATTTTCGCTTTTACCCAGAGTTAATTGGATAACGCATGGTTTTTCTTTATTACGATGTTCGTCTGCCAGAGCGTTCTCGACTAATGTATGCAGCGAGCGCGGTGGTAACTGACACTCCAATAATGCCGTGTCCTCGATCACCTCGTTATAATGAATCGATCCGGGGAAACGTAGGCGCTGAATATCGACATATTTTCGCAAGTGCTTCAACTCCTCGGCAAGCGTGATGTTGTCGAGCGTGGCATAGTCTTTCGTTTCCCGAACAAACTCCGCGAGTTTGATGACATACTGTCGTGCTTTGTCTGGATCAAGCCGGATCAGCGCCATAATGCTGCTCAAAGTGTTTCCCAGGAAATGAGGGTCTACCTGCGCGTGTAAAACCCGGATTTCCGCGCGCCGTGCCAGCAGTTCGATACGATCCTGGTCAAGAATTTGAAATATTTGTTGAAATATGTAACACCCACCTATGACCGTCAAGAACATGGGTACACTGATCTGCGTTACAAGCGCTGCCGCCTGATCGAAAGGTTTGGCGAGTAATAGAATCAATACCATCTGCACCATGACCGCCAGTGCCGCGATCCCCGCCGCCTGCATGGGAGTTACTCCCGCACTGAGCCTTCGCCGCAATATACCCGCCAACAAACCACCGAGCAGGCTCGCAAGGCCGCAGGGCAGGGCAGTAAAGCCACCCAGTCGATAACGCTCCAAACCTGCGATAGCTCCTACACTTGCCCCAAGCCATGGCCCGCCTGCCAGTCCGGACGTCACTACTACCAGATCACGAAAGTTGACGACAGCTTCACCTTCGCCTAATTCATAGGACCAGGGTACTGGGGTCATTTTGCCGTCCATTGCGATGACGGTACCCGCATGGGTGCCATAGATAGCCAGCGCACTGAAGAGTACAACCAATATCAGCCATCCGGGACCGTGTCTTTCGGTGTAAAGGAGTTGATCGCGCAAATACGGCGTGCGGAACATCACGAAAGCCAGCGTGATGATGATGGCGGTTCCCTGTAGCAGCAACAGGGCATAATGGAACCAGAGCGCTGGTATGTTGGCCATGTGTGTCTCTCCTCCTTATGGGACAACACGTCTCTGCGCCGCGAGTCGTACCGAAGGTACGTATTGAACGATGCTGAACCACGGCGCTCGGGTATGGAAAGCGCATGCTCTCAACGGATCTCCCTGGCGACGTGTGTCGCTAGCCAAGCAAGGTACTTCCCACGATGCGCCTTGGACTCATCTTCTGAAGGCGCAATATCCGGCACAATTGCATAGGCTCGAAAGTTTGGCCACGGTACGTCGGCCGGATCGGCGGTCACAGAGCCCGCCAGGCATATACAGTGTTTGCCTGTGCGCGCTGCTGCCTGGGCTACGATGTCAACTACTTTTCCCCTTGACGTTTGTTCGTCCAGGGCGCCCTCGGCTGTGATCACCAGGTCGGCCTTTTGAATGCGCTGCTTCAGCCCGGATAACCTGGACAAAATCTTGCCGCCGGATTGGAAGGTGCCCCCGCAAAATACTTTCAATCCTAACCCAAGCCCCCCTGCGGCACCGGTTCCCTTGTTTCGGGAAACGTCTTTTTTATTCACAGCTTTGATTTTCATGGCGAGTCGTCTCAGGCATGCTTCGGCTTTGGGTAAATCCGCTTCCATTAACCCTTTTTGTCCTCCATAAGTCCGGCTCGCGCCACACTTGCCCAGCAAAGGGTTGTCGACATCTACCGCAATGATCAATTCATCAAAGGCTAATTGTTGCGGCGGCGCCTCCCCCTGTTCCAGCCGATCCAGATCGGTCCAAACCTTAATCTCGACGCCATCCGCATCTCTAAAAGCCCAGCCGAGTGCACGGGCGAGACCAAACCCTCCGTCGTTCGTGGAACTACCTTCGATACCCACATAAACACGGCGAGTGCCCGCCCGTTCAGCCTGTCTGAACACTGCGCCGACACCAAATGTATTCAAGTGTAAAGGGATGGTATTGCCCCGCCGGAAGCAAGGCGAGACCAATGATTTGCGCGGTTTCAATAATGGCCGTGTTTGTGTCAGGCGTAAACCACCATTCTGCCACGCGTGGCCGCTTGGCCGAATCCACTGTTGTGCAGGTTCTCCGTTCCGCATTCAGCAAACGCCCCAGCACCTCCCCAAAACCGTCACCTCCGTCCGCCATAGGGAGTTGTTCGATGCGGTCATCAGGACGAACCTCACTCCATCCTTTGGCAATCGCCTCGGCCGCCTGCGGGGCAGTCAATGTACGTTTGAATTTATCCGGAACAACCAAAACACGCATGACATGACGCCCCCTGATTTTTTGGAGAAACCTGTTTTTAACCATAAGGAATCTCTGATGTGTCCAAGGTTCCTCGGCACAGGATGTTCCATAATTATATTACCCTATTTCGAGTGGTGATAATCGTGCCTCAGTCACGAGTAAGCTTACGGCGTTATAGTGCAACATTTACCATCTTCTCCAGACGGATCGAAGCAATCTCTTGGCCTTAACCTGGAGACGCCTGGCCGCAGTATGAATCGTGGCAGCCTGCTCATATTGTTCGACAGTCTCTGCGGAGAATCCAAGTTCAGTCAATCTCTCGACCCCGAAACCATGCTGTTCTACCAGGCAATCCAGCAAGCAGGAGTGTAGACTCGTGTCATTCATAACCTCCGGTGGGATGCCTGCTTCCGGGTACAGAAATGCCTGTACGTATGGCGGGCAGTGCGCTGGACAAGGCTGTCGGCGAGCTTGGGCGACGATCCGGGCCATTGTCCTGAAGTCAAGATGCTCACGAGCAAGGAGTCTGTCCAGGAGCGGCGTGACAGCGCGCAAATCTTTATTGGACATCAGCGCATCCACCACCATCGCATGAACCGCAGCAGCAGAGCGGGGGGATGAGAAACACGCCTCGCATAACGCCTCATCTTCTTGCAGCAGCGCGGTTAACCAAGGTCGCGCATTCCCGGTTGCCGCGAGATAACGCACCAATCTCGCCTGGATTTCGGGGGGGAGATGAGCTAGATCTTCACGCTGCAATGCTGCTTTCCTCCATACGCGTTGCAGCAGATGCAGCACTGCGGAGTCTGCTTCGGCCAGGAGCGTCAGCAGATTTGGTTCGATGTCCCGTTGCGTTAACTCGTGCTGGAGTACTACATCTTCCACCAATGGTGCGAGTCGCTGGAGGGGGAAATCTTCGATCAACAACACCAACGCAGTCAGTTCCGGCGACTTGCTGGATGGGCAGCGCGCCAGGAGTTCACCCAGCCGCGAACCACACCTCTTCATCATCCGCTGGACAATGAGATCGGTGTTGGCGGCGGCGAAACACTTCAACCCCTGAAGATCGGCTGCCGTTGTCGCCACGCCCTCGTCCAGGAAGCTTGCCAGGCGGTAAGCCTGCTCACGGCGCTCAGTGGTCACGGCTTCGGCCGGACATCGCTCGAGCCACCATTCGTAGGGTGTATGAGGGAGCGTGTAGGCCGCAAATTCCTGCCGCTCATCTAAGGTCTGATCAGTCAGGCAAACCTTGAAAGGATTTCCCCCCTGCGGAGCTTGCTGACTAAAGCCGGCAATGCGCAGCGGAAAATGGATCAGGTTGCCACCGTCTAGGGTGGAATCCCAGCCGAGCCGTGGTTTGAGCGCATTGGGGACATAAGCGGCGAGCCGGTTTAACACGGCGCCGACCGCCGTCGCCTCACCGTTGATGAGCAGTGGGAAGGGCGAGCGTGCCCAGCGGTTGAGCAAAATCGCCAGGCGCAACTCGAAATCCCCCCGTAGCGGTGGCAAGGTTTTTGGAAGTGCTGCGAGCTGCTCTTGCGTCACGGTGATGGCAGCAATATTTCCCGTGGCGCGGTCGATACGGGGTGAGTCCAGCACGGCATCAGGGTTGGGGAATAGCGCCCCCTCGATCAGCGTGAGCAACGTCAAGGGTTCGGATGCGGCCTGCCACAGCGCTGGCTGGAACAGGAATCCCTGCCCCAGCACGTTACCCTTTCGGCCATGCTGGTCTCTGGCCTCGGGCAAGGTGCGGGTGTCGATGATGACGAGATGATCCTCGCCTGCCAGACGCTGGAAGAACACTGCCTGCTTGTGTTCGAAGTCTAAGCCCTCGGGGACGTGGATGTGCGTCTCCAGACGGGCGATATCGGTTCGTCCGAGCAGCGTTATGGGATAGAAAACAGTATGAAAACCCTGCTTGCCCCAGGGTGAGGCACCGGGGGGCACTTTGGTATAAATGAACGGATAGATGTTCATTGGCGGAAGATTCTGTGCCAGAAAGTGCGCGGCCGGGTTTTAGCCAGTGTCCAGAAGAACGGGTCAAGTACACGTCGTGGATCTTCGTCTGTCAATTTTGCCACCAGCCTATCTCCTGCCGGGGCCGCTCCGGTGGATGATATCACCGTGTACTCCGTGCTCTTGAAGTAGTCTGCTGCCTTTTTGACGAAACCGCTTGCCCCCTGCTTTTCCAACCAGCGGCGGATGTCGTTCGACGACTGTTCGAGCCTGGTGATCATCTCTTCTCCGGAGAGGAACCCGGCGTACCAGGGATAAGACCCCTTCATGAGGAACTCTTCGATCTCTGGCGGTACCTGGCCGATCAATGTGTCAGACTTGCTGAATACGACGATCAGATGTTGCCTGGCCTTCAGATCCGTGTGCATGGCGTTATAAACTCCGTTCAGGTAGATGTCGAGCAGCTCTTCGAGTCTTGTCGGCCACTGCTCCCCGCTATCGCCTATGCTCACGATAAAAATCGCTATATCCGAGTTGGCAAGGAAACGGCCTTGTTGCGGAATGAGTTGACTGTCTTCGAATATCTCCCCGGCGGTATCGTAGAAGCTGAGATATCCTTCGCCGAAATAGGGTACGGCATGAAAGTGAAAAAGCGACGGGAGGGGAAAATTGGCCGGCGTACTTTCTGGCAATTGTCCTTCCTTGAATCTATGGATGCGATCATGGAAGCTCTTGATTGTATAATGGTCCAGGCTGCGGCAGTAGAATCCTTCCCATTTGTTCTGCATTGCCTGCAGCAGATGAAAAAGCGCTGTGATGTACACTGTCTTGCCGTGACCGGAAAAGCCGATCAGACCCACTATCGCCCGATGTATCTTGGGCTGTTCCACGAAGTCTCGCGGTATTTCCGCGCCGCAGTCGGGCCATTGACACAAGTATACGGACTTGCTGTTCCTGTTCTCCAGTTGTGGCCGTGTGGGCATCAGGCAATAGGGGCAACGAAGCGTGCTCTTCATGATGTAATTTTTCCCTTGAGTTTTCTCCATAGCGCCATATCGAAGATGCCGGTGATATTCACCCCGTCCGCGCCCACCACCAATTCCACTTCCTGTTGACCCTCGCGGGTGACCAGCGGCGCGAGTGCCGCATAACGTTCTGTCAGAAAGATAACCCGTTGGTTACGGCTGCCGCGCCACATCAGTGAAGCCTTCTGATCCTGCTCGAAGGGGCCGTCGATGAGAATGTCCAGGTGCTCCAGCAAAGCCAGGATATCGGGCGCCTGATCTTGCAGTATCTGTTTGTAAATATGCCCTGTATTGCAAAGGAAACTCAGGCCCAGCGGCCGCAATCTCTCCATCAGTGCAAGCAACCCCGCAGCCTGCTGCAATGGTTCACCACCGGAGAAGGTCACCCCCTCGATGCCGGGGGTGCTTTTGATCTGAGCGGCCAATTCATCCACGGTCATCTCTGTACCCTTCGTCTCGCTCCAGAATTCGGGATTGAAGCAGCCTGGGCAGCCGAGACGGCAACCCTGCACCCAGATAACGAAGCGCTGTCCCGGACCATTCACTGCGGTCGAGACAAGGGTTTTGGCGATTCTTAGCGTAGTCATAATTTCGTCACCTCCATTACCATACGAAACCCCACTGCTGAGCGGCCTATCTCCCAGGCAATCTCGCGGGTGGTGCCGGGAGACCAGGTGTTCGGCAGCAGGCCCGGGTAAGGCCGGCCGATGCAACAGTGGCTGTTTCCCTGTGTCACCCACTCAAGCAGGCCTTGCTCGGTGAGCGGGAACAAATCCTGCGCCAGCCAATTGCGCAGTGGCGGCGCGGCATCGCGGCAACGCGCCAGAAGTTCAGGCGCTTCCATTTGCAAGTCCCTGGTTGCATGCCACAGGTTACGCCACTCGATGGCGGTTGGCAGCCGGTAGCGCGGACCCAGATAATTTGAGAAGGGCGTGATTGCTGCACGCTCTACGCCAGTGATAAACAATTCCCAAGGCCGTTCGTGCCCATATCGCCAAGAGGCGCGGGGATTCAGGGCAAGCCGTTCCCGGTACCACTCATCGGTGTAGAGTTGGCCTTGGGGTCCATGCTCGATCATGAAGCGCTCGAACTGGTATTTGCTGACCGGCAGCAGTGCAATGGCATACGACCAGTCGGCGCGCTGGATGAGAGGGAAACCCATGCGGTCAAAGTGTATGGAATAGTGCCCAGAGGTCATCGTCCACCTGTTCGTAGGGTTGAAGTACATGAGCAAGAATCCAGCATCCGTCGCCCCGGGCATAGATCCGCCCCGTGCGGGTGAGGAGCCGTTCGCCGCTCAGCAGATGCGCATAGCCGTCGGCCAGAGATCTCCAACCCTCATGGCTCAGCAGCAAGCATATATTGAGCGGCAGGCCCTGGAGGATTACATCACCTCGCGGGCAGATCAGGCAGTCATAGGGATGACTCTCCCCACACTGCGGGCAGCAAAAGGTGCAGCCAGCGATGCCAGCTTCGACGATGGGGCGCAGCTGCTCGGGCAACGGTTGCCAGAGCAGTGCGCGCCACCAGGGGGCTTCTGCGGTGCCGCTCACTTGCGTCACCCCGCCCTTGTCCCGCCGCACAGTGAGCACAGGTGGGTTCTCCGCGATGGCACGCAGGTGCAGATCGAGCCGCTCGCCGCCAGGTATGATGTCGAGCTTGAACTCCCCGTTTGTCTCTTGTACTTCGGCGCGGCCACCCCTCCCGGAGGTCATAACCCAGGGGAACGAAGCCCGGTGCGGTGATCTGCAAGGCGCGGGGCGGATCTTCAAGGGCGGACAGCACCCTCTCGACGCCTTGCCGTCCGTCCACCTGCTCGATCGTGGTGGTGAACGGTATCTCGCTGATATTGACCAGCAGTAGTCGCGACGTCACAGGCGTTTGCCGCACATCATCCAGATCCACGGGATACTGGCTGGCAATGATCAGGATGTGGCCGGTGTAGCTCTCCTGTTCCAGCGTCTCGATGAGCGGCCCCAGGCAGGAGACACGCTCGCGATTAGCGTTGTACCAGGTGGGGGCTTGCTCCCGCAGATCGCGCGTGAGCGTGACGGGATAGGGGTTGCGGTTGCCGAGGAAATAAAGCGTCTGGCAGCGGCCTGGCAAACGTTCAAGCAGGGCCGTGGCGAGGTTGTAGATCACCTGCCACCTGTCCGGCGCCGCCTCCAGCACCAGCACCAGCGGCGCGGCATAGCGCAGCGTGTAGTGCAAATTCACTATGTGCGGCGGCATAACAGCCCCCCGTGCGTCTGTGTATCCACGACGTAGCTTATATCAATCAAGCCGTGCTTCTCCGCCCATAGCATCTGGTCGGCCAACAAGCCGCCCAGTTCGTCGTCGATGGCGTTGACGAGACCGCGCCCGCCGAAGTTTGCTATATGGATATGGTGGCGGTCGAGCAGATAGCCGGCCACGGCGGGGGAGAAGCTCAGGCGATGGCCGAGGTGGGCGAACTTGTCGCGGAAATTGGTCTCGATGTCGCGCAGCTTGGCGGCGATCATGCGCCCGGTGGCCTCGGCGCCGTCGATATAATTGAAGGCAATGATGTGGCTGCCGATGCGGTTGAGCAACTCGGCGCGAGAGATCTCATGGATGAAGAACTCCCGCACGGCGGTGACGAAATGCTCGGTGACCTGTGCCGCGCGTTGCGCTGGATCCTGCACCTTCATGACAGCATCGAGATGCGTCTTCTCTCCGCTGGGCCGACCGGCGCTGTCGGTGGCGCGCGTACCCAGGTTGGAGGTGAAGATGATCACACTCTCGCTGAAGAATATGGTCTGGCCCCGACTGTCGGTCAGGCGGCCGTCATCCAGCACCTGCAGGTAGATGTCCATGATCTTTGGATGGGCCTTCTCGATCTCGTCAAACAGAATGACCTAGAAGGGGCGGTTCTTCACCGCGTTGGTCAACACGCCGCCCATTTCAAAGCCCACATAACCGGGAGGTGAGCCGATGAGTTTGGAAACGCTATGCTCCTCCTTGAACTCGCTCATGTCGAAGCGCACGAAGGCCTCGTCGGTATCGAACAGGTATTCGGCGAGCTTCTTGGCAAGAAAGGTCTTGCCCACACCCGTGGGTCCGGCAAAAAAGAACACGGCCTTGGGTTTGCTCTCCTGGCCCGAAGCCAGGCCCACTACCCCGGTGCGCGCCTTTTTGATGGCCGTAACCACCGCCGCCACGGCGTCGTCCTGTCCGATGACGCGCTCTTTGAACCAGGACTCGGCGGAGTCAATCAGACCCTTGGGTGGCCCGGTGAGCGGTAGCTTGGCCCAAGGATCTTCCTCGCTGCCGATGCGGTAGCGATTGACGAGGCGGCGCAGTTCCGCGTGTGAGATTTCCACCCTTTCGGCCTGTGCCGCGATCACGTCGCGAAGGATATTCTCCAGGTCACGTACGTAGAGGCCGTCGGTGATATTGGCAAGGAAATCGATCTCCTTCTCCGGCAGGTCGCGGCTGCCGAGCGGGCGGGTGAAGTACAAGGCGCGCTCAGCCTTGTCCGGCAACGGGATTTCCAACACCGCCACCCTCGGTGAGTGGGTGTAGTACTCGATCGGGATCATCGTATCCTGCAGCGCCACCAGAATCAGGCGGTTGTTCGCGGCGATATTTTCGATAATCTTCTGTACCAGCGTAATCAACAGGGCGACCTCCCTGGGGTAGGTGCCCCGTTGACTGTAGGGAGTGAGTTTGTCGATATAGTGGATCACAAACAGCGTCCGCTGTGAGACGTCGCATACCTCCTCTTTCAGCCAGCGGGTGAGCAGCGTGGCCTCGCGCTCCTGGCTGCCGACGGTGCGCATCTCCGGTGCCTGCCCCCCTTGCAGGAATTCAACGCGCTCTAGCGACCATAAGGGGGCATGACCATTGCCTTGCAGATCGAAGAACACGCCCCAGAACACCGCGCGCTGGTAACCGAGCGCGCGTCCCGCATTGCGCAGCAAGGGGGTTAAACCCGGCACGGCATCCGCTTCTGCGCGTTCCTGCGCGGCGTCCCCCGTGTTTCTGACATAAGCCGAATCTCGCACATTACCGTGCAGGATCAGCACTTCCTTCTGCCGCAACAAGCGCTCCAGATTATCCTGCCACACTGCCATGCGCCATTACCCCTCTCGTACCATCATGAATGTGTCTTCCAACATCCGCACTGTTCCTGCCGAGAGCGTGGGGGCGCCTTCCAGCGTTACCGGAATCCGCTTGCGCCATGCCGCCGCCCGCGACACGTCGCCGCGCAACGCATTGACCACTGCATTCACTGCGCGCTCGTAGTTGCTTACGTTGCCCGCGCGGATCACCAGACGATCAATGTCGGCGTGACGGGCAGTTAATTCCTGCTCCGACCACAAGGCGCCGTGGAATTTCTCCTCATCCCGGCGTTGAAAATAAAGTCCCTGCCGTGCCGCCGGGCCACCAACCACACCCACTACCTCCCGGATGCCCTCGATCCTGTGCTTATTGCTCCCACAGCCTCCGCACACAAAGTAATCCTTGAAATCGTTATGCAGTTTGAGGCGCTCAGTGGCCAGCGTCCTGCCCGTCCACCGCACCAGCCAGTGAAGTCCCGGACCCAGGACATAACGGCGAGCACATTCACCGCAAACAAATTCTTCTGCGGCTCTCTTTGCCTGCACCCAAGGTCGCCACGCCAGTGGATGGAACAACAGAAAAAGGGCAGCAGCAGGCACAATAAAAATCACCCATGGCAGTGTTGGCACATTGTCAGGGGCTGATGCGATCGCAAACAGACACAACAAACCAACGGCAAAAGCCAACATATAAAAAATGCAGAAGATTCTTATCTTCAACCCATGGTGGATCTCATACCATCGAAACTGCCGGACAACCCTGTAAGCGATGAGTCCCCAAGTCAAAAACAGCAGCAAGGATGACATGAGATACTCCAGCGCATTAACCAACGCATTGAGTGTAAGGGCCAAGGTCACCTTTAATCTCAAGAGGGCCGAGTCCTGTTGTGGTGTGATGATGCGTCCAATAGCAAGCGCGGTTTCTTGCCGCAAATGAGCATTTGCGTCCCACAGCAGAGGTATAAGAGGCTCTAAAGCCCGTACATCACCGATCTGTCCCAGTGTCCCGGCGGCGATAGTTCGCACTGACGCATCCTCGTCTCTCAATGCGGCGATGAGCGCGGGCACCTGCCGTTTTGCCGCCTCGCGCTGTGTCCAGCGGGGGGAGATCCGCTCCAGTGACTGGGCGGCGCTCTGGCGGACATTCTTCATTTCGTCCCGCAGAGCGACAATCAAGGGTTCCACCGCCCGCGTATCGCCGATCCAGCCCAACGCCTCGGCAGCGCCCAGCCGTACCCAATTATCCTTGTCCCGCAGGACGGCGATCAGCGGTTCCACCGCGCGCGCATCGCCGATTTGCCCCAGGTCGTCGGCAGCAGCCCAGCGTACCCGCCAATCTTTGTCCCCCAGGGCAGCGATGAAAACCGGAACCTGCCGTTTTGCCGCCTCGCTCCGTGGCCAGTCGGGGACGATCCGGCTCAACGCAGTGACCACGGTCGAGCGGACATCGAAATGCCTGTCCCGCAGCGCGGCTATGAGCGGTTCCACTGCAGGCGCGCCGATCTTCACCAGCGCCTCAGCAGCGGCCCAGCGGACGCCATCATCCTTCTTGTTCACCAGGGCAGAGATGAACGCCGGGATCTGCCGTTTGGCCACCTCGCTCCGAGGCCAGTCAGGGTCGATCCGCCCCAGCGCATCGACCACGGCCGAACGGGAACCTTCCCAATCTTCCCAAGTGTCGCGCAGGGCGACGATCAGTGGTTCTACCGCCCGCGTATCGCCGATCTGACCCAGTGCTTTGGCGACGGCCTTACGGATTCCTCGATCCTTGTTCAGGGCAATGATCAGTGCCTCCACCACCTCACTCCGAGGCTCGTCAGGATCGATCCGCCCCAGCGCTTCGGCGGCGGCCCGGCGGGTTTGCCAATCCTCGTCCCTCAAGTCGGCGATCCGTTGTTTCAGGACAGAGATCCGGGCGTCCATCACGTTCTTTTTCTGCCACTCCTCCCAGGCATGCCGTCCCGCCATTTCATCTTTTAGTGGTTTCACCGTCTGCGTATCGCCGACCTGCACCAGTGCTTCGGCTGCGGTCTGGCGTAGCCGCCGATCCATATTCCCCAGGGTGGTGATGAATCCCTGAACCTGCCATTTGGCCGCATCGTTCCGAGGCCGGCCGGGGTCGATCTCGGGGTTGACCAGCCCCAGCGCTTCGGCGGCGGCCTGACGGATCCGCCAATCCTCTTTAAATGTTGTAGAATTCGCCACTGCAATATTTGAAAAGGCTATCCAGCACAACAATGCGCGCTGAAGGTGCCGCCTTGTATGTGAGGCCATGATGTGCCAGGGACTCATGTTCGAGATCTCGTCCGATATCGTTTACCCGGCAATGGCGCCATGCCAGGTTACCGGGCCATCTCCTGGCCCAGTCCCTCATCCGGCAAATCCATTTCACCGCGCGCGCGATCCTCGGGCAGATCCTCCGGTACCTGCCGCGATTTGAACTTGGTGGTTACCCCGAATTTTTTCAGCCGCTCGGAAACATCAGCGAACTCACGATGGCAGACGGCACCCCCGGAAGAAATGGGGGAGAGCAGCTGGATACCTTCCAGGCTGAGGCGGAATGTGATGATGCCGGAGGCATAGGTGTCAGTCTTGTAGATAAGCACGCTGCCCGGATCGTTACGGTCTTCCAGTGCGGGTTTTCCAACATCACCCCAACCCATCTCGTGACACACTTCCCGCAAAGACTGGAACACGTACCACCGCTGTTCGGCTTGCTGCTGCAAGGCCCTTGCCTGGTCGTGGCGTTGTTGCGAGGTTGTCGCGAGACTCTCAAGCTGTCTGGCAGACTCCACCAGTGCGCCGTGCTCTATCTGCGACCGGCAGGATTCGAGGTGATGCAGCAACTCATCCTGGGTGCCAGGGAACCACCGGTTCAGCGTCGCCGCGTTACCGCGTATCTCGATCTCGATCTGCTCGATGCCGGTGAGGAGTTCACGCGCCCGCGCATCCCGGCGCACCTCTTTGATCTCGATCAGGCTGTGCAGGCAAGCCTGGCCGGCATCACGGTGCGCCTGCAGCGCGTTGACGATCAGGTTGAGTTCCGTACTGTCCCTTTTTCGCACGAAAGTTGGAATTGGGTTACCCCTCGCCAGCCAGGCAAACACAGGCAGGAGATCGTGTGATGGAAGGACAGATTGCGACGCGTTGGGAGAGAGATGCCCTTTTATCAGCCAATCCCGCGCGTGTTCGATGTCAGCGGGAAAAGCGCCTGCTACGCCCATCGGGATACCGTCGAGCAAATCCTCTATCTTCGCCCTGTATTTCCCGATTTCCGCCCAGAGGCGCTCGATTCTCCCCATGGCCTCGTACCGCGCTTTTCTTTCCTGTTCCAGTTGAATGTCCGAATACTTGGTTCCACTCATGGGTTTTCTCCTTTGTGGGTGGCATTGAAACATTTGGATGCCATGCTATTTAAAGCGCAAATCATCAAGCGGCAACAAGGTCAATTTGGAGTGTCCATCCATTAAAAACGCTCCAGTATCGATGAAGTGGACGTTCCCCACTGTATGTGGCCTTCGATCAGGGCTGATGGTGTGTCCGCAGATCACATGATCGATTCCGGAAACGCCTGTATTCACGAATCCTTGAGCGCGTCGTCGGCTCCAGAGTGCCGTTTCGCATGCTGATGCGTCTCGCGTTTCAAGTGCGGCAGTAAAATACGGCCAGCTCATGTCTTCGGGAACGTCGGCATGCACGATGCCCACAAAGCCATGCGCGGTTTCAACTTCCAGTGCAAGCGGCAGTCGCGCTATAACTTCGCGAAACTGTGTTTGCATGGCAACGTCGGTATGTACCCACCATTCGCCACCAATAAATGCGATCCAGGTCGAACGCGCGCCGCGATCGTTTGCGGCAGACAGCAGCATTTTTTCATGGTTACCGAGACAGGCGTGAAACCACGGTTTGGCCAGCCAACTCAGCGCCGCCTTCGAATCGGGTCCGCGGTCGATGAGGTCGCCAACCGAAAAACAACGATCGGTGGCAGGATCGAAATTGACTCGCTCAAGCTCTGAGCGAAATAGTTCGAAGCAGCCATGGATATCGCCAACAACGAAGTCGCGGCCGGCAGTGATACGGCTGTAGCGTTTTGTAGTTTCATTGATCATGACGGGCGTTTCCATTGTGGCTCTCTTCGCGATCGCAACCCAACCTCAGACAATACCAAGTTCAAGAGCTGTTGATTTGCAATATTCAGAGCCACCGGAACTCCATAAGTAAAGAGTAACGCCTTCGGCTTTCAATCTACGAATTTCTGCAATTACAGCGGGCATGGGTATGCGCTTCTGCCCATTAGACCTGACTAGCGTGTCATCAATATCAAAGTAAATAATGCGCTGCATATTTTTAATGCTTAACGTTTGGCACGGGGAGGCGCCAATGACGAGATCAAGGCAACACCCCTGCGCTGATGAAACCCAACACCCTGAATCCGGACACGGGCAGTCCGCAGCGGACAATGGCAAAGCCGTTGTGAAGCCCGTTCGCGGAGGCAAACCGCCACACTTCGTCTCCGTCACGGCGTCGGTTTAAGAATGACTGCCACTTCGGACCGAATGTCGCATAACGTTTGAATTTCGCAGTTAAGGCCGCCAACCCATCTTCCCCCACAATGCTTGTCAATTCGCTCGCTTCGGGGGCATCCGGTCGCCACGTAGCGAATATGCCGTTGCGAATGGAGAGACGGAAGTCAATGTCGCAGGTCTGGCATAAGGCAGAGAACCAGAAACCACCGCCTCCACCGTACTCGCTCCAGTGCCCAAGGCAATGCACGCCAGTAAGCGTGCCCCCGCATAAGAGGCATTCACCAGCCGGAATGTCGGACATCTGTGGCATTCCTAGTTCCTCAGCTCCGGCGTGCCCAGCAGCTTGTCCTGCGTTTTCAGGATTGCATCCTGCGCGGCGCGCTTTCCGGAAAGCGAGAAGTCTGACTTGAATTCATCGAACTCGGCCTGTCCTTCTCCCGTGACAGAAATCACGGTGACCGGCTTGCCGGCCACATCGTTGATGTTGCTGGTCAGGTTCACGGTAAATTTTGTTGGTGGCCAGGTGAATGGGCTCGGCGAAGACGAATCCGTGGTGGTATCCAGGGTGAATATGTAGCTGATCTCGCGCTTGCCGATGGTGTCCATATCGTTGGGTGCCGGGAGCAGTGTTGCGCTCTGGAAGACGTTGCCGAGCATCTTGTAATACGCCATCTCAATATCCTTGTAGGGGCGGTAACTCACCTTGTCTCCGCCGCCACCCGGCGTTGTCACCTCCTTCTCGCGGATCTCGGGTGGGATGTAATAGCCCACGTTCTTGCGAATCGGTTGCGCATCGCCACTGCGCACGATCTTGGCAATGTCCGGACCGATGGCCATCGGATGGGCGCATCCGGAAATAATGGCAACTGTAACTACGAAAGAAAAAAGTCTGACGGTTTGCATTGAAATAACCCCTCGTTGTTTTTTTGGAACATTGCGGAGACTACTTGAGTGCCTGAAGAAAGGACTGATCTTCATACAGGGCTGCCAGCAGCCTCTGTACCAGGTTCGGATACTCCTGTTGCGCGCGCGGAATTGCGATAGCCCCAACAAATGACGATTCCCACTCGTGGCGGACGGATTTCACCTGGTCATAGCGCACCTTCCCGGCTTTCTGAACCACGAAACGGGCCTCGATATCGCCATGCGCCACGCTGAAACCGGCGGCGTCGATGTCGTTCTTCAAGAGCACACCCGAGATCTCCACCTCCGCACCGGCGGCCAGCTTGCCAGCGAGTGCCAATTCCTGCTTGATCGCCTCGCCGAGATAATTGGCGTAAGAATTGTTATAGGGAGACACCAGCGACGAGCCACGAAGGGAGATCGGATTGGCGTTGGCCGAATTCTTGTCTGAATCGAATGTCCCGACTTTCGCGGTATATTCTCCTGCATTTTTGAGTTTCTCAACGTTCGGGACGGCCGCGGTGTATTGCGGCGCCATCATCGAACATCCGCTCCCCAGCATTCCAATCAGAACGGCCAGTGACAGCGAGGTGATGCGTTTCATTATCGGTCTCCTTTTTTAATGCCAGCCTGCTACAACCCACAGATATGGTCAAAATAATCGAGGCCACCACCGGGATTTTGTGGACTCGTGGGTCGAAAACGCAAGCTACTGCCATCGAAAGCGGCTACCTGTGAATGGAGTCCCCCTCCGGCAAAGGTAACCCAGCCACGCCCTTTATCGTACTGGAAGGTTCCCGAACTCGGATCGCCTTGGGTAGGGCCGATGCGGTAGTGCTGACCGGCTTGGATTTCGATGACGCCCATGACGCTCGGCCAGAGCCACGGCATAAGCAGGCCGGTCACTGGGTCAAGCTGAAGCATCCAAGTCCAGCAGGTATAGATTCCTAGCGAGGGACCTACCTCTCTATCCCCACCGCCACCTTGATCCCCCTCTCCGGTGTTTTTGACGACGAGCCGGTCGAAACTTCCTGTTGAGGTAAATCGGATCACGCCGCCCACCCCCTCATCCGCGATATACAAAAACCCTTGCGAATCGAACCCTATATCTTCCGGGTGAGGACTGAGGCTGCCCGCTCCCCCCGGGATAAACTCTCCCTGAAAGACACCGCTGCTGTTGAACTTTAGGAGATTCCAGACGGGGGTTGCCGTCTCCGCACCTTTCAAGTTTCCGACATAGAGATTGTCCTCGCGGTCCACCGCCAAGTGGGTAGCGGATTCAAAGCCACTGCTCACAGATCCCCTTTCCACAATGTTCTGCAAAAAGATGCCATTTGCATCAAACTTTGCAACCATGCCGAAGTCCCCTACATAGAGATTCCCCTTTGAATCGACAGCCAAAGAGGTTGGCGCACCGATCCTTTTTTCTTCCACGACAGGGAGCACCTTGAAGTTTTGCCCATTTGCATCAACGCGTACGACCTCTTTTGGAGATGATGACGATAAGCCAAAGCCTCCCATATAGAGCTGGCCCTGGACATTCGCAGCGATCCCTTCAAAATGGAAACCCTGACTGCCGTCCTCCTTTGACTCTATAAGCAACTTTCGGACGAAGGCTCCTGCCTGATTGAATAGTAAGATTTCATCCGACCCGGTATCCGGGTTTGTTCCCGCATTTAAAACGTTATTGATATAGAAGTGGCCCTGGGAAAACCGGATACGTTTTCCAGACTCCAGCCCGCCTCTCCCTTTCGGGATAAAAGTTGAAAGCGCTCCTCCTTCGAGCTTGACAACCCTTCCCGACTCGGTAGAGATAAAAAGATTATCCGATAAGTCGAAGGTCAAGCCCTTCGCATTGCTTCCAATCACCGGCACGGGTGGTGATGGGTTGTTTGGCGCACCTCCATCCCCCGTGAGGACGGGTAATGGGTTGCTCGGCTCATCTCTGCTCCCACCGCCCCCGCAAGCGACCAACATCAACATCAGTCCACCGACGAAAACCAGTTTCCATTTGTCCAACTCTTCCTTCGGGATTTTCATTATCTTTACCCTCCACCACCAGCGTCATACTTCACCACAAAGGCGTCAAAGTTGAAGGTTCTTCCTGTATTCAAATTGCCGTTCAAATCGCCTTTGGTTGCTCCAGCCGCAAACACGTGGCCTGTGGCACCCACCGCTACGCCGTAGGCATAATCGCCCAGGGACGTGCCAGGTTGCCGGGTCCACTGCCTCACTCCTGCGGCATCGTATTTCATGACGAAGGCATCATCGAATCCCGCACTCCTGTTACCGCCCAGACCAATTGCGGTCTGTCCGCCTAGATAAACGCCGCCCAGGGTATCCACTGCAATACCGTGAACAACATCAGGCCATAGCCCCGATCCAAACTGCCGGATCCACTGACTTGCGCCGCTGGCATCATATTTCACCACAAAGGCGCCACCTCCAGAATTTCCTATGTCGCCGTCCAGGGCGCCAGTGGTACCCCCGCCAACATACACATTACCATTGGTGTCCACCGCCACGCTGCGGGCAAAGTCAGTATTTGACGTTCGGAATACACCAACACTCGCTCCGAATACATTGGTCCACAACCATGTCCCTGCGGCATCGTATTTCACCACAAACGCATCATAAACCCCTCCCACATAGGCGCTGCCGTGCAGACTGCCTGAGATCGCCCCGGCTACATGCACATTGCCAACGGTATCCACTGCCACGCTGCTGGCTGTGTCACGACCTCCCGCTCCAAATTGCCGAAGCCATTGTTCACCTCCCAGTGCATCGTACTTCGCGACAAAGGCATCGGCATCACCCCCGGCATAGGTGTTTCCGTTCAGACTGCCCCCGGCTCCTCCCGCCATGTATACATTGCCGTTGGTGTCCACCGCCACGCCGTTGGCCGAATCACCACCGGTTGTTCCGATCTGCTTGGTCCATTGTCTTATCCCCGCAGTGTTGTATTTCACCACGAAGACGTCACCATCACCGCCTGCATAGGTATTGCCGTGCAGGCCGCCATAGGTTTGCCCAACCACATAGACATTGCCAGCGGCATCCACGGCCACGCCAAACGCGCGGTCGAGAGCTACCGTGCCAAATTGGAGATTCCACTGTTCCACTCCTGCTGAGTTGAACTTCACCACAAAGGCATCACCGCCTCCCGCATAGTTCAGGCCACCCCATGTCTCTCCGGCCACATACACATTGCCACTGGAGTCGACAGCGATACTCTTGGCTTCGTCATCGCCTGCCGTTCCGAATTGTTTCGTGCCTGTCCAGCCCGCAGGGGGAGGAGGGGGTACCCCTGCAGGCGTCGCCGATACCTCAGTCGAGCGACTGCTCTCTCCACTTGCATTTTTGGCCGTTACGGCATAGTGATATTGGGTGCCGTTGGTGCGCCCTGTGTGTATATAAGGGGAGATGACATTCGTGATCTGAGACTCGGCGCCGTTGCCCGTGCGCCAATAAAGTGTGTAGGAGCTTGCTCCTGACACTGTATTCCAGCGGATCGTAACCTGACCATTGCCCGGCGTGGCGCTGACACCCGTGGGCACGGCGGGCAGCGGGGCAGTGCTGGCGACACCTGTGCCGCTCATGCTGACGGTGACCTTGTTGGCGGCGTCAGATGGAACGTCGAAGCTGTGGCTGAACAATCCTGTGGCGGTTGGCTTAAACTGGATGGTGAATGTGCATGAGGATCCAGCCGACACGGTTCTGGACGAACAATTATCCTGCACAATGGAAAATGGTGCGGGGAGCGCCGGCAGGGCATTAACCTTCATGTCCTTGTCCCCCGTACTCATCATCTGGACCGGGTGATCCTTCGTAGTTCCCACCAATACATTGCCAAATTGAGCCTGGTAATTTTGATCCTCGGGTTTATCTCCGCCCCCGCCACAACCCGCAAGAACCAGAAAAATCATCATCAAGAAAATGCCGTGGAAAAACTTTGCCGTTTTCATCAGATCGCCCTCCCTTTTTTATCCATTAAAATAGTCATGTCTAGTCATGTCATTTTGAAAGTTATCCCGCCACCCTGGAACGCCAAGACATTTTTTAAAGAAAAAATAATAATTATCAACAGCAACGTCCCGTTCTGCCGTATCGAACACACGCAGTCTCCGAATCAGGCCGCAGTCCGTCAGCTTCTTCATGCCTGCGGCGACCTGTCGGGCGCTGGCTGGTCATAGCCAGCATAAGGGCTGTAGAAGACAAAAGTGGTCTTCAATGTATTGATGATTGCGGCCTGCTTGGGGAAATAGCCCGCATAGTCAGACCATGCATGAGCAATGAAGGAATCCCACTTATTAGGGGTCTTGCTGATAAATTTTTCCCTTCACCACATCACGAATCTCAAAGCCTTTGGAAACAAGATCCTTTCCTGCCAGTATCAGCGCTGCGTTGTGATCTTCTGCGGCTATGAATGCGGTGACGTATGCTCCAAGCAATGCTTCTGGCATCTCCGTGTTATGGCCACGGCCAATATGGAATGTAATCCTGAAAAGTCCGTTTTCATGCGACATGATTCTTCTCCTGACAAGGGTTCTTTCTGGCCTTACTCCAAATGCCCATCCATTCTGAAGTTTATAGTCTTCTCTATGCCTTTCAATCGCAACGCCTGAGTGCTGAAATATGGATAATCGGTGATATATTCCCGAATTATCGTGATGGGGAAATTCAGCCCGCAATTACCATCCGAAAGGATTGCTATCCTGCTCTTCACTTTTCCCTGAATCGCCATTAACGACGAGCCATACAAACGGGGTTAGCGAAAGCCGTGCCACATAGCATATTATTGTTTTTATTGGTTATTGTTTATTTTATCAGGCAATATTCCGCCTGCTTCACCCAGTACATGTGCAGAAAGTCGCCTGTTTTAAAAAGATCGTGTTATTGTTTTAACATGATTGGATGCAGACATCGCCAGGAGCGTTTTTTTTGGATACATTAAGGTCTTCGCGCCTCATGCTGTTGCCGGCCATGATCGTGGCGGTGGCCGTAATTGCCAGTGCGGCATGGATCGCTACATCATTGGCTGAGGAAGAGGGAATTGCCGACTTGCGTGTGGTGGCACGTAATCGGCTTGACCTGTATCGCAACAATCTCGTGAATGCGCTGGACAGGCACAAAGACCTTGCTTTAGCCTTGGTGCGCAACCGTGAGGTCAATGTACTTCTCAATGATTCGGGCAACGACATGCGTGCAGAGGAGGTCAGCCGGCAGTTCAGAAGCCTCGTCAATGCGACTGGGGTTTTGGCGATTTTTCTGATCAACCGCCAAGCTCGCGTTATTTCGTCCAGCAATTTCAAAGATGTCGATAGTTTTGTCGGGCAGATACTTGATTTTAGAAAATACTATAAGGACGCTATAAAAACGGGCGTGGGGCGCCTCTTTGCGATCGGTACCCAAAACGGCATAGCGGGGTACTATATCGCGTATTCGACGGATGAACGAAATGGCGTAGTGGTTATTAAAGTTGGCGTGAACGAGTTGGAGGAGGCGTGGCGGCACGCCCCGGAGCGCGTCATGGTGACCGACCGTTCCGGCATAGTATTTTTGACTAACTTTGATTCCTGGCGATACAAAAGCCTGACCCGTTTGGATGGCGCCACGGTCGTGCGGGTCAATGCCGAGCTTCAATATAACAGGAGAAAAATCGAACCGCTCCCGCTTCGTTCCGTCGGCGATGATGTATTTGCAATGAACGATCGCCGCTTCCTCATGGAAACGGCGCAGTTGCCTGATAGCGATTGGACGCTGCGGGTGCTGACAGCGACGGAATCGATTCGCTACCGCACAAATAACGCCGCCTTACTGGCAGGGACAGGTACCTCGCTGGCGCTGGGAGTCGCGTTTTTTTTGATGCAGCGCCGTCGCGCTTTGAGAGACCATATCGCCTTGCAAGAGCGGACGAAGGAGGATCTGGAGCGGCAGGTGCGCGCACGTACCGCTGAGCTGGTAGAAGCGAGCAAGCTGGCCGCATTAGGGCAAATGGCGGCGGGTATTGTGCACGAAATCAATCAGCCCGTATCCGCCATTCGTTTGTACACTCATAGCTCAGACGTCTTGTTGTCGCGTGGTGTGATATCTTCAGTCAGAGAGAATCTTCAGGCAATCACGGCATTGACCGGGCGGTTAGCGTCGATCACCAGTCAACTCAAAGGCTTTGCACGCAAATCTTCGACGGAGGAGTTGGTGTCTGTTGATTTGGTAGCAGCACTGGAGTCCGCATGGTCGCTGGTAACGATGACCCGGTCTCATGAGGTCGTAAGCATAGCGAGGAATTTTCCTGGCGATCCAGTTCGGGTGGTTGCGCAGGATCAGCGACTTCAACAGGTATTGGTGAATCTGTTTACAAATGCCATGGATGCAATGAAAAACAGCCCGTGCCGGGTGATTGATCTAACACTGGGGCAGACGGGTGAGGCCGTATCGCTTGCAGTGCACGACTCCGGCCACGGGCTGGCTGAAGCGGATATGGCAAAGATCTTCGAGCCATTTCATACCACCAAGCCGGAAGGGGAGGGGTTGGGGCTCGGCTTGTCGATTGCCTATACTATCATCCAGGACTTCGGCGGCACGATCACCGCAGCGAATCATCCCGCTGGCGGCACTGTCTTCACTTTGACCCTCAAGAAAGCGTAGTCTAACCTCATGAAACAACATGGCATGGTTCTTTTTATTGATGATAACCCCGCTGTGCGTGTGGCAGGACAACAGGTTCTGGAGCTGGCAGGTTTGCCGGTGATCGCATGCGCCAGCGCTGAACAGGCGCTTCGCCATTTGTCCTATGACTGGCCCGGGATTTTGATCAGTGACGTGCGCATGCCGGTGATGGATGGCCTGGCGCTGATGAAACAGACACAGAATCTTGATGCCGATATTCCCGTTATCCTGGTTACCGGACACGGTGACATCGCCATGGCGGTGCGAGCGATTCGCGATGGGGCATACGATTTCATCGAAAAGCCGTATCCGCCTGAGCTTCTCATAGAGGCCGCCAAGCGCGCGCTGGAACGCCGTGGACTGATCATTGAAAATCGCCTGTTGAAGGCCGAACTGGCTGATTTGAATGGCAGCAAGAAAGCCATTATTGGCAAGGCGCTGGCCATGGAACGTATGCGCGCGAGGATTGCCCGAATCGCTGACACAAATGCCAACGTGCTTATTACAGGCGAGACCGGTGCAGGAAAAGAGGTTGTCGCACGCGCGCTGCACGAGCAAAGTATTCAAAGACGAAAAAATAAGTTTGTCGCGTTGAATTGCGGTGGATTACCGGAAAACATCTTCGAAAGCGAGTTTTTCGGGCACAAGCGTGGCGCTTTTACTGGAGCGATGGCCGATCGGGTCGGCCGAATCCAATATGCGCATGGTGGTACGTTGTTCTTCGATGAAATCGAAAGCATGCCCTTGCAACTGCAAGTGAAGCTCTTGCGGGTAATTCAGGAACGCGTGGTCGAACCTCTGGGAGGGAACGATAGCATTCCGCTTGATATCCGGGTGATTGCGGCCACGAAATTGGATCTCAAGCAGCTTGTCGACGAGGGACGCTTCCGTGCAGATCTTTATTTTCGCTTGAACGTCGTCACCATCAACATTCCTCCGTTGCGTGAACGACGTGAGGATATCCCGCTCTTGTTCCAGCATTTTATAAATCTTGCGGCGTCCCGATTCCAGTGTGAAGCGCCGGAACCGGAACCTGTCCTGATGTCCCGGCTCATGAGCCATGACTGGCCAGGCAATGTGCGTGAGTTGCGGAATGTGGCGGAGCGCTTTATTCTCGGTCTAAACGATGATCTGGCCGAAGATACCGGGCGAAACGGAGTGGATAGTAACCATCTTACCCTTGCCGAGCAGGCCGACCTTTTCGAGAAAACCGTCATCGAACGCGAGCTGTCTAAGCAGAAAGGCAATATTGAGGCGACTATCAAAGTCTTGGGTATACCGCGTCGGACCTTTCATGACAAATTGCGTCGCCACGGACTTAGGCGGGATGACTATTTCGAGTGATATAATCCCAAATCCCAAATCCCAAATGTTGCGTTGGCAGTCCCGCAAGTTTTCTTACCTCAGGTTGATATACAACAAAAGCGACCAAGCTCATGAACCTCCACGAATACCAGACCAAACAACTGTTCGCCAATTACGGCATCCCTATTCCCAATGGCCGCGTGGCGCGCAGCATTGATGAGGCCGTGGCAGCGGGCCGCGAGCTGGGCGGGGAGGGCTGGGTGATCAAGGCCCAGGTACACGCGGGCGGGCGCGGCAAGGCGGGCGGGGTGCAGCGTGCCCATGGTCTTGAGGAACTGGCGGCAGTGGCAAATCGCTTGCTGGGATCGCATCTGGTGACACAACAAACCGGACCCGCCGGGCTGCCGGTAAACACGTTACTGATCGAGCCGCTGGCCAATCTCGCGCGTGAGCTGTACCTCAGTATGGTCGTGGATCGTGCCCGTGAGCGCATTATCGTGATAGCCTCCGCCGCTGGCGGCATGGATATAGAGGAGGTTGCCGCCACGCATCCCGAAAAACTGTTGCGGGTGGTGATTGATCCGATTGTGGGTTTGCAACCCTACCAATGCCGTCAAATCGGATTTGACCTGGAGCTTGGCGCTACCCAAATAGTCAAGCTCACGCACATCATGCTGGGGCTGTACCGTCTGTTCACGGAAAAGGATGCCAGCCTGCTGGAGGTTAATCCGCTGGTGGTGACGGCGGAAGGCGATCTGCTTGCCATCGACGCAAAATTTAACGTTGATGAGAACGCACTTTACCGGCAGCCGGCACTTGAAGCGTTGCGTGATGTCACGCAGGAAGACGAAAAAGAAACTATCGCCGGGCGCTATGGGCTTAACTACATCACGCTGGACGGCAACATCGCCTGCATGGTGAATGGCGCCGGTCTCGCCATGGCGACCATGGACCTGATCAAGCTGCACGGCGGGGAGCCCGCCAACTTCCTCGATGTGGGTGGTGGCACCACGGCGGAGAAGGTTGCCGAGGCCTTCAAGTTGATCCTTTCTGACCACAAAGTGAAGGCGGTGCTGGTCAATATCTTCGGCGGTATCGTGCGCTGCGATCTGATTGCCGAGGGTATCATCAAGGCAGTTCAGGAGGTAGGAGTTACCATCCCGGTGGTGGTGCGCCTGGAAGGCACCAATGTCACCCAGGGCCGGGAGATGCTGAGCAATAGCGGATTGAGCATCATCGCGGCAGAGAGCCTGGAGGATGCGGCGCGCAAGGTGGTGGCAGCCGTGTAACGAACCCCACTCTCTTTTTCGAAAAAGCCCTCGCCCGCTTGAGGCGAGGGCTTTATTTTAGTCCTTATCCGATTGTCTCGCCCGTCTACGTCTATTTAGTTGGTCGATATGATGCTCACAAAATAACGACAGGTTGCCAGGCAACCAATTCGAGCACTTTGAATTAGACGCAACATCCCTCAAACGAAGAAGCTTTCGTAAAAAAACGCGAGACTATACAGGGCCTAGTCTTGTTTATCTGGCCACGTCAGTCCTCGTCAGTGTCTGAAACTTTGTCCTTGTCGCGTTTTCTCACCTGAATATAAAGCCGCTCCGCACCGTTGTTGGCGCCGGAATTGGTGACAAGGATGTCGGGTAGGCCATCGCCATTGACGTCACCGATCACCACGCCCGTGCTGGGGTCTGCCATGGGCGGGGAGTATTTCAAGGTTTTGTCGCGAAAGCGGCCGTGGCCATTGTTGAGGTAGAGCCGGTTCTGCTCACCGGCGAAGTCGTGCGCGTCGCGCAGGAATGGCCCGGAGTTGGCGATATAGGCGTCAAGATCGCCATCGCCATCGAGATCAGCCAATGCGATGGCATTGCTGGTGTCGAGAAGCGCAGGAAGGCGCGTACTGGTGACGTCGGTGAAAATTCCCCGGCCATCATTGAAATAGAGCCGGTTTTGTTGGGCGCGGCTGTTGGTTACGAAGAGATCGAGTTTGCCGTCACCATTGATATCACCGAGTTTGGCGTCACGGCTGGCGTCGTTTAAGGTAGGGAAGCGTGCAGTGGTTTCATTCGTGAATATACCTCGGCCATTGTTGATGAGGATATAGTCTTGTCCTGCATTGGCTACCACCAGATCGCCGTCACCGTCACCGTCGATATCGCCAAATGCGAAGGCCGCAGTTTGATCAGTGACCAGCGGCAGGCGCGCTGTCGTCTCATCGGCGAAGTGGCCACGACCGTCATTGATCCACAGGCGATTTTGAGCACCGCCCAAGGGGTCGCGAGAAAAGGGGTTTTCGTTGCCGACCAGAATGTCCACATCGCCGTCATGATCGACATCGAAGAAGCGTGCTTCTGCACTAATGTCTTCTGTCTTCCATCACATTGGCCAGTGGCGGGGGAAGGCGGGTGGTGCTTGCATCCGTGAAACGGCCATGCCCATCGTTGAGCAGCAACTGTTCTGGTCCGAGATTGGCGACTATGATGTCTATGTCGCCATCGTGATCGATGTCCGCCGCATCGGCTCCTGCGCTGTTGTTCATTGCCTGCGGCAGGCGCGTGGCCGTTTCGTCGCTGAAGTTGCCACGTCCGTCGTTGATGAGTATGCGGTTTTGTCGGCCGTCGAGGCTCGATGTGCCTTGGGCGAGGAAAATATCCAGATCTTTGTCGCCGTCCAGATCGGTGAGCAGCACCGCCAGCGTGTCGGTTAATGGTGGATTGAAACTGTCCACCGGTAGACGATGGGATTCATTGTTGAAGAACATGTCCTTGGCATGCGCAAGCGCGGGCAGCGTGCAGAGTAAGGCGATCGTCATGCCTATCCTTGTTTTGTGAGCACCCATAGCATCCTCCTGATTGACTTGGTTGGGTGGCCTACCGCATTGCCTCAAGATAAAAGGTTACCAAAGGGGGGGTCGTTTCCTCAAGCTCGGTGGTTACCGAAGAAGTTTGAAGATGGCTCTCAGTTTAC
>LNFM01003628.1_pt1 | contig 30018 bp, 39 predicted proteins | sample 596031 | NCBI WGS metagenome assembly LNFM01 (sample SAMN04254537, study PRJNA301005) | activated carbon metagenome | isolation source: dual media filters at the Ann Arbor, Michigan drinking water treatment plant | place: USA: Ann Arbor
CCCTCAAGCGCCCGCTTCGCCGCCCGCCAGCGCTTCGCGGCGCTTTTCGGCGGCGGATTTCTTGACGCTTTCGGAGCGCAGCTGGCCGCAGGCCGCGAGGATGTCGCGGCCGCGGGGCGTGCGGATGGGGGAGGCGTAGCCGGCGCGGTTCAGCACGTCGGCGAATTCCTCGATCGTCTCCCAGGTGGAACACTCATACGGCGTACCAGGCCAGGGGTTGAACGGGATCAGGTTGATCTTGGCGGGCACACCCTTCAGCAGGCGGACGAGATCGTGCGCTTCGGCGAGCGTGTCGTTGACGCCTTTGAGCATCACATATTCGAACGTCACCTTGCGGGAGTTGCCGAGGCTCGGATAGGCGGCGATGGCGTCCATGAGTTCGGCGAGATTGTACTTCCTGTTGATCGGCACGAGTTCGTTGCGCAGGTCGTCGTTCGTCGCGTGCAGGGAGATCGCGAGCATGGCGTTGGTGCGCTGGCCGAGTTCCGGGATCTTGGGCGCGACACCGGCGGTGGAGACAGTGATGCGCCGGCGCCCGATCGCGATTCCGTCGCCGTCCGAGATCGTCTCGATCGCTTCGGCAACATTATCCAAATTGTAGAGCGGCTCGCCCATGCCCATGAAGACGATATTCGTCAGCAGGCGGCCTTCCTCGGCGCTCGGCCATTCGTCCAGCGCGTCGCGGGTGATCAACACCTGCTGGACGATTTCCTGGGCGGTGAGGTTGCGCACGAGGGCTTGTGTGCCGGTATGGCAGAAGGTGCAGTTGAGGGTGCAGCCGACCTGGCTGGACACGCAAAGCGCGCCCGCCTTGCCGACATCCGGGATATAGACGCTTTCGCCCTCGATGCCGGGGCCGAAGCGGGTCAGCCATTTCTGGGTCCCGTCGCTGGAGACCTGGTGGTCGGCGATCTCGGCGCGGTCCAGCACGTATCTTTCGGCCAGCAGGCCGCGGAGTTCCTTGGCAATGTCGGTCATCATCGAGAAATCGCGGGCGCCGAAATGGTGAATCCAGCGGCGTAGCTGCTTGGCGCGCATGCCGGCCTGTTTACCATCCAGTCCGAGTGCTTCCATCTCGGCCTTCAGGGCCGGGATCGACAGGCCCGACAGGGATTTCGGGCGCGGCTGGGGCGCGGGGCGCCGGGAAAGGTCGAGAGAGGTGGGCATCGGCGGGCCTATAGCATGCACGGTAGTTTAAGGAAAACCGCTCCGTACATGGACAGAATGTAAGGGGGCAAACCGCTGATTGGACTTCTTTCTGTCACCGAATTGCGGGAACAGGCGGCTCTTGTTGGCGTATATTCATACCAGTTGCCGCAAAGAGCGGCGCATAAAGTTCATGACAAGGGAGTCACCTCATGAAGAAGTCCATGATCCTCGTTGCAGCGCTCGCGCTGCCGCTTTTCCTCCAGGCCTGCCAGACCGGCCCCAGCCAGCGCGTGCTGACGACCGGCGCGGCCGGCGCCATCCTCGGCGCAGGCGCCGGCATGATGGCGGGCGGTGACGACAAGCGCAACGCCGCCATCGGCGCGGCTGTCGGCGCGATCGCCGGCGTCTCGGTTGGCGTCTATATGGACAAGCAGGAAGAAAAACTGCGCCAGCAAACGGCCGGCACCGGCATCGAAGTTGACCGCGTCGGCGACCAGCTGCAGCTGACCATGCCGTCGAACGTGACCTTTTCGGTCAACAGCGCGACCATCCAGCCGGGCTTCCATGGCCCGCTGAACGATGTGGCCGCCACGCTCGTCGAGTTCCCCTCGACCGCTGTCGACATCATCGGCCATGCCAGCTCCGACGGCGCTGACGACTACAACATGACGCTGTCCCAGCAACGCGCCCAGTCGGTGCGGTCCTACCTCGTCGGCCGCGGCACGCAGGCTGTGCGCATCAACGCCATCGGCATGGGCGAAACCCAGCCGATCGCCGACAACTCCACGGCTGAAGGCCGCGCTGCCAACCGCCGCGTGGAAATCCTCCTGACCCCGATCACACAGTAACCTGCGCCGGGCCTTCACGGGCTGAAGAACGGGCGGCGGCTGAAAGGCTGCCGCCCGTTTTGCTTTTCGCGCCGCGGGGCTGATTTCCGTCAGGATTCGGCAGGAATTCGCGCATCGGTATATGGTGTTCCGGCGCAAAGCACGGATCGTGGCGCCATGGACAAGACAGGACACGTTAAACGGGCGAGCGGGCCCTTCGGGCGCAGCGCGCCTTATGCCGGCCTGTTCTCGGAGTTCATCCGGGGGCTTTCCTGGGTGTATCTGAGGACGATCGGCTGGCGGATAGGATCCGACTGGCCGGTGCATGTGCCCAAATCGGTGATTGTGGCAGCGCCGCATACGTCCAACTGGGACGGGCTGACGATGGTGGCGGTGGCCGGCTGGTACCGGATCAAGCTGAACTGGATGGGCAAGGCATCGCTGGTGCGCGGGCCGCTCGGTTGGCTGGTCAAGCGGTCGGGCTGCGTGCCGGTGGAGCGGTCAGCCTCGCAGGATGCGGTCGAGCAGATGCGGCAGGCCTTTGCGACGCGCGAGACGATGCACCTGGCGGTCGCGCCGGAAGGCACGCGGGAAGCCAATCCGAACTGGAAGACGGGGTTCTATCACATCGCCCGGTCTGCCGGCGTGCCGCTGCTTATGGCCGTGCTGGACTACCGCACGCGGGTGCTGCGCCTTGAAGGGCCGCTGCCGGTGACGGCGGATGCCCCAGGCGACATGAAGAAGGTGCTCGCCTACTACGCTGAAGCGGACGGGAAGTATCCCGAGCGCTTCGTAAAACCCAATTGGTAGGTTAGCGGCAGGCTTCCGCCGCCTTGTCGATGGCTGTGGCCGAGCCGCTCAGCGAGAACTTGTAGGACGTTTTGGTGCCGCGCGCCGAGGTGGCATCGATGACGAGGCCAGCGCCCTTGCGCAGGGCCTCGACGATGGCCGGATCGTCGGCGTCCTCGGCAAAGGCCTCGCGTCCCGCCGGGAAGAGGGACCAGGAGGAGCGCCCTACCTTGGCCTTGGGGGTGGAGCCTTCCTTGAAGTCATAGCCGACCTTGAGCGACGGCTGGGCCTTCGCCTTGCCGGATTTCCAGCTGGTCACGTAGTACCAGACCGCGCCGTGGTTGACCTTGGTCGGCGTCTTGGTCTCGGCCTCGGTGGCGGCGTAGCAGATCAGGTCGCCCTCGACGGTTTCGGTGAACACGGCCCAGTCCTTGAACCGGCCAACCGCCGTGGGCTCTGCGAGAGCCGCCCCGGCGAGCAGGAACGGCGCGATCACAATCGCGAGATGACCGAGGCGGCGAAATGTTTTCTGTTGCGTGCTCAATATTTTATTCCCATAGTCGCTTCAGAGTATCACTCTAGTGGCAACAGCGCCCGCGCGCGACCACGAGAAACACTTATAGCGAGTATAACTAGGAAAATCTAAGCGTCATGGTTGCTTTACCGAGGGATCAGGCAGAGAGTGTACCCGTCAAGACGGGAAAGGCCCGGCGTGTGTTCGACAAGACGGTCCGAACGGTAGATCCTGCCCAGCGTGAGCGGCATGCCGACTGTATGGCGGCGATCTCCAATGACCGGTCCCGGCCTGCCTTTGCCGAACTGTTCGATTTCTACGCCCCCCGGATCAAGAGCTACATGCTGCGTCTCGGCGCCAGTGATGGCGAGGCCGAGGAACTGGCGCAGGATGTGATGATCACGGTCTGGCAGAAGGCCGGGATGTATGATCGCAAGCAGGCGTCGGTCTCGACCTGGATGTTCCGGATTGCCCGCAACCGGCGGATCGACCTGCAGCGCCGCCAGCGCCGCCCGGAACTGACCGCCGATGACCCTATGCTGCGCCCGCCGGAAATCGAGCAACCCGATTCGCTGATGGCGCGCGACCAGCTGGAGGGGATCGTGCGCTCGCAGCTCGTCAAGCTGCCGGCCGATCAGTTGCTGCTGCTGCAGGCGGCGTTCTATGACGGCCTGTCGCATTCCGAGATTGCACGGGCCTTCAATCTGCCGCTGGGCACGGTCAAATCACGCATCCGGCTGGCGTTTCTTCGCCTGAGAGGCGAGCTCGAAGGGGCAACTTAACCCTTCTGCTGTAATCGCAGCCTTGCCTCCTTGACCTGCGCGTCAAGAGGACAATGTTGCGGGAAACCACCGGAATCTTCAGTCGATGTCTGCTTCGCCTCCCAACACGTTCAGTGAGCTTTATGCTGCCTATGCGGCGGGCTGTCTCGATCCGGCGTTCACGCTGATGGTGGAAACGCAGAGCGTCCTGCGCCCCGAAATCCGCGATGCGGTGGCACTCAGCGAAGTGATCTCGGGCAGCATCCTGGAGACGGCGCCCGCCGCCCGGCTGACCGAGGGCGCGCTCGACCGGGCGCTGGCCGCCATCGACGCGCTGGACGCTGACGAGGTCTCCTCCGTGCGCGCAGGCCGCGCCGCCGGCGAGGCAATGGAAGAGATACTGGCGCTGCCCGAGCCTCTGCGCGCGGCGGCGCTGGAAGCGGTCGGCAAGACCGGCTGGCAGGCGATGGGGCGGGGGCTGAAACGCCTGAACCTCAACGCGGGCTCCAAGCTCGAGACGGAACTCTACCGGATTTCGCCCGGCGCGAAGATCCCGCGCCACACCCATGCGGGCAGCGAATACACGCTGGTCGTTGCGGGCGGATTCTCGGATGAACGCGGCAGCTATGGTCCCGGCGACGTGGTGATCAACGGCGCCGATGACTACCACCAGCCGGTCGGTGATGAAGGCGAAGTCTGCTACGCGCTGGCAGTGCGCGACGGCGGGCTGCATTTCACCGGCATGATGGGTTTCATCCAGCGCCTCCTCGGCGCACGCTAGGCCTCACCAGTCCTTTTTCTGTCCGGACCCGGAACATGTCTCCGGCCCGGCGCCTCCGGGCCGCCGGGCATGATCGGGCGGGGGGCGTGGCCGCCCATCGAGAGGTGGCGGTCGTACATGACCATCGCGCCGGCCAGGCTGACATTGATGCAGAACTTGGTGGGGATCTTCACGACGTGCGCGCAGCGCTCAAGGATCGCTGGTGAGAGGTTTCCCTTCTCGGGGCCGAGGATATAGGCCGCCTGCGGCGGATGCCGGAAGGAGGGGAGCATGACCGCGTCGTCGGTGAGCTCGATGCCGACCAGCTGGCAGCCGCGCGGCAGCTGCATCTCGTCGACCGAGTCCCATTGGTAGAAGGGGATCTGGTCTTCGCTCTTGGAGGTGTCGGCCCAGTGGCCTTCCTTGATGTTCTTCGCAGCCTTGATCGAGAAGACGAAACTGGCGCCGAAGGCATGGCCGGTGCGCATCAGGGCGCCGAGGTTCATCGGCTTGGAAATGCGCTCGGCGCCGATGGCGAAGAAGCCGCGCATGTCAGATCACTCCAAGGGCGTAGCGTCCGGCGAGGACCAGGATCAGCAGCAGGCCGGGGGCGATCAGCGCGACGCGGCGGGCGAGGACAAGGTGGGCGACCGGCTTGGGGTATTGCGCAGACAGATAATGTGCGTGCTCGCTGTCCGGCGCCGCGCGGCCGGCGTCGTAGATGGCGGTGCGGTACGCGGTGTCGGTATGCTTGCCGCCGAACTTTGCAGCGAGCGCGCGGCGCAGCACGATGGACACGAGCATCCGCATCTGCGCGGCGAGCAGGATGGCGAAGGCGAGCGCTGCGGCGAGGATCCAGAAGAGGATGATCACAGGAAAGTCCCCACTTCGAAACGGCCGCGCGAATCGGCAAGGGCGCGCTTCAGGCCGGAGGAGTTGAAGCCCCAGGCGAGTTCGCCGCTGGCCGAGACGGCGATCATGCCACCATTGCCGCCGAGGCGTTTGACATCGTCGAGCGCGCCATGGACGGCCTTTTCGAACGGCTGGTTGCCATAGCGGATGCGGGCGGAGACATCGGCGGCGGCGTTGGCGCGGATGAAGTATTCGCCGAGGCCGGTGCAGCTGACGGCGCAGCGCTCGTCCGCCCAGGTGCCGGCGCCGATGATCGGCGTGTCGCCGATGCGGCCGGGGGTTTTGGAGAGGACGCCGCCGGTGGAAGTGGCGGCCGCGAGGTCGCCGTACTGGTCGAGGGCGACGGCGCCGACTGTGCCCATGTTCGGCGTGCCTTCCTGCACCGTGTCTTCGTCGACGGCGCCGTAATAGGTCTTGGGGTCGGTAACGCGGGCGAGGTTGGCGGAGGCGGCGAGGGTGGCCGCGCCGCCGGCGACGAGCAGCACGTTGGGCGTGCGCTCCATCACGGCGCGGGCGGCCTGCACGGGGCTTTCGAAGCCCTGCAGCGCGCCGACAGCGCCGGCGCGGCGGGTGCGCCCGTCCATGATCGCGGCGTCGAGTTCCCATTGGCCGGCGGTGTTCGGGCTCGCGCCCTTGCCGGCGACATAGAGGCCGGAGGCTTCGAGCGCTGTGACCATCGCCTCAACCACGTCCAGCGCCGCTTCGCCGGCGGCGAGGCGCGCGGCGCCGTACTTGAGGAGGGCGCGCAGGTGCGCCTCTTCCGGGGCATAGTCGCGCCCGAAGATCGGACCCGCACCGCCATGCAGGGCAAGAGCCCAGAGTTTCGCCATCTCTTTTTGCCTCTTTCCCCTCGCGTCAGGCTTGGCGTGGGTGTGGCGCATGGCTACCGTCAGGGCAGCGAAACAACAAGCCGTGAAGGGAGCTCCCGCATGAAAGCCGTGCTGTCGAAAACCGTTGGGGGCCCTGAAACCCTCGTGCTCGAGGACGTCGCCGTTCCAACGCCCGGCAAGGGCCAGGTGCTGATCCAGGTGAAAGCCTGCGGGGTGAACTTCCCGGACTCGCTGATGCTGCTGGACATGTACCAGTTCAAGCCGGCGCGGCCGTTTGCGCCGGGTGGGGAAGTGGCGGGCATTGTCTCCGCGCTGGGCGAGGGCGTCAGCCACGTGAAGCCGGGCGACCGGGTGCTGGCCTCGGTCGGCACGGGCGGCATGGCGGAGTATGCCGTGGCGGCGGCTCCGAGCGTGATGCCGATTCCGGACAACATGCCGTTCGACGAAGCGGCAGCGCTGATGATGACCTACGGCACGTCCTATTACGCGCTGAAAGACCGGGCCGATCCGAAATCCGGCGAGAAGCTGCTGGTGCTCGGCGCGGCGGGCGGCGTCGGCATTGCGGCGGTGGAACTCGGCAAGGCGATGGGGCTCGAAGTGATCGCGGCGGCCTCGACGCAGGAGAAGGTGGATTTCTGCCTCTCCAAGGGCGCCGACAAGGGCCTCGTCTATGCGAGCGAACTGGACCGCGACGGGCAGAAGAAATTTGCGGACGACATCAAGGCCGTCTCCGGCGGCGGCGTCGACATCGTGTATGACGGCGTGGGCGGCAACTATGCCGAGCCGGCCGTGCGGGCGCTCAATTGGGAGGGGCGTTTCCTCGTGATCGGCTTCCCGGCCGGCATTCCGAAGCTTCCGCTGAACCTGACGCTGCTGAAAAGCTGCGACGTGCGCGGTGTGTTCTGGGGCGCGGCGGTGGCGCGCGATCCGAAGGCGCATGCGCAGAACGTCAAGGAACTTTTCGAGCTCTACAAGGCCGGCAAGATCCGTCCGCACATCTCGAACTCCTACCCGCTCGAGCGCGGCGGTGAAGCCATCCGTGAACTGATGGACCGCAAGGCGACGGGCAAGGTCGTCGTTTTGATTTAGTCCACTCATCCCCGCGAAGGCGGGGATCTCGCGAAACTCTTGCCTAACCCGATCCCCGCTTTCGCGGGGATGAGCGGTGGAGAAAGAAAACCCCGCCGGATGGCTCCGGCGGGGTTTTGTCTGTGTAGGGACGGAAATCGCTTACGCGCGTTTGTCGCCGTCGACTTCTTCGAAGTCGGCGTCCACCACGCCGTCATCCTTGGCGCCGTCGGCTTCGGCGGCCGCGGTGCCGGCGGCGGCGTAGATCGCCTCGCCGAGTTTCATCGCAGCGTTCATCAGCGACTGGTGCTTGGCCTGGATGTCGGCGGCGTTATCACCGGCGGCAGCGGTCTTCAGGTCCGCAATCGCCGATTCGATCTCGCCCTTGACCGTGTCAGAGACTTTCGAGCCGTGCTCGATCATCTGCTTCTCGGTCTGGTGAACGAGGGCCTCGGCATGGTTCTTGGCTTCGACCAGTTCGCGGCGGGCCTTGTCGGCGCCGGCATTGGCTTCGGCTTCGGCCATCATCTTCTTGATGTCGGCTTCGGACAGGCCGCCATCCGCCTGGATGGTGATCTGCTGTTCCTTGCCGGTGGCCTTGTCCTTGGCCGAGACCGAGACGATGCCGTTGGCGTCGATGTCGAAGGTCACCTCGATCTGCGGCAGGCCGCGCGGGGCCGGCGGCAGGCCTTCGAGATTGAACTGGCCGAGCATCTTGTTGTCGTTGGCCATCTCGCGCTCGCCTTGGAACACCTTGATGGTCACGGCGGGCTGGTTGTCTTCGGCCGTCGAGAAGACCTGCGACTTCTTGGTCGGGATGGTCGTGTTGCGGTCGATCAGGCGGGTGAAGATGCCGCCGAGCGTTTCGATGCCGAGCGAGAGCGGGGTCACGTCGAGCAGGACCACGTCCTTGACGTCGCCCTGCAGGACGCCGCCCTGGATCGCGGCGCCGATGGCGACGACTTCGTCCGGGTTGACGCCCTTGTGGGGTTCCTTGCCGAAGAATTTCTTCACGGCTTCCTGCACCGCGGGCATGCGCGTCATGCCGCCGACGAGGACGACTTCGTCAATGTCGGCCGCCGTCTTGCCAGCGTCCTTGAGGGCTTTCTGGCACGGGTCGATGGTGCGCTTGACGAGATCTTCGACAAGGCCTTCGAACTTCGCGCGGGTCAGCTTGATGTTGAGGTGTTTCGGCCCCGTGGCGTCCGCCGTGATGAAGGGCAGGTTCACTTCGTACTGGGTGGCCGACGAGAGTTCCTTCTTGGCCTTCTCGGCTTCTTCCTTGAGGCGCTGAAGGGCGAGCTTGTCGGTCTTCAGGTCGATGCCCTGTTCCTTCTTGAACTCGCTGGCGAGGAACTCGACGATGCGCAGGTCGAAGTCTTCACCGCCGAGGAAGGTGTCGCCGTTGGTGGAGAGCACTTCGAACACGCCGTCGCCGATCTCGAGGAGCGAGACGTCGAACGTGCCGCCGCCAAGGTCATAGACGGCGATGGTCTTGTTGCCGGCCTTGTCGAGGCCGTAGGCGAGGGCGGCAGCCGTCGGTTCGTTGATGATGCGCAGCACGTCGAGGCCGGCGATGCGGCCAGCGTCTTTAGTTGCCTGGCGCTGGGCATCGTTGAAGTAGGCAGGGACGGTGATGACGGCCTGCGTCACTTTCGCGCCGAGATAGGCCTCGGCGGTTTCCTTCATCTTGGTGAGAATGAAGGCGGAGACTTCCTGTGGGGAATAGTCCTTGTCGCGTCCTTTGACCCAGGCGTCGCCGTTCGGGGCTTTCACGATGCCGAAGGGGCTCATGGCCTTGTCCTTCTGGGCGGTCGGGTCGTCGAAGGTGCGACCGATCAGTCGCTTGATGGCGTAGAAGGTGAAGTCCGGGTTGGTAACGCCCTGGCGGCGGGCGGGCTGGCCGATGAGGCGGTCGCCGCCCTCGGTGAAGGCCACCACCGACGGGGTGGTGCGGGCGCCTTCGGAGTTTTCGATAACCTTGGCCTGGCCGCCTTCCATGACGGCAACGCACGAGTTCGTGGTGCCGAGGTCGATGCCGATGATCTTGCTCATACTGTCTCTCTCTTCGTTAGCTGCCTTGGGCGGGGTTTGGGTTCGGTCTGCTCAGCAGCCCCGGCCGCCAATGGCTCTCTTCAAGTTTCTGTTTTGAGCGGTGGGGACGGCGCCTTGCGCCGACTCACCTGTTCGGTCGTCGATATGGTGAACCCTGCGCGTCGCTCAAGGGGCATATGCACATTTGGATAGGTGGGGTGATAGGCCGCGTCTATGGCGGATCCGGACAGGATCGATTTGCAAATCATTCTCAGAGTTCTCATATCGAAGGCATGAGATTGAGATTCCCAGCCTTGCCGCGTCCCGCCCTGAAGACGCTGACCTACAGCCTGATGCATTTCGCGGTGGCGATCACGGTCGCGTACGCGCTGACGCGTAGCTGGCATGCGGCGCTCGCGATCGGCATGATCGAGCCGCTGGTCCAGACGGTGGCCTATACGCTGCACGAGCGCGCCTGGGCGCGGGCGGAGCAGCGCGTGAGCGACCTTGCCCTGCAAGGGACCCAAGAGCGGCGCCTCGACGCCGCCCGTTTCGTCCTTATCTAGGTGGGGAAGCGAAAGGGCTCCCCCATGAAATACGCGAAACTCGGACACAGCGGACTGGTGGTGTCGAAACTCTGCCTGGGCACAATGACGTTCGGGGGCGATGGCGGGATCTGGAAGTTCATCGGCAAGCAGCAGCAGGAGGAAGCGGACGCGCTGGTCAAGGCGGCGTTCGAGGCGGGGATCAACTTCTTCGATACGGCAGACGTTTACTCGGCTGGCCGGTCGGAAGCGATCCTCGGGCAGGCGATCCGCAACACGGGCCTGCCGCGCGACGAGATCGTGGTCGCGACCAAGGTGTTCGGGCGGGTCTCGATGCTGGTGCCCGAGGGGGCTGGCGCGGCGGAGACGGCTGAGGCCGAGCGGCGCGAGAAGCACGCGCGCAATATTTCCGGCCTGTCGCGCAAGCACATCTTTGACGGCGTGGACGCGAGCCTCGACCGGCTCGGTCTCGACTATATCGACCTCTATCAGGTGCACGGCACCGATCCGCTGACGCCAATCGAGGAGACGGTGGAGGCGCTGGACGCGGTCGTGCGCTCCGGCAAGGTGCGGTATGTGGGCCTCTGCAACATGCCCGCCTGGCTGATCATGAAGGCGGTGGCGTATGCCGAGAAACGCGGGCTCGCCCGGTTCGAGAGCTGCCAGATGTATTACTCGATCGCGGGCCGCGATCTTGAGCGTGAAGTGGTGCCGATGGCGAAGGACCAGAACCTCGCCATCCTGCCCTGGAGTCCGCTGGCGGGCGGATTCCTGTCCGGCAAGTTCACCCGCGACGGAGCAGGGCCCAATGATGCGCGCCGGACGATTTTCGACTTCCCGCCGGTGGACAAGGAGAAGGCCTTCAACATCATCGACGTGATGCGGGAGATCGCCGCGAAGAAGGGCGCAACCGTGCCGCAGGTGGCGCTCGGCTGGCTGCTGCACCAGAGCCATGTCACCAGCGTGATCATCGGCACACGGACGATGGAGCAACTGGCGGACAACCTGGGTGCGGTGGATGTCGTGCTGGACGCGGGCGACCTGGCCGCGCTCGACGCTGCCTCGGCGCTGGCACCGGAATATCCGGGCTGGATGGTGGACCGGCAGGGCATGGACCGGCGCGGGCAGGTTTGAGGCCGGATCAGGAATTCTTAAGGCAACCCTGCTAAACCACGTCGCTAAAGGCTGATGAAAACAAGCCGCCGGGTGATGTGATGCAGGACTTTTTGGCGGGAATCGCCTGGCAAGTCGCCGTTCTGGCGGGGCTCACAATCGTGTTTACCGTGTTGGCGTTCCTGTCGCGGGGGCGCGCGGCGCTGCATTGGCCGAAATCGTTGCGCCAGAGCGCGATCACGAATTTCCTGATCGTTCAGTTCACCAGCCTGAACGGCGCGATGTATCTGGTCCTGATCGCGCCGCTGGCGGTGTTCTACACCTGGCTCGGCCTGCCGGTGCTGGATGCGGCGGCGTGGGACAGCGTGCCGCTCGCGGTGAAAGCGCTGGCTGCGCTCGTCGTCTATGATTTCAGCCTCTACTGGGTGCACCGTATGCTGCACACCAGCGTGCTGTGGCCGGCGCATGCCGTGCACCATTCCGATCCGGAGCTGCACTTTCTCTCCTGGTCGCGCGGGCATTTCACCGAGCAGGTGGTGATTGCCGGCTGCCTCGTGTTCACTTCGTCCTGGATGGGGTTCCGGCTGGAGGAAATCGCCGGTCTCGCGCTGATCAAGGGGCTGCATCAGCACTACGTCCATTCGAAGCTCGACTGGGATCATGGCATCTTCCGCGATCTGATCGTTTCGCCGCAGTTCCACCGCTGGCACCATGCGAATGTGGCCGAGGCCTATGACAAGAACTTCGCCTCGATCTTCCCGGTCTTCGACCGGATGTTCGGGACCTATTACAATCCGGGTTCGGCCATCGATGTGCAGACCGGCATCGCCGACAATCCCGCGAACGACTTCTTGACCCAGACGCTTTATCCGTTCCGCAAATGGGCGGAGATGCTGCGCGCGCGGGGCAAGGCGCAGGAACAGGCAGGCGCCCTGTAGGCTGGCCAGCCGGGCAGGTTTCGGGCATGGTTTGGCATCTTTCGATGCGGAGCCCTGACCATGCGCACACTCATTATCCCGTCCCTTGCCGCTCTGGTGCTGGCTGCCTGCGGCGGACCCACGCCGGAGGAGACGGCGGAGGTTTCTGTCGTGGCCGAGGAGGCCGACACCGCCATTCCCGAGGCGCGCGCGCTGGAGCTGGTCTGGATGGCCAGCGGGTTCGAGCAGCCGGAGGGCGCGGCGCTGGCGCCGGATGGCAGCTACTTCATCTCGAACATCGGTCCGGGCGATTCCGGCGCGCTGGACGGCAACGGGTACGTCTCGAAGCTGAAGGCGGATGGCTCGCTCGAGACCGCGCGCTTTGCCGAGGGGTTGCATGCGCCGACCGGCATGGTGGTGAAGGAGGGCGTGCTCTACGTCGCCGACCGCGACGGCGTGGCGATGATCGACGCCGCCACTGGCGCGTCCCAGGGCAAGGTGCTGATCGAAGGGGTGCAGTTCCTGAATGATGTGACCGAATGGAAAGGCGATATCCTGGTTTCCGATTCCGGCACCGGGGCCATCCACAAGGTGACGCCTGACGGCGCGTCGCCGTTTGCCTCATCGGCAGACTGGACGGGCATCAACGGCATCCTCGGCGACGGCGACCGGTTGCTGATCACGACAATGACCGACGGCAAGCTGATCGACATGCGCGGGCCGGGCGCCGAGACGGTGATCGCCGCCGGCATGAAGGATGCGGACGGCGTCGGCTTGGTGCCGGGCGGCGGGTATCTGGTGTCGAGCTGGCCGGGGGAGATTCATCATGTCAGCGAAGACGGCGTCGTCTCGCTGATGGTTGACACTAAGGCCGACGGTATCCTGCAGAATGATCTGTCCGTGTTCGGAAATGTCGTGATCGTGCCGAACTGGGAACCGGGGACGGTGACGGCGTGGAAGATCGTGGGGCAGTAGGGGGCCTGCGACGGCTTGTCCGGGCTAGGGAGGGTTGTCTGGACGCCGCCGTCGCCCATTTTCAGGAGCAGAGGTGATGCCCATGGCTTTTGACCAGTCTTCCCCGCTTGCGATGCCGCTGGAGTACCGGCATAGCCCCCAGGACATGTCCGACCGGGTGGCTTACGGCTTGACCAAGATGCTGCGCTTCTTTGCGGATGTGTTTTTCCGCAAGCGCTACGGGCACCGGGCCGTCGTGCTGGAAACGGTGGCGGCCGTGCCCGGCATGGTCGGCGGGATGCTGAACCACCTGAAGAGCCTGCGGAAGTTCCAGGACGACCGGGGCTGGATCCACACGCTGCTCGAAGAGGCCGAGAACGAGCGGATGCACCTGATGACCTTCATCGCGGTGGCGCATCCCAACTGGTTCGAGCGCGCTCTGATCATCTTTGCGCAGGGCGCCTTCTTCAACGCCTTCTTCGTGCTCTACCTGTTCGCGCCGCGCACGGCGCACCGTCTGGTCGGGTATTTCGAGGAAGAGGCGGTGATCAGCTACACGTCCTATCTCAACGAAATCGATTCCGGGCGCCTGCCGAATCCGCCCGCGCCGCAGGTGGCGATCGACTACTGGAAACTGCCCGCCGGCGCGACGCTGCGCGATGTGGTGATCGTCGTGCGTCAGGACGAGGCCGGGCACCGCGACGTGAACCATGCGTATGCGGAAGAACTCCGCACCGGGCGCAGCGAAGGCAAGCAGATTTCCGAGCCGGGCGAGAAGAGCGAGCTGGCGCCGTAGCGCCTAGTTCGCCTGGCCGAGGCTCACCGCCACCATGGCCGCCCTCAGCGTCCGCTCGCCGATACGCCAGCCGGGCTGGAAGAGTTCGGCGATGGTGCCGGACGGATGCGGGGAGGGGATCTGCGCGACAGCCTGGTGGACGTTCGGGTCGAACGTGCTGCCCGGGGCCGCATCGATCTCCAGCACATTGTGGCGCGTGAAGACGGTGTGCAGTTCCTTCTGTGTCATCTCGATGCCGCCGAGCAGGTTCTTGCCCGCTTCGGTGAGCGTGCCGCGGTCGGCGTCCGGCAAGGCGGCGAGGGCTCGGGCGAGGTTGTCGGCGACGTTCAGGAGGTCGCCGGCGAACTTGCCGATTCCATAGACGCGGGCTTCGGAGACTTCGCGCTCGGCCCGTTTGCGGGTGTTGTCGAGGTCCGCATAGAGCCGGAGGAACTGCGTGCGCAGCTCTTCCTTCTCGGTCTCCAGCCGGGCGATCACCTCTTCAGGCGACGGTGCTGCGGTGTCCGCAGCCGCTTCGGGCGCTGCTTCAAGATCGGCGGTTTCGTTCTCGTTCGTTGTGTCGCTCATGACTTTCCATCCTTGCCGCGCCGGCCCGCGAGAATCTCGCCGACCACTTTCGCGGTATAATCCACCATCGGGATGACCCGGGCATAGTTGAGCCGCGTTGGCCCGATCACGCCGAGTGCCCCGATCACCTGCTTCGTGCCCCCCATATAGGGAGCCACAATCACACTTGAACCCGAGAGCGGAAAAAGCCTGTTCTCGGCGCCGATAAACAGGCGCACGCCTTCGGCGTCGCGCGTGGTGTCGAGGATTTCCAGCAGGCTCTGCTGGCGCTCCAGCTCGTTGAACAGCTGGCGCACCCGGTCGAGGTCCTCGGCCGCCTTGGCGTCTTCGAGGAGGTTGGCGCGGCCGCGCACGATCAGGCTGCGGCCCCGGCCCGGCGCGTCGCCGCCCCATTGGGCGAGACCGGCCTCGACGAGGGCGGTGGCGGCGGTGTCGAGCGCGGCGCGGCGGGTGCGCAGTTCCTCCCGGACCTCGTTTGTCGCTTCCGCGAGAGTGCGGCCCTTGAGGCGGGTGGAGAGATAGTTGCCGGCCTCGATCAGCGTGGTGAGAGGCAGGCCTTCGGGGACCTTGAGGAAGCGGTTCTCGACATCGCCGTCCTCGGTGACCAGCACGCACAGTGCGTCGCCGCCGGCGAGGGGGACGAATTCGACATGCCGGACCGGGGCGTCGCGGGTGGGCGAGGAGACGAGGCCGGCGCCGCCGGTGAGGCCCGAGAGGATGCTGGAGGCCTCGCCGAGCACGCTTTCAAAGTCGGCGCCTGCAGCGGCGAGGCGGTCGTCGATGGTTTTCTTGTCGAGTTTCGAGGGCTCCCCGTATTCGAGGAAGCCATCGACGAAGAGGCGCAGGCCCCGGTGGGTCGGGGCGCGTCCGGCGGAGATGTGGGGGGCGTCGAGCAGGCCGAGCTCGGTCAGGTCGGCCATCACGTTGCGGATCGAGGCGGGGGAGAGCTGGATGCCGCTTTTCGACAGCGTACGCGAGCCGACCGGCTCACCGGTGGCCAGGTAGCCTTCGACGATCTCCCGGAATATGTCGCGGGAGCGCTGGTCGAGGCGCTGCATGAGGGAATTGGTCTCGAACCGTTCGGCCATGCTCATGGAGTAAGGAGCGCACGCCGACTGTTCAATAGGCCAGCCGCTGCGCAGGCCGCAAATCAGTTGAGCCCTTCGATCTGGCCGGCGGCGTTCAGGTGCATGATCTCGGCGGCGGGGTGGCGGGGCAGGCCCGGCATGGTCATGATGTCCCCGCAGATCGCCGCAACGAAGCCGGCTCCGGCCGACAGGCGCACCTCGCGCAGGCGCACGACATGGCCTTCCGGCGCGCCGAGCAGGGCCGGGTCGGTCGAGAAGCTGTACTGGGTCTTCGCCATGCAGACCGGCAGCTTGCCGAACCCGGCGGCTTCCCAGGCCTTCAGCTGGTTGAGGACGGCGCGCGTCGTCTCGACCCGTTCGGCGCGGTAGATGCGCCGGGCTACCGTCTCGATCTTATCGAACAGGGGCATGTCGTCCGGGTACAGAAGTTTGAACGGCTCGGCCCGGCGGGCCGTGAGTTCGGTGACGGCGCGGGCGAGTGCCTCAGCGCCGCGCCCGCCTTCGGCCCAGTGGGTGCACAGCGCCACCGGCACGCCGAGCTTTGCGCAATAACTTTCTATGGCCGTTATTTCGGCAGAGGTATCGGTGGTGAAGCGGTTGATGGCGACGACGACCGGCAGGCCGAAGAGGCGCAGGTTCTCGATATGCCGGCCAAGGTTGGCGAGTCCGGATTCGAGGGCGCTGTAGCTGACCATCGCCAGGTCGTCCTTGGCGAGGCCGCCGTGCATCTTCAGGGCACGGACGGTTGCCACCAGCACGGCGGCGTCCGGCACGAGATTGGCTTGCCGGCACTTGATGTTGAGGAATTTCTCGGCGCCGAGATCGGCGCCGAAGCCGGCTTCGGTCACCACATAGTCGGCCATGTACAAGGCCGCGCGTGTGGCGATCACGGAGTTGCAGCCATGTGCAATGTTCGCGAAGGGGCCGCCATGGATGAAGGCCGGGTTGTTCTCCAGTGTCTGGACGAGGTTCGGCTGCATCGCGTCCTTCAGCAGCACCATCATGGCGCCGACGGCCTTGATGTCGGCGGCGGTGACGGCGGCGCGGTCGCGCGTGTAGCCGACGATGATGCAGGCGAGGCGCGCCTCAAGATCGGCGGCATCCTTGGCGAGGCAGAGGATCGCCATCACTTCGGAGGCGACCGTGATGTCGAAACCGGTTTCCGAGGGCGAGCCGTTGCCGGGCCCGCCGAGGCCGGAGACAACATTCCTCAGGCTACGGTCATTCATGTCCATCACCCGGCGCCAGGTGACGCGGCCAGGATCGATGCGCGGTTCATGGTTCCAGTGGATGTGGTTGTCGACCATCGCGGCGAGCAGGTTGTGCGCCGAGGTGATGGCGTGGAAATCGCCGGTGAAGTGGAGGTTGATCTCGTCCATCGGTACGACCTGCGAGAGGCCGCCGCCGGTGGCGCCGCCCTTCATGCCGAAGCAGGGGCCGAGCGAAGGCTCGCGCAGGCAGAGCATCGTCTTCTCGCCGATCCGGCTCAGCGCGTCGGCAAGGCCCACGGAGGTCGTCGTCTTGCCTTCGCCGGCCGCGGTCGGGTTGATCGCGGTGACGAGGATCAGCTTTCCGAGGTTCTGCGGGCGCAGGTCCTTGATGAAGCGGGCGGAGACTTTCGCCTTGTCGTGGCCATAGGGGATGATGTCCTCGGCCGGAATACCAAGGCGTGCCGCCACCTCGCTGATGGGGCGTTTCTTCGCCGCGCGCGCAATCTCGATGTCATTAGCCATGTCCGGCGATACTCCTTGGGCGCGTCCTTTGGAGTGGACACGCTGCACAAAACCCGCAAATCAGGCCGCAACCTATAAGGATTCCGCATGATGCCCAGTGCCACGACCACTCTTCTCCGCCCTTCCGGCCGCGCTTTCGATCAGTTGCGCCCGATTTCCCTCGAAACCGGGGTCACCCGGTATGCCGAGGGCTCCTGCCTCGCGAAGTTCGGCCACACCCATGTGCTGTGCACCGCCAGCTGGGAAAAGGGTGTGCCGGGCTGGATGAAGGGGAAGGGCGCAGGCTGGGTGACCGGGGAGTACGGCATGCTGCCGCGCGCGACCCACACGCGCGGACGCCGGGAGGCGGCGCAGGGCAAGCAATCCGGCCGTACGCAGGAAATCCAGCGCCTGATCGGCCGCTCGATGCGGTCGGTCATCGATCTCACCGCGCTCGGCGAGAACACGATCACCATCGACTGTGACGTGGTGCAGGCCGATGGCGGCACGCGTACGGCCTCGATTACGGGCGGCTTCGTGGCGCTGGCGCTCGCCTGCAAGTATCTGCAGACGGAAGGCGTCATCAAGACGAGCCCGGTGCTCAAGCAGGCAGCGGCCATCTCGGTCGGGCTGTTCCAGAACCACCCTGTCCTCGATGTCGATTATCCGGAGGATTCCGGCGGCGAGGCGGACATGAATGTCGTGATGAGTTCGGATGGCGGCTTCATCGAAGTGCAGGGCACGGGCGAGTCTCGCCCGATGACGCGGCCCGAACTCGACGCGATGATGGTGCTGGCGGAGAAGGGCTGCGACGAGCTGTTTGCCGCCCAACGTTTGGCGATCGGCTAAACTATTCGGCGGCTGGCTTGGCGCCCGTCCAGGTCACTTCCTGTCCGTAGAGCGGCACGGTGGACAAGCTCATCTTGGCGGAGCCATCGACGATGGTGCGGCTGAAGGAGACGTAGATCAGGCTGTCGCTGCTCGCGTCATAGATGCGGCGCACGGCGAGCTGCTTGAACACGAGGCTCTGGCTCTGGTCGAAGACTTCCTCGCCGGACTTGTCGGTGTCGATCCGGCCGACCTTGATTGGGCCGGACTGGAGGCAGGAGATCGAGGAGTTCGACGGGTTCTCGAACCAGTTGCCCTTGCCGAGCCGGTCCCACACGCCGCGGTCGAAATGCGCGAGGTGGCAGACCACGCCGGCCACCTTCGGATCCTGCAGCTGCATGATCTTGATCTCATTGCCGGTCCAGTCGTTCTTGAATTCCCCGACTTCGGTTCCCCCGCCGCCGCAAGCGGCCAAAAGGCAAACGGAGACGAGCGCAGACGCGGTTTTCAGGATATCCATCGACATACGACGCGCTGATGCGCGATTGGTTCCCGGCCGATTCAATTATTATTCAGTTTGCTCAGCTGACCGAACGCAGTGGGGACAGACTGTCCCATTGGACGATGCCGTGCGCCTCGTCGGCCTCGAAGCCGGCGAGATGTTTCAACAGCTCCACGCGCTCACTCGCCGGCATACCCGCCAGTGACCGGGCCTGACGGTCGAGCAGCCGGTACAGCAGGGCACGGTCAAGCGGGTCCGCGAGGTGGCCTTCGAACAGGTCGCCGAGTGCGGCTTCGACGGCCAGATCGCCTTCCGCCGGGCCGCCAAAGATCGCAGAAGCGTAGAGCCGAAGGCGCGGCAGTTCGTCGTTAATGATGTGTATCCAGTTCATGGCGCGCGTGTAGCCCCGGCGCGACACTCGCTTGCCACGGGAAACCATGACACCGTGGCCATTTCTCCCTGCGACATCCTGTCCGTCAGGCGACGAGACCCAGCGCCAGACCCCGCAGGCCGGCCGTTACACGGTCATGCACGTCGAGCTTGTCGAAACACCGCCGGACATACGTGTCGACCGTGTTGGACGAGATGCTCAGCTGGGCCGCGATCATCTGGTTGGAATGGCCGCGGACCACGAAGCCGAGGATCTGGCGCTCGCGCTCCGACAGGCTCACCTGCCCGGGCAGGGCCTCGAGGATGATGTCACAGCAGCGAAGGTGAGCGAGCTGGCAGGCGGCATGCAGCTCGGCGATTTCCCGCTCGTCCAGCAGGGGCACATCGTTGCCGATACCGGCTGCATAATAGCCGTTGCGCCCGTTGGGGCCGAAGACCGGGATCGCGAGTCCCGGCCCGAAACGCTGGGCCCGGATGTTGTCGATATAGGCACGTTCCTCGGCATCGAGCGTCGCCATCTTCTCGACCTCTGACCACCAGAAGGGCAGCGTGCGGCGTGCGGCGATGCGAGGCACAGGGTCTATATGGATATAGTCCGACCTCCAGTAGGTCTCGACCCAGCTCGCGGGCCAGCCGAAATTGTAGACCCGGATGTCCGGACCAAAATCGACGGCGCCGACCGGGGGATAGTGACTGTAGCTGAGCATCTTGATGCGGACGCTCGGCGCGTAGGATTCCATCGCAAACTGGATTTGCGGCAAGTCGGTCGCCGCGCTCACGGCGCGGCGCAGGCGGTCAAGCGGAGAGGTATCGGGTTCCGGTGACTTGGCCATAGTCCTTTCAGGGCATCAAACGTTGCCCCGGCAGGATGCCTTTGTTTTCTCTGGAGCGGAAGAAGAAACTATTCGGCCGCGACGCGGCGCTGGCCTTCCTCGTCTTCAGTGTCGAACACGAGGATGTCTCCGGGCTGGCATTTCAGTTCGCGGCAGAGCGCCTCGAGGGTGGAAAACCGGATGGCCTTGGCCTTGCCGGTCTTCAGGATGGAGAGGTTGGCGAGGGTGACGCCGACACGTTCCGACAGCTCTGTCAGGGACATGCGGCGCTCGAGGAGCACGCGGTCGAGGGTCACGCGGATGGTCATGTGTTGATGGCGCTCCTCAGATCGTCATTTTTTCTTCATCGCGCAGGCGGGTGCCTTCACGGAAAACTTGGGAAAGCACAAACAGCGCGGCAACCGAGATCCACAGTATGAACTGAGTCGAGAGGCGTGGTGGCTCATCACCGACAAGGCTTGGCATGGTCGACACCACCATAACCACCGCTATGCGGATCAGTTCCATCGCCGCAATCGCGATACCGACCCGCGACAGGCGGCTGGCGTTTTCCGGCACGAAGGGGTCGCCGTCCGCGAGTGTCAGCAAGATGCGGCGCAGCTGGAGGCAGATGAAGATGACGCCGGGCACGATCACCGCGAGGCCTGCCAGGCCGATGACCAGCTGGCCCGGCATCACGCCGTCCGCCAGCGCCTTGATGCCGGAGACTTCGGTGCTGCCGCCGGACAGGCTTGCCATCAGGCCGATCGCCAGAACGGGGATGCCGATGACGCCCATCGCCCCCACGATCCACATGGCGACCGTGACAAGCACAGTCATGATTTCTGCCATGGAATTTCGTCCGGTGCTCGGCATACCTAGTCTTTTCACCCTCTATCCTTGATGGTTGATGAACCCGGACTCAGCGCGTGCATTGTCCCGGTTTTACCGAATAACGATATATGAGTTCGCGCACAACGCAAGAATGGAGCCAAAATGGCAGCCCGATCCGCCGAATCGCCCCCACGACTCGCGCCTGGACCGCTTCTGGCGGCCACGCACAACAAGGGCAAGGTCGAAGAATTGAAGGCCCTGTTCGAGCCGCACGGCTTCAAGGTGGTCTCTGCGTTCGATCTGGCGCTGGATGAGCCGGAGGAGACGGAGACAACTTTTGCGGGAAATGCGCTGCTCAAGGCGCGCGCCGCGATGAAGGCCTCGGGTCTGCCCGCGCTCTCGGACGATTCGGGTCTGGCAGTGACGGCGCTCGGCGGCGAGCCGGGGATCTATTCGGCCCGCTGGGCGGGCGAGCCGCGCGACTTTTACGTGGCCATGCAGCGGGTCGAAGAGGCCCTGAAGGCGAGTGGGTCGCCGGACCGGTCCGCCAAGTTTGTCTGCGCGCTGGCGGTGGCCTGGCCGGACGGGCAGGAGGCGGTGTTCGAGGGCGAGGTGCACGGTCAGCTGGTCTGGCCGCCGCGCGGGACGCGGGGGTTCGGCTATGATCCGGTTTTCGTGGCTGCGGGCGAAACCCTGACCTTCGGCGAGATGGACCCGGACCGGAAGCATGCGATGAGCCACCGCGCCGACGCCGTGAAAAAACTCCGCGCGGCCCTGCTGCCATGACCAATGCCCCCGCGCCCTTCGGACCGCATTTCGGTTTTGGCCTGTACGTGCACTGGCCCTACTGCGCACGCATCTGCCCGTATTGCGACTTCAACGTCTACGCCGCCAAGGACCGTGACAGCGGACCGCTGGTCGAGGCCATCGCCGCAGACATCCATGCGCACCGGCCAAGGATGCCGCAGCATGGCGGGCTAGACACGGTTTACTTCGGCGGTGGGACCCCGGCGCTGTTGCGGCCGGACGAGTTGGGAACGATCCTGCTGGCGGCGTCAGAGACGTTCGGCATCAAGCGCGGCGCCGAGATTACGCTGGAAGCCAATCCCAATGATGTTCTGCGGGCGGATCTTCTCGGCCTGCAGAGAGCCGGGGTGACGCGCCTGTCGATCGGCGTGCAGTCGTTGCGCGATTCCTCGCTCGCCTTTCTCGGACGCGACCATGATGCCGTCTCGGCGGCCGAAGCGGTGAAGCGCGCGCTGAAGGTGTTTCCGTCCGTCTCGATCGATCTGATCTACGCGCGCCCGGGCCAGAGCCCGGCGAGCTGGGAAGGCGAACTGAAGGATGCGCTTGCCCTCGGCGCGCCGCATCTGTCTTTGTACGAACTGACCTTTGAGGCGAAGACACCGTTCGGCCTGGCCGCCGCGCGCGGCGATATATCGCCGATGGGCGATGATGCGCAGGCGGATCTTTATGAGTTGACCCAGAGCGTTACGGCGGCGGCCGGCCTTCCGGCCTATGAAGTGTCCAACCATGCCGCCTCGCCCGCGCACCAGTCCCGGCACAACCTGACCTATTGGCGCGGCGGGGACTGGATCGGCGTCGGCCCCGGCGCACATGGACGCATCTCGGTCGGCGGCGGGCGCTATGCCAGCGAAGCTGAGCGGCGGCCGGAAGCATACATTGCGAACGTGCAGGCGCTGCAGAGTGGCTGGGGCGATGCGTCGCGGCTGGAGCCGCTGGAAGTCGCGCGCGAACTGCTTGCGATGGGCCTGCGCGCGGGGGAGGGCGTAGACCTGCGGCGCGTCGAAGTGGTGTCCGGCGTGCCGGTGCCGCGCGACAAGATCGCGGTGTTTGCCGACAAGGGCTGGGCGGTGCTGGAGGGCGCGGAGCTGCGCCTGACGCCGAGCGGCCGTTTGCTGGCGGACGCCATCACGGCGGCGCTCAGCCCTTAGTTTCAGGCGCGCGGATGGGCGGCGGCGTGCACGGCGCGCAGGCGGCTTGAGTCTACGCCGGTATAAACCTGCGTCGTCGACAAAGAGGCGTGACCAAGCAGGGTCTGGATTGCGCGCAGGTCTGCTCCATTGGCGAGAAGGTGCGTCGCGAATGCATGGCGTAAGGCATGCGGCGTCGCGGTTTCCGGCAGACCGAGAAGCCCGCGCAGCATCTGCATCCGGCCCTGGATGATCCGTGGACTGAGGGGGCCGCCCTTGGCGCCCCGGAACAGGGCGCCGCTTTTCGTGAGGGCGTAGGGGCAGAGTTTGCCATATTGGTTGATCGCCTCGCGCACCGGCGCGATTAGAGGCACGAGCCGTACCTTGCCGCCCTTGCCAGAGACGCGCAGGCGCTCCGGAGCCGGGAGGTCAGCGCCGGTCAGGCTGAGTGCTTCGGAAATGCGCAGGCCGCCGCCATAGAGCAGCGAGAGCACGGCGAGATCGCGCGCGGCGATCCACGGTTCGGCGTCCGGTTCTGTCTCGGCCTCGTGCAGGATGTCCTTGGCCGCTTCGATCGACACCGGACGGGGCAGGCGCGGCGCGCGGCGGGGCCCTTGCAGGTACCCGATCTCGGCATTCTCGAGCCCGTGCGCGCGGCTCATCCAGCGGTAGAGTGCCTTGATCGAGGACAAGAGGCGCGCAATCGAGGCGTCGGAAAGGCCGTCGCGGCGGCGCGCGGCGAGATAGGCTCGGATGTCGCGCGCCTTGAGGCCGGCGAGCGCCTTGAGGCTGGGCTCGGTGCCCAGATGCAGGCGCAGGAACCCGAAGAACATCGCAAGGTCCGAGCCATAGGCCTCGACCGTCTTGGCCGCCATGCGGCGCTCGTTGCCGAGATGTGAGAGGAAGGCGGGCAGGACGTCCATGTCCCGAGTGTGGACTGTTTACCTTAAGCGCTGGTTGAAGCCCAGCAGGTCCGGGGATTTCGCTGGTTGGTGCGTTAATTGCTCGGCGTCCGGCGAACAGGCGCCACGGTGGAGGGACGCATGCGGTATCTGGGGATAGACCTTGCCCGGTCGGTCGCGATCATTTTCGTGATCCTCGGGCACGCGCTGATGGGCGCGAACGTTCAGGAAGGCGCCGCAGTTTCAGCGCTCAGGTTCTTCCTCGCTGTCTCTCCGCCGGTGTTCTTCTGCCTCTTCGGTTGCATGCTGCAGCTGGTCTATGCCCGTCAGTATGCCGCCGGCCGCCAGACCGAGATCGTCCAGCGCCTGCTGACCCGCGCTGTTCAGTGCTGGGCCCTCTATGTGCTGACCTGCGCGGCGATGTGCATCGCGGCGGGCTTGCCGTTCACCTATTTCATCCGCTGCGCCCTGTTCCTGGGCGACACGCCGTACACGGATATCCTCAAGTTCTACGCGGCTCTTCTGCTGACGGCGCCCCTACTGGTGGCCGTCAGCGTGCGCCATGGCATCTGGCCGCTGGTGGCTGTCTGCCTTCTTATCCAGGCGGCTTTCCCGCTGATCTCCCATATCCCCCCAATTCAGGGCTTCGCGGGTTCGGCGACGCTTTCCGCCTTCCTCTATGGCGGTGAGTATACTGGTCATACGGGACCATCCGTCATCCATGGCCTGGGCTTCGTTGTCTTCGGCATGCTGCTGGGCCGCGTTTGGCAAAGCCGGCCGGGTCGCGAATTCCTGTTGTCGGGTCCGGGCTGGGCGCTGCGCGCAGGCTTCCTCGCGATGCTCGCGGCCACGGCCACCTGGATCATCGCCGGCGGTCACAACTTGCTTGAGCCGGCCGAGCGCATCACGCTGCGCAATACCAATCACCCGCTTTACCTGCTGTTCGGCTGCACGGCAGCGATTGTTTTCATCGAAGTGTTCAGCGCGCTGCGGCGGCTGGCCGGCATCGGCGCGAAATCCTTCTGGATGATCTTCGGGCAGACGAGCCTGTTCACGTTCTGCTTCGGCAATGTCCTTCTCTATGCCGTCAAGCTGCCCGACCCTGCCTCGGCGCCCGATCCGGCACGCATGGTCTGGTCGACGCTCGCGGCGCTGAGCCTCAGCATCCTTTACTTCCAATTCCGGGAAGGGCGCTGGGTGAAGTCAGACCGGCCTGCCGCGCGGGCTTATCGTTGGCTCGCCGATGACAGCGCCGCGCAACTGGTCCGCTGGGCCACGGGGCCGTTCTTCGCGCCGGGTTACGGCTCGTCCAAGCCGCTCAAACCGGTCGATACCGCGCTCTAGGGCTCGTTACCTTCCCAATCGACGATCCAGTCCTCCTGGTCTTCGTCGAACACCGTCTCTTCAGAGACCGTCCGGCCACGGACTGAATGACCCTCGGTATGGACCCGCTCGCGGTCGCCGCAGCGCAGGTGATGCCACTCGGGCAGGTCCTTGCCTTCGTTGACAAGGCGGTAGGCGCAGGTCGAGGGCATCCAGCGGATTTCCTCGATGCCGGCCGGTGTCAGCTTCACGCAGTCCGGCACATGCAGCTTGCGGTTGGCATAGTCCGAACACTGGCAGGTGCCGGCGTCCAGCAAGCGGCAGTGCAGCTTGGTATAGGCGATCTCGCCGGTGTCTTCGTCCTCGAGCTTCAGGAGGCAGCACTTCGCGCAGCCATCGCAGAGCGATTCCCATTCGGCCTCGTCCATCTGGTCGAGGCGTTTGGTTTTCCAGAAGGGAAGGGAAGTCATGCGCTGAGACCGGCCCATTCCGGGGTCTTGTCGATCAGGCCGCTCGCAAACCAACAGGACGAGGAGACCGTTTCTTTCGCAATGATCACATCCTTCATGATCTGCGTGACTAGCCGCTTGCCGAGGCCGCGACCGCCGAGCGCATCGGGCACGATCGTATGCGTGATGTGCCGGTGGCCGGATTTTGGGCGCTCGTAGGTGAGATAAGCTTCGACGCCGTCGATCACTACAAAGTATCGCTGGCGGACGGAATCATGCTGGATGTCGTGGGTCATGCGAGCACGTCCTGCCAGTCGGGGTGCTTCCCGATTTGCGCCTTGGCGAAGGGGCAGAGCGGTATGATCTTGATCCCGGCCGCGCGGGCGTTTTCCACCGCGCGTTTGACAAGCGCTTGCCCAGCGCCCTTGCCGCGGAGCGCATCCGGCACGCCGGTATGATCAATGATCGACCGAGTGGCGCCCGCCTTCGAATAGGTCATTTCGGCGGTATGGCCGTCTATGGTGGTCAGGTACCGCCCGCCGGTGGGGCCATCCTCGCGCGTTACAACTATATCGGTCATGCCAAACTCCACCTTCGTGTTCGTTGACACGAAAGTGGAGTGGGCGGCAACAAAGGGCAATGGCCATCAGCCAATAGCACTTATGCAGACAAGAGCCGCAACCGGCCTTCGGCCTACTTCTTCTTGAAAGCGTCCTTCACGTCGCCGACTTTCTTGCGGACTTCGCCTTCGGCCTTGTCCATCTTGCCTTCGGCCTGCAGCTTCTCGTTGCCAGTCAGCTTGCCGACGCCGTCCTTGATGTGGCCTTCCGCCTTTTTGGCCTCGCCCTTCAGATGTTCCTTGTCCATGAGGAGTTTCCTTTCTGTTGCGCCGCACGAATTGCGGACATTCGAACAACGCAGGTTTGCGGGACGGGTTCCGCGCAAACCCCCTACTCAAGACACCCCGCGCAGGTTAATTCGGCGCAATGGCCCGCCTGCTTCTGCATCCTGAACTGGACTGGACGGACGACGGCGCGCCGCACGCGCGCCGCCACGACGACGTCTATTTCTCTGCACAGGACGGCCTCGCCGAAACGCGGGCAGTGTTTCTGAACGGGTGCGGCTTGCCGGAATCCTGGGAAGGCCGCACTGAGTTCACCGTGGCGGAGACGGGTTTCGGCACTGGCCTCAATTTCCTCGCGCTCTGGCAACTCTGGCGGGCGCATCGTCCCACACCCGCGGCGCAGCTCACCTTCGTCAGTTTTGAAGCCTATCCCCTGCGCCGCGAAGACGCTGCCCGCGCGCTGTCGGCCTGGCCTGAACTTAGCGATCTGGCAGACGCGCTGACGGCGCGCTGGCCAGACCCGGTGCGCGGTGTACGGAGCATTGCATTTCCGGAAGACGGCGTGCGCCTCATCCTGCATCTCGGCGATATCCGCGAGACGCTGGCGCAGAGCGCCTTCAGGGCGGATGCCTGGTTCCTCGACGGGTTCAGTCCGGCGAAGAATGACGACATGTGGCACGCAGGACTCTATCCCGATCTCGCCGCGCGATCGGCGCCGTGCGCACGGCTGGGCACATTCACCGTGGCCGGCGCGGTGCGGCGCGGGCTTGCTGACGCGGGGTTCGAGGTTTCGAAAGCTGAAGGCCATGGCCGCAAGCGCGAGCGGCTGGAGGCGCGGCTGGTGCTGGCGCCGGTTGCGGCGGCCGATACGTTCGGGATGCGTGGGCCGCCCGCCGCTCCGGCCCGCGTGGCTATCCTCGGCGCGGGGATTGCAGGCGCTGCCCTCGCGCAGGCCTTGAAGGGCAGGGGCATCGAGGCCGAAGTTTTCGATCCGGCTCCGCGACCCGCGAGCGGCGCGAGCGGCAATCCGTTGGCGCTGCTTATGCCGCGCCTCGATGCCGGCGATACGGCCGAGGCAGGCCTGCTGCTGGGTGCCTATCTCGCCGCGCGCGATGTCTACCGCGATATGCCGGAGGCGGAGGAGACGGATGTGCTCCAGTCTCCGCGCAACGACGCCGAACGCGCGCGCTTTGAAAAGCTGCTCGCCGACCCGCCGCTGCCGTTCGAATATCTCGAAGCGGCGCGGGGCGGCGGCCTCCTGCACAAGCGGGCCCTGATCCTGCGTCCGCCCCAGCTCGTGGCGCGGCTGCTGAAGGGGGGCACCTGTCATTTCGGCGGCGAGCCGGTGGTTGATCTGGCGCAACGCTCCGTCAACGGACGGTCGTTTGAGGCGATCATCTTTGCGAACGGCATGGCGGCGGCGGCTCTTGCGCCGTCGCTTCCGCTGGAGGCACGGTTGGGGCAGGTGGATTTTCTGGAGACGCCGGTGAACGCGCCGCCGTCAGCGGCTGCCTCCGGCAGCTATGCGTTGGCGCTCGGGCCGCAGCGGCTCTGGGGCGCAACGTTCGGGCCGTCGGGAACGGATTTTGCGCCGGGCGGCACGGTCGAGGCGCGCGCCGAGAATCTTGAAGGCCTTGAGCGGCTCTCGCCGTATTGGGTCCGTGCGGCGCGTGAGGCGGGCGTCCAGTCCCGCGCCAGCCTCCGCGCGACGACGCCGGACCGCCTGCCGCTGATCGGCGCGGTGCCGGATTACCCGGCTGCGCTCGAGCTTTTTGCGCCGATGAAAAAGGGGCGTGCCGTAGATACGGACGCCCCTCTCCTTCCGGGTGTTTATGTTGCCAGCGGATACGGGGCGCGGGGCTTCACCTGGGCGCCTTGGGCGGCGGACGTTCTGGCGGCGCAGCTTACCGGTTCGCCCATTCCAGCATCCTTGCCGGCGCTTCGGGCTGTCAGTCCGCTGCGCTTCGTGTTCCGCATACTGAAGCGCGGCTGAAGATGGTCAGGGCGCCTGCACGAAGGAGACGACGAGGCCGTCTTCGTGTTGCGACTGGACGCTCAGCAGCATTTCGCCAAGCTCCATCGAGATGCCGCCCTGAAAGTGCGCGACGGTAAGCGCCGCAACCAGAACCGCCAGGGCGAGGGCGCCAAGCAGCCGGTTGTTGCGAAGAAGTGTCCCCTTGGTCATCGGTCCGGTCCTTGGTCGGAAAGTCGCTGGTTGGCGGTGGCAGGAAGGGCAGGTGTCAGTTGCCTTTTTCGAGGTCCTTGAATTCCTGGCGCAGGCGCCATTCGTCCGAGGTAACGGTGCGTTCGATGTTCTTCAGGCGCTCTTCGAGATCCATGAAGGAGTATTTGATGGCGCCGAAGGTGGCGCGCGGCCGGTCCGAGACGCCGCGCCAGAAGGCGTCTTCGTCGGCGGAGAAATTGCCGTAGCCGGCCGGTGCGTAGGGCGTGATCATAGCAACCACGAGATAGGCGACGAAGATCAGGGGACCGGCCACGAACAGGAGCAGCAGGACAGCGATCACGCGCACGAGTGTCACGTCCCAGTCATACCGCTCGGCGAGACCGGCGCAGACGCCGCTGATCACCTTGTCAGTACGCGAACGATAAAAGCGTTTCGGGTTGGGAGAGCTATAGGGATCGTAGGGGCGGGACATCGGGCGGCCTCTCATTCTTCGAACGTTGTGCGGGTGGGGCGAGGCGGACGGCGCGGGGCGTCCGCCTCATTTTTTTCGAGCAGCGCTTCGAGGGACTCGATGCGCCGCTCCATCGCTTTGGCAGACCGCCATAGGTCTTCGAGCATCCGCTCGTCATCCGGTTGCAGCGTCTTCTGCCGACGCCACAGCGTGACGTAGTGGAAGATCATCGCTGGCAGGATGATGAAGATCGAGACGATCCCCATGACGGCGACCAGGACGATGGCAGCTTCATCCATCAGGTGTCTCCCTCAGCCCGGCGGGCGGCGGCCGTTGCGCGGCTTTCGGCAATCAGGCCCGGGGCGCAGATGAGCGCGAGGACGCCGGCGAGGCAGGCTATCGACATCAACATCGATCAGCCCTCCGTCTTCTTGCCGGACGCCGGCTTGCCTTTGCGGGCTTTCAGCGCTGCGAGTTCCTTCTCGACCGACTCGTTCTGCTCGAGTTCGGCAAACTCCTGCGCGAGACCCGGCTCACCGCCGCGGATCGTGTCCGCATAGGCTTCCATCTCGTCGACTTTGCGTTCCAGCTGATTATAGCGCAGGATCGCTTCGTCGGCGCGGCCATCATAGAGCTGGCTGCGCATGCGGATGCGTTGCTCGGCAGCTTCGCGGCGCATCACGAGGGCGCGGTGCTTGGCTTTCGCTTCGTCGAGTTTCGCCTGCAGTTTTACAAGGTCTTCCTGGCGGCGCAGGAAGGCTTCCTCGGCAATCACCATCGCCTCCTGGCGGCGGACGATTTCGGTTTCCGATTTCTGCTTGGCGAGCAGCGCGCCGCGGGCAAGGTCCTCGCGGCCCTTGTCGATGGCGAGTTCGGCCTTGGCGGCCCAGTCGTCACGCGAGGCCGAGAAGTGGACGATTTCGCGTTCCATTTCCTTCTTGTCGGCCATGGCGCGCGCCGCAGAGGTGCGCACTTCGACCAGCGTATCTTCCATTTCCTGGATGATCAGCCGGGCGATTTTTTCGGGGTTTTCGGCGCCGTCCAGCATCGCGTTGAGGTTGGAGTTGATGATGTCGCCGAGGCGGGAGAAGAGACCCATTGTCAGTTTCCTTTCTTGGTCCCGGATCAGAAGAAGATGCCGCCGAGGATCACGCCTGCGGCAAAGAACATCCAGGTTTCAGCTGAGCGCGTGGACAGCCAGCGGCCAAAGCGGCCGGAGTCGGAGCGC
>LNFM01004355.1_pt1 | contig 30015 bp, 29 predicted proteins | sample 596031 | NCBI WGS metagenome assembly LNFM01 (sample SAMN04254537, study PRJNA301005) | activated carbon metagenome | isolation source: dual media filters at the Ann Arbor, Michigan drinking water treatment plant | place: USA: Ann Arbor
CCGTGCAGCACGGCCAGCGGCTCGGCCACCGTCTGCAGCACCTTGCGCCGCGGGTCGAGCGAACCGTAGGGGTCCTGGAAGACCATCTGCAGCCCGGCGCGCGCGCGGCGCAGCGCCTCGGGCGACAGCGCATGCAGGTCCTGGCCGTCGAACATCACGCGGCCGCTGGTGGGCGGTTCGAGCGCCATCACCAGACGCGCCAGCGTGCTCTTGCCCGAGCCCGACTCGCCCACCACGCCCAGGCTGCGGCCGGCCTGCAGGCTGAAGCTGATGCCGTCGACCGCGCGCACCAGCGGCGGCGCGGCCAGCAGGTGTTCGCGCGGCAGGCGGTACTGCCGGGTGAGGTCGGTGACCTGGAGCAGGGGGGCGGTCATGGCGAGGCCTCAACGGCCGCCGTGCCGGCGGCGATGACAGCCGAGAACACACCGGCCTGCGCATCGGCCGTCGTCACGTCGACGCGGATGCAGCGCGCATGGTGGTCGGGGCCGACCTCGACGGCGGTCGGCAGCGCATCGCGGCAGGCCTCGATGACCAGCGGGCAGCGATCGGCAAAAGGACAGCCGGCGGGCATGTCGGCCAGTTCCGGCACGCGGCCGGGGATGGTGGCCAGACGCGCGCCGCGCCGTCCGCCGCCCGGCGCAGCCTCACGCCGCAGGCCCAGCCGCGGCCGCGCCGCATAGAGCCCGCGCGTGTAAGGGTGCGCCAGCCGCGCGAAGACGTCCGCGGTGGGGCCGCTCTCGACCACGGTGCCGCCGTACATCACCAGCAGGCGCTGCACGGTGTCGGCCATCACGCCCAGGTCGTGGCTGATGAGCAGCAGGCCCATGCCGTCCTCGCGCACCAGTTCCTGGATGAGGTCGAGCACCTCGCGCTGGATGGTGACGTCCAGCGCCGTGGTGGGCTCGTCGGCGATCAGCAGGTCGGGCCCGCAGGCCAGCGCGATGGCGATGACCACGCGCTGGCGCTGGCCGCCGGAGAGCTGGTGAGGGTAGGCGTCGAGCCGCTTCTGCGGCTCGGGCAGCTGCACGCGCTGCAGCAGCCGCAGCGCCTCGGCGCGCGCCGAGGTACCGGTCAGACCCTTGTGCAGGCGCAGCGATTCACCGATCTGCCGGCCCACCGTGTGCAGCGGGTTCAGCGCCGTCATCGGCTCCTGGAAGACCATGCCGATGCGGTCGCCACGCAGCCGGCAGTAGTCGTCTTCGGGCAGGGTGGCGAGTTCGGTGCCTTCGAACCGCATCGAGCCGGCGATGCGGGCGCCTTCGGGCAACAGGCCCATCAGCGCCAGCGCGGTGATCGACTTGCCGCAGCCCGACTCGCCGATCAGGCCCAGCGTCTGCCCGCGCTCGAGCGAAAAGCTGACACCGCGCAACGCATCGGCCGGGCCGCGAGCGGTGTTCAGGGTGACGCGCAGGTCCTTGACTTCGAGCAGGCTCAAGTGGGGCGGGGGTTGGGAGGCGTCTCGTGACGATATCGCCTTTCCGCGCCCTTCCGCGCCATGCCCTTGCGGGGCCGCGCCGCCTGCCCTGCTCGGGGCGCGTCAAGGCCCCGTCAGGCGCGGCGGCGCCCCGCGCCCGGAAGCATCAACCAGGCGCCCAGGGCCATCATCCAGAAGCTGAGCACCGAGACGACCAGGGCCACCGACGGTTCGGGCGCCAGGCGCAAGGCGGGCAGCAGCATGGCCGCCAGCAGCGCGGCCGACACGCCGGCCCACGCACCCAGCCACAGCGGCAGCAGCCTGCCGCGCAAGGCACCGAAGGCCAGCACCGCCATCGCCGCACCCATGAAGAGGCCGACGCCCAGCAGCTCGCCGATGCCGCCGCCATAGGCGTTGACGGCGTCGAACAGTCGCTCGATGTGCACGCGGGTGGCGGGGTCGGCCCCGGCATGGGCCGCCGCCAGCGCAGGCATCACCGTCAGCCAGCGCAGGATGCCGATGCAGCGCGCCAGCGCCGACAGCGCGGCGAAGGCCGCCACGGTGGCGGCCAGCGGCTGGTGCAGACCGCCGAAGAGACGTGCCGCCAGCCACACCATCAAGGGCGCGATCAGCAGCGAGTACAGCAGGTAGACGCCGTAGCCCCAGGCCACCGCGTCGGGCTGGGCGTGGATGGCCGCGAGCTGCTGCGCCGCCGGGTTGTCCAGCGAGGCCGGCCAGCCGATGGCCGGGCCGAGGATGGCCATCGGCGCCAGCGAGAGCAGGCCTTCGGCGACCAGCAGCGCACCGAGCCAGCGGCCCGAGGATCGTGGGGCCGCGGCGGGCAGGGGCTGGAAGGCCGGCGCGTCGGCCGAGGTCAGGGTGGACATGGCGTTCTCCTTGGACGGACAGGGTGGGTGCGGCCGTTCAGGCCGCATGAGCCGGGGCGGCAGACGCCGCGGCCAGGCCGAGTTCGATCAGCGAACGGCGCAGCGCCTCGGGCAGCGACGTGCTGGGCAGCGGGCCGACGCGCCGCGCCAGGGCACGGCCGTCCAGCGCATGCGGCACGCGCCACAGGTAGGCCATCTCGGCCAGGCCGCGCCAGGCTGGCACGAAGAGGGCGCCCAGCCGGATCAGCGGCCAGGGCAGGCTGCCGTGGCGAAAGCCCCCGGCCCGCGCGATGCCGAGCGCTGCCGTGGCATCTTCCAGCGCGGCCAGCAACTCCCGGCCGGTGAGCGTCGTTCCCGCGAAGTGCAGACGTTCGACGCCCGGCGCGGCAGCAGGCTGTCGCGCCACGGCCACGAAGGCGCGCGCCAGGTCGGGCAGGTAGGCCCAGGCGTGCGGCAGATCGAGCGGGCCGGGATAGACCAGCCTGCCTCGAGCGAGGTCCTTCACGATCGCCTGGTCGAGCCAGCTGCCGGTACCCGCACCGAAGAAGTCGCCGGCGCGGATGACCACGCTCCTGAGACCCTGCGACGAACGTGCGGCCATCTCGGCTTCCAGGTCGCGGCGGATGCGCCCCTTGGAGCTGCTCGGGCGCTCGGGCGTGCTCTCGTCCAGCAGCGCAGGCATGCTCTGGCCGAAGTTGTAGACATTGCCGGGCAGCATGAACAGCGCCCCCAGCCGCAACGCGATGTCCATGCCCTGGCGCGCGGCGGGCAGCGCCTGCGCTTCCCAGTCGCCATAGGGCGGATTGACGGCGTGCACGACGACGCTGGCACCGGCCGCGTGCACGGCGACGTCGGCGGTGTCCTGCAGGCCGATGACCAGGGCGTGCGCGCCCGGCGGCAGCACCGCTGCAGGTGCCCGGCGCATCTGCGCCAGCACCCGCCAGCCGGCATCGGCGAAGGCCTGCACGGCGGCGGCGCCGAAGCGGCCGGTGGCGCCGAGGATCAGAACGGTGGGCTGGCTCATGCGGAGTTCCTGGAAGTCGAGGAAGCCAGTGTCGGCGCCGGACGACCATGCGGCAATTGCCGATGTCGTCATGCGAGCTATACATTTCCGTATGACGACATCGAACTTCGACTGGGCCCTGGTGCGCAGCTTCGTTGCCGTGCTCGACGCCGGCAGCCTGATGGGCGCAGCGCGCAAGCTGGGCGCCAGGCAGCCCACGCTGTCGCGCCATGTCGCCGAGCTGGAAGCACAGCTCGGTGCGCCGCTGTTCGAGCGCACCGGCCGTGGCGTGACGCCCACCGCCGCAGGGCTGGCCATCGCCGAAGCGGCACGCCGCATGGAGGCCGGCGCCGAGCAGCTGTCGCGCACGCTGGCGGGGCAGCGCGACGCCACCACCGGCACGGTGCGCATCACCAGCAGCCAGGTGGCGTCCACCTGGCTGCTGCCGCAGGTGCTGGCGCAGCTGCGCGAGGCCGAGCCGGGCATCCAGATCGAGCTCGTGGCATCCAACCAGCTCAGCAACCTGCTGCGCCGCGAGGCCGACATCGCCGTGCGCATGGTGCGGCCGGCGCAGAGCTCGCTGGTGGCGCGCAAGCTGGCCGGTGGCCGCCGCGCATGCCAGCTACCTGGAGCGCGCCGGCACGCCGCGGCTGCCGCAGGACCTGCTGCAGCACACGCTGATCGGCTACGACCGCGACGACACCATCGAACGCGGCTTCGCCCGGCTGGGCCTGGCCTTGCCGCGCGAGCGTTTCGCGCTGCGCACCGACGACCAGGTGGCCTACGGCCGCCTGCTGGCCGCCGGTGCGGGCATCGGCTTCGTCGCCGCGTACAACCTGCACCACTGGCCCGGCGTGCAAGCGCTGCTGCCCATGCTGCAGATCCCGCCGCTGCCCTGCTGGCTGGCGGTGCACCGCGAGATCCGCTCCAGCAAGGTGGTGCGGCGGGTCTACGACTTCCTGGCGGTTGCCATACCGCAGGCGTTGCGGGAGATGGACTGAGCGTTCAGCGGTCGATCGTGCCGGGGCGGCTCACGCGCCCGTGCAGGCGCATCGCGCTGCGCGCCAGGTACAGCACGATGACCGTGCCGGCGATGTCGCCGGCCAGCATCGGCAGCAGGCCGCTGAGCGGGTCGCCGCGCTGGTCGCTGGCCCAATAGAACAGGTTGTGCAGCATCACGCTCGCCGCGGCACTGGCCAGCGCCAGCAGGGCCAGATGGCGCGAGCCGAGGCCGCACAGGCTGGACGGCAACCGCAAGCGGCGCAGCATCAGCCCGACGGCCAGCAGCGGCGCCAGCGCCGAGCAGGCGGCGATGCCGAGAGCCTTGTGCAAGGGCGCCTCTTCGATCATCGACATCGTGAAGACGCCGCCCAGGAAGAGCCCCAGCGCGCCGGCCCAGCCGAACAGCAGCACCGCCAGCAGACGCACGGCGGCAGGCAGGAAGATCCAGCTGACGCCTTCGGCCCAGTCGAGGGCACTGAACCACCAGGTGTTGAGCTGGTACAGCACTATCCAGGCTGCCATCGTCAGCCCGGCTGCGAGGCTGAAGTCGGCGGCACGCGATCCGTACGGGCTCATGCGGACATCGTAACCGCGGCCGTGACAGGCCCCAAGGGCATCAGCCCTTGGCGGCAAGGTCGATGCAGCGGCTGAGTTCGGCGTAGTAGCGCTCGGCCAGCGGCGTAAGCTGGATGTACTTGGTGCGCTGGTCGCCCGGCTTCTCGGCGTACGCGATCAGGCCCTTGGAGTGCAGCGCCTTCAGGCGCCGATGCACGGTGGACGGCGAGGTGTCGGCCGAGCCGTTCATGGCCTGCAGCACCGTCACTTCCCGGCCCGCCCCGAGCAGGCTGGCCAGTCCGTTGAGCAGGCGCTCCTCCACCGGGTCCAGCACCGGGATGGCAGGCAGCCCGCGGATGGCACTGGCCAGGTTGAGGAATCGGAGGTAGGTCTGCGGCACGGCAAGGTCGGGGAGCGCCGGACACCAGGCCCGGGATGCGCGATTGTAGGGAGCCGACTGCCCCAGTGCTGTGCAGCATCACCGCTCTGCAGCATGCACCGACGCCGGCGCCCCTTGGTTTACCCCTATCGGTCCCGGTGGCGCTTGCCGCGCAAAATGGTTTGCGAAATGACAATCATCGGCAGCTTGAAAACCGATCCTTCCGGTTCCGCAAGCCCCACGAAACCCCCACTCCGAAACTCAAGGATGACGATGAAGCTTTCCCGCCTGACCCTGGCCGCCAGCGTCCTGTCCGTGGCCGTGCTCACCGGTTGCGCTGCCCCCGGCGGCAAGATCATTCATACGACGAACAAGATCTACCCGGCGATCGGCCCGTACTCGCAGATGGTGCAGTCCGGCAACACCTACTACCTGTCGGGCGTGATCCCGCTCAACGCCGCCGGCAACGCGGTGCAGGGCACCACGATCGAAGAGCAGACGAAACTGGTGCTGGACTACATCGGCGAGGTGCTGAAGGCGCAGGGCATGACGTACAGCAACGTCGTGATGTCCAACGTGTTCCTGAAGGACCTCAACGAGTTCGCCAAGATGAATGCCGTCTACGCCGAGTACTTCAAGACCGCACCGCCGGCGCGGGCGACGGTCGAGGTCGCGCGCCTGCCGCGCGACGTGAAGATCGAGATTGCGGTGATCGCCACCAAGTAGCAAACCGGCCCGGCAACACGCGGCTCGCCGCGCCTGCACCCTGATTCCCTGGCTTCGACCGCCGGACAGCGCTTGCGCCCCGGCAGGGCGGAGCCTTGCCGTCCCTCGGACCCTTCGGGCCCGAGCTCACCCCCGAAGGAGCCCTCATGCAGAACGCACCTCTTCCACAGACCTCACCCGACACCGTGCTGTTCACCGAAGAACAGATCCGCGCCTGGTCGCCCAAGCGCCGCGACTTCATGCGCATGCTGGGCCTGGGCGCGGGCGCCATCACCGTCGGTGGCCTGGCAGGCTGCGGCGGCGCCAACGCCAACGGCGCCGCCGACGTGCTGCGCGCGCAGCTGCTCGCCGACGAGGCCTTCTGGACCTCGGTGCAGGGCCGCTTCACGCTGAACCCCGGCAAGCTGTTCATGAACATCGGCACCGCCGGCTCGATGCCGCGCTCGGTGGTCGAGCGCTACAACGCCGAGAACATCGTGTACGCCGCCGAGTCGCAGAACGGCTACACCAACTTCGCCACGCAGCGTGCGGCCATGGCGCCCGGCTTCGGCGTCGGCACCGACGAACTCGTGATCAGCGGCAACACCTCGGACGGCATGAGCAAGGTGCTGCTGGGCATTCCCTGGCAGGCCGGCGACGTGGTGATCACCACCAACCACGAGCACCCGGGCGGCACGGTGCCGCTGGGCATCGCGGTGGAGCGCTACGGCATCATCGTGCGGCAGGTGCGCCTGCCCACCGGCGAAGGCTCGGTGATGCTCAACGACGGCACCATGGCCGAGCACAACGCCGCCCTCTACGGCAAGCTGTTCCGCGACGAGGTGGTGGCCGCGCGTGCCGCGGGCCAGCGCGTGCGCGCCATCATGTGGTCGTCGCCGACCTTCCTGACGGGCATCATGCTGCCCATCCCAGAGATCATGAAGGTGTGCAAGGAGTTCAACCTGATCTCCATCTGCGACGGTGCCCACCTGCCGGGCATGATGGCCTACAACTACGGCGACCTGGGCGTGGACTTCATGGCCGGCGCGGCGCACAAGTGGCAGTGCGCGCCGGGCGGCACCGGCATCCTGGTCGTGCGCAACCGTGCGCGCGCCAACGCCGCGGCAACCCTGCCGGCCTATTACCCGGTGGTTACCAGCAGCGGCAGCTCGGTGGCCGGCACCTTCGGCACACGCCCGCCGCGCGTCGGCGGCGGCGGCACGGTGCCCTGGACCCAGCGCGGCGACTACGACATCGCCGCGGCGATGCAGTCGATCGGCTCGATGAACGTGCCCGCCTTCAACGGCGTGGCGCAGGCCTGCGCCGACTGGGATTCGATGGGCCGCAAGCGCATCGAGACCTATGTGCTGGGCCTGTCCTCGTACTTCAAGGAACGCATCATGGAGATCTGGGGCCCGGGCGCCCTGTACTCCCCGCGCGACGCCGGACTGCTGTCGGCGCTGACCTCGTTCAACCCCTTCTTCGGGCTGGACGGCACGCGCAACCTGATCGCGCGCAGCACGGCGACCAACGCCACCATCACCGCGTCGCCGTCGAACGCGCTGGTGGCCCGACTGAACGAGCAGAACATCATCGTGCGCAACACCACCACGCCGCGCATCAGCGGCGCGGGGACGACGCAGAACGTGTTCCCGATCCGCGTCTCCACGCACCTGTGGCACGACCCCAACGACGTCGACCGGCTGCTGAATGCCGTTCGCGTCGCAGCCGTCGACATCGTCAACGCCGCGAACTGAGCCCGCGCGTGGCACGCCGGGAGGCGTGTCGCGGCTGGCGAAGGGCGGCCGCGGCCGCCCTTCAGTCGGGTTGGGCCAGCAAGTCCAGATAGGCCCCGGCCACACGCGGCGCGGCGGCCAGGCCGAGCTCGCGCATCAAGGCTTCGGCGATGGTCACGCCATCGGCATCGCTTTGGCCCTCGCCCAGCACCACTTCCAGCTCCATGTGGTCGGGCAGCCCCTCGACGCGGTCGAGGTGGATGCGCGTGGCGCCCACCCTCAGCAGCCAGCGACGCTTGCGCACGCGGCCCAGCAGGCCGTTGGCGCGCACCAGGGCCTCGCGCAGCGCATCGGGGTCGGACACCGGCACGCGCACGTAGTCGCTGGCCTTGGCCTCGCCGGCGTCGGGCCGGTGGTAGTGGATGAGTTCTCCGCTGCCGTCGGCGAACACCCGCAGCTTGAGCCGACCGCTTTGCACCCGGAAGAAGCTGTCGTCCTGATCGATCACCTGCGGCTCGCAGCCTGCCAGCGCGCGGGCGCGAGGCAGCCGCGCCTCGACGCTGTCGATGCGCGCCTTGATCTCGATGTTTCGCGGCACGGCAGGTCAGGCCGACGGTGCAGCGGCCTCTGCAGCGATCTGGCGCAGCGCCTTTTCGAAGACCTCGGGCGGCTGGCCGCCCTGGATGAGGTGGCGCTGGTCGATGATGATGGCCGGCACCGAGTTGATGCCGGCCTTCTGGAAGAACTGCTCGGCCTCGCGCACCTCGGCGGCGAAGGCGTCGCCGGTGACGATCTCGCGCGCGCGCTCAGCGTCCAGGCCCACGTCGCCGGCCAGTTCCACGAGCACGTCGGCGGCACCCGGATTGCGTCCCTCCCCGTGGTAAGCCTGCAACAGGGCGTGCTTGAGCTCGCGCTGCTTGCCTTCCAGTCCGGCCCAGAACAGCACGCGGTGCGCGTCGAAGGTGTTCCACACGCGGGTGCGCTCGCCGAAGCTGAAGCCCACGGCGGCGCCGCGGGCCCGGATGTTGGCCTGGTTCTGCTTGATCTGCTCGGCGCTGATGCCGTACTTGTCGGACAGGTACTTCAGCGTGTCCGCGCCTTCCGCGGCCATCGTGGGGTTCAGTTCGAAAGGCTGGAAGTGCAGCTCGACGGCGATGTCGTCGCCGATGTTTTCCAGGGCGCGTTCGAGGGCGTTGAGGCCCACGGCGCACCACGGGCAGGCCACGTCGGAAACGAAGTCGATGCGCATGGCAATCTCGCTAGGGTGTCGGGAGTCGAAAGTGTAAGGAGCTGGACGTCAAGATCCCGCGGCCAGGATGCCGTCTCGCCCGACAGGGCGGCGGCACCATCCAGCGAACGCCGCGGAGGGGCTTTGCCCGGCCGCTGGCGTTGCCCCCTTGAGGTGGGCTGAGCCCGGACGCAAGGGGCCGGAAGGCCTCTTGCGCCTGGCGAAGGCCAGCCCGCGATTCCACGCGGGCTGGCGCGCGAAGCGCGTAGGGGGTGGTCAACGTCTCCTGGCGAGTTTAGGGTCCATCAGGTCGCGCAGACCGTCGCCGATGAGGTTCAGCCCCAGCACCGACAGCACGATGGCCACCCCGGGATAGACCGCCAGCATCGGCGCCTGGAACATCTGCGTCTGCGCTTCGTTGAGCATGCGCCCCCAGCTCGGCTGCGGCGGCTGCGTGCCCAGGCCCAGGTAGCTCAGCGCTGCCTCGGCCAGGATGGCGGTGGCGAACGAGATGCTGGCCTGCACGATGAGCTGGCTGGCGATGTTGGGCAGCACGTGGTCGATGGTGATGCGCACCGCGCCCTTGCCGGCGGCGCGCGCGGCCAGCACGTACTCGCGCGCCCAGACGGCATTGGCGGCGCCTCGCGTGATGCGCGCGAAGACGGGGATGTTGAAGATGCCGATGGCCACGATGCTCATCACCAGCCCCGGCCCGTAGATGGCGGTGAGCATGATGGCCGACAGCAGCGCCGGGAAGGCGAAGGTGAAGTCGCTGGCGCGCATCACCACTTCCTCGACCCAGCCGCGCCTGGCCGAGGCCAGGCAGCCGAGGAAGACGCCGACACCCAGGCCGATGCCCACGGCGATCAGGCCGACCACGATGCTGTTCTGCGAGCCGACGAGCAGCTGCGAGACGATGTCGCGTCCCAGGCTGTCGGTGCCCAGCCAGTGCGCCGCACTCGGGCCCTGCAGCTTCTTCGGGATGTCGATCTCGGCCGGTGGATAGGGCGACCACACCAGTGACAGTGCCGCCGCGAAGATCAGCGCGCCGGTCAGCAGCGCGCCCACCACGAAGCTGGGCGTGCGCCAGGCGCGGTGCCAGAAGCCGTTCATGGTCGGCCGCTCAGGCATCGGCCCGGCGCAGACGGGGATCGATGAGCGCATACAGCACGTCCACCACGAAGTTCACCAGCACCACCACGCCGGCCAGCAGCATCACCACGTCGCGCACCACGACGAGGTCGCGGTTGCTGATGGCCTGGAAGATGAGGCGGCCGATGCCGGGCAGCACGAAGACGTTCTCGACCACGATGGTGCCGGTGATGAGGTTGGCGAACTGCAGGCCGGTGACGGTGAGCACCGGGATCATGGCATTGCGCAGCACATGGCCCCACAGCGCCTGGCGGCGGCTCAGGCCCTTGGCGCGCGCGGTGCGCACGAAGTCCTCGCGCATCACCTCGAGCACCGCAGATCGCGTGACGCGGGCCAGGATGGCGGCCTGCACCAGGGCCAGTGCGATGGACGGCAGCAGCAGCGACTTGATGCCTTCCCACAGCCCGCCGCCGTCGTCCTCGGTCCAGCCGGGAAAGCCCCCGGCACTGACCCATTGCAGGTGCACGGCGAAGAGCAGGATCAGCAGGATGGCAAACCAGAAGTTGGGGATGGCGATGCCCAGCTGGCTGGCCGCCATCACGCCGACGTCACCGACCCGGTTGTGCCGCGATGCGGCATACAGGCCCAGCGACAGCGCCACCACCACCGTCATGGCCATCGCCATCAGGGCCAGCGGCAGGGTGACGTGCAGGCGCTCGACGATCAGCTCGGCGGTGGGCGTGTCGTAGCTGATGCTCATCGCCGTCCGGCCCTGCAGCAGCCCGCCCACCCATTCGGTGTAGCGCTGCAGCGGCGGGCGGTCCAGCCCCAGCTTGGCCTCCAGCACGGCAATCGACTCCGGCGTGGCGGTGTCGCCGAGGATGACCTCGGCCGCATTGCCCGGCAGCATCTCGAGCACCAGGAAGACCACCACGGACGCCACCGCCAGCGTGGCGAGGAAGGTGGCGAAGCGCTTGAGAAGAAACAGTCCCATCGCGGCCTATGATGCCCGAGAACTGCAGGGCGCCCCATGCCGGCGCAGCACGGACCGAACCCACGGAGCCTTCTCATGAGCACCATCCCCTTCGACACCACCCCCGTCTTCATCGGCGGTCGCTGGCATGCCGGCGACAGCGGCCAGACACTGCCGCTGATGAACCCGTCCGATGGCAGCGTGCTGGCGCACATCGCACGCGGCAATGCCGCCGACATCGATGCCGCGGTACGGGCCGCGCAGTCCGCACTCGATGGCGCCTGGGGCGCGCTGAGCGCCACCGAACGCGGCCGGTTGCTGATGAAGATGAGCGCCCTGGTGCTGGAGCAGGCCGACGAACTCGCGCGGCTGGAAGCGCTGGACGTCGGCAAGCCGCTGAAGCAGGGCCGGGCCGACGCCGTGGCGCTGGCGCGCTACCTCGAGTTCTACGGCGGCGCGGCCGACAAGGTGATGGGCGAGACCATTCCCTTCGCCAACGGCTACACGGCACTGACGCTGCGCGAGCCGCACGGCGTGACGGGACACATCGTGCCCTGGAACTACCCGATGCAGATCATCGGCCGCAGCGTGGGGGCCGCACTGGCCATGGGCAACGCCTGCGTGCTCAAGCCGGCCGAGGAAGCCTGCCTGACGGCGCTGGCCTTCGCGCGCATCGGCCACGCCGCGGGGCTGCCGGCCGGGGCGCTGAACGTGGTGCCGGGTCTGGGCGAAGAGGCTGGCGCGGCGCTGTCCTCGCATCCGGGCGTGCGCCACATCTCCTTCACCGGCTCGGTGCCGGTGGGCGCGCTGATCCAGGCCGCGGCGGCGAAGAATGCCGTGCCGGTGACGCTGGAACTCGGCGGCAAGAGCCCGCAGATCGTGTTCGCCGACGCCGACCTCGACGCCGCCCTGCCCTTCCTGGTCAACGCCGGCATCCAGAACGCCGGCCAGACCTGCTCGGCGGCTTCGCGCATCCTCATCGAACGGGCCATCTACGACAGCGTGGTGCAGCGCATGGCCGAGCGCTATCGCGCGCTGCGGGTGGGCCCGGCGATGGACGATCCCGATGTCGGCCCGGTGATCTCGGCGCGCCAGCGCGAACTGGTGCAGGGTTATCTGTCCCTGGTGCGCGACGGCGCGCTGCCCATCGCCGCACAGGCCGCGCTGCCCGCCTCGCTGCCGGCCGGCGGCTACTACGTGCCACCCACCCTGGTGGCCCAGGTGCCGCAGGGCCACCGCATCGAGCAGGAAGAGATCTTCGGCCCGGTGCAGGCGGTGATCCCCTTCGAGGGCGAGGCCGAGGCGCTGGCCATCGCCAACGGCACCGCCTTCGGCCTGGTGGCCGGCGTGTGGACACGCGACGGCGGGCGCCAGATGCGCATGGCGCGCAAGCTGCAATGCGGGCAGGTCTTCGTCAACAACTACGGTGCCGGCGGCGGCATCGAGCTGCCCTTCGGCGGCGTCAAGCACTCGGGGCACGGGCGCGAGAAGGGGTTCGAGGCCTTGTACGGCTTCTCGACCCTCAAGACGATCGCACTGAAGCACGACTGAAACCATGGCGCTGCGGGCAGCCGTCGTCGGGGGCGGCCTGGGCGGCCTGGCGGCCGCGCTGTTCCTGCGCGATGCCGGACTGGACGTGCGGGTCTACGAGCAGATGTCCGAGCACCGCGAGCTGGGTGCAGGCATCGTCGTGGCGCCGAACATGGTGCGGCCGCTGGCGCGGCTGGGGCTGGCCGGACGGCTGCCCGGGTTCGCGGTGCGGCTCGAAGCCGCCTGGGAGATCCGCCGCTGGGAAGACGGCCGCGTGCTGTCGTCGCAGCCCATGGGCGAGGCCTGCCTGGCGATGTACGGCGCGCACTGCTACGTGGCGCATCGGGCCGACCTGCTCGGCCTGTTCCTGTCGGCATGGCCCGCCGACCGGCTGCACCTGGGCCATCGCTGCACCGGGCTCACCCAGCACGAGGCCGGCGTCGAGCTGAACTTCGTGCGGGACGACGGCTCGACGGCGCAGGACGAAGCCGACGTGGTCGTCGGCGCCGACGGCATCCACTCGGCGCTGCGCCCGTTCGTGGCCCCGGAACAGGCGCCGCGCTTTTCGGGCCTGTGCGCCTTCCGCTGCCTGGTGCCTGCGGCCGACGCGCCGGCGATGGCGCTGCGACCGGTGCAGACGCTTTGGCTGGGCCCGCAGCGGCACTTCGTGCACTACCCGATCTCGGCGGGCTCGCTGGTCAACGTGGTGGCCATCGTGCCGGCCGGCGACTGGCGTGACGAGTCGTGGACCGCCGAAGGCGACATCGGCGACCTGATGCGCGAGTTCGACGGCTGGGACGGCCGGCTGCACCAGCTCATCGCCTCGGCCCGCCAGACCCGGCGCTGGGCGCTGTTCGACCGCGAACCGATCCCGTCCTACGCGCAGGGCCGCGTGGCGCTGCTGGGCGACGCCGCCCACCCCATGCTGCCCTTCTTCGCGCAGGGCTCGGCGCAGGCGGTGGAAGACGCCGTCGTGCTGGCTGCCTGCCTTCGAGGAGCAGGGCGCGGCGACGCGGCGACGGCCTTGCAGCGCTACGACGCCCTGAGGCGGCCGCGCGCCAGCCGCGTGCAGACGATGAGCAGAGGCCGCGAGGTGCGCAACCACCTGCCCGACGGCCCGCTGCAGCGGGAGCGCGACGCCCAGTTCGCCAGCGGCGCACCGCTGCGCGACAGCGCCTGGCTGTACGGGCACGATGTCACCACAGACTGCGACTGAATTCACGAACCGCGCGGCGCCCGTTGACCTGCTGCGAACGTCTGGCGGGCTGCGGCCGATAACGACGCAGGCCGCGTCTTGCGGTCGCCGTCGCCGTACGCCCTTTGCACCCCCTCCTGCTCGAACAGCTTGGACGAGTCGGTCTGTCGCTGGACGACCCGTCACTGCCCGCGTCCTGGCGCGCGCTGGTGGCTGTCGTGCAGGACGCCTACGCGCGGTCCGACGAGCACCGCAAGGATCTGGAGCAATCGTGCCGGGCCTCGTCCCGGGAACTGGAGCGGTGCTCGCAGGACTTGCGCATCAGCCAGGCGCGGCTGGGCAGTCTGCTGTCGCTGTCGTCCGACTGGATCTGGGAGCAGGACGCCGACCTTCGCTACACCTACATCTCCGAAGGCTTCCAGCTCGCCACCGGCATCGACCCGGCGACCCTGCTGGGCAGGCAGCGTGCATCCCTGAGCTCGTTCGACGCTCCCGAGTCGGAGAAGCGCAAGTTCCAGGCGTGCATCGATGCGCGCCGGGCTTTCCGCAACTTCGGCTACGGCTTCCTGGACGAGGACGGCCTGCCGCGCTTCCTGCGCATCAGCGGCGAGCCCATCCTCGACGCGCAAGGGCGCTTCGCCGGTTATCGCGGGGTGGGCAGCAACGTCACCGAGACCATGCTGTCCTCGCGCCAGGCCGAGCGGCTGTCGCGCTACGACAGCCTGACGGCCCTGCCGAACCGGAAGATGTTCCGCGACGAGCTCGACCGGGCACTGGCCCGCGCCAGGCAGCAAGGCCAGCGCCTGGCCCTGTGCTTCATCGATCTGGACCACTTCAAGTACATCAACGACAACCTGGGGCACGCCGCCGGCGACGAACTGCTGAAGATCATGGCGCGCCGGCTGGGCGGCCTGTTGTGGCTGAAGGCCCTGGTGGCGCGCCTGGGTGGCGACGAGTTCGTGGTGCTGGTCGAGAACGCCGGTGACCACGCCGAGCTGGAAGCACTGACCCGGGAGATGCTGGCGCTGATCGGCGAGCCGATGCGGCTGGAAGGCCGCGACTACGGCATCTCGGGCAGCATCGGCGTGAGCGTGTTCCCCGACGACGGCGACGACGCACCGTCGCTGCTGCGACACGCCGATGCGGCGATGTACCTGGCCAAGGAGCAGGGCAAGAACAGCGTGCAGTTCTACACCACCGAGCTGGCGCGCCGGGCCGAAGAACAGTTCAAGCTGGAAGCCGACCTGCGCTGGGGCATCGACCATGACGAACTGGTGCTGCACTTCCAGCCCAAGTACAGCCTGGCCAGCGGCCGGCTCACCGGCATGGAAGCACTGGTGCGCTGGGCCCACCCCGAACGCGGACTGCTGGCGCCGGGCGCCTTCATCGCGCTGGCCGAGGAGCGCGGGCTGATCGTGCCGCTCGGCCGCTGGGTGCTGGGCGCCGCCTGCCGGCAGCTTCGCGAGTGGATGAATGCCGGTGTCGACGTGCCGCGCTGCGCCATCAACGTCTCGGCCCACCACTTCGCCACCGACACACTGGTCGATGAAGTTCGCACGGCGCTGGAGCAGTGGCAGCTGCCGGCCGAGGCGCTGGAGCTGGAGCTCACGGAGAGCGCCCTGATGGTCGACCCCGAGCGCGCCAACACCGTGATGCAGCAACTCGACGCGATGGGCGTGCTGATGGCCATCGACGACTTCGGCACCGGCTACTCGTCGCTGGCCTACCTGAAGCGATTTCCGGCGCACTGCCTGAAGATCGACCGCTCCTTCGTGAGCGGATTGCCGCACAACGCCGAGGACAGCGCCATCACGCAGGCCGTGGTGGCCATGGCCGACAGCCTGGGGCTGTCGGTGGTGGCCGAAGGCGTGGAGAACGCCGAGCAGCTGTCCTTCCTGGCGCGCATCGGTTGCCACGAGGTTCAGGGCTACCACGTCGGCCGGCCCATGCCCGCGGCACGCTTCTTCGCCTTGATGGAGCAGCCGCTGCTGGTGGGCGCGACCGCCTGAGGACCGGCGCCTGGGTCTTGCCGGCGCCTGCTGCTGCGACCTGCTACGTGCGGCCGCGGTGCCGCAGGATCCAGTCGAGCACCGGATACCACATCGCGTCGCGGCACTTGCTGCGGAAAAAGCCGACATGGCCGATGGAGCCGATGCCCAGACGGTAGACCTCGGCGCGGCGTCGTTCGATCTTCGCGCTGGCGAAACGATCGAGCAGCGGCTCGGCCACTTCGAGCGGTGCCTGTTCGTCGTCGGAGATCGTCACCGACAGCATCGGGATGCGCAGCGAATCGAAACGCGAAGTGTCCAGCGCAAAGCGGGGGTCGAAGAGGAACTCCTTGCGCCTTGCCCACCGGGCCCACTGCCGCAGCACGGCACGGGGCACTTCGGCACCGTCGAGGCCGGGCACGCCGGCCGGCTTGTGGCCCGCGCCGCGTGCGGTCAGCGGCACGCGCACACGCCAGGTCAGCCAATGCAGGAAGTTGTCGGGCCAGGTGAAGCGCGAGGAGTTCGGCATCTCGGGCGCCAGCATCAACGCCGCGGTGAGCTGCTCGCAGTGCGGCGCCAGCGGGAACAGCGCTGCTCCCAGACCATGGCCCAGCAGGAACAGCGGCACGCCGGGGTAGAGCGTGGCCGATTCGCGCAGGGCGGCGTCGATGTCCTGCGTGCCCCAGCGGTCCAGCGTCAGCAGCGACTCCTGTCCGGTGGCGGGACGGGACAGCCCGCAACCCCGGTAGTCGAACGCCACGCAGGCCACACCATAGGCCGATAGAAACTCGCCCAGGCGCGCGTACATGCGCGCCGGCATGCCCAGGGCCCCCGCGATGACCAGGACTGCACGGGGCGTGCCGGCGGCCTCGTGGCAGGTGGCCTCGAGGCGGAATCCGTCTTCGCAGGTGAGTGTGACTTGAACGGGCCCCAGGGTCGTGACCCGGGTGAAGCCCTCTGGCTCGCGCATGCGCAGCTCCGCCTGACCTCAGAAATGGGATTGGACCATCTTCTGCTGCATCGGCCTACCCGCATCGGCAGGAGAACCGGTGATCCTGGGGGGGTCCGGTGCGTCCGATGTCACGGACTGCCGTCCCGTCGCAGCGGCTTGCGCGCCCCGCCGCGAGAAATGGCGCGAGACCCCGGTGTTGCCGCCGATGGCGGGGGCTGCAGCCGCATCGGCCAAGCCCGGGGAGCGGAGGCAGACCGCTTCCCGACGCCTTCGGAGCGATCCTGAAGCGAGCGCTGACTACACCCTTTCGTGCCGATCTGCCGCGGCGTGCAGGTCGGCGGCAAAACGGGGGTCACCCTGGGCGATGTCCTGCGCATAGGTGCGCAAGGCAGCCGCTTCGGCCACACGGGCCGACTCGGCGCGGCGAAGCCGGCGCTGGCGCGAGACACGGCGTACCGCGTCGACCAGCAGGCCCGCCAGCCAACCGGCCCAGACGGCGCCACGCGGCGCAGACACGGTGGCAGGGGTGTGAACGAGGATCGTGGTCATGGTGGAACTCCTTGGCAGGCCCGGCAGAGCCGGGCGCGGGCGAACCATATCGCCCTGGAGCCGAAGACTAGGGTAAATACTTATCTCATACCAGTGAAGATTCAACACATGAGATATTCATCATTCGCATATCTTGAGGTTCCGCCTTGTCGCTCAACTTCCGCACGCTCGACCTGAACTTGTTGCGCGTCTTCGACGCCGTGATGGCCGAAGGCAGCCTGACGCGCGCCGGCGAGGTTCTGGCCATGACTCAGCCGGCGGTCAGCCATGCCGTGCGCCGCCTGCGCGAGGCCGTGGGCGACGACCTGTTCGTGCGCACCGCCCATGGCATGAACCCCACCCCCCGGGCCGAGACCCTGTGGCCGCAGGTGCGCAGCGCCCTGGCCACCTTGCGTCAGGCCCTGGCCCCTGCCGACTTCGACGCCCAGCGCGACGCCGTTCAGTGGCGGCTGGCCATGGCCGATGCCACCGCCGCGCTGATCGCCCCGGGCCTGGTGGCCGCCATCGAGACCAGCCGGGCGCTGGCCAACCTTCGCGTCATGCCGCTGACCACGCGCGACCCGCGCCGCCTGCTCGATGCCGGCGAGGTCGACCTGGCGATCGGCTTCTTCCCCGAGGCCCTGTCGGCCCTGGTGTCCGAAGGCGGCGAGAGCCACGTCCGGCACACGCGGCTCTACACCACGCGCTACGTCTGCGTCATGCGACGAGGCCACCCACTGGCCGACGTGCCGATGACGCTGGACAGCTACTGCCGCGCGCACCATCTGCTGGTGAGCTTCTCGGGCCGCGCCTACGGTTTCGTCGACCAGGCGCTGCACGCCCTGGGGCACCAGCGGCGCATCGTGCTGACGGTGAACCAGTTCTTCACGGCAGGTCGCGTGGTGGCGCGCTCCGACCTGCTGACCGTGCTGCCCGAAGGCTTCGTCGAAGCGACGGGCTACCGCGACGAACTCATCACCCGCGAGCTGCCGATGACGATGATCCCGGTGACCGTCGAGATGCTGTGGCACCTGCGCAACGACGCCGACCCTGCCCATCGCTGGCTGCGCGGCCAGGTGCAGACGGTCGCGGCATCGGGCACGGCCTTGTCGTGAACGATCGCGGGCCCCACCCCAGGGCGGTCGCGGCCGGTTTCAGCCCAGCACCTCGGCCATGGCGGCGGCGGTGCGTTCGACGTTGCCGGTGTTGAGCCCGGCCACGCACATGCGGCCCGAGCGCACCAGGTAGACGCCGAACTCGTCGCGCAGGCGGTCGACCTGCTGCGGTGTCATGCCGGTGTAGCTGAACATGCCGCGCTGGCTCAGGAAGTAGCCGAAGTCCCGGCCCGGCCGCTTGGCCGACAGCACGCCGTGCAGGCTGCGGCGCATGGCCTTGATGCGCTCGCGCATGGCATCGACGTCGCCGACCCAGGCCGCGCGCAGCGCCGGCTCGGTCAGCACGCGGCTGACGATGCCGGCGGCGTGGATCGCCGGGCTGGAATAGTTGCGCCGCACGGTGGCCTTCATCTGGCCGAGCACCAGATCGGCTTCTTCGCGGCTGTCGCACACCACGCTCAGGGCGCCGGCGCGTTCGCCGTAGACGCTCATGCTCTTGGAGAAGGAGTTGGCGATGAAGAAGGTCAGCCCGGCGGACGCCAGCTCGCGCACCGCCTGCGCGTCCTGCTCGATGCCATCGCCGTAACCCTGGTAGGCGAGGTCGAGGTAGGGCAGCAGTTCGCGCTCGCGCAGCACGGGAACGAGCTGCTGCCACTGCGCCGCCGTGAGGTCGACGCCGGTGGGGTTGTGGCAGCAGGCGTGCAGCAGCACGACGCTGCGCCGGGGCAGTGCCGCCAGCGCCTGCAGCATGGCGTCGAACTTCAGACCGCCGGTGGCGGCGTCGTAGTACGGGTAGGTGCCGACCGTGATGCCCGCACCTTCGAACATCGCACGGTGGTTGTCCCAGGTCGGGTCGCTGACCCAGACGCCGCTGTCGGGGAACCAGCGCTTGAGGAAGTCGGCCCCGACCTTCAGGCCGCCGCTGGAACCCACCGTCTGCAGCGTGGCGATGCGACCGCGGGTCACCGCCTCGTGGTCGGCACCGAACAGCAGTTGCTGCACGGCCGAGCGCATCGGTGCCGAGCCTTCGATCGGCAGGTAGGACTTGGGGCCGCTCTCGGCCAGCATCTGCGCTTCCGCGTCGCGCACGCAAGCCAGCACGGGGATGCGGCCGGCATCGTCGAAGTAGATCCCGATGGACAGGTTGATCTTGTCGCCGCGCGGATCCTTCTGGAAGGCTTCGTTGAGGCTGAGGATGGGATCGCCCGCGTAGGGGTCCAGGTGGCCGAAGGTCTTCATGCTGCGAGTGCCTTCTCGATGTCCTTGCGCAGCGACTCCGGGGTGTCGGTGGGTGCGTAGCGCTTGATGACCTGGCCGTCCTTGCCGACCAGGAACTTGGTGAAGTTCCACTTCACCGCCTGCGATCCGAGCAGGCCGGGCGCCTCGGCGGTGAGCCACTTCCACAGCGGGTGCGCTTCGGCACCGTTGACCTGCACCTTGGCCATCATCGGGAAACTGACCCCGAAGTTGCGCTGGCAGAAGGTGGCGATCTGGTCGTTGGAGCCCGGATCCTGGCCACCGAACTCGTTGCTCGGGAAACCGACGATCGTCAGGCCCTTGCCCTTGAAGTCCTGCCACAGGGATTCCAGGCCGGCGAACTGCGGTGTGAAGCCGCAGGCGCTGGCGGTGTTGACGATGAGTAGGACCTGCCCGCGCTGGCTGGACAGGTGAGCCGGCTTGCCGTCGATCGACACCGCCTCGAAATCGTAGATCGTCTTCTGGGCCATGGGGGCTCCTCGTCGGGGGATGCACATGGTAGCCTTTTGGTCACGGCGCCCCGCCACTGCACCCGCCACCCCCACGATGCCCGCACCCTTCCGTGTCTGCCTGCTCGGCTTCAGCGCCTTCGAGTTCGGCGCCCTGGCGTCGTCGCTGCGCCTGGCCGGCAAGCGCAAGCCGGCGTACACCTCCAGCGACACCGTCGAGGGCAGCGATTTCATCGTCGCCAACGCCGACCATGCCGAGTCGCTGGCCGCCGTGGTGCGCGCCGGCATGATCGAGCGCACGCTGTACATCGCCACCAGCGCCCCGCCGGGTGCCGACGGCTGGCTGCCGCGCCCCATCGACCCGACGCAGCTGATGCGCGAACTCGACCACCTGGTGAGCCTGCGTGCCGCCGGCCGGCCGCTGGACACGGGGTCCCTGCCCGACGGCGAGGCCGAACGCGATCTGGTGGCGCACAGCGGGCCCGGCAGCTTCGATGCCCTGCCGCCGGGCCGGCATGCGGCGCCCAACGGCCTGGCAGGCAAGGCGGCGACGGCGGGGCACCCGCAGAAGGCCCCGCCGGCTCCGGCCCGGCATGCACGCGCACTGATCGTCGACGACAGCGAAATCGCACTGCGCTTCCTGGAGACGCGGCTGAACCGCCGCGGCGTCGACACCGAGCGCGCCACCAACAGCGGCAAGGCCATCACCCTGCTGTCGCAGCAGGCCTACGACATGGTCTTCGTCGACGTCGAGCTGGGCACCAGCAGCGACCTCGACGGGCTGTCGCTGTGCCAGCACATCAAGCGCCACCACCAGGGCCGCGAAGGCCTCGAGCCGCCCGTGGTGGTGATGGTGTCGGCGCACCACACCGAGATCGACCGCGCGCGCGGCACGATGGCCGGGGCCGACGGCTACCTGGGCAAGCCGCTGGACGAGGAGGTGCTGGTGCATCTGCTGCGCAAGCACGGCGCGGTGGCCCCGGTCCCCAAGCGAGCACCGCGCTGAGCCGGCCGGCGACGCCGTCGCGCCGAAGCTTCCTGGGCTCGGTCGCTGCGGCGGCGGCCTCGGGTGCCTGGCCCCTCGCGGCGGCCGCTGCCGATCCAGCCGGGCCCCAGACCGGCGGGCGCCTGATCGAAGCCGGTCCAGGCGACTACCTGTCGCGCCTGCCTGGCCTGCAGCCCGGCGACACGCTGATGCTGGCCCCGGGGCGCTACGGCATCGACGCCCGCGGCCGCGACACCGACCGGCCGCCGGGGCTGCCGGTGTTCGACCTGCACGGGCGCGCCGAGGCGCCCATCGTCATCACCGGCCAGCCCGGCGCGCCGCGTCCCCTGCTGGTCGGGCGTGCCACGCACAACACCATCCGCTTCGCCCGTTCCAGCCATGTCGTGGTGCGCGGCCTGGAGGTCTTCGGGCGCTTCAGCGGCACCTTCGGCGCCGCCACCTCGGGGCCCACGCACCACATCACGCTGGAGGACAACGTCTTCCGCGGCCTGTCGACGCACCAGCAGGTGGTGGGCATCTCGACCACCGGCCATCCGACCTGGGGCTGGGTCATCCGGCGCAACCACATCGCCGGCTGCGGCACCGGCATCTACCTGGGCAACTCCAACGGCGACAGCCCCTTCGTCGGCGGGCTGATCGAGCACAACGTCATCCGGGACGTGCGCGGCTACTGCCTGCAGGTCAAGCACCAGGGGCCATGGGCCCAGGTGCCCGCGGGGATGCCGACGGGCGCCACGACCACCGTCATCCGTCACAACGTCTTCGCCAAGTCGGCCAGCAGCTCGACCGGCCCGGATGCGCGGCCCAACCTGCTGCTGGGCGACCAGCCGCCAGACGGGCCAGGCGCCGAGAACGGCTTCGCGGTGTACGGCAACTTCTTCCACGAGAACCCGAGCGAGTCGCTGTTCCAGGCCGAGGGCCGCGTGGACTTCCACCACAACCTGCTGTTCTGCAGCGGGCAGGCCGTCCGGCTGCAGCGGCACAACGGCCTCGTGCGCGAGATGAACCTGGCCTTCAACACCATCGTCTGCGGCGAAGACGGCATCACGCTGAGCGGCGGTGCGCCGGGGCTGCGGCAGCGCGTGATGGGCAACGCGGTGTTCGCCGGCGTCTCGCCGCTGTCGCTGTCGGGCGAGGGCGCGGTCGAGTCGAACAACATCACCGGAACGGTGAACCAGGCCCTGCAGCAGTTGATGGGCCCGCTGGCGCCCCCTGGGCGGCTGGACCTGCGGCCGCGACCCGGCGAATTGCTGGGGCCGCGCATCGAACTGTCGTCACGCGAGCTCGACCAAGGCTGGGGCCTGGACTTCGACGGCCGCCCGCACGACACGCGCCTGCGCGGCGCGTACGGCCGCATCTTCAGCGCCGGCTGGACACCGGCGCTCGACTTCAAGCCTTGATGCACACCATGGCCCGCGCGGCGGCAGGCCGCGCCGCCGCTCAGCCGCGTGCCGCCAGCAGCGAGGCCCCGACGATCATCGCCCCGCCCAGCACCAGCGCGGGCGTGAGGTGGCCGGCGCCCAGCAGCACGGCCGAGCCGCTGGCGAACAGCACCTCGCTGATCATCACCACCGACGTGATGTTGGCAGGCAGTCGCGCCGCGCCGTACTGCAGCGCCAGGTTGCCGCACAGGAAGACCACGCCCATGGCCAGTGCGCCCAGCACCCAGCCCGGCGCCGGGGCCGGCGGATAGGGCACGGTGCCGAAGGCGGACAGCGTCGCCGCCACCAGCGCCGGCACCAGCGCCCCGCCCAGCACCAGGGCCAGGGCGCGCGTGGACACCGGCCGTTCCGCCTCGCGGCGCAGCATCACGTTGTTCAGGGCGAAGCAGAAGCCGCCCAGCACGCCCAGCCATTCGGCCAGCGAACGCGGCACCGGCAGCGCCGACAGGCCCTGGTCCGGCGGCCACAGCACGATGGCCGCACCCGCCAGGGCCAGCGCCACGCGGCACATCGCGCCGGCCGTCAGCGCCTCGCGCAGCAGCCAGCGCGCCAGCAGCACGGCCCACAGCGGCATCAGGTAGAACAGCAGCACCACGCGCACCACGTCGCCGATGGTGACGGCCCAGTTGAAGGTCGCGTTGGTGCTGCCGGCGGCCAGCACCAGCCACCACAGCGAACGCGTGCGCACCAGGTCGCGCCAGGCACCGGGCCGCCACAGCGTGATGGCGACCAGGGCCACGCAGTAGATCAGCGCCGACGCCCACAGCGGGTGCAGGCCGCGCGCCTCGAGCTGCCGGAACGGCCACCACGAGACGCCCCAGGTGAAGGCGTTGAAGGTCAGCGCCAGCGCGGGCAGCCAGAACACCCGACCGGCGGCTGCGGCGCCGCCCGAGCCCCCGCCCGCCCCCATCAATGACCGCCGTCGGACCGTGCGATGGTCAGCAGGCGCTGCACCTCGACGCCGTGGTGCACCAGGTTGTGCGCGTGCCAGCGGCGGATCAACTCCATCGTGCCGGCCACCACCACACCGAAAATGCCGATGGCAACGAAGGCCGACATGCCGACCTTGGTCATGCCGGCGTAGAAGGCGCCCAGGCCCAGGATGCAGGCCTGTTCGTTGAAGTTCTGCACGGCGATCGAGCGGCCGGCGCCCATCAGGTTGTGGCCGCGGTGCTGCAGCAGGGCGTTCATGGGCACCACCAGGAAGCCGCCCAGGCCGCCCAGCATCATCAGGAAGGGCGCCGCGGCCCAGACGTTGCTGATGGCGTTCATGCCGATCACCAGCACGCCCATGGCGATGCCCAGCGGGATGACCGCGGTGGCGCGATCGAGCTTCATCGCCACCGAGGCGACCACCGCCCCCACCGCGGTACCGATGGCCACCACGCCCACCAGGGCGGAGGCCTGCGTCGTCGAGTATCCGAGGGCCGCCGCGGCCCAGGCCAGCACGATGTAGCGCAGGTTGCCGGCCACGCCCCAGAACAGCGTGGTGGTGGACAGCGAGATCTGCCCGAGCTTGTCGTTCCACAGCCGCGCATTGCACTGCGCGAAGTCGCGCACCAGCACCAGCACGCTGCCGGTCATCTGCTGCAGCGGGGCGGTGGTGCGCGGGATGAAGAGGTTGAAGATGGCGGCCACCCCGTACAGCAGCACGATGGCCGCGATGGCGGCCTCCGGCGCGGTGTCGACCCCGAAGTCGAATCCGGGAAAGTCCAGGCCCAGCAGCCAGGGTGCGATCTTCGGCCCGACGAGCTGGCCTCCGAGCAGCACGCCCAGGATGATGGAGCCGATCGTCAAGCCTTCGATCCAGCCGTTGGCCTTGACCAGCTGCGAGGGCGGCAGCAGTTCGGTGAGGATGCCGTACTTGGCCGGCGAATACGCCGCCGCGCCGAGTCCGACGATGGCATAGGCCATCAGCGGGTGGGTGCCGAACAGCATCAGCAGGCAGCCCACCACCTTGATCGTGTTCGAGACGAACATGACCTTGCCCTTGGGCAGTGCGTCGGCGAACGCGCCCACGAAGGGCGCCAGGATGACGTAGAACAGCGCGAACATCGGCACCAGGGAGGCGCGCTGCCACTCGGGGGCGCCCCCGGTGCGCAACAGCTCGACGGCGGCGACGAACAAGGCGTTGTCGGCCAGCGAGCTGAAGAACTGCGCCGACATGATGGTCGAGAAGCCTTTTTTCATCTTGTCGCCATCATCCCGCGGGTCGGCTCAGGCCGCCGGCGCTTCGTCTCCATGCTTGGGGCGAGCCGGTTATAGCATGGGGCTCCCCGCCGACCGGCACCTGCGCAAAGCCTCCCATGCCACGTCCCATCCAGGCCCTGATCCACACCGCCGCACTGGCCCACAACCTGGCGCGCGCGCGCGAAGCGGCACCCGACGCGCGCGTCTGGGCTGTGGTCAAGGCCAATGCCTACGGTCATGGCATCGAACGTGTCTTCGACGGCCTGCGCGGCGCCGACGGTTTCGCGCTGCTCGACCTGTCCGAGGCGCAGCGCCTGCGCGCGCTGGACTGGCGCGGCCCCATCCTGCTGCTGGAAGGCTGCTTCGAGCCGCGCGACCTGGAGCTGTGCTCGCGGCTGAACCTGTGGCATGCCGTGCACCAGAACGAGCAGATCGACTGGCTGGCAGCGCACAAGACACACCAGCCGCACCGTGTGTTCCTGAAGATGAACAGCGGCATGAACCGGCTGGGCTTCCGCCCCGAGGCCTACCGCACGGCCTGGGCGCGCCTGAACGCGCTGCCGCAGGTCGACGAGATCTCGCTGATGACGCACTTCTCGGACGCCGACGGCCCACGCGGCGTGGCGCACCAGGTGGCCGTGTTCGACGAGGTGACGCGCGACCTGCCCGGCGAGCGCAGCCTGTCCAACAGCGCCGCCGTGCTGCGACACGGTGCCGGCGGGAGCGGCCCGGCGCTGCGCAGCGACTGGGTGCGCGCCGGCATCCTGGCCTACGGCAGTGCGCCCGACTTCCCGGAGCACGATATCGCGCACTGGGGCCTGCGGCCGGCCATGACGCTGCGCTCCAGGATCATCGCCACGCAGTCGCTGCTGGCCGGCGACACGGTGGGCTACGGCAGCAGCTTCACCGCCACGGCGCCGATGCGCATCGGCATCGTGGCCTGCGGCTACGCCGACGGTTACCCGCGCCACTGCGGCAGCGGCACGCCGGTGCTGGTGGACGGCGTGCGCAGCGGCACCGTGGGCCGGGTGTCGATGGACATGCTGGTGGTCGATCTCACGCCGCTGCCGCAGGCCGGCGTGGGCAGCGAGGTCACGCTGTGGGGCCACGGCCCGGGCGGTTCGCTGCTGGCCATCGACGAGGTGGCGCGCGCTGCCGCTACCATCGGCTACGAGCTGATGTGCGCGCTGGCGCAGCGCGTGCCGACAGACGTCGGCGACTGACACCCCCTCACAGGAGCACCCCATGGGACTGATCACCACCATCATCGTCGGCCTCATCGTCGGCGCGCTGGCCCGCTTCGTGATGCCCGGCGAGCAGAAGATGGGCTGGATCCTGACCGGCCTGCTGGGCATCGGCGGCTCGCTGCTGGCCGGCTTCGTCGGCCAGGCGCTGGGCTGGTACCGGGTGGGCCAGCCGGCGGGCTGGATCGCCTCGGTGCTGGGCGCCGTGGTGCTGCTGTTCGTGGTGCAGAAGATGCGCGGCAGCGGTTCGAGCAACCCCTAGCCGCTTCGGCAGCGCAGGTCCATGCGCCCGCCGGTCAGGGTCGACCCGTCCGAGGTCGAGTTCGTGGCCATCCGCGCACAGGGTGCAGGCGGACAGAACGTCAACAAGGTGTCGAACGCGGTGCAGCTGCGCTTCGACGTCGCAGCGTCTACGCTGCCCGACGACGTGAAGGCGCGCCTGCTGGCGGTGGCCGACCAGCGCCTGAACAACGACGGCGTGCTGGTGATCAAGGCACAGGTTCACCGCAGCCTGCCGATGAACCGCGAAGACGCCCTGGCACGGCTGCAGGCCCTGGTCGACACCGCCGCCACGCCGCCCATCCCGCGCCGGCCGACCAAGCCGACCCAGGGGTCCAGACGTCGCCGCCTCGAGGGCAAGGCGCACCGCGGCGAGATCAAGGCCGGCCGCCAGAGGGTGGGGGAGTGATCGGGACACGGCGGTGCCCTGTCGTTTCGCGACGACTGCACACATTTCGTCGCGCGGCCCTCGCACGGGCCGGCCCCGCTTCGCAGAATGTGCCCAACACGTCGCCCCGGAGACCCGCATGAACCTCGAGACCTTCGCTTCCTTCTTCGCCCCCGCGGCGGGAACGCTCGCCCTGGGCCTGCTGGCCGCCGGCCTCGGCGCCACGGCCCACGCCCAGACGGCGGCACCTGGCTGCGCCGCAGTCGAAGTGCAGAACGTGCGCCCGTCGCAGGGGCACCTGATGGTGGCGGCCTACGCCAGCGCCGAGGACTTCAGCAAGAAGCCCGTCACCACGCAGCGCCTGGCCGCCGGCGAGCAGACGATGCGCTTCACGCTGTGCGGATTGAGCGGCAGCGCCGTGGCCCTGACGCTCTACCAGGACTTGAACAGCGACGGCAAGATGTCGCGCAACCTGCTGGGCATGCCCACCGAACCCTGGGGCTCCTCGGGCACACCGGGGGCGATGGGCCCGACCTGGGAGGGGGCGCGGGTCGCGCTGGACGGCAGCACCGTCGTCGTGCGCATGTCGATGTGAAGGGAGCCAGCGCCATGCAGCGACGCCGCCTGATGCAAGCCCTGGCCGGACTGGCCGCCGGCGCGGCCGGCACCGCGCAGGCACGTCCTGCGGCGGCCAGCGACTTCGCCCGCGCCCTGGCCGCTCAGCCGCTGATGACCCCGTTGCAGGGCGTCAGCGACCAGACCGGCGACCGCTTCGCCGAACGCCTGGCCACGCGCGGCCGCTGGCCGGAGGCCTTGAGCGGCCGCTTTTACCGCAACGGACCGGCCCTGTACGAGCGCGGTGGCGAGCGCTACCACCACTGGTTCGACGGCGACGGCATGGTGCAGCAGTTCACGCTGGCCGGCGGCACGCTGTCGCACCGCGGGCGCCTGGTGCGCACCAGCAAGCTGGCTGCCGAGCAGCGGGCCGGGCGCTTCCTGTTCAACACCTTCGGCACGCAGATCGAAGGCGGCCCGCCGATCTCGGGGCCGGACAGCGTGAACACGGCCAACACCAACGCCCTCGAGCACGGTGGCCGTGTGCTGGCGCTGTGGGAAGGCGGCTCGGCCTACGCGCTGTCGCCGCAGGACCTGTCCACGCGCGGGCCGGTGACCTGGCGCGACGACCTGCAGGGCATGCCCTTCTCGGCGCACCCGAAGATCGACGCGGCCGGGCACCTGTGGAACATCGGCACCGCCGGTGCCGCCATGGTGGTGTGGCACATCGACCCGGCCGGCGCGCTGGCCGGCGTGCAGGTGGGGCCGTCGCCCTACCCCGGCGGCATGGTGCACGACATGGCGGTCACCGGGCGCCACCTGGTGGTGCCGCTGCCGCCGGTGTCGCTGGACTTCGGCCAGCCCACCGGCGGCGGGCCGCGGCGCTTCGCGATGAAGGCCGGCGAGCCGCTGCGGGTGCTGGTGATGGAGAAGGCCGACATCACGAAGCGCCGGGTCTTCGAGCTGCCGCCACAGATGGTGTTCCACGTCGGCAACGCGCACGAGACGGCCGACGGCAGCATCGTGCTGAGCTTCGTCGGCGCGCCCGACGCCTGGTTCCTCGATCAGGGCGCGGTGGCCCTGATGAGCGGCCGGCCCTTGCCCTCGGGCCCGTCCCGCACCTGCGTGGCGGTGCTGGACATGGCCGGCGGCAAGGCGCGGGTGGAGACGATGGACGACCAGGTGGAGTTCCCGCGCATCGATCCGCGCCGCATCGGTCAGTCCTCGCGCTGGCTGCTCAGCGCTGCCGCCTGGGGCGCCGGCCACCGCGCCGGGCTGCTGCACGGCCTGCAGCTGCGCGACATGCAGACCGGCCGCGTGCGGCGCCACGACTACGGCGACCAGACCATCGTCGAAGAGCACGTGATGGTGCCCAAGCCCGGCCGCCGCGGCGAGCTCGACGCCTGGCTGCTGGGCACCACCTTCGACGGGCGCCGCCAGGCCACGGTGCTGAACCTGCTGGACGCCGCGCACATCGAGGACGGCCCCATCGCACAGGCCACCCTGCCCTACGTGCTGCCGCTGGGTTTCCACGGCAACTTCCACCCGGGCTGAGGGCCGCGGGGCGGCGCCACAATCGGCGCATGGCCACGAAGACGATCTACACCTGTCGCGAGTGCGGCGGCACCAGCCCGAAGTGGCTGGGCAAGTGCCCGCACTGCAACGAATGGAACACGCTCGAGGAAGGCGTGGCCGAGAGCAGCGCGGCGCCGAAGAACCGCTACCAGGCGCTGTCGCGCGGACTGAACGCGGCGCAGCCGGTGGCCACGCTCAGCGAGATCGAGGCCGCCGAGGTCGAGCGCACGCCCACCGGCCAGGAGGAACTCGACCGCGTGCTGGGCGGCGGCATCGTCGCCGGCGGCGTGGTGCTGATCGGCGGCGACCCCGGCATCGGCAAGAGCACGCTGCTGCTGCAGGCGCTGGACGCCATGTCCAAGCAGCTGAAGGTGCTCTACGTCACCGGCGAGGAGAGCGGCGCCCAGGTGGCGCTGCGCGCACGTCGGCTGGGCCTGGCCGGCACGGCGGTGCGCGTGCTGGCCGAGATCCAGCTCGAGAAGATCGCCGCAGCGATGGAGGCCGAGGCGCCGGCCTTCTGCGTCATCGATTCCATCCAGACGGTGTACTCCGACCAGCTCACCAGTGCGCCGGGCTCGGTGGCCCAGGTGCGCGAGTGCGCGGCGCAGCTCACGCGCATCGCCAAGACCTCGGGCTGCTCCATCGTGCTGGTCGGCCACGTCACCAAGGAAGGCGCGCTGGCCGGCCCGCGCGTGCTGGAGCACATCGTCGACACGGTGCTGTACTTCGAGGGCGACACGCATTCCAGCTTCCGCCTGGTGCGCGCCATCAAGAACCGCTTCGGCGCCGTCAACGAGATCGGCGTTTTCGCCATGACCGAGCGAGGCCTGAAGGGCGTGAGCAACCCCAGCGCGATCTTCCTGTCGACGCATGGCGCGCCGGTACCGGGCTCCTGCGTGATGGTCACGCTGGAAGGCACGCGCCCGCTGCTGGTGGAACTGCAGGCGCTGGTGGACAGCGGCGGGCCGAGCCCGCGGCGCCTGTCGGTGGGCCTGGACCGCGACCGCCTGGCCATGCTGCTGGCCGTGCTGCACCGCCACGCCGGCGTGGCCTGCTTCGACCAGGACGTCTTCGTCAACGCCGTGGGCGGCGTGCGCATCGGCGAACCGGCAGCCGACCTGGCGGTGCTGCTGGCCATCCAGGGCAGCCTGCGCGGCAAGGCGCTGCCGCGCGGCTTCATCGCCTTCGGCGAAGTCGGCCTGGCCGGCGAGGTGCGGCCAGCGCCGCGCGGCCAGGAAAGGCTGAAGGAAGCCGCCAAGCTGGGCTTCAGCATCGCCGTCGTGCCCAAGGCCAATGCGCCGAAGAAGCCGATCGAAGGGCTGACGGTGCACCCGGTGGAGCGCATCGA